>Ga0123336_10003638_pt1 | contig 12763 bp, 11 predicted proteins | sample SSSSmetaG_FD_96466 | JGI IMG/M metagenome (GOLD analysis project Ga0123336, IMG submission 96466) | Glacier valley bacterial and archeal communities from Borup Fiord, Nunavut, Canada, to study Microbial Dark Matter (Phase II) - ​SSSS metaG | ecosystem: Environmental > Aquatic > Freshwater > Ice... | reverse complement strand
TCGAAGCGGTCGTCGATCCCGTTGAGGATGCCAGTGAGCTTGGCCTCGTGCGCACGCAGGTGCTCGTCGAGCCCGAAGCCGAGCTCGGGGGTGAGGATCTCCTGCGCGTACGTCGGGCTCACGGTGGTGATGCGATCCGCGAGGGCGGTCGCGCCCTTGAGCAGGTTGACGTTACCGCGGTGCCACAGGATCTCCGGCCGGAACGCCTCGCGCGGCAGGTGGAGGCGGTCGAGCGCGCCTTCGTCGAGCACGCCCTGGAACGCGAGGTTGTGCACGGTCAGCACCGTGGCCTTGCGCTTCCAGTGCTCGCCCATCACCAGGCGCGCGTAGAGCACCGCGAAGGACGCATGCCAGTCGTGCGCGTGGATGACGTCCGGCCCGCCCTCCCAGAGACGCGCGCCGATCTCGAGCGCTCCGCGTGACATCACCGCGAAGCGCAGCTCGTTGTCGCCGAAGGCGCCGCTCGCGTCGCCGTAAATCCCGGCGCGTCCGAAGAGGGCGGGGTCGTCGATGAGGCAGATGCGGCGCGTCCCGCGGGAAGGAAAGCGGATCGTCTCGAGCTCCACGACGCCGAGCTGCCGGACATCATCCGCGCCCCAGCCGTGCCGGGCCTCGACTGCGCCGTACCAGCGCTTCGTCTCGCTCGGTACGGTGGTCACGCCGTAGAGCGGCGTGACGACCACGACGTCCTCACCGAGCTCGGCCAGCGCGAGCGAGAGCGCGGCCACGACATCACCGAGCCCGCCCGTGCGCGCGAGCGACTCCACCTCCGACGAGATCATGAGAATGCGCGACACCGGTGGGCTGGCGATTGTGCCACGGACGCGGTCAGGATCGCATCACTTCACGCGCAGCATCACCCAGCCGAGCGCGGCGCCGACCGCGGTGAGCACGAGCGTCGGTACGACGTGCGCGAGGATGCAATGCACGGCCGTAGCGTGCGGACAGCGAAGGTAGGCCATCACCACCGCCCAGGCGCCCGCGGTCATGCCGAGCGCCGCCCCGGTGACGGCCGGATGAACGGGGTCGGTGCCCCGCCGCGCCAAGAGCAGCGCGAGGAGCGGCAGGAGGCCCTGGGCGACGCTCATGAGCCCGCACGCCAGGTGCACGCTGCCCGGCACGTCCTCCGCCGTTTGCGCGGGCCAGGCCATCGTCGCGCACAGCGCCGCCAGCGCGAGCAGCGGCGCGGTCACCACCACCGCAGTGAGCAGCACCGAGCGCGGGCGCCCGAGCATCGGGCCGCGCCCGGTCGAGGAGAGGCGCGTCAGGATCGCCGCCGCCAGCAGGCCGAAGCCCGCGGTGAACCCGATCATCTCCACCGGCCGCGTGCCGGGAGCCACGCCGCCCATCGCCACGAACAGCGAAGCGGTCGCGAGCGCCCCGATCGCCGCGAGCATGAGCACGCGACGCTTGTATACTGCACGCGTTGCCGAGGGCGTGCGCGCCGCCGCGGCGAGGACGCGCGACCGGAGGTCGGCCGCGGCGGACGGTTCCTGGCTCATGCCTGGCCTCTTCGGGGTCGGTCGTGCTTGTCGTCCTCGATGCCGAGCGTCGTGAGGACCGCCCGCATGGCCTCGTAGGCGCGGTGCGCGCGGAGCTTCACCGCCGCCACCGTGGTGCCCAGGACCTGCGCGGCCTCGGCGACGCTCAGCCCGTCCTGCTTGATCAGCTCGAACGCGACGCGCTGGTTCTCGGGGAGCCGCGCGAGCTCGTCGGCCAGCTTGCCGGCGACCTCCTTGGCGATCACCACGTCGTCGGCGCGCGCATCGACCGCCTCGAGGAGCTGGGTGAGGTTGTCGTCACCGCTGGGCGCCAGCACCTCTCGTCCCCCGCGGCGGTGCTGGTCGATGAGCAGCCGGCGCGCGATGGCGAACGCCCAGGGCACGACCTGGCCACCGAGCGTGAACCGGCCGCGCGCGCGATGGATCTGCAGCATCGTTTGCTGGACGACGTCCTCGGCGCGCGCGCGGTCTTGCGTGTAGCGGAGAAGAAAGGACTGAAGTCGCGGCGCGAGCCCGTCGTAGATCTCCTCGAAGGCCGAGTCGTCCCCGCGGGCATAGCGGTCCATCGCTGCGTCGAGCAGAGCGCTGGCGGGATCCGCCTTGCGGTTGCGCTGCTCCGTCACGGCGAGCGTTCTATCACGCAAGTCCGGACGCGTGCCGGGCGGCAGCGCGGGGGTCGGTTCGGAAAGGGCGAACATGATGGAGGAGCCGTCCCCGAGGTACGCAGCGCGTTTGCGGAGGTTTCGCCCGGACGTGCGAACCATCCCACGCGGACGACGGGCCTCGGCCCCTGGTCCTCGGTTCGCCCAGCTTGATGCAGCACCACCTCAGCCGGGACGCGGTGCCCACACGGCGCGCGCGGCCCGCCGACCATCGTTTTGCGAGGAACCGGCATGTCCTCGAAAATGCGCGAAATTGCCTACATCCTCGCGCCGCGGCGGTATGCGCATTGCGTCCGTGAGCCCGGGATCGGACGGCGCACGTGTGGCTGATGTGCCCACGCATTTGTCCGAGATCAAACGCGAATCCTGGAAAGCCTGACCAGGGGACGATAGGAGTTAAAGAGGATGCGAACGAGTTCGACCATTGCCACTGCGCTCTTCGCGACGGTCGTCGCGACGCTGACGGTGGGCACGGCAAACGCGGACAGCTCGACGAACGTCGACTGGTCGCGGGTGCTGAACGATCTCGACACGGTCGCGCGCAAGGGCGCCGACGTGCTCGACAGCCCGCGCTGCGGAAGCGCCGGCTGCCAGACCGACACGAACGCGACGGCGCGCGCTCCCGAGCGGCTGCTCTTGAATCGCCAGCAGTACGCTGGACGCGAGTGGGTCGCGATCGATCCGAAATTCTCGCTCGTCGCCCGTGACTGGAACGAGGCGTACAAGGTCGCCGGAGAGCGCCTCGCGCTCGTCGATGCGCTGCGCCTCACGAGCTCCACGCGCATGGTGCTCGGTCGCGTGCGCGCGAACGACTCGCGCATCTCCCCGTTCGCCCAGGTCGGCCTCGGCCAGTGGCGCACCGATCCGTATCTGCTCCCGCTGACCGCGCGTTACACGGAGATCGCCGCGCAGGCCGCAGGCGGCGTCGAGATCCGGCTGATCGGCACGTGGCAGATGGCGCTCGAGACGACGATGACGATGCTCTATCGCGAGTCGCGCGACGCGAGCATGCCGGCGGCCCAGAACTGGAGCACCACCTTCGCGTCGCGCGTCGAATTCTGACTCTCGCTCCTGCCGACGATCCGCGCGCCGAGGGTGTCGAGGGCGCACAAGGAAGAAATCATCACCGCTTCGTGATGCGCCAGACGCAGTCGCCGGCGTCGTCCGTCACGTAGAGCACGTCGCGATGGAAGGCGACGGCCACCGGGCGGCCCCACACGTTGCCCTCGGGGGTGACGAAGCCCGTCATGAAGTCCACCTACTCGCCGCTGGGGACGCCCTGCTTCGTCGGCACGTGAATGACCTTGTAGCCCGTGCGTCGGGCGCGGTTCCACGAGCCGTGCTCGGCGGCGAAGGCGGCGCCCTGGTACTCGTCGCCGAGCGCCTTGCCCTCGTAGAACGTCAGGCCGAGCGACGCGGAGTGCGACTGGAGCAGGACGTCGGGGACCACGACCCTGTCCTTCAGGTCGGCGCGCTTGCCCTCGTGCCGCGGGTCCTGGTTCGCGCCGATGTAGAACCACGGCCAGCCGTAGAAGCCTCCGTCTCGCACGCGCGTGATGTAGTCGGGCACGAGGTGATCGCCGAGCTCGTCGCGCTCGTTCACCGACGTCCAGAGATCACCGGTCTCCGGGTGCACGGCGAGGCCCACGGGGTTGCGGATGCCCGTCGCGTACACGCGCTCGTTCTTGCCGTCGGGCGTGAACTCGAAGATGCGCGCGCGGCGCGCCTCGACCGCGTCGTCCGACACGTTGGAGCGTGAGCCGACCGACACGAACATCCTGGCGCCGTCGCGCGAGAAGACGACATCGCGCGTCCAGTGACCGCCGCCGCGCAGCTTGCCGCCGCCCGAGAGGTCGTCGACCACCACCTCGGACGCGCCGCGCGCCTTCACGTCACCATCGACGTAGGGAAAACGGACCACCGAATCGGTATTTGCGACATACACCCATTTCGGGGACGAGCCCGGCGGGTAGAACGCGAGGCCGAACGGCTGATTGAGACCCTCGGCGAAGGTCTCGACCACCTCGGTCTTGCCGTCGCCGTTCGCGTCGCGCAGCACGCGCACGCGGTTGGCCTTCGACTCGACCACGAACACGTCGCCGTTCGGCGCGGTCCGCACCATGCGCGGGTTCGTCAGATCGGTCGCGAAGAGCGCGACCTCGAACCCGCGCGGCACCTGGGGATTGGCGCCGTCGGGACGCTTCACGATCTTCGCTTCGTTGTCGGCGGAGGGCGTGTCGAGCGGAGGCGGCAGATCGCTCGGCGCGAGCCGGCGGCGCACCCCCGGGGCGTCCGTGCGCCAGTCCCCCTTCGCGGCCTCACCCGTGAGCAGCACGCCGATGAGTGGCGGGCCGACCGGCCCGCCGACCGCGTCGAATTTGCTTCGCGAGCAGCTCGCGACGCCTGCGATCACCAGCGCGAAGCCGACACCGATCCGGACGGGGTGCATGACGTCATAGATGCAGCGGAAGGCCGTTGGAGTCGACCGTTGGTGTCGGTTTCGGACCCGACGTCACGGGAGGCCGTGGTGCCGCACGGACCGCCGAGGCATGGGGCCGCGCCGCCGCGCTCGCGACCGCGCTCGTCGAGGCGGGCGGCTTCGCGTTGACGGGCCCCGGACCAGGGTCCGCGAGCACGGGCACGGGCATCTGCACCGACGGAGCTGCCTCCACGACCGGCGGGGCGCTGGCCGCCGAGGTCGCGCTCGACGCCTGCGGCGCCGCGCCGACGATCTCCGGAGGGCGCGCGGCGCCCCAGCGCAGCCAGGCGAGCGCGAGCATGCCGAGGACCACCAATCCGACCCCGAAGGCGGAGAGCAGCCCGAACAGCAGCGTGCGATTCGCGCTGCGCGGGCGGGATTGGTGCGACCAGCCCGGCGCCGTCCCTTCGCGCGCGCGCGCCTCGCTGACCGCCTTCGCGTGGAGCAGGGTCGCGCTCGCGACGTCGTGCTTCGGCGGCTCCACCCTCAGGAACGGCTGCGAGCCGCCATGCACCAGCGCGTCGGCGAGGATGCGGCCCGAGCCGGTCGTCGCGGTGTACGGCGCGAGCGCCAGCGCGAGCTCGCGCACGTCGGCCCACCGTTCGCCGGCATCGCGCCGCAGCGCCTTGCGGATGATCGCCACGACCTCGGGCGGCACGTCGCAGAGCGCGAGGAGGTCCGGCGGATCCTCGGTGACGATCGCGGCCGCGAGCTGCGTCGGCGTGCCCATCCAGGGCGGCCGCCCGCTGAGCAGCTCGTAGAGGATGATGCCGAGCGCCCAGATATCGGAGCGGGCATCGACCGTGCCCGACGCGCGGACCTGCTCCGGGGACATGTAGAGGGCCGTACCCATCACGCTGTCGGGCGTCGTGAGCTTCGAGTCGCCGTCGCCCTCGACCTTCGAGATGCCGAAGTCGAGCAGCTTCACGACCCGCGCGCCGCCGTCGTTCGCGAGGAAGAGGTTCGCCGGCTTCAGGTCACGGTGAACGATGCCCAGCCGGTGGGCCTCGATCATGGCAGAGCACGCCTGGAGGACGTAGTCGACGGCCTCGGGCAGCGGAAGACGGCCGCGCTGCTCGAGCTCGGTCTCGAGGTCGTGGCCCTCGAGGAACTCCATCACCATGTAGGGGAGCCCCCGATCGGTGATGTCGACGTCCATCACCCGGGCCGTGTGCCGGCTGCGGAGCTGCCCCGCGGCGCGCGCCTCGCGCTCGAAGCGCGTCACGATGACCTCGTGCTCCAGCATCTCGGGCTGCAGCATCTTGACTGCAACGCGCTGGCGCAGCCGCAGGTGGGTCGCCTCGTAGACGATGCCCATCCCGCCCTCGCCGACGATCTTCACGATCGCGTACTTGCCCGCGATGACGTCGCCCTCACGCAGGAGATGCATCACCCCCAACTGTAACGTGCCCGGGGTCGTTTACGCGAGGTCGTGGTCGTGTAACCTCGAAAGTCGTCACGATGCCGCCCCGAAGCTTCCGACCAGCGCCCGGCCTCGGCGAAAGCGAGCTGCTCTCGATCCTGAGGGCGCCGCTGGTGCCCCGCGAGGACGACTCCGCGACGCTCATGTCGGAGCGCGTTCTCTGCGAGCACGCCGATCGTTGCGGTGGCTGCCCCATCATCGGCCTCACCTACGGCGAGCAGCTCGCGATGAAGCGCGGGCGCGTGGTGCAGTCGGCGTCGCGTTATCCGACGCTGGAGCTCGTCTACACCGAGCCGGTGGCGGCCGCGGACCCCATCGTCGAGTACCGTACCCGGGCCAAGCTGATCGTCTCCAGCGGCGGGCGCCTCGGGCTCTACGCGAAGGGCGGCGGCCACCAGGTCGTCGACATCCCGCGCTGCCGTGTCCTCTCCCCCACCCTCACCACCATCGCCACCGCCTTGCGCGCGCGCATCGTGGCCGATGAGCGCACCGGCGGCGCGCTCGCGCCGTTCGATCCCGGCGCCGGCGGGGCGCTACGCGCCGTCGACCTCCGCGAGGTCCGCACCGACGACGGGCCGAAGGTCCTCGTCACGCTCGTGGTGCAGCGCGGCCGCGTGACCGACCGCGCGCCGCTCGAGCAAGCTGCGCGCGACCTCGCCGAGGAGACCCCCGCGATCATCGGGGTCGCGGTGAACTTCCACGAGGGCGAGTCCCCGCAGATCCTCGGCACCGAGACGGTCGTCGTCCACGGCGCGACCTCGGCGCAGGATCAGACCGGCCGCTCCAAGCACCAAGCGACGTACGGGTCGTTCGTCCAGGCCCACCGAGGGCAGGCTGAGCGCGTGCACGCCACGCTCGTCGACCTGCTCGGGCTCGATCGCATGGGCGACAAGCCGCGCGTGCTCGATCTCTACGGCGGCTCCGGCGCCATCGCGATCGCCATGGCGCAGGCCGGGGCGGACGTCCATCTCGTCGAGTCCTCGGCGCCGTCCGCCGAGTACGCCGAGCAGGCGGCACGCAGCCAGGAGCTCCCGATCCTCGCCGAGGCGGCCGACGTCTCGGCCGCGGTCCGCCGGCTCACCGAGGAGAGCAAGCACTTCGACGCGGCGATCGTGAACCCGCCGCGGCGCGGGATGAGCCCGCTCGCACGCGAGCTCGTCTCCCGGCTCGACGTCGCGACGCTCGCCTACGTCTCGTGCGACCCCGACACGCTCGCGCGCGATCTCGACCACCTCGCGCGCCTCGGGTTCACGATCTCCACGCTGCGCCCGCTCGACATGATCCCCCTCACCGACGAGGTGGAGACCATCGCGCTGCTCCGGCGCATCGGGCCGCCTGCGCCCAAGGTCGCCTACGAGGACGACGACATCGTGATCGTCGAGAAGGGCGCGCACGAGCCGACCACGCCGCAGACCGAGTACGCCTCCTCGCTCGTGCAGCGCGCCCGCCGCCTGCCGAACGCGGGCGATGCCGTCCCCGTCCACCGCATCGACGTGGGTACCAGCGGCCTCGTCATGCTCGCGAAGCGCGGAGGCGACGTGCCGCGCTGGCAGGCGGTCCTCGGGGCCGAGAGCGCGCGCAAGATCTACATCGCCGGCTGCCGCGGGGTCACGCCGAGCAAGGGCGCGATCACCCGCGAGCTCCGCGAGGACGGAAAGATGTATCCTGCACGGACCCGCTACCGCCGCCTCGCGGTGGCGAGCGGTCATTCCGTGCTGCGCGTCATCCCCGAGCAGGGACGCACGCACCAGATCCGCCGCCACCTCGCGGCCATCGGCCATCCCATCCTCGGAGACGACCGCTACGGGCACGCGCCCACGAACCGCTTCTTCGAGGAGAAGAACGCGCTCGACCGTACGTTCCTGCACTGCGTGCGGCTCGAGTTCGAGCACCCGGTGACCAAGGAGCGCATGCTCGTCGAGGCCACGATGCCCGGCGATCTCCGCGGCGTCCTCGAGCGCACGAGCGGCCCCGGCACGCTGCGGTTCCTCGAGCACAAGAACGCGCTCGGGCACACGGGGCAGTCGAGCCTCCCGCCCCCGCCCGACGGCCTGCACGATCGAGGCAGCGTCCTCGACATCGACTCGAGCTCGCCCTCGGTGCGCACCGAGCTCGTCAACGACGACGACGATCTCGGCACCCGCGACCCCGGCTTCTGATCAGGGAAGCGCGTTCCGCACGAGGCCGAGGCCGAGGCGCAGCTTGGTCGACCAGGTCAGGGAGTCGCCGCGGTACCAGCGCATCGCCGCGTCACGCGCGAACGTGGAGTTGAGGAGGAGGCGCCGCGCCGGCCGCCCGCGGGTCACGTACACGCGCCGGGCGAGCCACGCGCTCTGGAGCATGTGCCGGCCGATGGTGGAGGTCTTCACCTCGCGGGCATAGGGATCGAACGAGGTGCCGCCGGTGCGCAGCGCGCGCGTGAGGTGGCGCGCGGCGATTCCGCCCATCACGATCGCCTGGGCGATGCCCTCGCCCGTCGTCTGGTCGATGCCCGCCGCCTCGCCCACCAGCACCACGCCCGCGCACGCCATCGTCGAGCCGCGCACGAACGGGCGCGTGCTGAACGGCCGCGGCTTCACCGACGCGATGTCGATTCCGCGCCGCGCCAGCGAGCGCGCGAGCGTGCCCTTCACGTCGCGCTCCTTCGGGTCGCCCGTGCGCGTGAGGTTCACGTGGTAGATGCCGCGGCTCACGTGGGGCATGCCATCGATGATGGTGGGAAAGTCCCAGTAGTAGCCCGCGAGCCCCTCGTCGACGATCGAGAGATCGAAGTCGATGAGCCCGCGGCCCAAAGCCTCGTCGCCGGCGCGCGGCTTCGTCTCGAGCACGTAGAGGTGTCCCTTGCGTTCGGGCTCGCGGAGCCCGAGCAGCTTGCGCATGGTGCTCCCCGCGCCGTCGCACGCGGCGACGAGGCGCGCCGTGACGCTGGCCGCCGGCGTGGTGAGCTCGAAACCGCCGGGCACGCGCTCGATGGCGGTGACGGCCTCGTTCTCGCGGATCGCGACGCCGTCGCGGCGCGCCTCTTCGAGGAGCTGCGCGTCGTACTCGGTCCGGCGGATGATGATCCCCGCCGCGCAGTAGGTCTCGCCGACCGAGCCCTCGGTGAGGACGCGCACGCCGCGCATCTCCACGAAGGGCACCTTCACGCCGACGCCGATCTCCGCGAACGCATCGACGCCGAGCTGGCTGATCGCGCCAGCGCACGGCTTGTCCCGCGGGAACCGCGCCTTGTCGACGATCAGGATGCGGTCGGCACGGATCCCCTGCGCGCGCACGAGATGCAGCGCGGTGCTGGTGCCGGCCGGTCCGCCGCCGACGATCGCGACGTCGTACTCGAACGTGCGCGTCATCCTTCCGGCTCCGAGGTGGGGAGAATGCCTCCCAGCTCCGCGGCCAGATCGCGCACCAGCTCGTCCAGCTCGGCCTCGCGACCTGCGGGCGCGGCGATCGTGAGATCTCCTCCGCCCTCCGCGAACACCTGCGCCAGTCCCTCGTGCGCTTCGACCACTCCCTTGAGGAACGCAACGTCCTTCGCGCGCACCACGAGTCGCCGGGTGATCATGCCAGCGCCGATGAGAGGGGGTACGGGACGGCGCGGCATGCGTGATGTTTTAGCGGATCCGGCGCGGATCCTCACGCTAGAGTGGAGCCTTGGACAGCACGATCATCCGCCACGTCAGCATGAGCGCCATGCTGGTCAGCCCGAACGGGGAGGTCGCCGATCGCGTGGCGAGCCGCTTCGAGGAGGCACACGTGAAGGTGGTCCGCGTCGCGCATGCCGCGGCAGCGTGCGAGCGGCTCGCGGTCGCGATGCCCCAGGTGGTGGTGGTGCTCGGGACGCTCCGCGCCGACGAACGCGACGCGCTGGCCGACCGCGCGACCGCGGTGGGCGCCCTGCTCATGTACGTCGATCCCGAGCTCGACGCGGAGACGCTCGAGGAGCTCGTCGCGCGCGCCGCGCAGGCGGCGATCGAGCGCAAGATCCTGCGCGACGAGTCGGGTCCGGCCGGCGCGTTCTCCGAGGCGCCGAACGCCGACGACGAGGCCGAGGTCGATTCGAAGTGGTGAGGGCTGCGTCCGCTCAGCCGAGCGGATCGTCGACCTCGGCGGCCTGCGCGCGCTTTTCGCGCAGGCGATGCTGCACGTACTCCACGAGACCGTCGAGGTAGGTCTCGAGCGAGGGACAGTGGATGTCCGTGTCGACGAGGAGCTCCGTGGTGTTCGCGAAGCTGTAGGTCACCGGCGCGGCCAGCGCGGCCATGAATGCGCGCGGGCTCTTCGCCAGGCGATCGATTCCGGGCGTGCGAAGCAGCGCCTTCGTGAGGTTCGCGGGGATGAAGCCACGCGGTGACCGCCGGCCACCGGCGGCGGCCACGAGCTCGAGCACGCGCTTCACCGTGAGCGGCGCCGGGTCGCCGACGTGGAAGGTCCGCCCGGCAGAGCGAGGATCGCGCCCGATCGCGCACGACGCCCGCACGTAGAAATCCACCGGCACGAGATGGAGCGGCGCATCGAGGTGGCCAGGGAGCGGGAGCGGGAGCTCCGGCGGCGATGTCAGGACGAGCAGGATGAGGAAGTAAGGGCCGTCGAAGCGGTCGACCTCGCCCGTCTGTGAGTCACCGACCACGATCGTGGGGCGCACGACGGCGATCGGCAGCTTGCTCATCGCCGCGCGCATCATCTTCTCGCTGCGCGCGAGCGTCTCCTCGACGACGGTGCGGAACTCCTGCCCCTTGTCGAGCTCGCCCTCGAGCACCACGCCCGTGCGGTCGCCGGAGACGCGCGCCGACGAGTGAAACACGACGCTCTTGAGGGACGGGCACGCTCGCGCCACCTCCAGCAGCTCGCGCGCCCCCGCGATGTTGACGGCCTCCGCGAGCTTCCGCTCCGCGCCGAAGTGCGGGACCTGCGCGAGGTGATGGATGCGATCGATCTCGCCGGTGAGCGATCTCAGCTCCGCGCCGGAGAGGCCGAAGTCCATCGCGCCCGCATCGCCGTCGACGAGGTTCACGCGCCGGAGCTGCTCGCGCGGCAGCGCGTCGAGCGCCTCGCGCGCCTCGGCGTGCTGCTTTGCGTGCACGATCGCGTGCACGAGCGTGCGCTCCGAGGTGCGCACCAGCTCCTCGCACAGCTTCCGCGCCGCGAACGACGGGAAGCCAGTGAGGAGGACGACCTCGTCGTAGCCGGGACGGCTCAGGGGCCGTTACCGCAGAAGTGGTCGCCCACCGCGCGGAGCCAGCCGCCGAAGCTTCCGTACGTCGCCGGGTTGCAGAGGGTGCCGGGGCCGAGCGCGGGCGCGATGCAGGCCGACTGCGCGGAGAAGGCGTTGCACTGACCGGCGACCACGGTGGTGCGGCACTGGTCTTCGTTGCCGCCAGGGCACTGGTTGCAGCTCGTGTTCTGGCAGTCGGTCGCGCAGCCGGTGTTGTGGTTGCACGCGGCCGAGACGAACGGCGCCGCGCAGCGGTAGACACCCGTGCCTTGGTTGAAGGGCTCGTCGAACGGCGCGAGGCACGCCGAGCACGCGGGGTTCGTGGCCGCGAGGACCTGGAAGGCCGCGACGCACGTACCGACGTCCGGGCCCGCCGCGCACGCCGCCTGGATGGCATCGAGATCGGCGACGTCGTCGCAAAGGCCCTGGAGCGAGGGCTGGATCTTGGTGGTGATGCCCGGAGCGCACGCGCCGTAGGCGGCGGGGCAGAGCCCGAGCTGGTTCGCGCAGAGGCGCGGGAGCGCGAGCGTGTTGCAGCTCGATGCCTGCGCCGTGCAGTTCGTGCACGCCGCGCCGCTCGAGCCGCACGCCGCGTTGGAGAAGCCGACGCCGCACACGTTGCCCGCGCCGCAGCAGCCTGCGCAGTTCGCGGGACCGCACTTGGCCCGGCACACCTTGGCCTGGCAGGCCTGGTTCGACGCGCCGCAGTCCGTGCAGACTGCACCACCGAGGCCGCACGCGTTGTCGGCCACACCGGTCACGCACGTGTTGCCGGAGCAGCAGCCGCCAGGGCAGTTCGCGGGTCCGCACACGGGGTTCTGGCAGGCGCCGGCCTGACAGACCTTCGCCTGGCCCGCGCAGTTCGTGCACTGCGCGCCGCCGGTGCCGCAGGCCGTGTCCTGCGCGCCGCCCGCGCACACGTCGTTGCCGATGCAGCAGCCGCCGGCGCAGTTCGCCGGGCCGCAGTTCGCCGGAGGCACGCAGGTGCCCGCGTTGCACGAGTCGTTGGCGCCGCACACCTTGCATGCCGCGCCGCCAACGCCGCAGGCCGCGCGCGTCGTCGCGATGACGCACGCGTTGCCGACGCAGCAGCCGGCGCAGTTCGCGGGACCGCACGCCGGCGTGGCCTGGCAGGTGCGCTCGTTGGGGAGCCCCTGCGCCACGCACGTCTGACCGTTCGCGGTGCAGTTGAGGCACGCCTGACCCTGCTTGCCGCAAGCGATCGAGTCGCTGCCAGCGACGCAGACGTTGCCGTTGCAGCAGCCTCCGCAGTTCGCAGGGCTGCACGTCGCCGTGCCGGCGCACTGGCCGCCCACGCCGGTCGACGAGGGAGCGCAGACCTGACCGGTCTGCGTGCAGCTCGTGCACGCGTTTCCGATGGTGCCGCACGCCTGATTGTCCTGGCCCGTGAGGCACTGGTCACCGACGCAGCAGCCCTTGCAGTTCGTCGCGTCGCACTTGCTGCTCCCGCAGTTGCGCGTGGCG
>Ga0123336_10003636_pt1 | contig 12764 bp, 10 predicted proteins | sample SSSSmetaG_FD_96466 | JGI IMG/M metagenome (GOLD analysis project Ga0123336, IMG submission 96466) | Glacier valley bacterial and archeal communities from Borup Fiord, Nunavut, Canada, to study Microbial Dark Matter (Phase II) - ​SSSS metaG | ecosystem: Environmental > Aquatic > Freshwater > Ice... | reverse complement strand
TTCATTAAGGCTTCACATCCTTTACTGTGTTTATACTTTCACGGTATTCTGTAGGAGTCATGCCAGTATAGCCTTTAAAAACTTGAGAGAAATGTTTGATGCTCTTATATCCTACCAAACTACCAACTTCGTATATTTTCGCTTCCATGTCGGATAAAAGAGATTTAGCCTTATTAACTCTTGCCATGGATAAGTATTCAACAAAGTTATAACCGGTAGCCTTCTTAAATATTTTACTTATATAAGTTGGACTCAAGTGTACTTCCTCAGATGCAGAAAATAATGTAATATTGTTCATATAATTATTATCTATATAGTTCTTTGTTTTTTCCACAAACCTGTAACTATAAGGCAACTTTGTATTGTTTAGATAATTAATAACCTTAATAATAAATTCTTTTAGCCAACAGATAATCTCATCGCCACTGTGAAATTCTGAAGCCTTTTTAAGAGGAAACAGTTTTTCTCCAGATATGTCTTTTAGGTCAATATTAAAATTGTTTATGCAGGATTCAATAGCAAATAATAGCTTTACCATGAATTCACGGCAGGTATCAAGATACCTGTTAGAAAGATAAAAAGGAAGGAATATACTGTCAATAATATTTAGTACTTTTTGATTATCCATATTGGTAATATAAGATAAAAGCAATTTTTCCTTTTCAATGGGGTAGTTTATGTCAAATACTGCTTCAGATCTTATATCCCGATATTGGATTATGCCTGAAGTCTTTTTATATTTGTTAAATGAAAGTATTTCCTGAACCTGATTATAGCAAATAGAAATGTGACTAATACTAGTCACACTATCACTTACAGCAATAACTGTTTCAACTCCACCTACGCTTTTACAGTAATAATACAACTTTTCACTTAATTCCATAATATTATTTGTGGAATCAAAATTTAAAATGATATTGATTCCACTGTTGGTAATAGAATATGTATAATAAATAATATTGTAATCGTTCAAGATAACCTTCAACATGTTTTTTATAGAGATTGAGAACTGATTAAAATCATACTTCCATTTTTGGGTTGCTACATTTTCAAAATCATTTATTTCTACAGTGATTACATTAAAATATGAAAAAGGAAAGTGAATATCATGTTTTGATATGAAGTTCTTTACAGTAGTCTCTGATTTTATTGCACCATAAGAAAGATCAACAAAAAATTGTTCTAAAAGCAATTCGACTGCATTATTGTACCGTTTCTCCATGTCCTTTATCTGATCAAATTGCTTTCTATCTCTTTCTAAATCCTTTTTTATTTCAGTTAAAACCTTAGAGAATAGGTCAAGATTAGTTGGTTTAGTAATATAGTGCTTTATTCCAAACTTCATTGCAGTTTTGGCATACTCGAAATCATTGTATCCACTAAGTATCACAATTATTGTGTGAGTATAAGCTTTTGAAACTTCTTCTGAAAGTTCTAAACCTGACATTACAGGCATTCTAATATCTGTAATTAGAACATCAATCTTCTTGTATTTGAAAAGCTCCAAAGCTTCGTGACCTCCAGGTGCTTGCAGAGGGATGTCGAAGCCTAGGACTTGCCAATCGATATGGCGTATTAATCCATCTCTAATTCTTTTATCATCGTCAACAATTAAAACAGAATATGGCATACTCATATCATCTCCCAAAATACAATTATTGTCCCCATTTTCCATTCCCCGTTAGGAATGGGTATTAATATTTCTCTTCATCTTTAGATTTATTATAACATGGCGAATTTTGTTTGTCAGTTGGATAATGCGGTTATAAACCTATGAATAGCAGGAAAAGTGTGCTCAAAAGTCCATCTGGATAAGAAAACGAACTATTGTATAAGAATTCATACTTTAAGTTATTTTTTATGATAGACATGAAATTAACAAGAGAATAAATGAAACCAAAATGCAGTTTAGTGTCGTTGTGAAACAGTAGGCTTCTAATTATAATAAAACTATAAAATGTTTCTTATTGGTAGGTGTTATTTAAATGCCCTTAACAGTAGTTAGGCAGATCAAGTTGGAAATTGACTTCCTATGCATATTGATAAAAGTGAGAAGTAACTAAAACAGAAGAATAGGAGGTAGTTATGAAGACGAAAAAAGGGACAATTTCAATAAAGTTAAGAGATAACAGAAACAAAAAATTAGGAGGTAGTTATGCAGACAGAAAAAGGGACTGTTTCAGTAAAGTTAAAAGATGATAGAAGCAAAACTAGTTTTATTAATCATGTAAAAAACAACAAATCTCTTTATCTGATCTTGTTGCCAGGAATTCTTTATTACATAACATTTTTGTATTTACCCATGTATGGTATCACTATTGCATTTAAGGATTTCGACATGTTTGGGGGTATATTTAATAGCGAGTGGGTGGGATTAAAACACTTCAAAATATTATTTGCAAGTGATACGTTTTTTCAAGTATTTCGGAATTCAATTGTTATAAGTGTCTATAAGATTGTATTTAATTTTCCCATACCAATTATTCTTGCCATTCTATTAAATGAGGTAAGAAGTTTAGTATTTAAGAAAACAATACAAACAGTAGTTTATCTGCCATATTTCCTATCTTGGGTAGTAATCGCAGGGCTTGTTATAAATTTCCTTTCACCCAGTACAGGAGTTATTAATCTTTTAATAAAATCATTTGGTGGCGAGCCTATAAACTTTCTTGCAAACAAAGCCTATTTTCGTACAATCATAGTAATATCCGACTTATGGCATAGCGTGGGATGGAATACTATAATATACTTAGCAGCTTTAACCAGCATAGACGTAAGTCTATACGAGGCTGCGAAAATAGACGGGGCAGGAAGGCTTAAACAGATTATACATATAACCTTGCCCGGTATAAAAAGTACAATAGTGGTATTACTACTGCTGAAAATCGGAAATATTATGAATAACGGGTTTGAACAGATGTTCCTGCTTTACAATCCGATGGTCTATGATGTAGCGGATGTCTTTGAAACATATGTATATAGGATAGGATTGGTTGAATCTAGGTATGATTATTCAACTGCAGTTGGGCTGTTTAAATCACTTGTTGGGCTTGTAATGCTGGTAAGTGCTAATGGCTTTGCAAGAAAAATGGGAGAGAAGGGAATATTTTAATAATGATTAAAATGAGTAGATCAGAGAAAGCTTTTGATATCGTAAACTATATAATTTTAACTATTCTTGGGATAGTGACTCTTTATCCGTTGCTAAATGTTCTTGCCATCTCTTTAAGTACATATACAGCATATGTAGAATCACCTCTAATGGTTTTTCCAACGAAGATTGACTTTGAAGCATATATTAGAATACTTTCAAATCCCTTGATTTTATCTAGCTATAACAATACTATATTTGTTACTGTGGTAGGTACAGTTGTTAATGTGATTATGACGGTTTTAACGGCTTATCCCCTAGCGAAAGCAAAAGTAAGAGGTGTGCGGGTATTCATGTTCTTTATAATGTTTACCATGTTGTTTAATGGTGGACTGATTCCTACTTTCCTAGTAGTTAAGAATCTTCATCTGGTTAACACCCTTTGGGCACTTATATTGCCTACTGCAATCAGTACTTATAATTTTGTGATCGTACTAAACTTTTTTGAATCAATTCCAGACAGCCTTGAAGAGTCTGCAAAAATCGATGGGGCAGGACATCTACGCATTTTATTCAGTATTATTGTGCCTCTATCTACACCTGTTCTTGCCACAATTGCATTGTTTTACGGAGTAGGAAACTGGAACAGATTTTTTGACGCAGTCATTTATATTAATGATAGATCAAAATGGACTTTGTCACTATTGTTAAGGGAAATTATTACAGAAAATTCTGATGTCCTTAACGCTTTAGATCCTATGAATGCAGTAACGGTATACCCCAAAACGGTACAAAGTGCGACAATTGTTGTTACTATATTACCAATTATTTGTGCTTATCCCTTTTTGCAAAAGTACTTTATTAAAGGCATAATGGCTGGAGCGGTGAAAGGCTGATGAGGACAAGAAGCATGACTCAATAGTTTGAGAGTGCTTTAAAGTAAATAGATTTTTTAATAAAAAATATTATAAGAGGAGGATCGACAGGATGAAAAATAAGTTTTTAAAAGTGATGTCCCTAATGATGTCTATGTGTATCCTGGTTTCGGTATCAGCAGGATGTTCAGGACAAAAGGCACAAAAACAAGAACAAACCAAGGAGTCTCAAAACGCTAAAAAGGCAGAGCCTGTAAAATTTTCAATTCTATTGAAGGCGGGCCCGGAATTTACACCTGATAACAATGCATGGGTAAAGGAAATCAACGAAAAGGCAAATGCAGATATTACCTGGACCGCAGTTCCGATTGCGAACATCTGGGAGAAAAGAAATGTAATTATGGCATCAAATGATTATCCTGAAGTAATAATCATGAATACCACATCCAAAGGAGTTACTGACAACTTATATGATTCTATGGTTAAGAATAAGATTGTTCTCCCTGTAGATGATTATATTAAAAATGCTCCAAACATAATGAAATACACCCATAAATCTGCCTGGGAAGCAGTAAAAAATGCAGATGGAAAGATTTATATGGTGCCGCGTTGCACTATCGTTAGAGAAGATTTCATGGCAATCCGTAAGGATTGGAGAGAAAAACTTAACTTATCTGTTCCTAAAACAACAGATGACTGGAGCAGTTTCTTCAAAGCTATAGCAACCAAGGATCCCGATGGAAATGGTAAGGCTGATACATATGGCGTCTCAGACACCAATGAACTTATGTCGTCCTCTAGTACTGTTATTAACATGGAATACTTTGCAAGAGCCTGGAATGCCGATAGAAACTGGTATGATAATGGAAAAGGTGAAGTGGAATATGGAGTTTTTGCCAAGGATGGTAGATTCAAATATGCACTGGACTTTTACAAAAAGCTCATTAGTGAGAAATCTCTTGATCAAGATATAATGACAAATAAGGGAATTGCATCAGTAAATGAAAAGTTTTCTAGAGGTGTAACATCTGCTCATAGAATCTTTGCAGGACAGCTTGATTCGCAAGTGATTGCTATAAAGCCGATACAGCCAAGTGTACAGGTTGAATTAGTGGATTTTCCTACTGCACCTGAGTCTAAGAATTATGCAAAAGAAAAATTGGTTTTCACCAATGCAGGCTTATACAATGCATGGGCTCTGACAAACAAAGCAAAGGGCAAAGAACAAAGTATTATTAATGTTTTTGACTGGATGCTTGGTGATGAAGGATGGAGTGTGCTTTCAAACGGTGTTGAAGGAGTACATTATAAAAAAGATGGTGACAAGATTATAAGGCTTGAACCTGAATATACCAGCTTTACAAAGTGGATTGGAAACTTGCAGCAGTTTAGAAGACCGAATGATGAGAGCTTATGGCTTAAAAAACAAGTGCCTGAAATGTATCAATATCAGAAGGAATGGCTAGATAAAAGCGTTAAATATGTAACTGACAATTATGTTCAAAAGGGCTTAATGGGAATTTCTTCAGATAAAGAAACTAATTTCTATAAAAAAGATACTTTTACCAAGAAGTTTGTGGAGGTTACTGCTAAGATAATTTACGGAGAATTGCCGCTGACTGCCTGGGACGATTATCTCAAGGAAGTATATTCATCCGGCTGGGATGAAGTTACAAAAGAGTATAATGACTATTACAAAGCTCATAAATAGACAATGATGTTAGGATTAAAATCCTACGCAACTTATGTGGTTGGAAATATACAAATGAAATAACTTAAAACAATAAGGAGGCAATTACTTTGGCAAAATTAAAAATTATGGCTATCTATGCACATCCTGCGGATCCTATAACAGATTGCGGAGGAACCTTGGCTATGCACGCTGAAAGGGGAGATGATGTAGTAGTTTTAACTATGACTCATGGGGGAAGAATTCATCCAAACCTTTTCGCAGAGGAGTGGAGAAAAGAAAAGCCTGATTTGAATATAGTTAATGCTAAAAAGGACGACATCATCATAAAAAAGAAAAAGGAACTTGAAAGAGCGGCTGAAATAATAGGCATTAATAAGTTGATTACGTTGGATTATGATGATAACTATATAGGTGTAAGTGAAGATATCGTTCTGAAAATCGCAGAAGAAATAGCGAATGAAAGGCCGGATGTTATTATTGCGGATTATCCAATGAATGCTGCATACCCTGATTCTCATACAATGGCAACGATTATGGTATTTCATGCAATTAATAGGGCTGGGCTGTGCTTGAAAAACATTGATGGACATTCCGAGTTTCATGTAAAGCAAATATATTTAACCAAGCTTCCTGTGAATGCTCGGGATGGGCTCAGCTTGGGAGGGCTTAGGAACGACCTTTACATTGATATCTCCAGTGTTGTTGGAAAGAAAATAAAAGCAATGGATCAATTTGTAAGCCAGGGTTATAATGCTGAATTTGCAAGAAAGTTTGTCGAATCTCATGATGGTGATAGGGGAAGAGCAGCAGGAGTCAATTTCGCGGAGGCATTTTTTAGAGTTTACAATGAAACAGAAAAATATCTTCCTGTAACCGACTATGCAATGAATAAGGATGTACTTACAACTCACAGAAGCTATTCCATGATGAATATTAGAGAAATGTTCCCCATCAAGAGAGAATAATTAATTTAAATTAACTAAATAACCTTGTAAAACTTCTGGTTGGGTTAAATCTCAGCCAGAAGTTTTACTATTAAAGAAAGGATGATTAGTATGAATATTGAAAGATTCAAGGGAGTTGTGGTTGCATCAACTACACCATTTGACAGAGATAGAAACATAGATGAGGCAGGAACCAGAAGGATGATGAATTATTATGTCAAAAGTGGGGTGAATGGAATATTTCTACTTTCATCGACTGGAGAATATTTTACAATTTCACAAGAAAAGCGTGAAAAATTTATTGATATTTCTGTTGATGAGATAAATGGTAGATTACCGGTTATGGCAATGGTAAGTGATGCTAGTCTTGAAGCGGTATTATCTAATATAGATAGATATTCCAGTAAAAATATTGATGCAGTGGTTTTATTGCCTCCATACTTTTACAAATATTCTCAGGATGAACTCTTTGAATTTTATACTGCGGCAGCCGACAGAAGCCCTATACCACTGCTGCTCTATAACCAACCTATGAGATTGCCTAATAGTATTGAACTGGAGCTTGCAAAAGCTTTAAGCAATCATAAGAACATTATTGGAATAAAAGATACCAGTTCAGATGCAGCCAGACTATTGAAATTATTGAGTATTTTTAAAGATAGAGAGGATTTTCTGGTTTATGCTGGTTCAGAAGGCCTTGCAGGGTATGCATCTATTTTTGGAGGGAATTTTGTATATGCTCTGGCTGCTGTGAAGCCAGAACTTTTTATAGATATATTTGAAAAGGGACGCAGCAAGGATATTGATGCTGTTATGCAATTGCAAAGTAATATTAATGAGATGTTTGGTTTATTTGATGCCGTACAAGGAGGGTATAAAGATAGCTTTTCCAATTTCACTCACGGCATAAAAGCAGCGTTAAAGCTGAAGGGAGTATGTGAACCCTTTAACTCCCAACTTGGATTTGAACTTAATGAACAGGATTATGATAAGGTTAGGAAGTATATTTAAATTTGGAATGATTGGGAGTGTATGGATGTGAGAAACAATGAATTCCATATAATAGACAAGGATATTGTTGTAATTGGGGGAGGACTTGCTGGGATCTGTGCGGCTATAGCTGCAACTAGACATGGCGAAAAGGTTGCTTTAGTACAGGATAGGCCTGTCCTTGGAGGTAATTCCAGCAGCGAAATTAGAGTTTGGATTGTTGGGGCTACTGCCATGGGTAATAACAGGTATGCAAACGAAACCGGAATTATCGGAGAAATTGAAATGGAAAACCTGTACAAGAACCCTGAAGGGAATCCCCATTTATGGGATACAATTCTTCTTGATTTTGTAAAAAGAGAAAACAATGTGGAGTTGTTCTTGAATACACATGTTGCTTCAGTCAATGTTGAAGAGAATACAATTAAATCGGTTTCTGGATTTCAATTGGGTACAGAGAAGTTATTGGAATTCAAAGCTACTGTTTTTATAGATTGTACAGGTGACGGTACAGTTGGGTACCTAGCAGGTGCTGAATATATGCAGGGCAGAGAGAATAGAAAAATATTCAATGAGAGCCTTGCAGCTGAGGTTGACGACAAATATACTCTGGGGAATACCATGTTCTTTTATGTAAAAGATGCGGGGAAAAAAGTCAAATACATACCTCCACTTTTCGCTTACCCGAGAGAAAAGATAAAGGAAATTCTCAACACCAATGATAAGCATATTGAGGTAAGAAAAGCCGGATGTGATCTTTGGTGGTTAGAATATGGGGGTATCCTTGATACTATCCATGATAATGAAATAATCAAGGAGGAACTCCAAAGACTCATATATGGGATATGGGATTATATAAAAAACAGTGGAGAGTTTGATGCAGAAAATCTTACACTTGATTGGGTGGGAAGTATCCCGGGAAAGAGGGAATCCAGGAGATTCAAGGGTGATTATATACTTAACCAAAATGATTTGATAGAGCAGAGGGAGTTTAACGATGCTGTTTGCTATGGTGGATGGCCAGTTGACGTGCACCCTGAAAAGGGAATTTATACTAAAAGCGACTCTTGCCACCAGACTCCTGTAGGAGTGTACCAGATACCTTTAAGATCTTTATACTCCTGTAATATTAACAACCTTATGTTTGCAGGAAGAAACATAAGTGTTTCCCATATAGCTTTTGCATCAACAAGGGTTATGAAGACCTGTGCATTAATCGGCCAGACTGTGGGAACAGCTGCTTCGATGGCGTTTAAAAGGGAAAAATGGTTTAATGAATTTAAAGCTGAAGAAATTAACAATTTACAACAGCTTCTTTTAAAGGATGATTGTTACATACCAGGTATAAAAAATCAGGATAAGGAAGATAAAGCCCAAAATGCGAAGGTGTATGCATCAGGTTTTAGAAAGTTTGAATCCATTGAGGCAGATGGTATTATAGAACTTAATTCAGATATTTATATGATATTTCCAGAGACAAAGGATCTTGACAAGGTTAGTCTCCTGATTAACAGCAGGATTAATACAAGCCTGCGCTTGGAAGTATATGAAGCTGATGTTATTAAAAACTATAGTGGCTACAAACTCATAGATCAGGTAGGCAAGGATATAACTTGTATGGATAAAGAGTGGGTTGAGTTTGAAGTTGAGGTTAAACCAACTAAAAATAGAAATATTATTTTAAAAGTATGTGCCAATCCGGAGGTAAAAGTTTATACTTCAAGGGACATATGCTGTGGAGTTATTGGCTCTATAGGGAAGCTAACAGGACTTAGAATAGTATATCCTTGTTTTAAGGTATATCCTGAAATAGAATATTACAAGCCGGAAAATATTATAAATGGATATAATAGACCTATTGGAAAGCCAAGCCTTTGGGTATCGAATGATATGCGTAAATCTCAAGCCTGGTTGGTGTTGGATTTTATGAAGGGGACAACATTCCGAGAGATACATTTGTATTTCAATTCTGACCTCAGCAGGGATTATAATAATTTAGACCCAGATTACTATGGTAACGGGTGGAACGAAATGCCTGCTGAGTTAATGATGAGCTTCCGTATATACGCCATTGATAAATATGAGAAAAGCGAGATAGTCGCGGATATTAGTGATAATTACAAAAGGCATGTTATAATCAGGCTTAAAGAGATGCAAGCATGGAAATTAAAGGTGGAGTTTTATAGCACATATGGAAGTAATTATGCTGAATTGTTTGAGTTGAGGGTATATTGAGGAAAATGCAGGTATTGTCACTAAATGGATGGGAAGCTTGAGTGATGAAAGAATACAGTTGTAAACATAAAGCAAAAGAGTTTATCTTTAAACTTGAAGGGGCAAGAGTGAACTATCCTGAACAGGGACAGGTTTATTTAGCTTACCCCAAGGAGCTTAAACACCATGAAAAGGTATCTGTAATAATAGCTATTCATGGAAGTGGAAGAAATGCTTTAAGCTACAAGTATGTAGATTTTTACAAATATCAAAGAGATATCGCATTATGTAAAGGATATGTATTTGCTTCCATTTCCAACGATAAAGACAGCTGGGGACTAGATGATGGATTGTTTAATGTGAATTTACTCTGTAATTATTTAAAAGAGAATCACAACGCTAAGGAGAAGTTTGCCCTTTGGGGTACATCGGCTGGTGGAGTATTAATGAACAGGATGGTAAAGGAATATCCTAATAAAGTGAACTTTCTGATAGGAACTTTTCCGGTATATGACTTGTTGATAGAGTTTAATGTTTTAAATATGTGCAGGAGTGCATGGGGTACTGAGGATAAGGAAGAATTCATGAAACTTATACAGGGAAAGAATCCCGCAGATTTCCCTTATGCACTTACTAATCATACTTATTATATAAGTCATGGCTTATATGATGCAGCTGTTCCTGCTCAACAAAACTCAATAAGAATGAGAGATGAAGTAAATGCTCATGGAGGTAATATAAATCTTGATTTGGTAACAGGAGGACATTCTACATCAAACTATAATGTATATGACAGTATATTAACAAAGCTGCCATTAGCAGACAAGATATAAAAAGATATTGAAGAAGACCATTACCGCCAGAACCTTTTACTAAAAGAATATATGAACAAATATTTCTCCCTCAACAAGATGTTAGAATAGCTTGTGGGGGAGTTTTCGTTTTCAAGACTTCGCAGGTTGTTTGGTGAGATGGATATAGATTTTTTACCCTATGTTACTTACCCAAATACTTCAATAGGAAATTTGGGGAGTTCTTTAAATAGATATCTGAAGAACAAAAATATAGAAGAAACGTGGAAAACTAAATGTGCTGATAGATAAAAATGTACCAGATATAACTATAGAGATTTTGGATACTTAAGGAAATAGGATTTGCTAAAAACAGATTATTATTGCGACTTAGAAAAAAAAGAAAGTGAAATACGAATTTTTACGACAAAATATAACATTATAATACAAATAACGTGAAAATATATTGTAAAATGACGGAAATATGGTAGAATTGTGTTTTGGTATTACAAGAATATTTCTTTTAGAAAGGATGTAACTTATTATTTTGACTAAATGTACTGAAAAAGGCAAACCTGTTGAAAGACGGAGACGCAAAGCCACAAATGTTATAGATTATGAAGCATTATCACGATATGCTTCACTAAGGTTTCACTTACTAATATTCTTAGTAAAGCCCATAAAATGGCTATCTTAACATACTTGATCAAATATCAATAAAAAAAGCAATTAAAACATTTAAAGGCGAATCAATTCTATTATTTTTTAATACTTTTCCATCTTTAAGAAAAATCTTAGAGAACTATAATTTCTAAGACTTTATAATGAGACATTATTTGCTATAATTCGAATAATAAGGAGATATGTTTATATGAAAAAAATCAGTTTAAAAATAATTTTATCATCTATATTGAGTTGTTTAATTATTGCATCAACCTTGGTGGTATATCAATATACTCAATATTACAGTTAACAAATCAAAACATAACAAGTCTAGAAAGCACATCCAAACAAAACTTTGATATGATAGCAAAGCAAGAGGTAGAAACAGCAGTGAGTATCCTTAAGGATGTTTATGATCAAAGCCAAAAAGGGGAAATATCCTTGATTGAGGCTAAAACAAGAGGTGCTAATATTATTAGAAATTTACGATACAACAAAGATGGATACTTTTGGATTGATACCACCGAAGGTATAAACGTTGTTCTCCCTACAGACACAAAAACAGAAGGTACAAGCCGTATTGATAACAAGGATAACAAGGATAATCTTTTTGTTCGTGATTTTATAAAAAAAGGCCTTTTAGATGGTGGTGGCTATACAGATTATTGGTTTGTTAAACTAGGGGGAACTGAACCTCTTCCAAAAAGAAGTTATACGTTAGCGTTTGAACCTTTCGGTTGGGTTATAGGTACTGGAAATTATGTAGATGATATTAATACTAAAATATTACAGACTACTGAAGAATCAAAGAAGAATAATGATAAAACTTTTTCAATCTTAATATTGGCAATAGGTATTTCTATTATTATTGCAATTATGATGTCACTGTTTATTGGGAAAAGGCTCTCAAAACCAATATTGAGAATTACAGAGTTTATACATAAGACTGCCTCATTTGATTTGGTACATGATGATTCTTATGACTCCCTTCTAAGGAACAAGGAGGAATGGCTGTTGCTTTACTTAATATGATAAAAGCATTGAGGGATATTTCATCTAGTATTATTACTACATCGAAAAATCTTTCTGCGCATGCAGATAAATTGAATTCTGAAACGGATTCTAATTCAAAAATGATAAACCAGATTGTTATATCGATAAATGAGATTGCTCAAGGAAATAGCAGTCAGGCAGAGATGATTAATAATACCAACTCAACAATATCCGATGTAGTTAAAACAATTGCAGACGTTAATAGATCAACGTCTGAAAGTGCCCAAAGTGCAGTTGTTTCTCTTGAAAATATTTCTGAAGGACAAAATGCAGTTGACTTACTAACTCAAAGGATAAATGAAAATACCTTGATTTCAAATAAAGTAGGTACATCAGTCAAAGAGTTAAGTGAAATGATAGGTAAAGTAGGATATATTGTAGATCTTATTACATCAATAGCCAGTCAGACAAATCTTCTGGCTTTAAATGCAGCTATTGAAGCAGCAAGAG
>Ga0123336_10003634_pt1 | contig 12770 bp, 10 predicted proteins | sample SSSSmetaG_FD_96466 | JGI IMG/M metagenome (GOLD analysis project Ga0123336, IMG submission 96466) | Glacier valley bacterial and archeal communities from Borup Fiord, Nunavut, Canada, to study Microbial Dark Matter (Phase II) - ​SSSS metaG | ecosystem: Environmental > Aquatic > Freshwater > Ice... | reverse complement strand
GGCCACTTCATCGGCATCGCGCACTCGTCGGACGACTCCGCGGTGATGGCGCCGACCTACTCGCCCGGCTCGATCGCGCAGCGCAAGCTCACCGCCGACGACATCGCGGCGGTCTGCGAGATCTACCCGCCGAAGAGCGGCGTCATCTGCAGCCCGGAGCCGCGCGGCGGCTTCGGCGACGAGGATCCGAACGCCACGACCACGAAGGCGTGCGCGGTCTCGTCGGGCGCCGCGAGCGGCGGAGAGAGCGGTATGCTCCGCGGCGCAGCCGCGTCGCTGAGCATCATGGGACTCGGTGTGCTTGCGGCGGCGCGGCGTGCGCGTCGTCGAATGGATCTTGGGAGGCGGTCATGAACGTTCGAGCTCTTCTCGGTGCAGCGGTGGCAGCGATGGCGATCTTCGCCTCCACGCAGGGTTGCTCGGCGACGACCGAGGCCACCCCCGGCGGCGTACGTTGCACGCCCGGCGCGAACGTCTTCTGTCGCTGCGCCGATCGCGGCGAGGGCACGAAGCAGTGCAAGGAGAACGGCGCGAGCTTCGAGGCCTGCACCACCGGCAACGCCGGCGAGTGCGTGGGCGGCGAGGACCTCACCGATCCGCAGACCGGCACGCCCGTCGACCCGCCCACCGATCCCCCCGTCGACCCTCAGCCCGCGGGCACCACGGTCGCTGCGTGCCCCGGCAAGCCCACGTCGCTGGGCGTCGCCGAGGTGGTCATCGAGGGCGACACGACGGGAGCGAAGGACAAGGCCAAGGGCAAGGCCGGCGCGTGCGCGGCCGGCGGCGGCGGCCCCGATCACGTCTACCACCTGCAGCCCACCGGCACCGGCTCGCTCACCATCAAGGTGCAGGGCCTCGGCGCGCTGAACCCCACCGTCTACCTCCGCTCCACGTGCGACGACGAGGCCTCGCAGCTCGCGTGCGCCGAGACCACGGGCGCGGGCGGCGCGGAGACGCTCCGCTACGAGGTCGTCACCGGCCGCGACTACTACCTCTACGTCGACGGCGCCTCGGGGAGCGCGGGCAAGTACTCGGTCAGCCTCAAGCTCACGCCCGGCCCGGTCTGCGGTGACGGCAAGATCGACACGAACGAAGCGTGCGACGACGGCAACAAGGTCGACGGCGACGGCTGCAGCCAGGGCTGCAACGCGGTGAACGGCGACCCGACGTCGGGCGGCAGCTGCCCCGGCCAGATCGTGCACATGTGGCCCGGCAAGGTCGTCACGGGCACCGGCACCACGAACCCCTACGCGAACACCTTCACGAAGACCGGCAGCTCGTCCATCGTGAGCGCGAACAACCTCAATGCCGCGCAGGACCACATCTACGCGGTCACCACGCACGGCGCGGGCAACCTCAAGGTGACGCTCACCCCCACCGAGGCCACGTACAACGCGATGCTCGTGGCGCGGAAGACCTGCGCCGATCCCACCACCCAGGGCACCGGGATGTGCGCGAACGACGCCACCGCGGGCGCCGCCGACGTCATGACGTTCCCCGTCCAGAACAACCAGACCGTGTTCGTCGCGGCGGAGGGCGTGCTCAACGCGAAGGGATCGTTTACGATCAAGCTCGAGCTCAACTGACGCCCCGAGGTCCATGAGACGCACCGCGCTTCCTTCGTTCCTGGCCTGCGTCTTCGGCGGCTTCATGCTCCTCGGAGCGCTGGCCGGAGGCTGCGCGAAGTCGAGCGCCGCGCCCGACACCTCGATCAAGTGCACGCCCGGCAGCTACGTCTACTGCCGGTGCAAGAACCGCGAGGAGGGCACGAAGCTCTGCAACGAGGACGGCCACTCGTTCGACATCTGCGATCCGTGCGAGACGCCCTCGAACCCCGGGCTGCCCGATGATCCGGACAAGCCGCCCGTCGCGATCGACGCGAGCGCCGACGGCTCCCCGCAGCCCACCGCCGCGCGCTGCGGCGACAAGACGGTGCAGGACGGCGAGGACTGCGACGACGGCAACGCCGTCGAGACCGACGGCTGCGACAGCACGTGCAAGCTCGCCGGGGCCGACCCGCTCGCCACGCGGTCCTGCCCCGGGCTCGACGTGCACGTGTGGTCGAAGCCCGTCTCGTACGTGGGCACCACGCAGGGCTCGACGAACACGGGCAGCGCCAAGCCGACGTGCCCGGGCACGGGCAGCGGCAACCCGACCACCGGCGCCGCCGCCTCCGATCGCGTGTTCCGCGTGGTCGCGCACAAGACGGGGCAGATGAACGTCGTCACCTCGGACGTGGGGTACGACTCGTTCCTTTACGTGACGTCGTCGTGCGTGCCGGGCCCGGGCGGCGAGCTCGGCTACCTCGCGTGCATCAACGCGAAAAGCGGCGTGGGCGGCGAGACGCTCCAGTTCCCGGTCACGGCGGGCAAGGCGTACAGCGTCGTCGTCGACGGCGCGGGCATCTCGCAGCAGCAGGGCGCCTTCCGGGTGACGTTCTCCATCCCTTGACGTCATCGCGGGCGAGATTCACCGGAGACTCGGAGGCTCGCCGGGGCTAGCGCTTCTTCTTCGGCTTCTTCGCGTCCTCGGCGTGCGTGTGGCCGTGCTCGTCGCCGTCGTGGTGGTGATGGTGGCCGTCGCCGTGATCGTGGCCGTGCGCGTGGTCGTGCGAGTGGAGGTGCACGTGCAGCTGGTCGGGCGCGGACTTCGTGGCTGCGATGACCTCGATGCCGCCGGCCTTCACGCCGCGCGTCGCGAACACGCGATCGGCGAAGCGCCGGAGCTCCTCGGCCGGCCCTTGCAGGATGATCACCTCGAGGCAGTGCGCCTCGTCGAGATGCACGTGCATCGACGAGCGGATCTTGCTGCCCAGCGCATGCTGGAGCTCGACGAGCTTCTCGGTGAGATCCCGGACGTGGTGGTCGTAGACGAGCGTGACCGTGGCCACCGCATCGGAGCCGCTCGCCACGTCCTCCCGGGTCACCTCGGCCCGCGCCAGGTCCCGCAGGACCTCGGAGCGCGTGCTCGCGCGGCGCTTCACGATCGCGTCGAAGGCGCGCAGGAGCGAGGCTTCCATGGCCACACCGAACCGGACCAGTCCTTCGCGCTTGGGCACGGCGCGAGGGTACTCGAATACCGTCCCGCTGGCCTCCGGTGGGTGGACCGACTATTCCAGGCCCGTGAAGTTCGTCGATTCGTGTCGTGTGGATCTTGTCGCCGGTCGTGGCGGAAACGGTGTCGTCGCGTTCCGACGCGAGAAATACGTGCCTTTCGGCGGTCCCGCCGGGGGTGACGGCGGGCGCGGTGCGGACATCGTGTTCGTGGCCGACGAGGGGCTCTCGACCCTGCTCGACCTCACCTACGGCCGCACCCTGCGCGGAGACCACGGCGAGCACGGCCAGGGCGCCGATTGCTACGGCCGGGCCGCGAAGGAGATGCTGGTCCGCGTGCCCGTAGGCACGCAGGTCTTCGACCGCGACACCGAGCAGCTCCTCTTCGACATCGACCAGCCCGGCGCGCGCATCGTCGTGGCCAAGGGCGGCAAGGGCGGCCGCGGCAACATCCACTTCGCGACTCCCTACGACCGCGCGCCCCGCCGCGCCGAGCCCGGCGAGCCCGGCCAGGAGCGGAAGCTCCGGCTCGAGCTGAAGGTGATGGCGGACGTCGGGCTGCTGGGCTTCCCGAACGTCGGCAAGTCGACATTCGTCCGCGCGGTCTCGCGCGCACAGCCGAAGGTCGCCGACTATCCATTCACCACGCTCACGCCGTCGCTCGGCGTGGTCCGCGTGGGTGACGAGGCGACGTTCGTGCTCGCCGACATCCCCGGGCTCATCCCCGGCGCGGCCGAAGGCGCCGGCCTCGGGCATCGGTTCCTGAAGCACGTGGAGCGCTGCCGCGCGCTCCTGCACCTCATCACGCTCGATCCCAGCGAGGGGCGCGAGCCGTTCGCCGACTACGAGGCGCTCCAGCACGAGCTCGAGCTGTTCGAGCCGGAGCTGGCGCAGCGCCCGCAGATCGTCGCGCTGTCGAAGGCGGACGTGACCGAGGTGCGCGAGCTGTACGTGAAGCTGAAGCCGAAGTTCGCGAAGAAGAAGATCGACCTGCGGCTCGTCTCGGCGGCGACCGGCGAGGGCGTGCGCGAGCTCGCGATCGACCTTTACAAGCTCGTGACCGGGCGCGTGGTCGAGGACTGGGAAATGTCGCCGGAGCGGAAGAAGGCCGACGCGGAGGCCGAGGCGGAAGCGGAGGCCGAGGCCGAGGCCGAGGCGGCGGAGAAGGCGAAGGCCAAGGCGCTCGCGAAGGCGGCAGCCAAGACGAAGGCGCCGACGACCAAGAAGGCCGCGCCGGTGGCGAAGGCCAAGAAGCCGAAGACCAAGAAGACGACCTCGAAGACCAAGAAGGCGACCCCGAAGAAGGCGACCCCGAAGACCAAGAAGACGACCCCGAAGACCAAGAAGGCGACCCCGAAGAAGGCGACCCCGAAGAAGACGACCCCGAAGAAGAAAAGCGGCGTGGCCTTGAAAAAGAAGGCAACTCCGAAGCGGAAGGCGACGAAGGGGCGGCGTTGAGCGACAAGACAGAGGAGGCATCGCCCAAGCGGCTACGCAAGGCGCAGGAGGAGGGCGACAGCCCCATCTCTGCGTTTGCCAGCCAGGCCATCGCGTTCCTCTGTGCGGTCGCGCTCGCGCCGGCCGCCATCACCGCTCTCGCCACGCACGCGGGCGGCGACCTGCGCGCCGCCATTGCGCGGGCCGGCGATCCGGCGATCACGATCGCCTTCGATCCCCTGCCCGTCGCCACCGCCGTGGTCACGCTCACCGTGCCCATCGTGCTCGCGGCGGCGATCGCGGCAGCCGTGACGTCGGTCGTGCAGTCGGGCGGCATCATCGCGACGAAGAAGCTCCAGCCGAAGCTCGAGCGCCTCGACGTCATCAAGGGCTTCGCGGGCCTCTTCTCCACGCAGCGGCTGGTCAGCGTGCTGCGCGCGGCCCTCTTCGGCGCTGCGGTGGCGTGGTTTGCCTACACGGCGCTGCGCGACCACGCCGGCGACCTGGCGCGCACCGCGGGCCGGCTGCCGGAGGCCGCGGCGCTGGCCGGCGCCATCGCGCTCTCGGTCGTGCAGCGGTCGGCGATCCTGGGCGTCTTTCTCGCCGTGCTCGACGTCGTGGTGACGCGCCGGTCGTGGGCGAAGAAGCTCATGATGTCGAAGGCGGAGGTGAAGCGTGAGCACAAGGAGAGCGAGGGCGATCCGCAGCTCAAATCCGCGCGCGAGCGCGCCCATCACGAGATGCTGGCCTCCGCGACGGTCGCCAACGTCCAGAAAGCGAGCGTGGTCATCGTGAACCCCGTGCATCTTGCGTGTGCCCTCCGCTACGAGGAAGAAGAGGGCGACGAGGCGCCGGTGCTGGTCGCCTCGGGCAGCGGCGATCTGGCAAAGCGCATCGTCGCGGCGGCGCGCGCCTACAACGTCCCGGTCCTCCAGGACATCCCGCTAGCGCGCGCGCTGGTGGAGCTGGAGGTGGGCAGCGCCATCCCGGAGGCGCTGTACGAAGCCGTCTCCGAGATCCTGCGCGAAGCGTGGGACGAATCCGGCCGCGAAGATCCGTGACACGATTCACACGGAGCCTCAGAGCCTCGGCTGCGTGTAGATCTGCGCGACGCGGTCGCTCGGGCGACGCGTTGATGCGCAGGCGATCGCTCTCGGGGCGACCCACCGAGGTGAACAGCTTCGCCAGGAACGCCAGGCACGCCCTCGCGCCGCGCTCGTCGCGCGCGTGACGGGCCCGCGCCAGCGCGTCCATTCCCTCGAGGAGGGCCTCCTGCGGACGGCCCGCCACCGAAAGCGCCACGCCCAGCGCGAGCGAGGTCTGGCAGCGCTGCTTGTGATCGTCCGGATCGAGCGCCGACCGCGTGCGCCGCAGCACGCGCAGCGCATCGCCGATGTCGCCGCGACCGAGGCGCGAGAGCGCCCGCAGGCGCTCGGTGAACATGGGGCTCTCGCCCGAGGCGCGTAGCCCGTCGACCCAGCGCTCGAGCGCCGCGTTGTCGGCGCTGAGCAGCGCGTCCTTCGCGAGCTCGCCGAGGCGGGTGGCGATGGTCGCCCCCTGCGCGCCCGACGCCACGCTCGAGACCTCCTGCGACTCGGGCGCCGACTCGGGCGCGGTCTCCGGCGCGATCTCCGGCGTGACCAGGCCGCCCGCCAGCGCGGCCATCGGCGCGAGATCGAGCCGCGCGAGCGTCGGCGGCTCGGAGTCGTGCGCCGCCGCGACGTCGAACGGCTTGAGGCTCGCAGGCGCGATCGACGGCGCTACCCGCGGGGGGATGGCGCTCGGCGACCGCGCGATGGCGTTCGCCAGCACCTCGAGCGCCGCCTCTTCCCCGTCGGGATCAGCGCGCCGCGCGAACGCGATGAGCTGCGTGGTGCTCGCCTCGAGCTGCGCGTGCGTGGTGGCGCGCGCCGCGGAGAGCATGATGCGGCCGGAGCGCGTGCCGTCGCCGGCCTGCGCCGCCTGCCAGGCCGCCTCGACGCGACCGAACGCGCCCTCCTCCTCCTCGAGGACGTCAGCCGCGGCCTCGTGCAGCGGCCGACGGGCATCCTCCTCGAGCAGCACCGCAAGCGCATCGCGATGCGTTCGCGAGGGCAGCCCGACCCAGTCCTCCTGCGTGTCGATCAGCCAGCGCCCGCGAATCAGCTCCTCGAGCACCGCATCGACGTCGATCTTCTGCGCCGCGCGCTCGAGCACGCGCGCGAGGCGCGTGACCTTCGCCTCGCCACCGAGGAGCGCGATCAGGCAGAGCACCGCGCAGCAGGCGGCGTTCTCGTCGCGCGCGCGCAGCAGGATCCAGTCGGCGACGCCCCGCACCTTGCCGCGCCCGGAGGCGCGCGAGCGCGGCGTGGCGCGGTCGTCGTCCCACCGGAGATCGCCGCTCACGATGCCGTAGGCCACGGACTCGACCACGCCGAGCGGCACGTTGGCGGCGAGCCGTGCCCAGCGGCGGCGCGCGACGGCATCGAGCGCGTCGTTCGTGCAGCCGCCGGCGAGGCTCTCCGCGGCGTCGCGGCTGAGCGGCTCGATCTCGATCTCGGGAGCGCGAGGCAGCCGCGCGAGCACCGACGGCAACCCGCCGGTCGCGTCGAGCCGCGCGACGATCCCGAACGCCGACCCGCTGGCCTGCGCCGCGACGGCGCACGCCTCGAGCGTGGCGGGGTCGATGTTCTTCGCGTCGTCGAGGAGGAGGAGGCCGGAGCCCTGTCCTTCGCTGCGCGGCCAGAGGAACGCGGTGATGAGCCGGGCGGCGACCGCGAGCGTCACGCCGTCACCCCCGACGAGCGCCTCGAGCGAGTCCGCGGAGTCCAGAAGCATCGGCGAGAGCTCGCGCGTGATCGACCGAGCGAACGCGCGCCGGAGCGCACCGAGCGGCTCGAAGCTCGAGCCCGAAGGCGACACGACGAGCGCGCGCTGCCCGGCCGCGGCGCGCGCCGCGAGCTCGGTGAGATAGCGCGTGCCGCCAGTGCCGGGATCGGCCCGCAGCACGAGCAACGACCCGGCCGCGATCGCCGCGGGCGGCGGTGGCACGCCGACCAGCGGCGCGACGCGCATGCGCGCCAGCTGCTCCACTGCCTGCCGACGCCACGGATGCTGCCGGTCGAGCCGCACGCCGCGCACGCGACGCTCGCCGTCGCGACCGATGCGCGTCCCTGCGGTGAGTAGCTCGTTGTCGCGGATCGCCCGCATGGTCTGCGCGCACAGCACGTCACCCGGCTGGGCGGCGCCCGCCAGCACCGCCGCGGCGACCAGCGGGGCCCCCCACGCGAGCGTGCCGCGCGAGCCGTCCTCGGCGAGCAGCTTGAGGTCGCCCTGCGCGACGCCCACGCACCACGGCAGCTCCTCACCCTCGACGTCCGCGCCGGGGCTCGTCACCAGCGCGAGCACGGCGGCGAGGCGGCTCTCCTCGAACGCGAAGCCGACGCGATCGGCGCCCCACGCGACGAGGACTGCGCCGTGCGCGGCGGTACGCGCCTCGAGCGCGCGCGCACGCTCGAGGAAGCTCCGCCCGGGCCCGCCGGACGAGCGGAAGCTGATGACGACTCGGCCTTCCAAGACGCAGCGCTAGATACGAATGCGCTTCTTCAGCGCGGCGAGCTCGTCGTCGATCTCGGTGTCCTTCTTCGAGGCGCCGCCGCTGCCGCCGCCGCGCTCGAGATCGCGGAACTTCGACTCGAGGTCCTTCTCGGCGGGGCCGGTACCGAGCGCGTCCTCCACCTCGGCCATCGCGAGGCCCTCCTGCTCGCGCCCCTCGATCTTCTCTTCCATCTTGCGGAAGTTGTCGAACGCGTTCGACCCGCCGCGGGCGCCGAGGCCCTCGGCGCCGCCGCCGCCCCGCGCCTGCTGGGCACGCGCCGCGATCGTGCTCTTCCGGAGCTTCAGCTCGTCGAGCTTCTGCTCCATGCGCTCGAGCTCCTCCTTCATCTTGAGCGCGACGCCCCGCTGGTCCAGCCGCGCCTTCTCGACGTTGTCGGCCTCGACCTCCGTGCGCTTCTTCTGCTTCAGGGCCTCGCGTGCCAGCGCCTCGTCCTCGCTCTTCAGCGCGAGCTCCGCGCGCTTCTCCCACTTCTCGACCTCGGACTTGAGGTCGTCCGACTTCTTCTTCAGCTGCTTCTCGGCAGCTACCGCGGCGATGACGTCCTGGCGGCCCGACTTCAGCTGCTCGGCCATCTCCTCGAGGTTGAGCTCGAGGAGCTTCTTGTCGTCCTCGGCCTTGTCGAGCATCGAGTTGACGTTGCTCGAGATGACCTTGCCCATACGGTCGAAGATGCCCATGGTCGCGATTCCTCCGCGGCCGAACGCTCGGCGCGATTTCTCCGTATGATAAGGTTCCCCTTGCCCGTTCGCCCGGGAAAAAAGGAGATCCTCATGGCCGTCTGCAAGGAATGCGAGAACGAGGCCGAGACGCTCGTTTCCCTCAAGGTCGAAGGCAAGACCAAGAAGATGTGCGAGGACTGCGCCGACCGCGTCCGCGAGACCGCCGAGATCGCCGAGATGAGCGAGTCGGTCGTCCAGAACATGATGGGCTTCAAGGGCCGCCGATGAACACGCTGACAGCTGACAGCTGACAGGCGGATCGCCGCCGAGAAGCTGACGGCTGACTGTCGGATTGACCCTCTCGCCACTGTCAGCTGTCAGCCGTTGGCTGTCAGCCGTCAGCCGTTGGCTGTCAGCCGTTGGCTGTCAGCCGTTAGCTGTCGGCTTTTCGCGGTTCAGGATGTGGATGGCGTGGCCGAGGCCGTTCATCGCGGCTTCCATCATCCCCTCGCCGAGCGTGGGGTGCGGGTGGATGGTCATGCCGATGTCCTCGAGGAACGCGTGCATCTCGAGCGCGAGCGCGCCCTCGCTGATGAGGTCGCTCGCCTCGGGGCCCACGATGTGAACGCCCAGGAGCTCGTTCGTCTTCTTGTCGGCGACGACCTTGAAGAAGCCCTCGGTCTCGTTGACCGCCATCGCGCGCCCGAGCGCCGCAAACGGAAACTTGCCGACCTTGACCTCGATGCCCTTCTCCTTGGCCTGCGCCTCGGTGAGGCCCGCCATCGCGATCTCCGGATCGGTGAAGATGGCCGCCGGGATGGAGACCCAGTCCTTCGCCGCCTTGTGGCCGGCGATGACCTCGGCGATGACCTCGCCCTCCTTCGTGGCCTTGTGGGCGAGCATGGGCATGCCGCTCACGTCGCCGATCGCGAACACGGTCTTCACGTTCGTGCGGCCGACGTTGTCGGTGGGCACGAAGCCGCGCTCGACCTTAACGCCGATCTCCTCGAGGCCGACGCCCGCGCCGTTCGGGCGCATGCCGACCGCGACGAGCACGACGTCGGTGACGATGGTGTCGAACTTCCCGCCGCCCATGTCGACCTTGACCGCGAGGCTCCCGTCCGAGCTCTTCTCGTAGCCCGTGGCCTTGGCGTTCTTGATGATCTTGCCGCCGTGCTTGACGATGCGCTTCTCGACGACCGCCGTGCACTCCGGATCCACGCCGGGCAGCAGCCCCGCGGTCGCCTCGACCACGGTGATCTCCGCGCCGAGCTTCTGGTAGACCATGCCGAGCTCGAGGCCGATCACGCCGCCGCCGATGACGAGCATGCGCTTGGGCACCTGACGGAGGCTGACCGCCTCCTTCGCGCCGATGATCTGCTTGCCGTCGAACTTGAACGTCGGGATCTCGATGGTCGAGGAGCCGGTGGCGATGACGATCGCCTTCGTGGCCTCGATGGTCTCGGTGCCGCCTTCCTTGGTCTTCACCTCGATGGTGAGCGGACCGGTGACGCGGCCGTTGCCGATCACGAGCTCCACGCCGTTGCCGCGGAAGAGCCCGCGGACGCCGCCGGTGAGCTTCTTGACGATGCCGTCCTTCCAGTCTTGCATCTTGTTGGAGTCGACCTCGATCCCCTTGGTGAGGATGCCCATGGTCGCGCCGTGGTCCTTCACCTTCTCGTAGGTGTGGCTCGCGGCGATGAGCGCCTTCGACGGCACGCAGCCCCAGTTGAGGCAGACGCCGCCGACCTCCTCCTTCTCGACGCAGATCACCTTCTGCTTCAGCTGACCGAGCCGGATCGCGCAGCCATAGCCGCCGGGGCCGCTACCAAGCACCACCACATCGCAGGTTCGGTTCGCCATGGTTCTCTCTGGGTCTCCTAGGCCCGACTTACCCGAAGGGCGAGAGCGATGCGAGCGTGAAACCGCGGATCGCGCTCAGCCGTGGCCAGGGGCGGGCGGCAGGCTGACGAGCTCGTCGCGCTGCGCCTTGAGGTGCTCGGGGACCGCGGCGTACACGTCGTCGAAGAGCGACTCGCGCGGGGGCGCGCCCATCGCCTCGACGGCGTTGATCGCGTCGCGGATCTCCTGGGTGAGCTCCTCGTCGAGCTGCTTCTCGTGCGGTCCATGAAGGAGGCCGAGGAGGCGCAGGTGCTTCGCGAGGCGATCGACGGGGTCCTTCTTCTTCCAGGACTCGACCTCCTCGTTCGAGCGGTAGCGCGTCGGGTCGTCGCTCGTGGAGTGCGCGCCGATGCGGTAGGTGAGCGCCTCGATGAACGTGGGCCCCTGCCCCGTGCGCGCGCGCTCCGCCGCGTCCCCCACCACCTTGTGGACCGCGAGCAGATCGTTGCCGTCGACGCGCACGCTGCGCATGCCGTACGCGCGGCCCTTCACCGCGAGGGTCTTCGCAGCGGTCTGGCGCGCCGTGGGCACGCTGATCGACCAGTGATTGTTCTGGCAGATGATCACCGCCGGCACCGCGAACGTCGCCGCGAAGTGCATCGCGGTGTGAAAGTCGGGCTGGCTCGTGGCGCCGTCGCCGAGGAAGCCGAAGCTCACGTTCGCCTCCTTGCGGAGCTTCATCGCCCAGGCCGCGCCCACCGCCTGCGGGATCTGCGGCCCGATGCACGACGACCAGCTCACCTGGTTCACCGCGCGGCCCGCCTGGTGGCTCGGCATCTGCCGGCCCTTCTGCACGTCCCCCGCGTTTCCGAACACCTGCGCCACGAACGCCTGGAGCGGGAAGCCTCGCACGAGCATCACGCTCTGCTCGCGGAGCGCGGGGAAGACCCAGTCGTCCTTCTTCGTCACGAGCCCCGTCCCGATCGGCACCGCCTCCTGGCCCGTGCACGCGCCGTAGAACCCGACGCGCCCCTGGCGCTGGATCTCGATCATGCGCGCGTCGAGCAGGCGGAGGCGACGCATCTGCCGGTACGCGTTCAGCAGGATCGCGGGCGCGATCTTCGGGTCGGTCGCGGGATCCGCGGAGCCGTCCGTACGGAGGACGGTGAAGAGCCCGACGTCCTCGTCTGTGTCGCGCAGCGTGGCGTTCGGTTCGTTGATCATGATCAGCCGCCATCCGGGTAAGCACACGCGCCGTACCACGCGGGCAGGTTCGTGAACTGGAGGCGGCACGTCTCGTTGACGGGGCAGCCGCCCTTGCCCGGGCCGGCCTCCTCGATCGATGCGTCGAACGGGCTGACGGTCTGGGGCAGGAGGCACGTTGTGCGGCAGATGCTGGCGTCCGCGCCGCCCGCGCAGATCAGCCCGTCGGCGCACTCGTTCGCGAACGAGCAGCTCTGGCGATTCAGCTTCCCGTCGGAGTCGAGGCAGCTCGAGGTGCCGGCCTTGTCCTCGGTGAGGCAGATCTGGTTGGCCTTGCAGGGTTCCTGCTTATACGGCTTGCAGCGCTCGCGGTACGTGCACGCGTTGTGGAGCGGGGTCTTCGAGTCGGAGTCGACGATCGTGATGTCGCACGCGCCCGCGATCCCCTCGGGATCGCTCTTGCCGCACGCCTGGTCGTCGCCCTCGCAGCACACCGGCGAGCAGCGGCCGGTGACGGGCCCGCCGTCGGTGCAGGCGTTGCCGACGCACGCGAGGCCGGGCAGGCACGAGTTACCGCCGGCGTTGTTGGGACAGCAGCTGTGGCCCGCGGGGAACTGCTGGCTGCCCTGCACCTCGACACAGTGGGTGGTGGTCGTCCCCGAGACGACGCACTCCTGCTTCTTGCCCTTCGCGGTGTCGGGGCAGTCCTGGAGGACGAGATCGCACGGCCCCTTCACGGCGGTGCAGTGCCCGCCGCCGTCCTTGCCGGAGTCGATGGGCGGGGAGAATTGATCGGTCGCGCCGGTCTCGGTGGCGCCACCCTCGGTGGGCGTCACGGGGGTCGCCGGGTCGGTCGACGACGAGCTGCACGCGACCATCGCGCCGACGATGTCAGCCGCGAAGAACGCCACCAGGAGGAGCCGCCTGTTCAGGAGCGACACTCTAGCAAGCCTTCGGCCCGGGGTAGACAGCCTAGCG
>Ga0123336_10003633_pt1 | contig 12771 bp, 10 predicted proteins | sample SSSSmetaG_FD_96466 | JGI IMG/M metagenome (GOLD analysis project Ga0123336, IMG submission 96466) | Glacier valley bacterial and archeal communities from Borup Fiord, Nunavut, Canada, to study Microbial Dark Matter (Phase II) - ​SSSS metaG | ecosystem: Environmental > Aquatic > Freshwater > Ice... | reverse complement strand
GCGCGAGTTTCCGATTCTCTCAATTTGCCGGCGGATCGCTTCGATCTGCGGCGACTGCCCCACAAAGCCATGCGGGGGGTCTATGCTCCCATGATGCATTTCGACTGCTTGAGTCTAATTCACGCGCGGGTCGAGGCGTACGACATAGGCTTCCGGGACGGAGATATCTCCGCGGATGCGCAGGGCTAATGCTTCGGCTTCTTCGGGCGTGCTGAGCGAGCCGGCAAGCACGCGATACAGAGGGCTTGCGCCTTCGCGTTCCACCAGTTTCGCCGAGCCATAAAGACCGATCAGCTTGTCGCGCAGGTGCTCTGCATTTTCGCGATTGCGAAACAAGCCCACTTGCACCGCAAAAACGGCGGGTTCGGGGACCTGCGGGTTTTCAATGATTACTACGCGCACGTTGGCGACGCCGGGTCCGATCATTTCAATCGAGCGGGCGGCGGCGTGAGAGAGGTCGATGATGCGGTCCCCCACGAAGGGTCCGCGATCTGTAATGCGGACGTTCACCGATTTTCCGTTCACTGGATTTTCCACGCGCACCCAAGTGTTGAACGGCAGCGTGCGATGAGCGGCAGTGAGCTTTTCCATATCGTAGATTTCACCGTTGGCGGCTTGCCTGCCGTGATAAGGAACGCCGTACCAACTGGCGATGCCGGTCTCGACCGAACCGAGGGGCGGAGGCGGAGCGGCGGGCGCGCGAGGTTGCCGGCGCGCGGTGGAAGGTGGCGGCGCGACCTTAGCTTTCTTGCGTCCGCAAGCGGCTAGCGCGAAGGCAGCCAGAAGAATGGCCAGGCGTCGATCCAGCGGAATAGCCTGGCGTCGATCCAGCAGGATAGCCTGGCGGCTATTGAGCCACAGGTGAACCATCGGAGTTGTACACGGTGACGGTACCGTACTTCTCCATCACGGTTTTAATCTTGCTCGCGTCGCCGACAGCTACGATTTGCAAATTGGCCGGAACGATGTACTTCTTCGCCACACGCTCAACGTCATCGGGCGTGATGGCGGCGATGCGCGCCGGGTACGTGTCCCAATAATTTTCGGGCAACCCGAAGCGCTTGCGGGCGGTGGCGTAGGAGAGAACTTCGCTGGGCTGCTCCAGTGACAGAGCGAATTTGGACACGATGGAATGTTGCGCCTGTTCCAGTTCGACGGCACCCACCTTCTCATCGCGGATGCGATTCATCTCTTTCAAAAATTCAGTCATGGCGCCGTCCGTCACGGCAGTGCGCACTTCCGAGTTAGCCAGCCAGGGGCCGACCAATTCCGAAGCCTCAAAGCCGCTGTACGCGCCATAGGTGTACGATTTTTCCTCGCGCAGGTTTGTAAAGAGCCGGCTGGCGGCACCTCCGCCCAACACGCGGTTCATCACGGTCAGAGCAGCGTAATCGGGGCTGGCGCGGTCGATGGCCAGATTGCCCATCATCAGGTTTGTCTGTAACGAGTTCGGCCGGTCCACCAGAAACACTTTGCGGCCTTCGGCAGCCTTGGGCGTATCCGGGGTAACGGCGCGGTAATCGGTCTTCTTCCACTCCGCGGTCATGCGGTTGAGTTTGGGGATGAGGGTCTTGGCATTCACGTCCCCGGCGATAGCCAGGATGGAATTTTGCGGGACATAGCGTTGATCGCGCCAGACTTTCAACTCATCGGACTTGATGGCCTGCAGCGAGGCAGGCGTGGACGTCACAACGGACGCAGGGAACTTGCCATACACCGCTTTGCGAAACATTTCATGGACCAGGAATGACGATTGCGCGCGCTGCTGCTTCAGGCCGGTCAGCTGCCGCTGTTTGAGCTTCTGCAATTCGCCATCGGGGAAATTCGCGGTCTCCAGAGTGTTCATCATCAGCGCGAACCACTGATCGAAATTTTCACTCAGACCGCCGGCACTCACGCGAGCGTCGGCGGTACCGAAACCGGCGTTGAAAAGAAGACTGGCGCCCAGGCCATCGATCTGCTCAGAGATCTGGCGGCTGTTGAGCGTGTTGGTGCCCTCTTTCATCATGGCCGCCACGATGGAAGCAAGGCCGGGGCGGTCGACCGGATCGAACAAGCCGCCAGCGCCCTGAATCAGCATTTGCACGGAGATGGTGGGCAGGCGGTGGTCTTCCAGGATGAGAACGGAAATGCCGTTATCCAGTTTGGCTTCCACCGGTTTGGGCAGCTTGACCTGCAGGACTTCTTTCGAAACGGGCGCGCGATTTTTGCGTTCCACCTTGCTGAGGGGAATGTCTTTATCCGTGCCCGCCGGCGCTTGCGCGAAGAGTAAAGTGCCGCCCGCAAAGATCGCCGCGCCTAGTTTTTGAATTCGAATCATTTGGCCACCACCTTTGCCGCCTGCGGCAGCGTCGTCACCACCGTGCGGTTCTCTACCGTGAAATATTTCTTAGCGACGCGCTGCACATCTTCGCGGGTCACTTTTTGATACATCTGCTCCACAGTGTTGATGCGCCCCGGGTCATTGTAAAAGACGGCGTTCTCGCTCAATTCCATGGCGCGATTCACAGAGCCGCGAATGTCCGCATAGTGAAGAGTCTTGGCTCTCATTTTCACGCGCGCCAGTTCGGCTTCCGAAATCGGTTCCGTTCGCAGGCGTTCAATTTCCGCTTCCATAGATTTTTCGAGCGTGCCAATTTCTTTTCCTGGCCGGACCAACCCGATAAACAGCAGCAGCGACACGCCCCGCTGCGGCTGAAGAAAAGATAGAGCTTGAACAGCCAGTTCCTTTTCCTTCACCATACTTTGGTAGAGCCGCGAAGACTGGCCGGCGCCCATCACGTCAGTGATGAGATCGAGCGCGGACATGTCGGGCGAATTAGCCGCCGGCACTTTATACACAATGTCCACACGCGGAATTTGCGCGAACTGATCTTCGATGGTCTTGCGCCGCTCGGCGCGCTGTTCGGGCTCGGCAACATCGGGCTGGGGCGGCGCTGGCTGGGAAGAGATGGATCCAAAATACTGCTCCACTTTCTTGAGCGCTTCTTCACTCTTGAAATCTCCCACCAGCGCCACCACTGCATTGTTCGGTGCGTAGTAGCGTTTAAAAAACGCCGCCACATCTTCCACGGTGGCCGCATTCAGATCTTCCATGGAGCCGATGGTGGAATGCTTATAGCCGAAATCGTCGAACGCGGTATCGCTAATGGCTTCGAAGGTTTTGCCATAGGGCTGATTATCGATGCGCAGCCGGCGCTCTTCCTGAACCGCATTCCGCTGATTGTCCAGATTGGCCTGATTGATGACCAGCGACTTCATGCGATCGGCTTCCATGAATAAGCCGAGATCGAGTTGGTTGGCGGGGAGCATTTCAAAATAATTCGTGCGGTCGGCGCTGGTGGTGCCGTTCATATCGCCGCCATTATTCTGGATGAGGGCAAAATGCTCGCCCTTGCCCACGTTCTCAGAGCCCTGATACATCATGTGTTCGAACAGGTGGGCGAAGCCGGTGCGGCCTGCCTTCTCATCGCGCGAACCCACGTTGTAGGTGACGGCGATGGAGTAAGTGGGCGCGGAATGGTCTTCCGAAAGAATCACGCGCAGCCCGTTTTTTAATTTGTATTCCTTGAATGTGACTTCCGGCGCGGCGCTTAGGGAAATGGCGAACGCAAGCAGAGCGAATATGAATTTCATGGGAATCTTATCGCCCAGTATAGAACGCATTACTTGATTTTCACGGGGCCAATCTGTCAAACTCGTGACGATTTTGTCCCGATAAGGGGATTTTCAGGAGAGCTTTTCGTGAGAGAAAAAGGTGTTGTGAAGTGGTTTAACGCGTCAAAAGGTTTCGGTTTCATCCAACGCTCCACCGGTGACGATGTGTTCGTTCACTTTTCCGCCATTCAATCGAATGGGTACCGAAGCCTGGAGGAAGGAGCGCAGGTGGAGTTTGAGGTCAAGCAGGGACCTAAGGGGTTGCAGGCGGAAAACGTAACGGTTGTTTAAACCTTACTTAAAACTCACGGTCGTATCCGTCCCGAACTTCTTGTAGTTCTCATAACGCACGGAGAGCTTGATCCGTTGCGGCCCCGTGCGGAAGAACAGCGTATCGTCAGCGAAGGTCTGTATGGGGAAGAAGAAATCGCCCACTTTGCGCCGGATGGTGGTGAAACGCGGGAACAAATTTTCCGATTTTGTGGTGCGGATTTGGGGGACCGCCTGGCCTTCCGAGCGCACCACGGAGTAATCCGCCTTGCGCACCCAGAGCAGGCCGTCGAACAGCCGCTGGCCCTGCAGAATCTGCCTGGGCTTCACTTGTAAAACCCAGCAATCTTCCCCGTCCATGGGCTGCTCGCCTTTGAACTTGGTTTCGTAGATGGGGAACAAATCCTCCACCAGAACGAAAGGTTGAATGTTGCGGATATCGGCGAAGTCTTCTTCGGTCAAAACCAGATTGCGGAGCGTGGAACGCGGCGCGGCCACCACCACATCTTCGCGTTCCTTCACGGGAGAATAAATCACATCGCGCGTTTCACGGTATTCGCCATTGCGGGTGCCGCGCTCCGTCAATTCCTCCACCAAAACGGTCTGGCGATAAGTAAACTGGTTTCTCGAAGCCAGTGTTTCACTTTCGCGATGCGCCACCAGACGCGCCAAATCTTTCGGCGGCTCCGCTGAGGAAAGCGGGTGCGACCCCGATGCTACGATGACAGCGATGCAAAATAAGGCAAGCCCCCGCAGCTTCTGGCTGACTTGCCTGGTGGGCTGGATCGTCTTATCGGTCGCGGGCATGGTGTTGGCTCGGCAGCGCGGCATTCCAGACAAGGTTGCCATTCCAGTGATCGCCGCCTTTCTGGTGGAATTCGTATTCTATCTTGTGCCCGGTTTTCGGGCTGTTCGCGAGCGGCTTCGCGGCAAGCTAAGCGCGTCTGTGCTGGCCCCGCTATTGGCCTTGAGCGCTGTTGTTCCCTATCTAATTTATGCCGAGCCCACCGGGCAGCTGCATCAAGCGCCTTTTATCGAGCTGTTCTGCATTGCCATTGCCGCAAGCTTCTGGTTCGTGATCTTTCCTAAATCCCTGGCGGCGGATCTGGGCTTCATCATATTGCTGGCAGCGGTATATCTTTCGAAGGTTCTTAAGCAGATTTACCTACCGCCTTATAACAAGGTGTCTATCGACATACTGGGCCACCTGATGCTGATTCGCCTGGGCGCTTCCGTGATGCTGTTGCAGCGCGGGTTTCAGGGGCTCGGCTTCGGCTTCATTCCTTCGCGGCGTGAGTGCCTGGTGGGGCTGCGGTACTTCTTATATTTCCTGCCGGTGGGCATTCCGCTCGGGTGGGCTTTGGGCATTGTGACGTTTCATGGCCGGCCGGGGCAGGAGTGGCAAGCGCTCGGAATTTTCTTTGGAATTTTGTGGGTGGTGGCGTTATCGGAGGAATTTGTCTTCCGCGGCATCCTGCTGCAATGGATGATGCGCCTGACAGGAAATCGCTGGACGGCACTGGCAATTGCCTCGGTCGTCTTCGGATTGTGCCACCTGGGCTTTCGCGGCTTTCCGAACTGGCGCATGGCGTTGTTCGCGACGGTGACGGGCGCATTCTGGGGCGAAGCGTATCGCGCGGGCAAAAGCATTCGCGCCTCCATGGTGGCTCACGCGCTGGTGGTCACCACGTGGATGGAATGGTTGAATTGAACGAATGTTTATGAAGCTTATATTCGGTACGGTGATGTTCGCGGCCTTGGCCGCCGCGCAGGAATGGAAGCCGCTCTACGATGGCAAGACGCTGAACGGTTGGGAGCAGCATGGCAACGGTCTGTGGACTCCGCTGCCAGATGGCAGCCTGTTAGGCCAGCGGGTGCAGAAGCATGCCGCCAAGCCCTTCGATGCGCCGTTCCCCGTGGACGCCAAAGCATTCGACAGTTGGGTACACCAACAAGCCTGGCTTTACACAATGGGCACTTACACGAACTTCGATCTGCAGTTGGAGTATTTGATTCCGCCGGGCATGAACAGCGGCGTTTCCCTGCGCGATCCCACGCACGGCAAGTTCGTGACCGGTGAGGCAACGGCGGCGGATGGCGCGAACACCGGAAGCCCCGCGCACAACGGCTATGAGATCCAGATTATCGATGGGCCGGAGAAGTATCCCACGGGCAGCGTGTATCTGTTTGACGCCGCTAAGTTCGGTGCGCAAAGACAAGCTCAGTGGAACACTATGCTGATTGAGAGCCGGCCGGAGATGATTCGCGTGTCGTTAAACGGCCAGACGGTTTCGCAATCGGCGGGCGACCCCAAGCGGCCGAAATCCGGGCCTATCGGGCTGCAACTGCACGATCAGTTTACGTTTGTGATGTTCCGGAATATTCAGATTCGAGAGCGGTAGAAGTTCTTCAGTTTTCAAGCGCGCGATGGCTTTCTCATCGGCCTCAGTATTGCCGGGGATGACTGCGAAAAGGTTGCCTGTGCGGTCTCCGCGCAGCAACAGCGTCTTGAATACCTGTTCCGGAGGCAACCCAATCTTCGCGGCCACCGTCTGTGCACTCAAGTCTTCCGGGTCTACTTCGTACGTCCGCAGCCGGTAAGCGATGCCGGCTTTATCCAGCAGGCGGGCGGCGTTGGTTTTCATGATTTCGAGGGCACGCTAAAATTGAGGATTCACTTATGAAATTCGGCTTTGGTCTCGCACTCGGTCTTTCCGCTTTCGTTTTCGCATTGCCGCTTGAGGCGCAGAGCTCCGGGCAACTGGTTCGCATGCATACGAACGCGGGCGACATTGATATTCAGCTTTTGCCGGCGACCGCGCCCGCCACGGTGGATAACTTTCTCAGCTACATGAACAAGGGCGCGTATAACAGTTCCATTCTCCACCGGTCGGTCAAGAATTTCATCATTCAGGGTGGGGGTTTCAAGCAGGATCTCAGCGCTATTCCGCAGGACGCGGCCGTGAAGAATGAGTACAGCCTTTCAAACGCGCGCGGCACCATCGCCATGGCGAAGTTTGGGAACGATCCGAATAGCGCGACCAACCAGTGGTTCTTCAATCTGGGCGACAACAGCGGCAACCTGGATAACCAGAATGGCGGCTTTACCGTGTTCGGCCGGGTTGCGAATCCAGCGAGCCTGGCCGTGATGGATAAGATTGCGGCCTTGCCGATAGATAACATTGGTTCGCCGTTCGACACCATTCCAATCTTCTCTTTCGCGAATCCCACGTCTGGAGACAATCTGGTGACCGTCATCTCCGTGACGCAGCTGAACAGCGTGGACGCGCCGCAAGTGCAGGCCGTGATTTCCGCAAGCGCTTTCGGTGGCTTCAAGACCACTGCGCCGGGATCTTACATTGAGATTTACGGCCAAAATCTGGCCGGCTCCACACGCGGTTGGGGCAAGTCCGATTTCAAGAACGGCAATGCGCCCACGCAGTTGGACGGCGTGACCGTCACCGTGGGCGGCAAGAACGCATATGTGAATTTCGTGAGCCCGAATCAGGTAAATGTGCAGATTTCACCGAGTCTTGCGGCGGGAGGTCAGCCGGTGATTGTGACTTACAACGGGCAACCGAGCGACCCCGCCACCGGCAGTATTGATGTCAAGCCGCTCGCGGGCGGCATCCTGGCACCGCTCCCCTTCAAAGTAGACGGGAAACAGTATGTGGCCGCGACTCACGCTTCGGGAACCTTCATTTCGAACGGCAAGATTCCGGGCGTGACCGCCGCTCCCGCGCAGCCCGGCGAGACCATCATTTTCTATGGCACGGGTTTCGGACCTGTAACTCCGAATTCAGTTGTCTTCGCGGGAGCTATTGCTTCTTCTGCCGCGCGCGTGAATGCGAATGTTCAGTTCAAGATCGGCGGCACCACAGCGCAGGTTCCGTTCGCCGGCCTGGTAGCGGGGCTGGTGGGGGTGTATCAATTCAACGTGGTGGTACCGGCTGACGCGCCCGCTGGAGACCTAGCCGTGGAGGTGAGCGTGAATGGCGATACGCTGCCCCAGACGCTGTACCTCCCCGGCCGGTAGGGCTTCCGATCAATTGCCGGTGATATTGAAGTTGGCGGAGATGTCGCCCGCCTGAACGTGGAACGTGTTGGTACCAGCCACGGTGCCCAGGAGAACCGAGATGGAGAACAATCCCGGCGAATCGGAATCGTAAGACCGCAAGCTGGTGACGGTTCCGCCGCCGGCGGTGACGGTGACGACGGGCGTCACATTGGTGATGGGCAGCCCGGCAGCATCGGTCACGCGGAAGAGAATGGCATCGGTTTGGCGTGAGCCGCGATTTTCGCTGGTTTTGTAATCAAGGTCGGTGATGGCGAAAGGCGTGTCCGATTTCACGCCATACCAATACGGAACCCGCGACTCCACGGTTCCGTTCGCGCCAGCCACCAGAACAACTCCCTCGTAAGCGCCGGCGGCCAGATTGGAGCCGGTGAAAGTAACCGAGATGTTGCCCGAGGCCCCTGGATTGAGCACCAACGAACTGGTTGAAAGCGAAACAACGGGGCTGTTGCCCATGGGAATGGCGCGCAAGGTAAAGGTGTCTGTAGCCGTGCCAACATTGTTGACGGTGAGACTGAGCGAACCCTGCGGGAAGCCGTCGCCGGAGCCAAAGCTCAACGACGTGGGATACATCGCAGCGGTGGCCCGAAGTGCCGCGCCGGCGTTCAGAGAGCCGGTGCCGGCCAGCTGCGCGGAGAAAGTACCGGAGGTCAGCGGCGTCGCCGAATTGATCAGCAGCGAGCGATATTGCGCGGCGGTCAAGCCCGGTCGCGCTGATTTTACCAACGCCGCCGCACCGGCCACCGTGGGCGTAGAAAAGCTTGTGCCATCCACCAGAATGAAGCCATCGGCGCTGTACATGCGGCCGTTCACATCGAAGCTCTGCGCAGCGGTGTAGAAATTTTTGCCCACCGCCACAAGATCCGGCTTGAGGGAAGAATCCACATCGGGACCGGCGGCGCTGAAGTTTGCAAGGCGGCCTGGATCGACGGTAAAGGCGCTGAGGGTAAATGTGGCCGTGCCGGTGCTGGCGGAACCAGCGGCCAGAGCCTGTTTGAGGGCGACACCATCGGAATTCGAAATCATTTCAGCGGGCAGAGTAGCCGTCCCCACAGACATTGCGATGGCGTTGGGCGAACTGGCGGCCGCATACACCACAGCCGCGGACGCGCCAGCCGAAGCGGCATTCTTCAGCTTCGTTTCAAACGTACAGGTGCCTCGCAGGATCAACGCGATCCGGTTCGATAGCGATCCGGCGGCCAGCGTATCGCAGGCAAGGCCTGAACCATCCAGCGTCTGCACGTCCACTAGTGTGTTGGTGATGGGCATGGTGGGCGCGGGTCCATCTCCCGGAATGGCAACGAAAGAACTCAAGCCGGGCACCTGTACGAAGGCCGCAAAGGTGCGGTCGTTCCGCTGCGCGCCCACGGTGATGGCATCGGGCGCCGTGCCGGGACTGGCCACGGTGAACGCGTTGGTTCCATTATTCCCAGCCGCCACCACCACCAGCACGCCCACAGCGTTCGCGCGTTCCACCGCCTGCACTTCCAGATCGTCACCCAGGCGCGAGGCGACATCCGAACCCAGGCTGATATTCACCACATCCATGCCATCCTTCACGGCGTCATCGAGAGCCTTCAGAACGGCGTCGACCGTGGTGCTGTCGTTAGAGCCCGGCGTACCGAAAACTTTATAGCTACCGACCCATGCGCCGGAGGCCACACCGGTGATGGTGGCCGAAGGTCCCACCGCGGTTCCGCCTGCCGAGATCATCGCCAGCGCGGTGCCGTGACCGACATGGTCGCGTGCGGAAGTGTCAGGGTCGCGCGAGGGCAAAAGCGAAACATAACTGCGGGCGACGATTACCTTATTGTTCGTGAAGACGGTATCGGAGGCGGCATTCACCAGCGGGAAGCCAGCTGGCATTGCCAGTGGGCTGTTCTGAAAGCCGGGATGCCCCACATCGATGCCGCTATCGAGGATCGCGATTTTCATGCCCCGGCCAGCGTTCGCGGGGCCTCCCAGCTGCGCCCACGCATCGGCTATCTTATTCACCACCACGGCGCGGTCCAGCAGCATGGAAACTCTATGTACCGGCGTCACGCGCAACACATTGGGCAGATTGGCCCAGGGTTGGGGGTTCGCGTCAGTGGTCTGAACCAACAGGGCGTTGGCCACGGTATCGACGCTCTCCAAAACCTGCGCACCGGCACGGTTCAAGCTTATTCTTAGCTGAGCCTGTTCACGCTGAATACGGGCGCGGTGCGTCACGGCGGCGGCGCTGGCCAGGCTCACGCGAGAGCCATTGGCGGAAAGACGATCGGCCACCGGCTCCGTGGTGAGTTCCACGATGTACCGGTTAGGAACAATTGCGGCTTGCGATACAAGAACGAATAAAACGATGAGGGCAAAGCGGAAAAGCATAATTTAGGAACGCGAGGGAGGGGTGCGAAGTTGCATTTCTCCAGGTAAAGCAAATGTTAAATTATGGCCTGTTAGTGAATGGTATAGCCGGCGCGCAAGGAAAACGGCGCTATTTCGGCATCGAAGACGGCTCCGCCCTCGCGTGCCATTCGATAGGTGCCGTGCATCGTGCCGGTCGGGGTGGGTAAAGGGCACCACGAAGAATATTGGAATTGTTCGCCCGGCTTCAGCACCGGCTGCTTGCCCACCACGCCCATCCCCTGCACCTCGCGCAATTGCTCCAGCGCATCGGTGATCAGCCAGTGGCGGCTCACAAGCTGTACGGTTTCTTCGCTGCGGTTCGTGATGCGCACGGTGTACTCAAACACCCACTGCCCTTCATGCCGTGGCGAATGCTCCGGCATATGCCGCGACATCACTTCCACCCGGATTCCCTGCGTTATTGCATCGGAAACGGGGCTTGCCTGCAGGCGCGGACCGTTTTGCATTCAGCCTCATGTTAACATCCGGGCGCCGGATTACCGAGTAACCGTCAGGCGTACTCATGCCGTCCAAGACACTATGCGCCTTCGCGTCCTGGCGATTGCTACGTTCTTTACCGCCTTTATTAGCTGCCCCTCCTTTGCTGCCCGTTATGCTCTGCTGCTGGAAGACGCGCCCGCCGCTGCGCCGCGCACTCAACTTGCGTCCGTCACAGCGCGCCGCGCGGGAATTTTGAACGCGCAAGCCGCGCTTCGCACCAATTTGCAAAGCCGCAAAGTTCCCGTTACCGGCGCCGTGCAAACACTGCTGAATGCGGTATTCGTCGAAGCGGAACCCGATCAGATCGCCGCTCTGAAACAACTGCCCGGCGTCGTGGCCGTAGTGCCGCTTCGTGTGCGCCATCCTCATTTGGATCGCGCTGCCGGGTTGATCAATGCGCCTGCCGCCTGGGCTGCGCTCGGCGGCATCCCGAATGCCGGTCTGGGTATGAAAATCGGCATCATCGATACCGGCATCGATCAAAACCATCCCGGCTTTAATGACCCGGCGCTGCCCGCTCAGCCGCATATCTGCACCGGTAGCGATTGCGCCTTTACCAACAATAAAGTGATTGTCGCGCGCTCCTATGTGAGCCTGCTGGGCGCCGGCACCGGACCGAATCCGGCGGAAAATTCGCGTCCGGACGATTTCTCCCCGCGCGACCGTGTAGGCCATGGAACCGCCGTCGCCATGGTTGCCGCCGGCAACACCAACACCGGGCCGAACGGCACCATTACCGGCATCGCGCCCAAAGCCTATCTAGGCAACTATAAGGTGTACGGCACCAACGGCCTGAACCCCGGCGCGACCGACGACGTGTTGATTCGCGCCCTGGAAGACGCATTCCACGACGGTATGGACGTGGTGAACCTGTCTTCCGGATCGTTCGCGTTTTCAGGCGCGCTCGATTCGGGCGCGGTCTGCGGCAATGACCCAGGTGTCCCCTGCGACCTTCTGGCCCAAACGTATGACACCGCCGTGCGGAATGGTCTGGTGATTGTGGTTTCGGCTGGAAATGAGGGCGATATCGGGCAGCGGGTGCCCACGCTCGCCACCGTCAACAGCCCTTCCACCGCGCCTGGAGCCATTTCCGTCGCGGCCTCTACCAATTCGCATGTGTTCCTGAACGGCATCTACATAAACGGCAGTGGCGTTCCGCCGGCGCTCACCTCTATTTCGGCTGAGTTTGGCGATGGGCCTGTTCCGGAGACTCCCCTGACGGCACCCCTGAAAGACGCGGCCGCCGCTGGAGACGCTCAGGCCTGCAACGCGCTTCCGGCTAACTCGCTGGCCGACGCCATCGCCGTCATTGCCCGCAGTTCCAATTGCCGCTTCGTCACGAAAGTGCAGAATGCCCAGGCAGCCGGTGCGGTGGCTGTCATCTTCACGCTGGCCAATGCTGCCGATACGCTGATCGTGCCCGGGGGACTCACCGGTACCTCCATTCCCTCCGTCATCATCGGGCAGGCGGATGGACAAACACTGCGCCAATTCGCCTCCACCAACCCTGCCGCCACCGCCACGCTGGATCTTTCTTTCCTGGTGGTTCACGATTCCACACCCGACCGCATGGCTTCTTTCTCCTCGCGTGGTCCCGCTTTAAACGGAGGCGCGGTCAAGCCTGAACTAACCGCTGTCGGCACCGACATCTACATGGCCGCGCAGCGCATCGATCCTTCGGGCGATCTGTACAGCCCGAACGGCTACACCGCTGCTTCCGGCACCAGTTTTTCCAGCCCCATGGCGGCCGGCGCCGCAGCCCTGGTCAAACAGAAGCATCCGCAATGGACGACGGCCCAGATCAAATCCGCGCTGGTCAACACCACCGTCGCCAATGTTCTGACCGACGCGGGAGCCCAAGCCCCAGTTACCGCGCAAGGTTC
>Ga0123336_10003632_pt1 | contig 12771 bp, 10 predicted proteins | sample SSSSmetaG_FD_96466 | JGI IMG/M metagenome (GOLD analysis project Ga0123336, IMG submission 96466) | Glacier valley bacterial and archeal communities from Borup Fiord, Nunavut, Canada, to study Microbial Dark Matter (Phase II) - ​SSSS metaG | ecosystem: Environmental > Aquatic > Freshwater > Ice... | reverse complement strand
ATGAGACACAATCCTTTCGGCGGTCATTTTGCCACCCAGCACCACCATGGGCATGCCGGTGCCGGGCGTGGTGCTGGCACCTACGTAGTAAAGATTTTTGAATTCGCGCGAATAGTTGCGGGCGCGAAAGGGGCCCATCTGAAATAAGGTGTGAGCGGCTCCAAAGGCTGAGCCATCGTGAAGTCCGAAGCGGCGGCCCCACTCTTCGGGAGTCCAGGCTTCTTCGAAGAGGATGTCGTTGGCGTTGAAGCTTATGCCTTCGTGCTCGAGGCGCGCGAAGATGCGCGCTCTGATGTCGCGCGTAACGGCTTGCCAATCCGCGCCCGGCATATCGCTCAAGAGCGGCATGGGGACGAGCGCGAAGATGCAACTTGCGTTGGGTGGCGCGAGATCGGGATCGGTGGCGGAGGGAATGCTGAGGTAGAACGGCAGATCGTCCGGGATGCGACGCCGGCTAAAGAGTTGCGCGAAGGTGCCGCGGTTATCTTGAGGCAGGAAGATGGTGTGGTGACCCATGCCTTCGGGGACGCCTCGCACGCCCCAGTAAAATGTGAGGACACCGGGCGTCATGGCGGGCTGTTTGGTAGCCGATTGTTCGAGGCCCAAGAGCCAGCGCTCGGTGGAGGGGACGTCTACGTTTGAGACCACTACATCGAATTTCAGGTGCGTGCCGGATTGAAGTTCGATGCCCATGGCGCGGCCGTTATCAATGGTAATGCGCTCCACTGGGCAAGCGGTATGAATGGCGCAGCCAAGTTCAAGCGCTAAGCGTTCCATACCCCGCACCAAACCGTATACGCCGCCCTTCGGCAGCCATAACCCATAGGCCAATTCGCCGTAAGCAAGAATGGAAAAGAGACCTGGCAACTGATAAGGCGAGCCGCCCAGATACATGCCGTATGAGCCTAACGCTTCGCGGATGTAGCGGCTGTGAAAGAATCGCCCGAGTTCGCTATCGAGCGAATGCCACACGCCAGAGTTCCACATTTCGGTGGGGCTCAACTTGCCGATCCAGCGAAGCGGGTTGTCTTCGTTGCGGGTGACCAACTTCGCAAACGATACGTCGTACTTCGAACCAGCGTCGCGCAGGTAGCGCAACGTGGCCGGGCTGGAACCAGGTTCGATACGTTCACACTCGGCAAGCAGGCGCTTCATATCGCTCGAGAGTGTGAAGACGGTTTTGTCGGGCCAGCGGAATTGGACGGTTGGGTCGACAGGCAGCAGCGTTACATAATCGGCCAGCTTGCGCCCGGCGCCCGCGAAGAGCTCTTCGAAGACCCACGGGTAGTTGACCAGCGAAGGGCCGGTATCGAAGAGGAAGCCATCGCGCGAGATCTGGTTGGCGCGGCCGCCCACAGTCGGGTTCGATTCGAACACAGTAACGTCGTAGCCCGCGTTGCGCAGATGAATGGCCGTGCTCAAGCCGCCCAGGCCGGCACCGACGATGCAAGCCGATTTGCTCACAGCGCGCCCACGTAAGCCAGGGGCAAGCGCCAATATTTGCTGGGCGGGAGCGCCAGAAATTTTTCGCGCATGGGGACGCTCTCGCGATGACGCACGCCTTCGGCGCTGCTGCCGATACGCCGGTTGAGCAGCCGGTAAACGTCGATACAGGCTTGGATGGCGGTGCGGCAATCGGGCGCGAAGGCATCGAGATCGCACTCGGCTTCGCGATAGTGCTCTTCGGCGGCGGCGGACAGCGTGACCAGCACCCGTTTCAACGGGGGTAACTGCGCGGAGTCGCTCAGATCGAGCGTCGCGATGCCTTCCCGATGCAAGAGATTCACGGGCAAATAGACGCGCCCGCGGCGTTCATCTTCACCCACATCGCGCAGGAAGTTGGTGAGCTGCAGCGCGATGCCAAGCGCGCGAGATCCACGCAAAGCGCGATCGAACTCGCCGGGCGCGGCCGCACCATAGACATAGGCCAGAAAATATCCGACCACAATGGCGCTGCCGTAAATGTAATCGTCAATCAGCGCGTCGAGCGTGGCAAACGGCTGAGGGGCGGCGTCGCGGCGCATGGCATCGAGAAATGAATGATAGTGAGCGGGCGGGATGGCGCAATCGTTTACCACCTGCGCGAAGGCGGCGAGGATGGCCGGGATCCCAGCTTCGAGGCGCGCTTTGACCGTGGGAAGGGGGAGCGCACGATCGTAATCGCCAGACCATGCGTTCAGCAGGGCAAGTTGGTCCGCGGCGGTTAAGGGGAACGAATCCACTATTTCATCGGGGAAGCGGACGGCCGCGTAGATGGCTTCGACGCGCGCTCTTTTTTCAGGCGGCAGAAATCGGGTAACCAGAAAGAAGCTGGTGCTATAAGTTTTCAGGACGATGCGGGAGCGGCGCGTGACCGTTTCCCAAGCCGCGCGGTCGTGCTTCTGCCGCAGCGCTAATTCGCGCGTTGCAGCTTCGAAATTCGCCCAATAAGGTTCGTCCCAAGGTGGACGCATAGCTCAGTTGATGTTTGGCAAGAACCTACCGATTGTAGAAAATTTAAGGGAGCCGTACACTAAGTCTACGGGTTGGGGGCCGACAGGGTGAGTCTCGAAATCAAAGAGCGCGGCAGAGAGGGGATCGCCGTGCTGGATTGCAAGGGCCGGATGGTGCTGGGCAGTGAGGTGGAACATTTTCGCGCCGTGACGACTGGTCTGGTTGAAGCCGGCAAGCGCAACCTGATTCTGAATCTGCTGCATGTGGACCATATCGATTCAAGTGGGCTGGGTGAGTTGGTGGCGCTTTCCAAGCGACTGCATCGCGAGGGTGGACAGGTGAAGCTGGTGAATTTGAACAAGAAGCAGGTTCAGCTTCTGGTGATTACGAAACTGACCACGGTGTTTGAACTCTATGACGATGAACAAGAGGCCGTTAACAGTTTCTTCCCCGACCGGAAAGTGCGCACTTTCGATCTTCTCTCTTTCGTGCGCGAAATTGGCGAGGAACGGAAGTAGTGTTGGAAAGCGGCGCTGCACCAGCGTTGGACCTTTCCACGTTGGGCGGCGAAAAGTTCTCTCTCTCCGCGAAGCTGCGCGAAGGACCCGTGGTGCTGGTCTTCTTCAAGATTAGCTGTCCTACGTGCCAGTTCACGCTGCCATTTCTGGGGCGTTTGTTCGACGCCCAGTTCCCCGGCTCACCCTGCATTTTCGGAATCTCGCAGGATGGCGCGGAGAACACCGGCAAGTTCAATGAACACTTCGGAATTCATTTTCCGGTGCTGCTGGATCTGGGGGGCGACATTTATCCGGCCAGTAACGCTTATGGCATCACCAACGTGCCTTCACTGTTTCTGGTGGGACAGGATTGCCAAATCGCGTGGTCGCTCAATGGGTTTCACAAAGCGGAACTGAATGAGTTGGGGAAGCGGTTCGGGCGTTCGCCGTTTAAAGCCGAAGAAAAAATTCCCGCGTTGCGCCCCGGTTGAAGCTCTAAAAATTAGGTTCCCCGTGCGGGTAAACTGAAATCTGATGGCAAACAAGATCGAAGAGGCGTTCGGAACCGCGGCATCCATCGCAAAAGGCATGGGCGTTACGCTTCGCGAGATGATGTCGCCCACGGTCACGGAAAATTATCCGGACGAACCCCCCAAGTTGGAAGAGCGCTACCGCGGCGTGCATGTTCTGCAGCGGGATGAGAATGGTTTAGAGAAGTGCGTCGCCTGTTTTCTTTGCGCCGCGGCGTGCCCTTCGAATTGCATCTATATCGAGGCGGCAGAGAACACCGGCCAACAACGCATTTCAGGCGGTGAGCGTTATGCCGCTGTTTATAACATTGACTACAACCGCTGCATCTTCTGCGGCTATTGCGTGGAGGCTTGCCCGACCGACGCCATTACGCACGGGCACGGTTTTGAAGTGGCAAGCTATAACACTTCCACACTGGTGAAACGGAAGGAAGATATGCTGGTAGCGCTTCCTGCAGGTGGCTTGAAAGCTCCGGCACTGCCGGTCCCTGCCGGTTCGGGACATTAAGCCTCGGCATTGTTGCCACCAAACGCTGCCGGCCGCATCTAAGAAGCTATCTTGTTCGCCGCGATCAAAGAGCAGATTGATACCATCTTCCGGGAAGACCCGGCGGCCAAGAGCACGCTTGAAATCGTTCTTTGCTATCCAGGTTTTCACGCGATCCTGATGCACCGGCTGGCCCATGCTTTATATTTGCGCGGCTGGTTTCTGGTCGCGCGCATCATTTCGGCGTTTTCGCGTCAGTTTACCGGCATTGAGATTCATCCGGGCGCGCGCATTGGCCGACGTTTTTTCATCGACCACGGTATGGGCGTGGTGATTGGCGAAACAGCGGAGATTGGCGACGATGTGTTGCTCTATCAAGGCGTCACACTGGGCGGCACGGGCATTCAGAAGGGGAAGCGGCACCCTACCCTGGGCAATCACGTTGTGGTGGGGGGCGGTGCGAAAGTGCTGGGCAACATCGTGCTTGGCAACAACGTAAAAGTAGGCGCGGGTTCGGTGGTGGTGCGCCCGGTACCGGACAATTCCACCGTGGTGGGCATTCCGGGGCGCATTGTGCAATCGCGTTCGCAGGAGAAGGCGCTGGAACATGGCAAGCTGCCCGACCCAGACGCGCAGGAAATCGATGAATTGCGGCAGCGGATTGTGGAACTGGAGCAACTGGTCCATGAAATTACCGGACATCATGAACCACATGAAGCGGTGCGCGTTTTGGCTTCTACTCGCTAGCTCAACGGCTCAGGCCGCGGAGCTTTGGACGTATTGGATTGAGCCATGCGCGAATGCAACGGCTTCTGACGCGAACTGTAAGCCGGGCGATACGGAACTGGCGCGATGGGCGCTAGAAGCGTGGCGGCAATCCGCGGCTGGCGGGTTGTTGTTGAAGCCTGTATCTCAAGAGAGCGCGGCGCGGCTGCGAATTTATTGGGTCTCGGGGCGGTCTCAGCTTTACGGGGAAGCCCGGCCTTTTGCCTTCGAGGGGAAGCGCGGCGCGGAGGTTCACGTTCTGCCTTCGATCGTGCGGCCGGGGGAAGATGCGCTGCTGCGCGAAACCGTGGTTTACCTGACATGCCTGCATGAAACCGGGCACGCACTTGGGCTGGCGCATACCGATGGCTTTGCCGACATCATGTATACGTTCCAATTCGGCGGAGACATCCCGGAATATTTTGGGCGCTTCCGAAGGCAACTGAAATTGCGAAGCGATATCGCGCATACGAATGCGATCTCGGCCGCCGATCATGCCGCGCTGTTGGCGACGCTCCGCATGGTTCCTTAACGGGTAAGCAGTACTTTCAGTACGCCAGGAGCCGCTGCGCGCGCAAATGCCTGTGGGGCATCCTCCAGCTTGAAGCGGCTATCGATCATGTGGTCTACAGTCACTTGACCGGTGCGCAACAACTCCAGCGCCGGCTCAAACCGGCCGCAACGGGAACCGACCAGGGTAATCTCATTTACGATAATCGGCGCGAAATCGATAGGCGTTTCGCCGTTGACCGTGGATTTCATCACCACAACTCCGCGCGGCTTCGTCATCGCGACGGCTTGGCGCAACCCTGAAGCGGAACCTGTCGCATCCACAACAATGCGGTAGCACGCACGTGGTAAGTCGCCCTCCGCAAGCACGGTGGCAATTCCCGATTGTGCGGCAAGGGCGAGCTTCGTTGTATGGCGTCCGAAAATTGAGACCTGGGCACCGTGAGCGTGCAGAACCTTTGCAATTAATAAGCCCAGCTTGCCATCGCCTAGTATGGCCACCTGCTCACGTTTTTCAATGACCACTTGATCCAGGATTTCGCAGGCAGCGGCTATCGGTTCCGTGAACACAGCCTGCTCTGTCGTCACCTGGTTGGGGACGCCGCGCAGGTTCTCTACGGGCAGCGTTAACGTTTCCGCGAACGCACCAGGATGGCTAACGATTCCGAGCACCGTCCTTCGCACACAGTGGCGGCCCATGCTTTGCGCGCAAAATTCGCACCGTCCGCATGACAGGTTGATCTCACCCACAACGCGGCGGCCTAGCCATTCGGTTGGCCCCTCCACCACTTCGCCGCAGAACTCATGCCCGGGTACACCGTGAAATTTGTAGTAGCCCCGCAGCAGTTCCAGATCGGTATTGCAGATTCCCGCGGCCAACATTCGGATGCGCGCGAAGCCGGGCGGCAAAGCTTGGGGCATAATATCGCGCACGGAAACAATGCCTTGCTCCAGGTATACGGCGCGCACTTATTGCCGACCCAGTATCTGGTGGGCGGCGCGAAGACCCGAAGCTATCGCGCCATGAACGGTGCCACCGTGGCCGCCGGTATCGGTATGTTCCCCGGCAAAAAACAAAGTAGCTTCCACCGGCTCCGAAAGGACGGCATGGGCTGGCATGGCGCCGGCGGGCGTAAAGCTGTAAGCGCCGCGCGCATACGGGTCGGCATGCCAATCGTTAAAACAGGTGGTGACAATCTGGCTTTCCACCAGTGTTTCGGCGACCCCCAGCGCATCGGCAAGCGAGACCACGGCGTCGTGGATATTCAACAGCCCGAACTTCGGTCCGGCTGCCCACCCCACCAGGACCGGCGCATACATCGGCAGCGTAGACCACCAAGTGGGTACTGCGCTCTCCAGCGAATTCAGGAAACTGAAATCCGCCTTCTGTTCCCAGAACCTTTCGCGAAAACAAAATGTGACACGCAGGGCTTGACCCATTTCGAGACGATTCGCCGCCTGCACGATACGCTCCGGCTCAGGCGCCATGCGAATCTCGCGCTGTTGCAGTAAAGGCAGGGGCACAGTGATCACGACTCTGTCCGATTCGTAGATATGGCCGTCCGCGACCACTTCGGCACTCCCCGCACGCCAGCGAATCTCGTCGACTGGTGTATTCAGATGCAGAGCCGCCTCCGCCGGCAGCAGAGCTTCAGCGACGCGGTCATAGCCATCCATGATACGGAAAGAGCGATCCCCCTCAATGGCCTCCGCCGCCGCCTCGTCGCGCAGAATGGATTGCACGCCGATGCGGTTGCTGAAGGCGGCATTGAACCCTTCCACATAGGCTGTTAGCCAGGGGGCGTCCAGATTCGCCTGGTGCAGAAACTCGGCAAAGCTGCGGTCCGGCTCTGCATAGTCGCGCATTTTGGTGAGGACTTCGGAAAGCCCGGAGTCCTCCGCGCGATGCAGGTTGCCGCCTTCTTGAAACCAATGTTCACCTAGCACTTCGCAAGCGGTGAGTGATTTCGCGGAGAGAACGTTCCATAATTCCGGCGGACGCCCATGTACGAACTCCGGCCCCATTTCGGCGGGTATGGGCAGCCGGGGGTCACGCACCGTCAAAATGCGTCCGCCAATGCGGTCGCGAGCTTCCAAAATGGTGACCTGGCATCCTGCGGCGCACAATTCACGTGCCGCCGCGAGGCCCGATGCTCCCGCTCCGACAATAATTACGCTAGTCTTCCCACCCATATTCATTAAGATCATCACAATCCGGCCACCGAATTGCACTCCTTGGAGCCAGAGATTTTTATGAAACGAATTGCTCTGCTTTTTCTTTTGACCGCTTCGGCCTACTCTCAAGACGTTTCACCGACCGCTGGACAGACAGCGCCGGGCAATAAAACCGATGACCAGGCGAGCCAGACAGCAAAGCCGAAGGCCAGACGGTCCGGCGCTAACCGTAAGAATAGTTCCGACCCTACCACCGTGCCCGCGGGAAACCGCGTCCGCACCACACCCGCCGATCCTTCTCTTCCCGCCGACCCCAAAGCTCCTGTTGCACCCACGGCTCCGCGCACGCCTGTGAGGCCGACGGATCCGACCCGGCCGGAAGATCCGACGAAGCCGACAGTTCCGCCGCCGGCTCAATAGTTCGCGCGATCTGGTTTACGTAATCTGAGACAATCACGCTAGTGGCGACAACCAATGGTGGTGTCCGGGTAATTCGCGTATCGGCCCGCGATCGCATCGCGCGCTTTTTTACCCGAAAGCCGGGCATCATACTTCTCTCAACACTCGCCGTGTTCGCTGTCATTGGTATATCCACGTTTACTTATTTTTATCTTCAGTATTCAAAACTGATCGATAAGAAGCTGAACGGTGGCCCGTTCACCAGCACTTCCCGAATCTTCGCCACGCCGCAGACGATTGGCGTGGGGGATGCGATTACGGCCAGCGAGGTGGTGGCGAAGTTACGCCGCAGCGGTTACAGTGAAGCGCGCTCGAATCGCGTGGGCTGGTTCAACGTGAAATCCGACTCGGTGGAAATTTTCCCCGGGACGGAATCCTATTTCGAGCAGGAAGCAGGCGTTATCAATTTCGCCAACGGCAAGCTTATCCGCATTGTCTCGTTGCGCGACAACACGCCTCGTACGCAGTATCAGCTTGAGCCCCAACTCATCACCAACCTCTACGATAGGAACCGTGAAAAACGGCGTCTGGTGAAGTACGACGAAATACCGGAGGTGCTGGTACACGCCGTCATTTCCGTGGAAGACAAGCGCTTCTTCCAGCATGTTGGCTTTGACCCTTTGGGCATCATCCGCGCGGCTTACGTGGATGTGAAGGACCGGCGCAACGCACAAGGCGCTTCTACACTCAGCCAGCAGTTGGCGCGCGGCATGTTCCTGCGCCCGGAAAAGAGTTTTCACCGCAAGCTGGAAGAGCTCATGATTACTCTTGAGCTGGAGCAGAAGCTCACCAAGAAAGAAATTTTTGAGTTTTACTGCAATCAAATCGACCTGGGGCACAAGGGCAGCTTTACCATTCGCGGCTTTGGCGAAGCGTCCGAAGCCTATTTCGGCAAGACCCTGCGAAACGTATCCACCGCTGAGGCGGCCATTCTGGCCGGGATGGTTCAGCGCCCCAGTTACTTCAATCCTTATCGCCACCCGGAGCGCATCATTGAGCGGCGCAACATTGTGCTCGGCCTGATGCGGCAAAACGGCTATGCCGACGACCGTCAGTATGCGGTGGCAATCGATACGCCTTTGAAACTGGCCACCGGAGCGGGTGGGGAGTCTTCCGATGCGCCTTACTTTGTAGATTTGCTGCATGACGAACTGCAAAGCAAATTCGGCGATTACGATTTTCAGACCCAGGCTTACCGGGTGTATTCGACGCTGGACATGGATTTGCAGCGCGCCGCCAACGACGCCGTTCGCGCGGGTATGGCAAGCGTGGATGAGCAGCTGCGCAAACAGAAACGCTTCAAGGGAATGACTGCACCGGAACCACAGGTGGCGCTGATCGCACTTGATCCGCACACCGGCCAGATCAAGGCGATTGTGGGCGGCCGAAGCTATGCCGCCAGCCAGTTGAATCATATTACATCGAAGCGCCAGCCTGGCTCTATTTTTAAGCCGTGGGTGTATGCGGCGGCCATGAACACTGCCATCAATGGCGGCCAACGGACACTCACGCCGGCAACCACGGTGGTGGATGAGCCCACTACATTCTGGTTCGACGGTAAACCGTACGAGCCGGGCAATTTCATGCACGAGTTTCACGGCGTCACCACGCTACGCCGCGCGCTGGCGAAATCGATGAACATCGCCACCATTAAAGTGGCGGAGATGGTGGGCTATGGTTCGGTGGTCAACCTGGCGAAGAAGGCCGGTATCAACGACGATCTGAAGGCCACTCCCTCCATGGCTCTGGGTTCTTACGAATCGACTCCGATTGAAATGGCGGGTTCTTACACGGTGTTCGCGAACAAGGGGGTATATGTGCGCCCAACGTTTGTGGCGGAGATCAAGGGGAGTAATGGCCAGAGCTTGTATGAAGAGCGGCCCGAAACCAAGCCGGTGCTGGACCCGCGCGTGAATTACCTGATGGTGAGCATGCTGGAAGAAGTGATGCGGAGCGGCACGGCGGCGGGTGTGCGCGGGCGTGGCTTCACAGTTCCCGCAGCCGGTAAGACGGGCACTTCACGCGATGGCTGGTTTGCCGGCTTCACCTCAGAGCTGCTGTGCGTGGTTTGGGTGGGCTTCGACGACAACCGTGAACTAAATCTGGAAGGGGCACATTCCGCGCTTCCCATTTGGACCGATTTCATGAAGCGCGCGCTTCTCTCGCGCAGCTATAGGAATGCCAAGCCATTCACGTCCCCCGAGGGCGTGGTAGCGATTACGATCGATCCGGAATCCGGCATGCCGGCCACTGCGTTTTGCCCACAGACCCGCCCGGAAGTGTTCATTTCCGGCAGTGAGCCCGTGGGAAGCTGCCCGCTTCACGGCGGCGCGGGAACCCTGGACAACACCAACGTCTCCGGTTGGGATGTCCCTGTAACCAAAGTTTCACCACCGCCTCCACCCCCCCAGGATGAACCTATCGCGATGGGAAAGCGCAGGCCGGACCAGCGGCATGATGACGAGCAGCTGATAGCCGGCGATCCGCGGATTGCGCCCCCTAAAAAGCGCAATGTATTTCGCCGTCTTTTCGGAAAGTGAGTTTGTGATGTAATAAGGTCCAAAGAGGAGCCGAATATGGTTTCACTGGCTTTTGCACTAAGCCTCACCGCATTTTCAACCGCTGCATTTTCTCTCGCAACAGATAACCAAAACTTTTTCGATACTAGCGCCGTTCGTCCTGCGCCAAGCCCGGTGCGGCAACTAACGCCCGAACAGCGTGGGGATATTCTGATGGCCACCAAACATTATCGCGAAGCGGTGGATGTTTATCGCGAAGGGCCCGCATCTTCAGCCGTTCTTCACAACAAGGTGGGCATCGCTTATCACCAGATGCTCAACATGCAGTCCGCGCGAAAGGAATATGAGACGGCAATGAAATTGGACCACAACTATTCGGAAGCGGTCAACAATCTTGGCACCATTTATTATTCCCAAAAGAGCTATCGACATTGCATTCGGCTGTATAAGCAAGCGCTGAAGATTGCGCCCAAATCGGCGTCTATCTACAGCAACCTGGGGACGGCTTACTTCGCGCGCAAAGATTACAAGAGTGCCACGGTGAACTATCAGCGCGCGCTAGAGCTGGATTCGGAGGTATTTGAACATCACAGCCAATACGGGTCGCTGCTTCAGGAACGTTCGGTGACGGAGCGTGCCAAGTTTCATTACTACATGGCCAAAACCTACGCGCAGGCCGGTCAAGGGGAACGCGCCCTGTTGTATATCCGCAAGGCGCTCGAAGAAGGCTTTACGGAACGCAAGAAGTTTTTAGAAGATGCGGAGTTCGCCTTTCTTCGCGAGCTGCCGGAGTTTCAACAGTTGATCGCCTCGGAACCGCGTGTACTATAACCGCAATTTAATTGCGTTTGTCCCATTCGCGTTTTTCTTGTTGGCCGGTTGCCAGCAGCGCAACAAAACCGCGGACACTGCACAGCGAACGGCTGTACTTCGCTTCGAAAATCTGTCGGGCAGCCCTTCTGAAGACTGGCAGGGCCGGGCGCTTAGTGAACTCCTGATGCGAAGGTTTGGCGGCAATCGCCTCCCGCGTGCTATTTCGCCGAGCCCTGGCATCTCAACGGAGCGGCTTGCCGCAATCGCGGCAGGAGCGGACAGGCTGATCGTCGGCTACTTCACGTACACGGCCGGCACGATGACGGCAACGGCTTTCGCTGAAGATGTCGCGACACGGAAGCTCACTGGGCCCATTCGCGCCACGGGGTCTGTTGTTGTGGTTGCCGAATCGCTTGCTAAGCAACTGGGTGGGCTGAAGCCGCCGGCGCTGGACGCCAATTCGGCGGCACTGAAGGAGTACTCCCTCGCGCGCGATACGCCTGGCCCAGCGGCTCTTCAGCACTATGACCTGGCGCTGCAGGCGGACGCGAACTTCGGACCCGCCTACCTGGGCGCTTTACAAACCGCGCTCGGCTCAAGCGATGTTCCGCGTGCGGAAGCTCTACTGGCTTCGGCATCCGCGCACAGCTCGGGTTTCTCAAATGAAGACCGAGCGTACCTTCAGTTGCAATCAGCCACGTTGGCGCGCGATGCCAGTGCACGGTTGAAGGCCTTGAGTGAGCTTGCCGGCATCGATGGCCAGGATGTGGAAACGCTGCGCACACTTGCCGATAGCGAAATGTCGACACGCCAGCCGGCAGAGGCCGCCCGTCACTACCGCCAGTTGATCGCCAATACGCCGCTGGACCCTAACCTGCAGAACCTTCTGGCGTATGCAAGCTTGTTTGCGGGGGATGAAGCGGGCGCGCGAGCGGCGGCAGCGGAATACAAACAGCTGCGACCGCAAGACCCGAACTCCTTCGACACGCAGGGAGATATCGAACTCGCCACAGGCCATTTCGCGGAAGCGGAGAAAATTTATCTCGCCTCGCCGGATGGCGCCTTTCAGGATTTTTCACCAACGTGGAAAGCGGCGCATGCGCGCTTACTGTCTGGTGATGTGGCCGGTGCGACAGGTATTTTCGAAAAGCATAAAGCTCTACTGGCCGGTTCGGCGTTAGGTGCCGCAGCGGTGTCATATCGCGCCGCTCTGTGGCAGTATGAAACCGGTCAAACGGATCGGGCAACGCGCGCGATGGCTGCCTTTGCCACTTCGGCCGCGCCCGCCTGGCGCGCGGTGGCCTATTCACAGGCGGCCATCTGGGCGGTGGTGGCGCATGACAATCAACAAGCCGTTCAATGGTCGGAACTCGCTCTACGCTCCGGACAAACACAAGTAGTGGCCTATGCCGCGGTGGCTCGCTTTCTGGCGCAGCCGCCTACAACTCCGGACGGATGGACAAAGCGAGCGGAAGCCACCTTCTCAGGCCCAAACGGAGCCGAAGTACGCAGGCTTGCCGTAGGCTATGCACTGCTGTTAGCGAAACAAATGCCCGAGGCTTCGGCGATCTGGAAGCAGATCT
>Ga0123336_10003631_pt1 | contig 12774 bp, 11 predicted proteins | sample SSSSmetaG_FD_96466 | JGI IMG/M metagenome (GOLD analysis project Ga0123336, IMG submission 96466) | Glacier valley bacterial and archeal communities from Borup Fiord, Nunavut, Canada, to study Microbial Dark Matter (Phase II) - ​SSSS metaG | ecosystem: Environmental > Aquatic > Freshwater > Ice... | reverse complement strand
ATAAGATTATGCATGCGACATTCTCATTCGGCGATTATGAGATTATGGCAAGTGATGCTATGCCCGGAGAACCGGCAAACGCTGACAGTAATATTTACCTGTCTATTGATATGCCAGATGAAACCGAATTGCAGCCATTGTTCACTAAACTTTTTAAAGGTGGAAGGGTAACCATGCCCTTAGCAGACACTTTCTGGGGTGCTACATTCGGAATGTTAGTTGATAAGTTTGGTATTAAGTGGATGTTCAATCACGATAAAAAGAAGGACTGAAGTTGAGCATGCTATTATTTTTTTTAAGATCACTTAAGAGGATTAGCTGAAACGATGCCGTCTACCGGATTTATACGGGAATTTTATTTAGATGCACCTCCAGGTATAGTGATGGGTTTGTTAAGTGAAAGTCGATTAATAACTGATTGGAGCAAAGCCGAAGCAGTAATAGAAAAAAAAGTCGGTGGAAAAATAAGTTTGTTTGATGGTTGGGTGGAAGGTGAATTGCAACTGATTAATGATAACCAGTTAGCATATACCTGGAAACCTTCCAGCTGGCCGGAAGAAATTCCTGCTTCTTATGTCGAATTTAATTTGGAAGCCCGGGGCAAAGGAACACGGATCGTTTTAGAACACACCCGTTTTCCGAATTCAAAAGAGATGGAAGATCATAGAAGTGGCTGGTCGGATCAGTTTTTTGAACTTATTGAAAAATACCTGGAGTAAAAGCCGCTGGCCACTGATAATTGAAAGCAAATATTTAAAATATTTTTCACCTGATGTTAAATTATGAGTAGAAAATTATTATTAGAAAAAGCCCATGTCGACGGTATCCGCACATACGAAGTGTATCGCCGCGAGGGTGGTTACCGAAGTGTTGAAAAGGCATTTAAAATGTCTCAGACAGACATTGTAGATGAGGTTAAGAAGAGCGGATTGAGAGGTCGGGGTGGTGCAGGGTTTCCTACAGGCATGAAATGGAGTTTTCTTGCAAAACCTGAAGGCGTCCCTCGTTACCTTGTGTGCAATGCCGATGAAAGTGAACCTGGTACTTTTAAAGATCGCTACCTGATGGAATTCATTCCTCATTTGCTGGTTGAGGGGTTGATCGTGTCATCATTCGCCCTGGGAAGTAACATAACCTACATTTATATCCGTGGTGAATATGCCTGGATAACAGATATATTGGAACAGGCTATCGAAGAAGCAAAAATAAATGGCTGGTTAGGTAAAAATATCTTAGGTACCGGTTTTGATTGCGAGATTTATGTTCACCGCGGTGCCGGTGCGTATATCTGCGGGGAAGAGACCGCCCTGCTCGAAAGCCTTGAAGGCAAACGGGGCCTGCCACGTATCAAACCTCCGTTCCCGGCGGTAAAAGGTTTGTGGGATTGTCCTACAGTGGTAAACAATGTGGAGACACTTGCTGCTATCGTCCCAATAATAAATGAAGGGGGTGAAGCTTACTCCAGGATCGGTGTTGGAAAATCTACCGGGACGAAACTATTAAGCGCCTGCGGCAATATCAATAAGCCTGGCATTTATGAGATTGATATGACCATTTCGGTGGAAGAATTTATTTATAGTGATGAATATTGCGGTGGTATCGCCAATGGAAAAAAATTAAAGGCCTGCATTCCAGGTGGTTCATCAGTGCCTGTACTTCCTGCTAATTTACTATTAAAGACAGCTAAGGGTGAACCGAGGATGATGAACTATGAAAGCCTTTCTGATGGCGGTTTCGCAACCGGCTCGATGATGGGCTCAGGTGGATTTATAGTGCTGGATGAAGACCAGTGCATTGTTCGCCATACCTTAACGCTTGCGCGCTTTTATCACCATGAAAGTTGCGGTCAGTGCTCACCCTGCAGGGAAGGCACAGGCTGGATGGAAAAGATATTGAAAAATATCGAATACGGTAAAGGCAGGATGAGTGACATAGATTTGTTATGGGATATTCAAAGAAAGATAGAAGGCAATACTATTTGTCCGTTAGGTGATGCAGCCGCATGGCCGGTGGCTGCGGCAATTCGTCATTTCAGGGATGAATTTGAATGGCATGTTTTGAATCCGGCAGAATGCCTGACCCGGAATTTTGGCCTTGCGCATTATGCTGATTCGATGCAGACTGCCGATGTGTAGTAAATGCTATTGTTGATATAAAAGACAACCGTTACGATTGAGATTTGGAAGAGCGGGTATAAAAAAGGATAATATGGCGGACGAAAAGAAAATGATAAAAATTACCATCGATAATATAACTGTCGAGGTGGAGCCCGGGACATCAATATTAAATGCAGCGAGACAAATCGGCGGCGACGTTGCTCCGCCTGCAATGTGTTACTACAGTACACTCAAGGGAAGCGGTGGCAAGTGCCGTACCTGCCTTGTGGAAGTGGCCGTAGGTTCTACCGCCGACCCCAGACCGATGCCAAAGCTAGTGGCTTCCTGCAGAACCAATGTAATGGATGGAATGGTAGTAAAAAATATCACCAGTGAAAAGGTCGTAGACGCAAGAAAAGGTGTAGTGGAATTTTTACTGATCAATCACCCGCTTGACTGCCCTATCTGCGACCAGGCAGGTGAATGCCATCTGCAGGATCTTGGCTACGAACATGGTGCGGAGGGCACACGTTATGAATTTAAAAGAAGAACTTTTGAAAAGGAAGATATAGGGCCTTACATTCAACTGCACATGACGCGTTGCATCCTCTGCTATAGGTGTACTTATGTTGCAGACCAGCTTACAGACAACCGGGTACATGGTATTTTAGACAGGGGCGATCAATCGGAAATATCAACTTATATTTCCAAAGCTATCGATAATGATTTTAGTGGTAATATGATAGATGTATGCCCGGTAGGCGCTTTAACAGACAGAACATACCGCTTCAAAAACAGGGTATGGTTCCTTAAACCAATGGATGCGCACCGCGATTGTCCAAAATGCACCGGTAAGGTTACCATGTGGAACAGGGGTGATGAAGTTTACAGGGTAACGGCACGCAAAGATCAGTGGGGTGAAGTAAAGGAATGGATTTGTAACACCTGCCGCTTTGATAAAAAAGAAACCGGTGATTGGATTATTGAAGGACCAACCAAGGTTAGCCGGCACTCTGTAATTTCACAGGGGCATTATGTTGGTATGAAAGTGCCCAATGAAACTTTGTCACAGGTAATGAACGGAAGAGACCCCAAAACTTTGATGACTATTCATGCTGTAAGCGGAGTCAACAGACCTGAAATTCATTTATCGGAGCTTCCTGGTCCGCCACATTCAAATGATTATACTGCAGCGACAAAATTGCTGGATTGATTAACCAGATATATGAGTAAGGAAATAAAAAAAAGCGCTATCGAAAAGGAAAAAGAGAAAGAGCAGGAAAGGCTGCTCTCTGTCCTACCAATGCGCAAACATTTCTTAAAAGAATATTTTGATTTTTTAGATAAACATATTGATAAAGAAAGAAAGCCTTCTTTAAAATTAACGGAAGAATTTTGTAAAATAAATGCCCTGGATTTTGAAAAAGTTAAAATCTGGGCAGTATCTTTTGAAGCCTTCGATGACCAGGAAATTCTCTGGAATATCGAGGAGTTGTATGAGGTACACATGAAGGAAAAGGAATAGGATATGATCTTAAATGATAAATAAAAGGAACAGGTTGTTCCCCCCGTTGAATATTGATTATTTTCTTAAATAACGATTTACTGGTTTGGCTAACCTGCCTACGCTTAGGCTGCGGACTAACCAGCTAAAACCAAATACAAAACGAAGATGATTCTACTTTCACTTGACCTTGGAATGATAGTTGAAAAACTGGTGCTGGTGATTGTTATCATAAGCGCCTCTCTTTTGATTGCGATGTATTCCACTTACGCGGAGCGCAAAGTGGCAGCGGTTATACAGGACCGTATCGGACCCAATAGAGCTGGTCCTTTCGGATTGCTTCAGCCCCTTGCAGATGGTTTGAAGTTATTCATGAAAGAAGAAATCATTCCAAACAATTCTAATAAATTCCTTTTCATACTGGGTCCGTGCCTTGCAATGATGACGGCAATGATGACCAGCGCAGTAATACCCTGGGGTAGCAGGCTGGAACTGTTCGGAAGATCCATCGCTTTACAGATAGCTGATATCAATATTGGTATTCTTTATGTTTTCGGAGTAGTTAGCATGGGGGTTTATGGCATTATGATTGGCGGCTGGGCATCAAACAATAAATTCTCTTTGCTTGCCGCGATCAGGGGCGCCTCGCAGATTATCTCTTATGAATTAGCCATGGGGCTGTCTTTGATCGCATTGCTAATGTTAACAGGTTCTTTAAGCATGAAGACAATTGTTGAACAGCAGATGGCGCCGGGACATTGGTGGAACATAGTTTACCAGCCATTAGGGTTTTTAATATTTCTGGTATGCGCTTTCGCCGAATGTAACCGCACTCCTTTCGATTTGCCGGAAGCGGAGAACGAACTAAATTTTGGGTACCACCAGGAATTCTCTTCCATGAAACTGGGCTTTTACTTATTTGCTGAATACATTAATATGTTTATCAGCAGCGCTATTATGGTCACCTTGTTTTTTGGGGGATATGATATGCCTTTTGTAAATGAATCAGCGTTGAGTCCTAACATAGCTGCACTGGTTGGCATAGCAGCTTTACTGGCGAAGGTTTTCTTTTTCATTTTCTTTTTTATGTGGGTAAGATGGACCATACCCCGCTTTCGTTACGACCAACTAATGAATCTTGGCTGGAAAGTTATGATACCGCTTGCAATAATAAACATGCTGCTGACGGGAGGTTTGATATTGTGGCTGAATAAATAATATGGTTACACTTTTTATATTCTCCTGAAATAAATGGCGTGTAACACTTAAAAATATATTTTTGCGAAACTATTAAACTTAATCCCTGGCAAGACCGGGTGAGAAACAATATGCAGGCACTAACAAACAGGGTTAAAGTAATGGAGCGTAAGCCGATGACATTCCTGGAGAGTATATACCTCTGGAATATCTTAAAAGGTATGGCCATAACTTTCAAACATATTTTTAAAAAGAAAGCGACCATCAGTTACCCGGAAGAAAAAAGGCCTTTCAGTCCTGTGTTCCGCGGACTTCAAATATTAAATCGTGATGAAGAAGGCCGGGAGCGCTGCACTGCATGTGGATTGTGCGCTGTTGCTTGTCCGTCGGAAGCTATTACCATGGAAGCTGCCGAGCGTAAGCCGGGTGAGGAAAATTTATACCGGGAAGAGAAGTATGCTGCCAGGTATGAAATTAATATGCTTCGGTGCATATTCTGTGGTTTATGTGAAGAAGCTTGTCCGAAAGACGCGGTTTACCTAACCGAAACATTCGCGCCTTCCAATTTCAATCGCAGTAGTTTTATCTATAATAAAGAGGACTTGTTGATCCCTGATCCAAAAACTGAACCGGAAGCTTTTGCTAAAGCACAGGGTAACAGAGCGACAAAAAAAGTATAATTAAAATTGCAGCATCAACCATCTGTCTAATGAGTATAACGCAGGTATTGTTTTGGTTTTTATCAGTAACAGCATTAGCCAGCGCTTTAATGGTAGTTACCAGTAGAAACCTCGTTTACAGCGTGCTATACCTCATCGTTACTTTCTTTGCAATTTCGGGGCATTATATATTGTTGAATGCACAATTCCTTGCAATCGTAAATCTTATTGTGTATGCGGGAGCCATTATGGTATTGTTTCTTTTTGTAATTATGCTGATGAATCTTAATGTTGATGTGGAGCCTCAGAAAAAGAAATGGCTTAAAGTTGCGGGAGCCCTTGCCGGCGGATGTTTGTTGCTTGTAATTGTGGGGGCTTTAAAAGATGCTGACTATAAAAATCAGCTGGTTCAAACGGGTGCAGGTGACATAGGTCTTATTAAAAATCTGGGTATGGTGCTGTTTAATGATTATGTTGTGCCCTTCGAAATAAGCAGTGTCTTATTTTTAAGCGCAATGACGGGCGCCGTGGTTCTTGGTAAAAAAGCTTGAAGATGCAATCAGTAATCACAAGACCATCCGTTAAGGCTATTGCCGGCCAAAAGTCTTTGCCGTATTGAGAAAGCCGGTAGCTGAAAGATAGCATTTGCAACCTGACTTTATACTTAACAAGACACTGGTTTCAAAGTACAACTATGCCAATAAATTATTATATATTTTTTTCACTATCATTATTTTGTATAGGGATCATCGGCGTATTGACCAGGCGTAATTCTATCATTATTTTTATGTGCATAGAACTGATGCTAAACGCTGTAAATGTTTTGCTGGTGGCTTTTTCAAAAATGCACCACCTTGCTTATATGTCGAATACATCCAGTGTCCCTTCTAATGGGACAGACGGGCAATTGTTCGTTTTTTTTATAATGGTAGTAGCTGCGGCAGAAGTAAGTGTAGGTCTGGCTATCATTGTGATGTTATACAGAAACACACATTCAGTTGATGTAAATTTTTTAAACCGGTTGAAGAATTAATCAGGAGACATATTTCTTATTGACTTTTGTTTATGAATAATATTTTACATTCTATCTGGCTGGTCCCGCTGTTTCCGTTGATCGGCTTTTTGATAAATGGGTTAGCACGTAAATCCCTTTCCAGGTCTTTGATCGGTATCATTGGTAGCGGAATGATCCTCGCTTCTTTCGTTGTAAGTGTACTTATATTTATCGAAGTGCGTAAAGGGAATATCCAGGTGGTAAACCTGTTTGATTTCATAAGCTACGATAAGGTTAATATTCCTTTTTCATTTCTTGCAGACCAGTTGTCTTCTTTGTTTTTATTGATCATCACCGGTGTTGGTTTTTTAATTCATGTGTATTCAACGTCCTACATGCATGATGAACCTGCCGAGCATTATGGAAGATATTTCGCTTACCTGAATTTGTTTGTGTTCTTTATGTTGCTATTGGTAATGGGTGGTAATTACCTTATCATGTTTATTGGCTGGGAGGGTGTAGGATTATGTTCTTACCTGCTTATCGGTTTCTGGTTTAAAAATAATGACTACAACGCAGCCGCCAATAAGGCTTTCATCATGAACCGGATTGGTGATCTTGCTTTTTTAATAGGATTATTCTGGCTGATTTCAAAAACCGGCAGTCTTACTTACAGTGATGTTTTCGCAACAGCTTCAACACTATCAAAAACAGATCTTACCGTAATCACGCTGTTATTATTTATTGGTGCAACAGGTAAGAGTGCGCAGATTCCATTGTACACCTGGCTTCCCGATGCAATGGCCGGACCTACACCTGTATCGGCATTGATACATGCGGCTACTATGGTAACTGCAGGTATTTATATGATCGCCCGTAGTAATCTTATTTATACGATGGCACCGGTTACACAATCAGTTATTGCTATAACCGGACTTGCTACTGCAATAGTTGCAGCATCAATCGCCCTAAAACAAAATGATATAAAAAAAGTGCTGGCATATTCTACCATTAGTCAGTTAGGATATATGTTTCTGGGGCTTGGCGTTGGTGCTTATACCGGCGCGGTGTTTCATGTAATGACACATGCATTTTTTAAAGCCTGCCTGTTCCTTGGCGCCGGATCTGTCATCCATGCAATGGGCAATGAACAGGATATCCGCATTATGGGAGGCCTGAAAAAATACATGCCTGTAACGCATATAACATTTTTACTCGCATGCCTGGCGATAGCGGGGATACCGCCTTTGTCAGGTTTCTTCTCCAAAGATGAAATCCTGGTGGCTTCTTACGAAGTGAATCCACTATATTTTTATGTAGGTGTTGGTGGCGCGTTAATGACGGCTTTCTATATGTTCCGGTTGTATGCCATGACTTTCCAGGGCAAATTCAGGGGTGTCCATGAACAGGAACATCACCTTCATGAAAGCCCTGCTGCAATTACCTTTCCTTTAATAGTGCTTGCGGTATTGTCGGTAGTTGGCGGCCTTGTAGGGATACCGGAACTGTTTATGAAAGACGGACATTCTTTGGGTGAATTTCTTGCGCCGGTATTCGCGCAGTCAGCTAAATTAAAAACAGCTCATCCTGTAGATCACAATACCGAATGGATGCTTTTAATTATTTCAGTAGTGATCGCTGTTACCGGTGTTGTTTGGGGTTATGTTAAGTTCAGGAAAAATCCTGCTATTGTTGATGCTACAGGATTTGGAAAGCTGTTAGAAAACAAATGGTATGTCGATGAAATTTATGATTCCATTATAGTCAGGCCTGTCAGGGCCATAGGAGCATTTTTTAATAAGTTTATTGAAAAATATGTGGTGGATGGACTTGTAAATGGTGTGGGAAGAAGTATTCAATACGGAAGCCGTCAGATCCGTTTGCTGCAAAGTGGCCAGGTAGGAAATTATATATTGCTGATGGTATGTGGCATCCTGGTATTTTTTATAGTTGAATTTTTTCTGAAAAAATGAGATAATCAGTCATAAAGAAAGATGTTGTGGTGTGATAATAATTTAAGACAACATAGAATTTTAAGATAAATATGATACCTGTTTTACTGATACTTATTCCTTTACTTAGCGGGCTTGCTTTGTTTGCAATGAATACTGAAAACGGGGCGAAGAATTCGTCGCTGGTTGCTTCCATAGCTACGCTTATAGTTTCACTGACCGGGTTATTTATGTTGAGTAACTCGGGTAACCTTGTTTGTAATATAGACTGGATGCCGGCTTTAGGAAGCCGCTTTAGGGTGCAGCTGGATGGCATGGGGCAAATTGTAAGTTTGCTTACTGCTATTTCCTTTCCGTTAATATTTATTGCTACCTATAATAATACTTATAAAAATGGCAATCGTTTTTATGCGTTGATGTTGTTATCACAAGCGGGTTTAATGGGAGTATTCCTCGCTAAGGATGCGTTGTTGTTTTATTTTTTCTGGGAGCTTGCACTTGTCCCGGTTTATTTTCTTTGTTCTATCTGGGGAGGAGAAAAGCGCATAGCGGTCACCTTTAAATTTTTTATTTACACTTTTGTCGGATCGTTGTTAATGCTGGTGGCAATAATTTATTTATATTTTCAGGCTAATCAGTCATTCGCTATTGAATCTTTCTATGCCTTAAAACTTCCTTACAGTACAGAGTCGTGGTTGTTCTGGCTTTTCTTCATTGCATTTGCCGTCAAGATGCCGATCTTTCCTTTTCATACCTGGCAGCCTGATACTTATGAACAGTCTCCAACTGCGGTAACTATGGTGCTAAGCGGTATCATGGTTAAGATGGGGATATTCGGATTGATACGATGGGTGATGCCTGTAGTACCGATGGGTGCCTGGGCCTGGGGAGACACTGTTACCACATTGGCAGTAATAGGAATGATCTATGCTTCTCTCATTGCCATTCAGCAGGATGACCTTAAACGGCTGGTAGCGTATTCTTCTATCGCGCATATGGGTTTGATGTGCGCCGCGGTATTCGCCACCACCAAGAGTGGTATGCAGGGCGTGATGATACAAATGTTTAATCATGGTATCAATATTATCGGCATGTGGATAGTGGTGAATGCTATTGAACAGAAATTCCATACACGGAAAATATCCGAGTTGGGAGGTATAGCACAGAAAGCGCCGGGTTTGGCCATTTTGCTGGTGGTAGTAGCACTTGCTAATATCGCCTTGCCGCTGACCAATGGTTTTGTTGGAGAGTTTATGATGTTCAATGGCATCCTCTCATCTACCGCTACCAAATACAGTGTTGTGTTTACTGCAATTTCAGGACTCAGTATTATCCTTGCCGCGGTGTACACTTTAAATATGATCCAAAAGGTTTTCTATGGTAACACAAATACATTAACGGCAGCCGGTTCTGATATATCGGTCAATGTAAAAGTCGCGCTGTTGGTAATCGTTGTATTGATATTTGCAGGTGGCGTATTTCCAAAGCCTATGTTAGCCGTTACGAACGATTTAGCAGATGCAATTTTAAGCAGAATGAATTTAAGATATTGAGAGCAATGGCGAAAGATTAATTATTCTGACCCGTAAAGTATATTATGAATGCAATTATAATTTCAGGTGTTTGGGGGGTGGTAATGATGTTCAGCGGAATTTTCTTCAAAAATAATTCTACTGTTCGTTCTATTGCTATCGCAGGTTTGATGTTGTTACTGATTGCAAATGTGTGCGAACTCTACGGAGTAAAGTTCTTTACATTCAATACGCATCAGATGCTTGCGTTTAGCAGCTTTACACTTCTTTTCAATTCGGTTGTATTTGTTTGTACACTGTTATACTTTTTTTTATCAGGTCGTGATTTTGATAATGTTGGCTTGAACGTGCCTGACTATTTTGCCCTGATATTTTTTGTTCTTTGCGGTGTCAGTATCGCATCTTCGTTTACAACCTTGCTGATGTTGTTTCTTGGTATTGAAATTATCTCGATACCATTGTATGTTCTTACGGGGAGTGATAAAAGAAACCTTAAAAGCAATGAAGCTTCGCTGAAATATTTCCTGATGGGCGCTTTCTCCACCGGTCTGATGCTCATGGGGATCGCCCTGATATATGGCGCCCGGGGAACATTTGCCGTTGATGGAATGTCTGCGGCGTTAAGCACTGGTTTAAATCCATTGCTGATCGCAGGACTCTTGTTGTTATTTATTTCCATGTCGTTCAAAGTATCAGCGGCACCCTTTCACTTCTGGACACCTGATGTATATGATGGCGCTCCTACAGTGTTCACCTCCTTTATGGCTACCATCGTAAAGGTGGCAGTATTTATTGCCTTCCTCCGGTTGTTTGATGGAAGTTACGGACAGGCTCCTGAAAAATGGCGCTTGCTGGTAGCGATAGTTACCGCAAGCACTTTGTTTATAGGTAATATCACGGCGGTATTTCAGCAAAGCGTAAAAAGGATGCTTGCATATTCGAGCATCGCCCAGGCAGGCTTTATGTTTTTCGCCTTGTTTAGTTTTAATGACCTGGCTAAAGAAGGCATACTGCTATACAGCGCAGCGTACAGTCTTGCTACCATTGGTATTTTCGCTATACTGCTTAGGATGAAGGACTATACTTTCGAGGGCTTCAACGGGCTGGCCAAACACAATCCTTTTCTGGCAGCTACCAATACCATTTTCCTGCTCTCCCTTGCAGGGATACCTTTAACGGCGGGATTCACGGCTAAATTTTATATGCTGGCTTCGGCCGTAAAAAATGGCTCTTACTTATGGCTGGTGATCTTCGCAGTACTCTGCGCCGCTGTTAGCGTTTACTACTACTTCCGTGTTATACAAGCTATGTATTTTAAAGAAGGTAATGATAAGGAACCCCTGTTGGTAACACCTGCATTTAAATGGGGACTGATCTTTATTTCAGCAGCCATTATTTTTCTCGGCGTTTTCCCGCAATGGTTGTTTACCAAGCTGTACTTTTAATAATTCATTTCAAAGGAAGGCTTATTTAGCCGCTGCTCTGTTGATTAAGTCAACGCGTTCAAAATATAACTCCTGCTTTCTGCCGCCGTTTGATCCTTAATAATAATCATTAACTTTAGTTCATGAAGTTCCTTGATACCCTTTCGTTGTCTTACCGAACCATTCGAAGTAATAAATTGCGTACCAGCCTTACAGTGGCTATTATCGCTTTAGGTATAGCCGCGCTGATAGGTATCCGCACGGCGATTGAAGCAATGACGCAAAAGTTTACAGAAAGTTTTTCATCAATGGGAGCCAATGGTTTCAGTTTACGCTATAAGCCGGCATGGCAGGTACGATTCAACAATGGTGTTCAGCGGCAGATGAAAGGTAAGAGAAAAGAAAAAAAATCTAATTCGGATAAACCTATTTCTAAAAATGAAGCTGAAAGCTTTAAATCAGCCTTTACTTTTCCTGCCCTGGTAAGCATCTCTATAAGCGGAACCAATAATGCTATCGTATCGGCCAACGGGAAAAAAACAAATCCTACTGTTTATATATCCGGAGGCGATGAAAATTACCTTAATTTAAATGCATATAATATTGAAGATGGCAGGAGCCTGAATTCACTTGATGTTCAAACAGGTCGGAATGTTTGCCTGTTAGGGAAGGATGTAGCTGTAAAATTATTCGGAGACAACGCAAAGGGGATCGTAGACAAGGTAGTGCGTATCAACAATATTTCATTCAGGGTGATCGGGATAATGGAAGCAAAAGGTTCTACTTTAGGGAGAAGCCGCGATAACGTCATCATCACTTCATACAATACGGTAAGGCGTTTCTTCAACAATAATTCAAACGCATCCTTTTCAATAGGTATTAAAGTGGCTGATGTAAAGTTACTTGAGACTGCAATCGGCGAAGGAGAAGGAGTCTTCAGGTCGATACGAAAAGTTGGCACCACCGAAGGAGATAATTTTATTATAGATAAAAGCGACAGTTTTGTAGAGCTGTTGCTTAAGCAGCTGGGATTGTTAACAGGAGCAGCTATCGTTATAGGATTTATAACATTGATGGGCGCCGCCATTGCGCTTATGAATATTATGCTGGTGGCTGTTACTGAACGCACCAAAGAAATTGGTTTGATAAAAGCTATCGGTGGAAAACAGGTAAGTGTTCGTCAGCAGTTTTTATATGAGTCAATTATTATTAGTTTACTGGGAGCAGCCTTTGGGATAGTCGCCGGCATATTGCTAGGCAACAGTGTCAGCCTGCTTATGCATACAGGCTTTGTGGTACCATGGTTATGGGTAGTACTAGGTATACTGATTTGTTCACTGGTAGGTTTGCTGGCCGGCATATATCCTGCATTAAAAGCTTCAAGGCTAAATCCTATCGAAGCCTTGCGGTATGAGT
>Ga0123336_10003629_pt1 | contig 12781 bp, 12 predicted proteins | sample SSSSmetaG_FD_96466 | JGI IMG/M metagenome (GOLD analysis project Ga0123336, IMG submission 96466) | Glacier valley bacterial and archeal communities from Borup Fiord, Nunavut, Canada, to study Microbial Dark Matter (Phase II) - ​SSSS metaG | ecosystem: Environmental > Aquatic > Freshwater > Ice... | reverse complement strand
TCACGAAACCGGTGATAGCGTCTGCGGCCGCCGTCACACCCGTGGCAGCAGAGACCAGGTTGATTGCCGCAGCGACGTTGGCACCCTCGGCCGGTAGGCCTGCGCCAGATGGGATGGCGCCGATGTTGACGCCGTTGATCTTGAACTGGTTGGGCCCGATCGCCGTGGCGTTGGTTGGCGCAGTGCCGGTGTAGGTGGTGGCATTGGCGGTGGCGACCACGGTGCCCTGAGAACCGTTGATGGCCTGTGCCACGGCCCAGGCGCTGGTGTTGTTCTGGCCGGCGCTGCTGCCGGCGGTGGGCACCTGGATCGCCACGCCGTTGAGCGTGAGATCCCCGGACGCCAGGGGCGTGGCGGTGGTCTTCGCACCAGGCACGCTGGCGGTGTAGCTCACCCCCAGGCCGGAAGCGCGGGCGCTGGCGATGCCGGTGACGGTGATGGTCTGCCCGGCGTTCGCGCCGACCTGGAACTGCTGCGCCGCGAAGGTGCCGTCCAGCAGGTTGGTGCCGTTGAACTGGGTCTGCGACGAGACGCGGTCGATCTCGGCGGTGAGCTGTGCGACCTCTTGCTGCAGCGCGGCCCGGTCCGAGCTGCTGTTGGTGGCGTTCACCGACTGCACCGACAGTTCCCGCATGCGCTGCAGGTTGGTGCTGATGGACGACAAGCCGCCTTCAGCCACCTGCGCCAGCGAGATGCCGTCGTTCGCGTTGCGCGCCGCCTGGTTCAGGCCGCGGATCTGCGAGGTGAAGCGCTCCGAGATGGCCATGCCGGCGGCGTCGTCCTTGGCGCTGTTGATGCGCAGGCCCGACGACAGGCGGTTGATCGCCGTGCCGAGATCGCTCTGGGTTCGGCTCGCGTTGCGCTGGGCGGTCAACGACGAGATGTTGGTATTGATCACTTGCGACATGAAAGTTCTCCTTGGAAGCAGATGGCGTCCAGCACAAGCGCCGGCAACGAACCCCTCGCAACCTCACACCGATACGGCTTGGGTCATGCGGGTCTGGGTGATGCCATTGTTGGGAGATCTTGAGCGTCGCAAAACGTCGAACAGAAGGCGCAAAGCCCGCCAGTTCAAAGCCCTCCAAAGGAAAAGCCGCAGTACCCGGGGCGTGAACCCCGCGTACTGCGGCTTGGGTGAATCGATCGGCGCCGGGCCTTGCGGCCTGGGTGAATCGACCGGCGCCGGGCCTTGCGGCCGGGCTTCAGCCCGTCTGCGCTGCGATCAGCGCAGCAGCGCCAGCACCTGCTGCGGCAACTGGTTGGCCTGCGCGATCATCGCGGTGCCGGCCTGCTGCAGCACCTGGGCACGCGACAGATTCGCGGTTTCCATGGCGAAGTCGGCGTCCTGGATGCGGCTGCGCGAAGCCGAGAGGTTTTCGCTGGTCACGTGCAGGTTGTCGATGGTCGACGAGAAGCGGTTCTGGATCGCACCCAGCGCAGCGCGGCTCGTGCTCACGGAGCTCAGGGCCGAGTCGACCGAGGCGAGCGCGGTATTGGCGCCAGCGACGGTGGAGATGTCAATGTTCGCCAGCGCCGTGCCGGTCAGCGCCGAGGCCGTGGTGGCCGCCGTGAAGCCGCCATTCGCTGGCGCGGTGCCGCCGACGACGATGCTGGTGGCACTCGTGCTGTTGGTGGCGAGCGTGACGGTGCCGTAGTTCGTCTGCGCGGTCAGGCCGGTGTTGGTGACGGTGCCGGCAACGTCGATGTCGCGGCCATCGGATGCGGTCAGCGTGACAGCACCGGTGGTGGCGTTCGCCGAAGCGGTCACGCCGCTGGCAGCCGACACCTGGTTGATCGCTGCGGCCACGTTGGCGCCTTGAAGAGCAACGCTGCCGCCAGCGGTGATGGCACCGATGTTGACGCCGTTGACTGAGAACGCGCTGGCAGCAATCGCCGCTGCGGCGGCAGGAGCCGCGCCAGCGTAGGTGGTGGCATTGGCGGTGGCGACCACCGCGCCCTGCGAGCCGTTGATGGCCTGCGCGACAGCCCAGGCGCTCGTGGCGGTCTGGCCGGCCGACGTGCCGGCGGTGGCAGCCTGGATCGAGGTGCCGTTCAGCGTCAGCGCGCCGGCCGTGAGGGCGGTGGACGTCGTGACAGCACCGGTCACGCTGGCGGTGTAGCTCGCACCGAGCGACGTGGTGCGGGCATCGGCGATGCTGCCGACCGAGATCGTCTGGCCCGAGTTGGCGCCGACCTGGAACACTTTGTTGGCAAACGTGCCGTCGAGCAGGTTGGTGCCGTTGAACGAGGTCTGCGTTGCGACGCGGTTGATTTCAGACACGAGCTGCGAGACTTCCTGTTGCAGCGAAGAGCGGTCCGAGGCGCTGTTGGTCGCGTTGGCCGATTGAACCGACAGTTCACGGATGCGCTGAAGGTTGTCGCCGACCGAGGCGAGCGAGCCTTCAGCCGTTTGCGCCAGCGAGATGCCGTCGTTGGCGTTGCGGGCGGCCTGGTTGATGCCCTTGATCTGCGAGGTGAAGCGGTCTGCGATGGCGAGGCCGGCGGCGTCGTCCCGGGCGCTGTTGATGCGCAGGCCCGATGACAGGCGGCTGATGGCCGTGGTCAGGTCGTTTTGCGACTTGCCCTGATTGCGCTGTGCGGTGATCGAGTTGATGTTGGTGTTGATCGTCGAAGACATGTGGAAAGCTCCAAAAGGTTGAGTTGACTTCCGGCAAGCGCCGGCATTGCCGCCGACGTCGGACCCCGGCTCCGGATTCGCCTTTGCGGGGCTTGTCTATCGCCGTTGGTGGGTTATCGGGCCCTTGATTTCGATACTTGAGGCATTGCCGCAGCTTTTTTCAGCGGCGCATTGCGTTGGCTCGGGGCAACCCTTGTAGGAAGTTGGCTGACACGGATCACGGAAGAATGTGGACTCAAGCCACAGAAGTGTCCTGATGTTGCAGGCCTTCTCGTGTGTTCACACTTCGCTTCACGTTGAGACACACAGTAACTCCGGCCTCCCCAGGCCCCACGACCCGAGAGACCAGCACCATGAACGCAGACCAGATCCTCACCGAAATCCGCGAAGCCAACCTGTCGTACCTGATGCTGGCACAAAGCCTGATCCGCACCGACCGCGAACAGGCCCTCTACCGCCTGGGCATCAGCGAAGACAACGCCGCGCTGCTGAACCTCTTGACCCCGGCGCAGATGATGAAGATCGCATCGGGCAACACGCTGCTGTGCCGCTTCCGCATGGACGACGACCTGGTCTGGGGCCTGCTCACGAACCACGGCAAGGGTGCCGCGAACGACACCACCACCCGCCTGCACGCCAGCATCCTGATGGCCGGCCGCCATCAAGAAGCTGCCTGATCTCGAACCACCTTTCACCCGGGCTCACCATGCGCAGCAAAAGCATCCTTACTGAAACGAAGCAGATCAGCCGCGCCATCACGCTGATCAACCTGGGCGCACGGTTGCAGGTGCTCGAGTCGGAGACCGACCTGTCGTACGAGCGCTTGCTGCGCCTGTACAAGGAAGTGGCGGGCAAGTCGCCGAGCAAGGGCCAGCTGCCGTTCTCGACCGACTGGTTCATGACCTGGCAGCCGAACATCCACTCGTCGCTGTTCCTGAACATCCACGAGTACCTGAACAAGGTGGCCGAGATGGACGAGATCGACACCGTCATCAAGGCCTACCAGCTCTACCTCGAACAAACCCAGGCGCAGGGTCTGGAAGCATTGCTTTCGGTCACGCGCGCCTGGCGTCTGGTCAAGTTCGTGGACAACGGCATGTTGACCATGACCAAGTGCTCCAAATGCGCCGGCCACTTCGTCACGCACCCGCACGAGATCGCCAAGCACTATGTGTGCGGCCTGTGCAGCCCGCCGGCGCGTGCCGGCAAGGGCAAGGCTGCCGGCGGCATCCGGATGCACTGAATGAATTTCACTGAATGACGTGTTGCCGGCCTCAAGCGCGCCGCAGCCGCGCCGATATCCACGTATTGTTCGATCAAGTTTTCTGATGGTGTTCTTGCTTGTCTCCTCCTGACACACCTCGTGTCTTCCAAACGGGCCTTCGATGGCCCGTTTTTTTGAGCCTTTGGCGGGTGGAGGGCGGGAAGCCCGGCCCATTTGAGCGGATCGCCGGAAAGGCTCGTCGCCCACACTCAAGCCAGGCCTTCGCGGGTCGATAAGGTCTCAGGCACGGCCCGCCAGACGCGGCGGGTCGGCACACTCGGGAAGTACGACACCATGTTTGTCCTGGTCGGCTGGGGCCTTGCGCTGGCTTGCATTTTTGGCGTGTACATCGTTCACGGCGGCAACATCGGCGTGATCCTGCACGCCCTGCCGTTCGAGATGATCACCATCTTCGGCGCGGCGGGCGGCGCGTTCCTCGCGAACAACCAGATGAAGGTCATCAAGGCCTCGGTCTCCGGCCTGGGCAAGTGCTTCAAGGGCAGCAAGTACAGCAAGGCGCGCTACATGGAGCTGATGGCGCTCATGTACGACATCCTGCAGAAGGCCCGCAAGGAAGGGCTGATGTCGATCGAGAAAGACGTGGAAGACCCGCACAGCTCGGCCATCTTCCAGAAGTACGCGGTGGTGGGCAACGACCACCACGTGGTCGAGTTCATCACCGACTACCTGCGCATGATGGTCTCGGGCAACCTGAATGCGCACGAGATCGAAAGCCTGATGGACAGCGAGATCGACACCCACCACGCCGAAGAGCATGCCGCCGTGGCCGCCATTGCGCGCCTGGCCGGCGGCCTGCCGGCGTTCGGCATCGTGGCGGCGGTGCTGGGCGTGGTCAACACCATGGGCTCGGTCGGCCAACCGCCGGCGGTGCTGGGCGGCATGATCGGCTCGGCGCTCGTCGGCACGTTCCTCGGCATCTTGCTGGCCTACGGTTTCGTGGAGCCGCTGGGCGGCCTGCTGGAGCAGAAGGTCGAAGACGGTTCGAAGGAGCTGCAATGCATCAAGACCACGCTGCTCGCCAGCATGCAGGGCTACGCGCCGCAGGTGGCGGTGGAGTTCGGGCGCAAGGTGCTGTACTCGGGTGACCGCCCCACGTTCGCCGAACTCGAAGGCCATGTGAAGGGCAAGAAATGAGTGGCGACAGCAAGAAGCTCCAGCCGATCATCATCAAGCGCGTCAAGAAGGGCGGGCATGCGGTACACGGTGGCGCGTGGAAGATCGCCTATGCCGACTTCGTGACGGCGATGATGGCGTTCTTCCTGCTGATGTGGCTGCTCGGCTCCACCACCGAGGGCGACAAGAAAGGCCTGGCCGACTACTTCGGCTCGCCGCTGAAGGTGGCCATGGGCGGCGGCAGTGGCTCGGGCGATGCGTCGAGCGTGGTCAAGGGCGGTGGCACCGACTTGTCGCGCAGCGGCGGGCAGGTCAAGCGGGGCGATGTGGAAGCGAAAGCCCGAACACTCGCGCTCAAGGCCCTGAAGGCCGAGCAGCACCGCGCCGAAGCCGCGCGCCTGGAGGCGCTGAAAGACAGGGTCGAGGACGTGCTCGCGTCGAACCCGGCGCTGGCGGCCATGAAGTCTCAGATCCGCCTGCAGATGACGCGCGACGGCCTGCGCATCCAGATCGTCGACGAGCAGAGCCGGCCGATGTTCGACAGCGGCAGCGCCATCGTCAAACCCCACATGCGCGACCTGCTGCGCCGAATCGGCTCGGTGCTCACCGAGGTACCGAACCGGCTCACGATCGAAGGCCACACCGATGCCCAGCCCTTCGGTGCCGGTGAGCGCGGCTACAGCAACTGGGAGCTGTCGAGCGACCGGGCCAATGCGTCGCGGCGCGAGCTCGGCGCAGGCGGCCTGCCCGAAGAGCGCGTGCTGCTGGTGCAGGGCATGGCGGCGAGCGTGCTGTTCGATCCGAAGGACCCGCTCGGTGCCGTGAACCGGCGTATCAGCATCATCGTGATGAACCGCGAGGCCGAGGAACACCTGCTCCGGACCGCACCCGTCGAGGACGAAAGCAGCCCGGCCGCCGCCGCTGCGGACACATCGCCCTCAACTTCCGCACCTGTCGCCCGATAGAGACCCTGTGATTCCAAGAGGACAGCCATGAGCAACCCCGTAGACCTGAAGTTCCTGATCGTCGATGACTTCTCGACCATGCGCCGCATCGTGCGCGGCCTGCTCAAGGAGATGGGCTGCGTCAATGCCGACGAGGCCGAGGACGGCGCCGTCGCGTTGAACATGCTGAGAGCGCAGAAGTTCGACTTCGTGGTCTCCGACATCAACATGCCCAACATGAACGGCTTCGACCTGCTCTGCGCGATCAAGAAAGACGACAACCTCAAGCACCTGCCGGTGCTGATGGTCACGGCCGAGGCGCGCAAGGAAGACATCGTGCGCGCCGCGAAGGACGGCGCGGCCGGCTACATCGTCAAGCCCTTCACCAAGGCGACGCTGGAAGACAAGGTCAACAAGATCCTGCAAAAGCTCGCCGCGACGGCGTGAACGCATCCGCCCTACCCACGGAGCCCATGACCATGAAAAGCGATTCTCCCGAGATCTTGTCGGAGCGCGCACCCAAGGCCGCATCGACAGCCGATGTGTTCCTCCAGGTGGGCAGCATCACGCGTTTGCTGCACGACACCCTGGCGCAGGTCGGCGTGATGCCCAAGCTCCAGATCGCGGCCAACGGCCTGCCCGACGCGCGCAGCCGCCTGAGCTACATCGCCGAAAAGACCGCCGCTGCGGCCGAGAAGGTTCTCAACTCGGTCGACCAGGCCAAGGCCGAGCACCAGCGCATTGCCAGCCAGACGCGCGAGATGGCCCGTGCCATCCTCGCCGACCCGGTGCGGGCCGTGGCCAGCGGCGCGGTGATCAACTTCGTCGGCGACGTCGAAGCGTCTACCGCACGCATCGACATGCACCTCACCGACATCATGATGGCCCAGGACTTCCATGACCTCACCGGCCAGGTGGTGGCCAAGGTCGTGAACCTGGCCAACGAGCTCGAAGACAGCCTGCTCAAACTACTGATGCAGGTGATCCCGGAAGACCAGGTCCACAAGGTCGAGGATGCCTTCCTGAACGGGCCGGTCGTCAACCCGGAGGGCCGCAGCGACGTCGTGGCCAACCAGGAGCAGGTCGACGACCTGCTGGCGAGCCTCGGCTTCTGATCCACCACGACGCCCAACGCCAGCGGAGCCCCGATGCAGCACGCCCATGACCACACTGCGGTACGCAGCGGCCTGCCGTTCCTCGCCGCTGCCGACCTGCAGGACGACCTGCTGACGGCCTCCAGCGACCTGGACCGGCTGCAGACGCTGCTCATCGACGCCTGCGACACGCTGCAGTGCGGCTTCTTCGGTGCGATGCAGGCGCTGAGCGAGCGGCCCGCGCAGGACCCGCCGGCGCTGGACCGCGCGGTCGCGCACCTCGGCACGGCCGTCACTGCGCTGCAGTTCCAGGACATGGCCTCGCAACTCATCAGCCACACGCGGGGCCGGCTGCGCCACTGCGCCGACCGCCTGGCGCGCGATGCGTTCGACGGCGACGGCGACAGCGACGGCGATGCCGTTGTCGAGGCGCCGCCGCTGCGCCCGAACCCGGTGACCCAGTCCGAAATGGACACCGGCTTCATCGAGCTCTTCTGAAGCCTGCCGACGGCAACGCGCGACCCCCGAATTCCCTGGAGAAACCTAATGCACTCGATTCTTGCCGTTGACGACTCGGCCTCCATGCGTCAAATGGTCTCTTTCACGCTGAAGAGCGCCGGCTACAACGTCGTCGAGGCGGTGGACGGCCAGGACGCGCTCGAGAAGTCGGGCACGCGCGACTTCGACCTGGTGCTGACCGACCAGAACATGCCGCGCCTGGACGGCATCGGCCTGACGAAGAAGCTGCGCGACAACCCGAAGTTCAAGACCACGCCGATCCTGATCCTGACCACAGAGTCGAGCGACCAGATGAAGCAGGCCGGCCGCAGTGCCGGCGCAACCGGCTGGCTGGTCAAGCCCTTCGACCCGGCCAAGCTGATCGAAGTGATCCGCAAGGTCGTGCGTTGAGCCCTGCGTCGCCACGACCCACCGACCCTTTCACGGAGTGCCCTCCATGGCCGAAATGACTTCCGAGAGCATGAACGCCGCAGCCGGCATCGACCTGACCCAGTTCTACCAGGTCTTCTTCGAAGAGGCCGGCGAGAACCTGGACCGCATGGAGCAGCAGCTGCTCGAGATCGACATCACGGCCGCCGACGACGAGGAACTGAACTCGATCTTCCGCTGCGCCCATTCGGTCAAGGGCGGTGCCGCGACCTTCGGCTTTGCCGACGTGGCCCAACTGACGCACCAGATGGAAACGCTGCTCGACAAGTTGCGCCGCCGCGAGCTCGAGGCGACTGCGGCGATGGTCGACGTGCTGCTGCAGTCGGGCGACGCGCTGCGCGCGCAACTCGCGCGCCACCAAGGTGCCGGCGGCGGCGAGATCGACACGACTGAACTGCTGTTCTGCATCGGTGCGATGGTGGCGGGCAAGGCGCCGCCAGCGCGCGCCGAGCCTGCCGCAGCCGATGCCCCCACTGCGGCTGCCGCCGCGGCCCCGATCGTGGCCGGCCCGCGCACCCTCGAGCTTCGCGTCGGCCCGCTCGAGCACACCGAACAGGCGGCCAACCTGGTCGAGCTGTTCGGCGAGATCCCCGACCTCGGCACGATCGAGCCGATCGACGGCGGCCAGCCGAGCGACGGCATGCGCCGCTTCAAGGTCGTCACGACCAGCAGTGACAACGACCTGCTGGACCTGTTCACCTTCCACGTCGCCCGCGAGGCGGTGCAACTGCTGCCGCTGGGCAAGGGCTACGGCTTCCACGACGGGGCGCAGGGCGTCCCGGCCGAGGCCGAGGCGCCGAAGGCCGACCCGGGCTACGGCTTCTTCGACGAAGCACCCGGCGCGCCGAACGGCGCGGCGAGTGAGGCCGTGCCCGGCCTGGCCGTCGCACCCGCGCCCGAGGCCAGGCTTGCCCCGGCCGCCGCCAAGAGCGACAAGGCACCGGCCGCTGCGCTCGAATCGGCGACGCTGCGGGTCTCGATCGAGAAGGTCGACCAGCTCATCAACCTGGTCGGCGAGCTCGTCATCACGCAGGCCATGCTGGCGCAGAACAGCGCCAAGGTCGACCCCGCGCTGTACCAGCAGATGGCTGCCGGCCTGGCCGACCTGGACCGCAACACCCGCGACCTGCAAGAGTCGGTGATGTCGATCCGCATGATCCCGATGTCGATCGTGTTCAACCGTTTCCCGCGCATGCTGCGCGACCTCGCGGGCAAGCTCGGCAAGAAGGTCGAGTTCGTGACGAAGGGCGAGGCGACCGAGCTCGACAAGGGCATGGTCGAGAAGATCACCGACCCGCTCACGCACCTGGTGCGCAACAGCTGCGACCACGGTGTCGAGCTGCCCGCCGAACGCGTCGCCAGGGGCAAGCCCGAGCAGGGCACGATCACGCTCTCGGCGTCGCACCAGGGCGGCTCGATCGTCATCGAGGTGCGCGACGACGGCAAGGGCCTGTCGCGCGACAAGCTCATCAATAAGGCGCGAGAGCGCGGCATCGATGCGCCCGACAGCATGACCGACGCCGAGGTCTGGTCGCTGATCTTCGCGCCCGGCTTCTCCACCGCCGACGTCGTCACCGACGTGTCGGGCCGCGGCGTGGGCATGGACGTGGTGAAGAAGAACATCACCGCGCTCGGCGGCACGGTCGATATCGACTCGGCCGAAGGCTACGGCATGAGCGTGAAGGTGCGGCTGCCGCTGACGATGGCGATCATGGACGGCATGTCGATCGGTGTCGGCGAGGAGGTCTACATCCTGCCGCTGTCGTCGGTGGTCGAGTCGTTCCAGGTCCGGGAAGGCGTGATCAAGACGATCGGCGGCAGCGGCCGGGTGGTCGAGGTGCGCGGCGATTTCATGCCGGTGCTCGAGCTCGAGCAGGTGTTCAACGTGCCGCGCTTCGACTTCGACAACGCCAGCGGCATCATGGTCGTCGTCGAAGGCGAGGGCGGCCGCGTGGCGCTGCTGGTCGACGAACTGCTCGGCCAGCAGCAGGTGGTGGTCAAGAACCTCGAGGCCAACTACCGTAGGGTCAACGACGTGTCGGGCGCCACCATCATGGGCGACGGGCGGGTTGCGCTGATCCTCGACGTGGGCAGCTTGGTGCGCCGCTCGCGCCACTGAAGCCTGAAGCCCTCACCACGAGCCCATCATGAACCTGAACAACCTGCGCATCGGCTCACGTCTGGCCATCGGCTTCGGCGCGGTCCTGGCGCTGCTGCTGCTGATCGTCGGCATCGCCCACACCCAGCTCGCGCGCACCAACGCCGGGCTGGCCGATCTGGCGAGCCTGGAAAAGCGCGTTGCTTTGTCGCGCGAATGGGTCGGCAAGACGCAGCTCAACGTCAGCCGCACGGTGGCCATCGCCAAGGCCAGTGGCCAACCCGAGATCGACAAGTATTTTTCACCTCTGATCAAGCGCACGTCGGCTGAGATCAGCGAGTTGCAGAAGTCGTTGGAAGGCCTGATCACGAGCGATGAAGGCAAAGCCTTGCTGGCCAACGTGGCGAGCCAGCGCTCCGCCTACGTGGCGCTGCGTGTGCAGTTGCTCGAACTTGTCAAGCAGTCGGACGCGCCTGCCGCCGAAGCCTTGCTCACCAACAATATGCTGCCCGCTTCCGAGGCCTACCTCGCGGCCATGGCAGCGGTGCAGGACCAACAGATCGAACTGGCCAGGAGCGAAGAAGCGCGCCTGAGCAAGGGCCTCGGCACCTCGAGCAACGCGCTGCTGGTGTTGCTGCTGCTGAGCGCGGCGGTCGGCGCGACGATGGCGTTTTTCATCACCCGATCGGTCACGACCCCGCTGCACGAAGGCGTGAACACCGCCCTGCTGATCGCCGGCGGAGATCTGTCGCAGAGCCTGGACTCGACCCGCCGCGACGAAATCGGCGACCTGCTGCGCGCCCTCGGCCAGATGCAGGCCGGGCTGCGCCAGCTCGTCGGGCAGGTGCGCTCCAGCACCGACAGCATCTCGACCGCGTCGGCCGAAATCGCCACTGGCAACCTCGACCTGAGCGTGCGCACCGAGCAGACGGCGTCGAGCCTGCAGCAGGCGGCAGCGTCGATGGAGCAACTCACCGGCACCGTCAGGCAGTCGGCCGATTCCGCGCGCCAGGCGAACCAGCTCGCATCATCCGCAGCCGCCGTGGCGGCGCGTGGTGGCGTGGTGGTTTCTCAGGTGGTCAGCACGATGACGGAGATCAATGTCGCGTCCAAGAAGATTGCCGACATCATCGGCGTGATCGACGGCATCGCGTTCCAGACCAACATCCTGGCGCTCAACGCCGCAGTCGAAGCCGCCCGGGCTGGCGAGCAAGGCCGTGGCTTCGCGGTGGTGGCGAGCGAAGTGCGCTCGCTGGCCCAGCGCAGCGCGCAGGCCGCCAAGGAAATCAAGCTGCTGATCGGCGCCTCGGTCGACAAGGTCGACGGCGGTTCGCGCCTCGTGGCCGATGCCGGGCAGACGATGAACGAGATCGTCAGCAGCGTGCAGCGGGTCTCCCACATCATCGGTGAGATCACGGCGGCGGCGGCGGAGCAGTCCGACGGCATCGGCCAGGTCAACACCTCGGTCTTGCAACTCGACCAGATGACGCAGCAGAACGCGGCGCTGGTGGAACAGAGCGCCGCGGCCGCAGAGAGCCTGAAAGACCAGGCCGGCAGGCTCGCCCGCGTGGTGGGCAACTTCAGGCTCTCTCCAGCCGCAGAGCCGGCATCGGTCTGAGCGGCCTGAGACTTCTCACCCGGTCACTTTCAAACTACTTCGACACAAGGAACACCCATGAACATGATGACCGACGCCGCCGTGGTGGCACACCACGAAGCCGCCCGCAGCAACCTGCAGGTCGGCGGTGAATTCCTGACCTTCCGGCTCGGTGTCGAAGAGTACGGCATCGACATCCTGAAGGTCCAGGAGATCCGCTCGTACGAGCAGCCGACGCGCATTGCGAATGCGCCGCCGTTCATCAAGGGCGTGGTCAACCTGCGCGGCGTGATCGTGCCGATCGTCGACCTGCGCCTGCGCCTGGGCTGCGAGAACGCCGAGTACAGCACGCTCACGGTCGTGATCGTGCTCAACGTGAAGGGGCGCGTGGTCGGCGCTGTCGTCGACTCGGTCTCGGACGTGCTGGAGCTTTCGATGGACGCGATCAAACCCGCCCCGGAGATGGCCGCCGCGGTCGACGCGAGCTTCATCACCGGCATCGGCAGCGTCGGCGAACGCATGTTGATCCTGATGGACATCGAGGGCCTGATGGCCAGCCAAGAGATGGGGCTGATCGGCGTCTGAGCGCCACAACACTTAACCACCCAGAGAAGCACCATGTCAAGCCACACCGATAAAGTAAATGCGTCGTCGCTCGGCGCCACGGCCGATGCGATCCTGTTGATGACACTGGCCGTCGGCGCCGCCGCAGCCGTGGCCATCGGTCTGTACTACGGCGGTCTGGCGCTGGCGGTCGCGGCAGCCGGACTCCTGCTCGGCGCGGGCGCGCTCGCCTTCATGACCCTGCGCGGCAGCACCGCGTCGAGCCTGGTGATGGCGGTGTGCCTGTCGTCGATGGTGGCGCTGCACATCCACCTCGGCCGCGGCACCCTCGAATTCCACTTCGGCGTGTTCGTCACGCTGGCGCTGTTGCTGGTCTACCGCGACTGGCGCCCGATCCTGCTGTCGGCGGGTTTCTTCGCCGTCCACCATGTCGTGTTCGACCGCCTGCAGGCCGCCGGTGTCGGTGTGTTCTGCACGCCCGAACCGAACCTCTTGAAGGT
>Ga0123336_10003628_pt1 | contig 12793 bp, 12 predicted proteins | sample SSSSmetaG_FD_96466 | JGI IMG/M metagenome (GOLD analysis project Ga0123336, IMG submission 96466) | Glacier valley bacterial and archeal communities from Borup Fiord, Nunavut, Canada, to study Microbial Dark Matter (Phase II) - ​SSSS metaG | ecosystem: Environmental > Aquatic > Freshwater > Ice... | reverse complement strand
CGCGTCGACTGTGGCATTGCGCAGGCCGGGTCCGCCATGGGCCAGGATGTATGCGAGAGCGCGGACCAGCACGCCGAAGTTCCCGTAGAAGGCGCGGACGCGGCCGATGGATTGAGGGCGGTTGTAATCGAAGTGCCAGGCGTCTGAAACTTTCTTGAGAACGGGCACGGGGAGGAACGGCTCCAGGTGCTTCTTGATGGCAACGGGTCCGCTGCCAGGGCCGCCGCCGCCGTGCGGAGTGCTGAAAGTCTTGTGCAGGTTGAGGTGCATGACGTCCACACCGAAATCGCCGGGGCGCGTGAGGCCGACCAGCGCATTCATGTTCGCGCCATCCATGTAGAGCATGGCGCCCTTGGAGTGCAGGATGCCGGCAACCTTCGCGATGTCCTCTTCGAAGATGCCGAGGGTGCTGGGATTGGTGACCATGAGCGCGGCGATATCGTGCGCGCTGTCATGATCGAGGAGTTGGAAGAGCTGTTCCACGTCCATCATGCCCTTATCGTTGGACTTGATGTTCTGGACGGAGTACCCGGCCATGCTGGCGGTTGCGGGGTTGGTGCCGTGCGCGGAATCTGGAACCAGGATGCGTTTGCGCGGATTGCCCTGGCTTTCGAGATATGCACGAACTAACAGAATGCCGGTGAGTTCGCCATGCGCGCCGGCAGCAGGCTGCAGCGTGATAGCGTCCATGCCAGTGATTTCAAGCAGTGCGCTTTCGAGATCGGCAATCACCTGCATGGCGCCTTGCGAAAGCGATTCGGGCTGGTACGGATGTGCCCAAGCCAAGCCATCCAGGCGCGCGACCAGCTCATTGACGCGCGGGTTGTACTTCATGGTGCAGGATCCGAGCGGATAGAGGCCGAGATCGATTGCGTAATTCCAGGTGGAGAGGCGCGTGAAGTGGCGGATGGCCTCCACTTCGCTGACTTCGGGAAAACCTTCGATTTCAGAGCGGACGTTAGCGCTGCCGAGAACGGCTTTGGGATCGACAGCAGGGACATCGAGCGTGGGGAGCTGGTAGCCGGCCTTGCCGGGCGAGCTTTGTTCGAAGAGAAGAGCTTCGTTCTGCGTGATGTGAGGGCGAACTTTGCGGATCATTGTGCGTAAGCCTCGGCAACGGTATCCATATTGGCGCGGCTGGACATTTCGGTTGCGCAGAGCAGGGAAGCTCTGCCTAGTTCGGGGTAAAAGCGGTTAAGTTCCAAACCGCCGATGATTTTCTTCGTGAGGAGGTGTTCGTTGACTCCTTCCGGTGCATCGGCGACGAACTCATTAAAGAAGGGTCCGGTGAAGCGCGGCTTGATTTTAGAGCTCAGGTAATGCGCCTTCGATAAGTTCTGCGTGGCCAGTTCACGCAAGCCTTCCTTTCCATAGACAGTCATGTATACAGTCGCCATGAGCGCGATGAGTGCTTGGTTGGTGCAGATGTTGGACGTGGCTTTTTCACGGCGGATGTGTTGTTCGCGGGTGGAAAGCGTGAGGCAGAACGCGCGATTGCCGTTCGAATCGACAGACTGGCCGACGAGACGGCCGGGCAACTGGCGCAGGAACTTTTCTTTGGCTGCGATGATGCCCGCGTAAGGTCCGCCGAAGGAGGGCGAGATGGCGAAAGACTGCAATTCGCCTGCGACGATATCGGCCTCGGTGGGCGGCTCTAAGATTCCGAGCGACGCTGCTTCCGCAAAGACGAAGATCAGCAGAGCGCCGCGTTTGTGCGCAAGGTCTGCCGCAGCCTGTACATTTTCGATGATGCCGAAGAAGTTGGGAGACTGGATGATGACAGCGGCGGTATCAGGATCGAGCTTTGTTTCCAGATCTTCCAAATCGAGCTGCCCGGTTTCCGCGTTGTACCCAAACTCTTCGACAGGTATGCCCTGATGCTTGGAGTAAGTGGTGAGCACCTCACGATATTCGGGATGCACCAGGCGCGAAACCAACACTTTGTTGCGACCCGTGACCCGCACCGCCATCATGGCCGCTTCAGGCACCGCAGTGGAACCGTCATACATGGAAGCGTTGGCGACATCCATGCCGGTCAACTGGCAGATCATGGTTTGAAATTCGAAGATCGCGGTTAACGTGCCTTGCGCGATTTCAGCTTGGTAGGGCGTATACGACGTGAGGAACTCACCGCGCGAAACGATTGTGTCGCAAAGCACCGGGCGGTAATGGCGATACACGCCGGCACCCAGAAAAGAAGCATAACCCTGCGCGGTTTCATCGGCGCGCGCTTTAAAAAAGTCGATGATCTCGTATTCAGAGATGCCGGGGGCCAGATTGAGCTGGCGGTTCAGCTTGGCTTCCGTGGGGAGGTGGGCGTACAACTCCTCGGCGGTGGCAATACCGCACGCCGCCAACATTTCCTGTCGTTCTGAATCCGATTTGGGAAGATAGCGCAACTTAGCTTTCAGCTCCTACATAGTTCTGATAATCCTCGGCGGAGAGGAGCTTCTTTATTTCGTCCGGCGCGCTCATTTTTACTTTCACCAGCCACGCGGCACCGTGCGGATCTTCGTTCAATTTCTCCGGGGCAGAAGCAAGCGTTTCGTTGATCTCCGTCACTTCGCCGGAGATAGGCGAATAGATATCGGAAACCGCTTTCACGGATTCGACGGAGCCCAGCGTCTTTCCCTGCTCGACATGCGCGCCGATCTTGGGAAGATCCACATACACGATGTCGCCCAATTCATGCTGGGCATGGAAGGTGATGCCAATCGTGGCAAGGTCGCCAGCGGCATTTACCCATTCGTGCTCTTTGGTGTAAACGAAGTGTTCGGGATAGGTAGTCATTTCGATCGCTTATAAAAAGGTGTGGAGACCACGACGGCATCGACGGGCTGATCGCGGACGGTGACTTGGAATTCTTGGCCGATTTCCGTTTTCGCGATGGGCAAATAACAGAGGCCGATGTTCTTGCCGACGGTTGGACCCGGAGAGCCGCTGGTCACCCATCCGGCGGGCGCGCCACCCGAGGAAACTTCATAACCATCGCGCCCAATGCCGCGGCCTGTCATTTCATAACCGACGAGTTTGCGCTTCAGTCCGGAGTCGCGCACTTTGAGCAGCGCATCGCGGCCCACGAAATCGCCTTTATCGAATTTTACGATCCAGGCAAGGTCGGCTTCGAGGGGATTCAACGACGCGTGGATTTCATGTCCGTAAAGTGCCATTTTGGCTTCGAGGCGCAACGTATTGCGCGCGCCCAGGCCGCACGGCTTGATGCCGAACTCCGCACCGGCTTCGAGCAGCGCCTTCCAAACGTGGGCGGCTTGCGTGGGTTCCACGTAGACTTCGAAGCCGTCTTCACCTGTATACCCGGTGCGTGCGATTCGGGCGGGAATTCCTGCAACGGGACCCTCTTCGAACCAATAGTATTTGATCTGCGCGAGTTCGGCGGGTGTGATTTTCTGCAGCGTTTCGAGCGCACGCGGGCCTTGCACGGCAATCTGTGCATACTTATCGCTGGCGAATTCCACTGTTGCATCGAAGCCCTTGGCCAGACGAATGGCTTCGATGTGTTCGTAATCTTTTTCCTGGTTCGAGGCGTTGACGCAGATGAAGTAAAAATCGTCGGCGACTTTGTGGACTAGGATATCGTCCACGAAGCCGCCGTGTTCGTAGAGCAGGCCGGAATAATGCGCCTGGCCGTGTTTCAGCTTCGCCACGTTGTTGGTGGTGACGTATTCGGTAAGCTTTTGGGCATCGGGACCGCTGATTTCGATCTCGCCCATGTGGCTGACGTCGAAAAGGCCAACCGCGCGGCGCACGGTGTGATGTTCGTCAACCAGGCCGGAATATTGAACGGGCATGTCCCACCCGCCGAAATCGACCATTTTTGCGCCGCTAGCGCGATGCACAGCGTGGAGCGGAGTGCGCTTCAGTTCGGAATCTGCCATGCCCAGGGAACTTTTATGTTAGCGCGTTGCGCCACACCGATTTGCCGACGAAAAACGGGCCCATCGCCTCTATATAGGTAGAGGTCTGTTTGGTTTTGCGCATGGCTTGGATGCAGGCCGACAGCGGAAACAGATCTTTACCTGTGAGGCCGATGATGAAATCGTTATCGTGAGCGTCCATGCCGAAGCAGGCCAGGCGGATATCCTGCGCGAAGCCTGCCATGCCGAAGGAATGCCCGATACGGCCGTGCTCGCTTAAGATCGGCATCTGCTCTTCGAGCGTGAGTTGCGCGAACGCTCCTTTGCGGCGGAGGGGGTACCAAATAGCCCAGGGTTGCGCTGGGTCGGTGGCGGCGCGGATGGGTTTATCGATGAGCCAGTCCTGCAGGTTGGGTTCGTGACCGAGTGAATACGTGCGGCCCAGCATGGAATATTCGAGCTTTGGTTTTAACGCGGCAAAGTGCGGGCCTGTCAGCACCGGGCGGATCTTGTCGGTGAAGAAATTTGGATCGGGGCTCCAGGTGAGGAAGCCAACGCCGCGCACATCGTTCACATCTTCATAGAGCACGCCCGGAATTGCGGCGGCATCGAGTGCCGCGCCGAGGGCGGCGATGTCGGTGACGTCGCCGAATGCCAGAAGTTGCATGAACAACCGCTGGTCCGAATATTGGGGTTGGCCGTCACGTACCCCCCCGCGCTCGCGAAGGTCTAAGAGTTCCATTGTTTCTCCTCTTCTTATGTTAGGCGGAGCGGGCTACAAAATGCCGATGGGACTTGCTCCAACTTATCGCTCCAGCTCTTCACGCAAGCGCTTCAGAGCGCTACGGGCCCAGGTTTTCACAGTGCCCAGCGGTACGTCTAACTTCTCAGCCATCTCTGTTTGGCTCAACCCTTCAAAAAAAGCCAGCTCAATCACGTGTTTTTGATTCGCGTTCAGCGATCCCAATGCAGCGCGAATCCGGCGAGCCTGGTCTGCCGAGACGATTTCCTGCTCAGCATTCGCAAACGGCGAGGGATGGTTCCGCTCTTCCAGTTCATACGCGTTGCGGCTCATCCGGGCACCCACGGAGCGGATATGATCGATGGCCCGATTGCGCGCCACCGTCAACAGCCAGGGTCCTAAAGCGCCGCGTTCGGTATCGAAAGCGGCCATTCGATTCCAGACGCGCAAGAATGTTTCCTGCACCAGATCTTCCGCGATGCCGGTATCGCGAACGATGGTGAAGATCACCGAATACGCCATACGGCCGAAGCGATCATAAAGATCGTCCATAGCGGCTGCGTCGCGGCGTTTCAGGCGGAGAGCCAGTTCGCGATCGCCTTCTGCTACGGAAACGCCCAACACCAACAAGATCAAAAAGGTTATGGCCAAAATCCGCCTATTAGTGTCCCATCTTCTATTTAGTCTTTTTGAATCTTACGGTCCCGTCCCACACTAAAAATCGTCTTTGGCGTCGTGTAACCGCGTCCCCGGATCAACTTTCCGGAAGTTTTCGGAAATAGTGAGGTTCTCAACTGCAATGTGCGCCACCATGGCTACCCGGGCGTTAGCCTTAATGCTGGCCCGGCTGGAGACCCATGTTCCATCGGCCAAGCGGGTCTGCTCGAAGAAGAGATGAGCGCCTTTATCGAGTTTTGCCAGCGCGGAAAACCCGAGCGCAAACGGCTCCACGGCACGGGCGTCCGCCTTGATCCAAATAAAGTCCTCTTGATCGATCCAGACCCGCCCGGTCAGATGAAGGAATATCTCGGCTTTCATCTCTTTCGCTTTGTAGCCGGGGTGCGGCACGGCATCCACCACCCACGCTTTCCGGCCGTTCAACGTCTCTTCTCCCGCCATTTGAAAATCGAAGGCGTCCAGGATCTCGCGGGCGAAGCGCCACATCTTTTCCTGCTTCTCTTTTGCAGCCGCTAAACGGCGCTCATGTTGTTCGGGTGTTTCGCGCTTGCGTGCCTCAACCAGTTTCGCGATGCGGCTGTCTTCCTTTTGCTGGTCGGCATCGGTAAGTGGCTTACCGTTCTTCGCGATCAGTTTGCTGACGTGAAATCCGTTTACCAGAACGTCATCGAACGTCTTCACCTCTTCCGTTTTCAGGTTGCCATCCTGTTCGAAGCGTTTCGCGTCAGATTGGGTGCGGCTCACGTACGAGCGAAGTTGTTGCTCATTTTTTTCTCCAGCCGCGAGAGACTTCATCATTAGATCGTGAGCGTCGGGAAGCTCTTTCCCTATCGCGTGGACCGCAAAAAACGTCAATATGCCAACAAAAGCGCGCAAAACATTTCTGATCGCCGCTGTTTTATTGCTTCCGGCAAATTTTTCCCCACGTGTCATCGAGAAAGAAGAGAGCCATGTCATACATTTTTTCCTTGACAATTTTTTTGAACAACCTTATATATGAATCACATTGCGATTTTTTAAATCGCAAATTTTAAGTAAGGGAGAATCACATCGATGAAGAACGCAACCAAGAAAGCCGCTCCAAAAAAGAAAGCTGCTCCGAAGAAAAAGAAGTAGCTCACGTCCCGTTAGGGATAAGTTCCATAACATAAGGCTCCGGGCAACCGGGGCCTTTTTCATTTTGTGGCCTCCTTATGCAGAGTGAGTGTGCGGAAACTTTCGCCCATGCCGAACAGCAGGGTTTTCAACTGAACCGCGAGGCGTTTGTCCGAAATGAACTCTGGAGAGCGTTCGAGCGCGGGCAGCAACGTTTGCGCAAGAGTCTCAAAACGGATCGATGCGAATCCTGATTCCCGAGCGGCATCAATCAAAACCGGAAAGGGAACATGAGCAGTTATATCCTGTGAGCCTGGGTTCGCCAGCACATTCTCCAAGGCCGCATGACGGCGGTAACTCATCAATGTTCCGTCCGGGAAGCGCAGATACTCCGCAGCCGACCATCCGTAATCGATGATCAGCACGGTCCCCGCGGTAAGGCAGCGGCCGATTCGGCGAATCCAGTCTCCGGCGCGTTCGGCAATCTCGAACCGAGCATCGTCGGGCAAGTTCGGAAGATAACGATTTACGTAAAGGAGATGTTCGGCAGAGAGTTCCGGCCCCTCCGTCCATCGATAGGTGTGCCCCGTTCGTTGAACAAGGAGTTCGCGAAACTGGTTACCGCGCCGCACACCCGCAATCACGGGCAGCGCATCGAAAAACTCATTCGCGAAAACAGTACCGCTCCAGCTTGCAGGGAGTTCGTCACCGGGACCAATGCTTCCGTACTCTCTGGGCAATAAAGCGGCACGCATTTCCCCACGGCCTGCTCCCAATTCCAGGACGGGCTGTTCAGGGAGCAACAAAGCGATCAGGGCACCAAAGACAGGCTGCAACTGGGAAGCGGTATAGAAATCGCCATGTTTCCCCAGAACGGCTGCGGGCGGCTGGCGATAATACCCGGTTTCCGGATCATAAAGCGCCCACTCCATGAAACGGTCGAAAGAAACAGATGCCCCGTCGGCTACCATCGTAGGCACCCCCCGTGCGCGGTCGTGAATGAGGAAGTAATGTCTGAGCCTACCCTCCAACAGCTTACCCGGCAGGTGCAACGGCTGGCGCAGCGCGTGTCTTTTCTGGAACAACAGTTGAAAGTTCCGGCGGCGGAAACAACTAAGCTACCGGACGCCGATGCGCCAGTGCCTTCCGAACCACAGATAGTTGACGAGCAGAAACCCGCGCGCGATCTGGAGGCCAGTGTCGGCTTGAGGCTGGTGAACCGCGTAGGCGCCGTGACGCTGATTCTGGGAATTGCTTTTTTCTTCCGCTATGCGGTGCAGAACAATTGGATCGGCGAAAGCGCGCGCGTTCTGCTTGGCGCAGGCGCGGGACTGGCGCTGCTCTTAGGCGGCGAGTGGGCGTTTCGGCGGGATCAGCGTGTGTTCGCCCAAGGAATCACGGGAGCGGGCGCGGCTGCCCTGTACCTCTCCACCTTTGCGGCCTTCAGCGCTTACCATCTGGTGCCGCCCGCAGCCGCTTTCTTTCTAGCCGCGATGGCGACTTTGCTTTCCGGTTATCTGGCCGCGCGGTATCAAGCGCAGGCTATTGCAGTGCTCGCGCTGGCGGGGGGATTGCTGGCTCCCGCCATGCTGGACGGTAAGTCGCTGGGCGAATGGTTCGTGCCCGGCTACGTGGCGGCACTCGACTTCGGGTTTGTCTATTTGGCTGCGCGGCGCAGGTGGAGTATCACGGAGTGGCTCGCTCTTACGGGCACGTTTCTCTTCACGATCTTCTTCGCTGACTTGCCGCTGCACGTTTTTGTACCTGTCTACTACCTGGTGTTTGCCACTCGCCCCAACCGGCCCTTGTTCGTTGCGGCGCACACCTTGTTGCTGTGCCGGGTGACAAGCACGGCGCGCCACGCTTGGGTCTATCCGCCGGAGTTGATCGCCATGTCCCTCGGGGGCCTTGCCGTAGTGCGATGGCGCCAGTGGTATTCCCTCACCAGTTTCCTGGTTGTGGCCGCCGGGGTTTCCTGGTTAGCGGCTGGTGAACTGATGGGAGTGTCGGGCAGCATCCCACTCGCGGGTGCCGTTGCTACTTTGACCATCCTGTTCGCGATGTTTCTTGTGGCAGTGGCTTGGCGCACCCTGGCGACGGCTGGATCGGTGACCACGTCTGAAGTGGTTTCCCTTCCGGTGGCAGCCGCGTTCTACTTCGGTGCATGCTATCAGCGCCTGGCCGGGTGGGGGGATTCGCGGGCGGCACTGCTGGCTTTATTGTTGGCCTGCGTTTATTTTGCGCTGGCATACCGTTTGCGCAAACTGCCGCTGCCGAACCCGGCTGGTGTGGCGAGTGCGACGGCGAGTGCGACGGTGAGTGCGGCGGTGGGTACCGCGTTTTTCACGCTCGCCATTCCTATCCAGTTTCACGCTTTTCGCATCACGGTCGCCTGGGCGCTGGAAGGCGCGGCTCTGGTGTGGATCGCAGCGAAGAGAGGCGTTTTACCGGCCCAGGCATTCGGGCTATTTGTCATGCTGTGCGCCGCCGCAAGGTTCCTGGTGCTGGACCTCTTTATGTACGGTTCGCCCGACAACCACACGTTGTTGCTGAACGCCCGATTCGCGACCGCTCTCGCCCTCGCGATATCGTTTTTTCTGGCTGCGGTTTGGAGTCGCGGCACCAATTTGCCGACATGGGCACCCGGAGTTGCGGGCCATCTGGTTTTGCTGACCGGGCTTTCCTTTGAGGTATCGGAATGGGTCATGCGCTTTCACACTCCAAATCAGACCAGCATGGAAAGCGCGGCACTTTCCATTCTGTTCGCGGCGTACGCGGTGCTTCTGGTGGCGCTCGGAACCGCACAGCGCTCCGCGGGCAGCCGCTACATGGGATTAGGATTAATCGCCCTGGTGGTGTTGAAGCTATATGTCTACGACGTCTGGCAGTTGGACCTGGTCTATCGATTTATCGCGTTTGCCGCGCTGGGAGCATTGTTGCTCACCATGTCATTCGTGTATTCGCGGTTTCGCAGTTCCGTTGCTTCGTGGCTGAAGAAAGATGAAGTATCTACACCACGCGGCGCTTCCGCAATTCATCCACCGCAACAGCCAGAATAATCACCGCACCGATGACTACCTGCTGAACGTAATTCGAAATTCCCAGCAGGTCGCTGCCGTTCGAAAGCAGGCCCATGATGAACGCGCCCACCAACGTGCCGACAACGCTACCTTCGCCACCGCGCAAACTGCCGCCCCCAATCACCACCGCAGCGATCGCCTGCAGTTCGTAACCCTGGCCCGCGGTTGGCTGCCCGGTCATCAGGCGGGACGCTTCAATCATTCCGGCTAAGCCCGTGAGCAAACCGCCAATGGAATAGACAGCTGTGGTGTGAAACGCGACCGGGATGCCAGCGTAAGCGGCCGCGGCCGGGCTGCTGCCGATGGCGAACGCGTATCGGCCAAGCCGAGTGTGTTCCAGCAGAATGTGTACGGCTATGGCGCAAACAATCAGCAGCAGAAGTACATACGGCACGCCGAAGATTCCGCCTTCGCCCAGGATAGAAAAAGCGGGAGGCAGCTTATGCACTGGCAAACCATTTGAAATGATCAGTGCCGTGCCGCGATAAATCCCGAGAGTGCCAAGTGTCACGATGAACGGCGCGATTTTGAGCCGTGTGATGAGGAAACCGTTCAGAAACCCGCACGCGAACCCGGTCAGAATACCGATAAATACGGCAGGCACGATCGGGACACCGCGCTCCATCGCCATCGCACCCGTCAGGCCGCCCAGCCCCAGAATGGAGCCCACGGAAAGATCGATACCGCCGGAGATGATGATGACGGTCATGCCGAGCGCCATGATATTGATCACGGCAGTCTGGCGGACCACGCTTGAGAGGTTCGTCGCGGTTAAGAAATGCGGTGATGCAATCACCAGCGCGATGAACAGCGTAATCAAACTCAGGAACGGCAACAACCGCTGAAGGCGTTTCAAGCGACCGTCTCCGTTTGGGAATTTGAACGAGTAGCGAGGGACATAATTTCTTCAGCAGTGGTACGGCCGGGAAGTTCGCCGGCGATGCGGCCCTGGCACATCACCAGAATCCGGTCCGCCACTTGCAGCAATTCCGGAATTTCAGAACTCACCATCAGTACAGCCGCGCCCCTTCCGGCAAGTTCATGCATAAAATCGAAAACCTCCACCTTCGCGCCAACGTCGATGCCGCGTGTTGGCTCATCGAACAGAAAAACGCGCGGCTCGCGGAAGAGCCATTTCGCGATCACCACTTTCTGTTGATTGCCGCCGCTCAGCCTCCCGGCCGGTTGCTTAGGGCCTTGCGCTTTGATCCGCAGCCTGGAAATATATTCCGCCCCAATTTCGTTCTGACGGCGCAAGTGCAAAAAGCCGGCCGTGCTGATGGCTTCCGTGTTCGCCAGGGTGATGTTTACGGAAATGGGCAACGGGAGCGCAAGGCCCGTAACCTGCCGGTCTTCCGTCACCAACGCGATGCCTGCTTTCACGGCCGCGCGCGGGCAGGTAATCCGGACGGGCTTACCGGCTATGCGAATGGTGCCGCTTTCAAGAGCGTCAACCCCGAACAGGGCGCGGCAGAGTTCCGTGCGGCCTGCGCCCATCAAGCCAGCCATGCCGGTGATCTCGCCAGCCCGCAACGTAAGCGACACATTGTGAAGCTTGCCCTTCACATGCAGGCCGGTGGCCTCCAGCATGGGCGCGCCCGGCTTGTGCGCATCGCGCGAGTAGGTGGCAGCCATCTGGCGGCCCACCATGTAGGAAATGATCTGAGCCGTGGTGAGTTCCTGAAGCGGGCCGGTATGTACCGTCGCGCCGTCCCGCAGAATGGTAACGCGGTCGCCAATGGCGCGCAGTTCCTCCAACCTGTGAGTGATATAGATGACGCCCATTTTTCGCTCGCGCAATGTTCGGACAATGCGAAACACTTCTTCTGTTTCCGCACCGGAGAGCGAGGAGGTAGGCTCGTCGAAGATGAGAAGGCTGGAGCCGTGTTGAATGGCGCGGCAGATTTCCACCAACTGCTTGCCAGCTGGGCTGAGCTTCTCCACGCGCCACTCGGCCTGAAGTGGGAAATGGTGTTGCTCAATCAGCCGGGCGGCTTGCTCCACGGCGCGGCGCCGCGCGATCCATCCCAGAGGATGGCGCTCTTCGCGGCCCAGAAAAATGTTTTCGGCAACGGAAAGTTGCGGAGCCAGCAGGGATTCCTGATGGACCATGGCCACGCCGATTCGCGCCGCATCCGCTGGCGTCTTCAATTGAACCGGCGAGCCGTTCCACAGCATGGTGCCGCCGTCCGGTTCCACCAGCCCGGCGACAATTTTCATGAGCGTCGATTTTCCGGCGCCGTTCTCGCCGAGCAGTAAATGCACCTCCCCCGCAGCTACCGAAAGATTGGCCGAGCGCAGAGCGGTTACGCCGCCGTAGCGTTTCTGAATATCTGTGAGAGCGAGCAGCACCAGCAGATTAGTCTATATGGCCGCACTGGCATGAAACCAGATGCTGCGCCGGCATGGTCCCGTCGAAGGCCGGAATGCAATGGCCATGAGGATCGCGATTGGGGTGCCCCAGCTTCCGGTCGATGCGCTCTTCAAAGTGTTCAGAAATGAAGTGCTCCAGGCGCTCGGCTTCATCGTGCAGTTCTTCAATGGGGTAATCCAAAACTTTGAACAGGAAGGTTTCAATCAACCGGTGATGCCGAATAATCTCAAGCGCGCGCTTCCGGCCCAGCTTGGAAAGTTTGACACCGCGATGCCGCTGATACTCCACGAAACGTGTGGGCGCGGAACTTAGCCTCTGCAGCATATTGGTGACCGAAGCGGGAGCAATAACCAGATGATCGGCCAATTCTTTTGACCCCACCCGGCGATCGTCAGCGCCCGCGAGCTTGAAGATTGCTTTTAGATAATCATCTATCGACTCGCTTGTTTTGCGTTTTGCCGCGGTCATCCCCTCCATTCTGAGGCGAAGGCCCGCTGAAGAGCAAAATTAGGATTGCCTAAAGATTTAATTTAGGTTAGCCTAAATCACATGGGTGGAATGTTGCTTCGTCGCGGAATCATTTCGTTGGCATGGATTCTGGCGCTGTTTGTTTCTTCACCTGACCGATTGTTGGCGCAAGGCGAAACGACCAGTGCAATTTCCGGCTCAGTGAACGATTCCAGCGGAGCGGAAATTTCCGGAGCCGAAGTAACAATAACCAATAGCGAGAACGGTTCCCAACGAACGGTGAAGACCGACAACGCCGGGCGTTTCAACTTTCCACAATTGAAGCCCGGACCTTACTCTGTGAAGGTTCAAGCGGCAGGGTTCGAACCGCGGCAGAACAATTCGGCGACTGCCGGTCTGGGCCAAACATTCATCGCGGACTTCATCTTAAGTGTGGCGTCGGCCAGACAGGGTATGACCATCAGTGCCGAAAATCCACTGG
>Ga0123336_10003624_pt1 | contig 12800 bp, 10 predicted proteins | sample SSSSmetaG_FD_96466 | JGI IMG/M metagenome (GOLD analysis project Ga0123336, IMG submission 96466) | Glacier valley bacterial and archeal communities from Borup Fiord, Nunavut, Canada, to study Microbial Dark Matter (Phase II) - ​SSSS metaG | ecosystem: Environmental > Aquatic > Freshwater > Ice... | reverse complement strand
TGCTTACAGCCATGCCATTTTCATTATTGCGGTCGAGTTTAATTTGAGGTCTATCGTTTTCAGTATAATATTGTAGAAACTGTTTTGGTGCACTTGGCAATTTCAACTCTTGTGCGCGTCCTTTATAACTGTTCCAAATATCGATGATTTCCTTAATGTCAGGTTTCTTATCAAATTCTGCAAATACTGCAGCCATGTGTCCATTTGATACTGGCACTCTTATACATTGAGCAGTAAAGGATGGAGTTTTTGCTGGAATGATAATTCCATTTTCCATAGTTCCCCATAACTTCAAAGGCTCTTGTTCCGATTTTTCTTCTTCTCCACCAATATAAGGAATTACATTGTCAATCATATCTGGCCAAGATTCAAATGTCTTACCTGCACCTGAAATTGCTTGGTAGGTACAAACTAAAACTTTACTAAGACCAAATATTCTTAATGGGTGAAGTGCAGGAACATAGCTCTGCAATGAACAATTAGACTTAACAGCTATAAACCCTCTTTTAGTGCCAAGCCTTTTCCTTTGGTACGGAATTACCTGTGCGTGCTCGGCATTTATTTCTGGCACTATCATTGGAACATCCGGTGTGTTTCTGTGTGCGCTATTATTTGAGATAACAGGGCACTCTAATTTAGCATAAAGCTCTTCAAGCGCTTTTATTTCGTGCTTCTCCATATCAACTGCGCAGAAAACTAAATCTACCTCAGCTGCGATAAACTCAGCATCTTTAACAGCATCCATCATTACAAAACTTTTCACCGTTTCTGGCATTGGTAATTCAATTCCCCACCTATCTCCAACAGCTTCTTCATATGTCTTTCCTGCAGAACGTGGGCTTGCAGCTAATATTTTAATTTCATACCAAGGGTGATTTTCAAGTAATGTTACGAATCTCTGACCCACCATACCTGTTGCACCTAAAATTCCAGCTTTATATTTCTTCATTAATACATTCCTCCATTCTTTTAGAGATAAACCAAGATTTCTTGTAAAATAAATAAAGCCGATACCTAAAGTATCGGCACGAAAAGCTAGTATTGTTTAAAATGCTCTTCATATTTGCCGATAGCCCTCCATCATTATATGATGACAGTCATACATATATTAAATGCATAACCAGATTGTAAAAGACCTCTCTTTATCCAATCTTCGGCATCGTACCCTTTCAGCATGTTTCGCGGGATCAGTTATCCTCCGCACACTTACTTTTGTAAAATGCACCTCTATCGTTTCCTTAATGATAGCACTGGATTTATTAATTGTAAAGAGGGGTAAATATGGTGATTTTCGTTACTCAATATAAAATGTTTATTGTCTAGGTAAATGGTATATGATAATATAAGTATAAGAATCCTAAAGGAGCGTTTAAATTGAAGAAGAATAAAGTATTTATGTTTACAACATTTTTAATATTAATAGTAGCGATAATTGTAATTGCAACATTGTTTATTTTAAACATATCCGTTCGAGATAAGGAAGTAATGCGGATAAATAATGTAGTAATTAGGCAATCTGAATTTAAATTCTATTGTTCTTTGGTTCTAACCGACAATGATTTCGTATACAACAATATGTATAATCCCAATTATCAGGACATGATAAAAGAGCAAGCTACTACGTACGCTCAAGATTATATATGTAGAGTAGATGATGCTACTAAAAATGGCTATTCGTTAACAACTGAAGAAGCCAAAGTAGTTCAAAAGTCAGTTGACGACCAAGTTAAGGCTTCAGGTAAGAGCGAAAGCGATTACTTTAGTTACTATTTTGGGATAACGAAAGAACAGTATGCAAATTATTGTCTCAATCTAGCTATAATAGCAAAGTCTCAAGATCTTGAAACGGGAAAAGTAGTCGTAACAGATGAACTTCAAAAGTTGGCATTCCAAAAGTATAAAGAAACAATCGAAAGAGCAGATATAAGTTATCTTGCTTTCACAATAAAGAGCGAAAGTGGAGAAGTACTGACTGATGAAGAAATTGCATCGAGAAAGATTATTGCTGAAGAAATAAAGGTAAAGTTAGAAAAAGGTGAGACTATCAGTGCTCTCGTGACACAATATAAAACTGGTAATACACCAATTGATATAGACGGGACATTAACCATATTAAGCACTGATACGTATGCAAAAGAAATTATAGATTGGGCTTTAGCTTCAAAAGTTGGACAGGTCGGAATTGTAACTACAAAAGACGAATTAGTAATTCTAAAATGCGACAAATTTTATAGTTTAGATGAATTAATGAATTCTGATGAGCTTAAGCAGGCTGCACGTTATTACGAATTCGAAAAGCGTATTGAGGCTGAATTAAAGACGGATGCTTATAGTATAAAGAAGCGGGACAATGTATATAAAAATGTAGATTTGAAAAACATAATAGAAGGTATATCGTAAGATTTTTTAAATGGAGGGTAACCACAGAGAATGAAGAGAAGATTTACAATTTTGTTTACGGTAGCATTAGTAATTTGTATAGTTAATATTCTACCTACGCATGGTTACGCTGGGTTACCGGAGAAAATAAGGGTTGGATTGAAATTTGGAACCACTTCTCCTATTACTATTACCGCCTCGTCTAATACTGGTGGAAAGATAGGGCTATATACAGGTACGAGCTTTTCACCTTTCATTGATTATACCGCAACAGATATTTTAACTCTAAAGAATGATGATAGTTATCATATTCAAGTTGGCGGGAGCTTTTTTTCATATTCATCTGTTATGAAAGAAATAGAACTTCTTAAAGCCAATGGTGCTCTGAGGATGTCATTTTACCCAATGTTTAGAGGTAATTGGTATATCTGCACTGGCTTTTATCCATCAGCAAGCCTTTATATTCCTAATTATTTGGTATTAAAGAACGTATATGGAAGCTTAAAAACAGTAAAATACATAAAGGGTACGGAGAATGCTGTTGTTATTTCAAATGCTAGTAAATCATTGTTCTCATTTGATGGCAATAATTACAATACGAGGATACGAATAATATCAGAGAACCCAAAAGGTCTTCCGCTTATGAATTTAGAGAAGGCTCAATACAGGGGGAATTTTGAACTTTATAGACTTAATGGCGGCAATATAATACTTGTAAATGAATTGAAACTAGAGGAATATTTGTACAGTGTCATACCTGCGGAAATGCCTGCCGGGAGTCCTGCTCAGGAAGGTGAAAGATTAGAGGCACTAAAAGTTCAAGCTTTAACAGCAAGGACTTTTGCATACAATCAAGTTAAAGCAAGCCGTTATACAAAGTATGATTTTGATACAGACGATTCTACCGCAACACAGGTTTATGGCGGTTATACAAAGGTCTCAGGCGCGGTTGGGGAATATGCTAACTCGAATAAGGCAGTTGATCAGACGATTGGTAGAATACTTTTATATGACAATATGCCTGCTACGAGTATATTTTACCATTCAAATGATGCGGGTTATAAAGAAGAATCGGCAAATGTTTGGAAAGCTACAATTCCATATATTTTAAGTGGTCCTGATGAGTTTACACTGCGTTATGGTGGTAAAATAAAAACATGGACCGGTAGTTTCACAGGAAATTCTATTAGCACAACTATTTCAGGTTATATTAAAGGAAATGCTGGTATTGATGTTGGTACAGTGGAGGAGATTGATGTAATTACAAGAGTTGCATCTGGTCGTGTAACTGAGATGCTAGTTAAGGGAAGTGAAACGAATTTTTTGTTAAAAAAGGAATTATGTAGAACTGCTTTAAAATTAGATGTAAGTAGCCAGTTGTTTAATTTCCGAACAGAGGATACAATAAATGTTCTGTACTCAAGTACAACAACCTCTAAAAGTAATTTGAGTGACCGAGCAGCAAAGATATTGCAGGGTGGGTATTTTACCCGGAAATTCATTGCAGACACTTACGGAATGGTTGATACTGACGGTAGAATATTCGAAAGGTTGAAGATATTACCTAGCGATAGTCAGACTATTACTGTTGATGGAAAGGGTACTGGGCATGGACTTGGAATGAGCCAGGATGGCGCTATGCAAATGGCTAAAGAGGGTTATAACGCCAAAGCTATTATTGATTTTTATTATCCTGGTGTTTATATGAGTGATTAAATTTTTGAAAAGGAATAAACTAATGAACGTTAAAGATTTTTATTATGATTTGCCAAGTGAACTTATCGCGCAAACACCGCTTGCCGATAGGACTTCTTCTAGGTTGCTTAAATTAGACCGAATAACCGGTGAAGTTGAACATAAGTCATTTACCAACCTTATTGATTCTTTAGAGAGCGGGGATTGCCTAGTTCTTAATGATACAAGAGTTATCCCTGCTAGGCTAATTGGGGTCAAAGAGGGCACAGGAGGCGCTATTGAGTTCGTATTGCTCAAAAGGGTAGAGGAACAGGTGTGGGAGGTAATTGTGAGACCTGGACGCAGAGCAAAGCCAGGTGCAATATTTTCTTTTGGTGATGGAATTTTAAGAGCAGAAGTGCTTGAAATCGTGGAAGGTGGAAACAGGCATGTTAGGTTTATGTGTGACGGTATTTTCGAGGAAATATTGGACAAAGTAGGTACCATGCCGCTACCACCGTACATAACTGAAAAACTAGAGGATCCTGAGAGATATCAAACTGTTTATTCAAGGGAAAAGGGATCTGCTGCGGCACCAACTGCCGGGTTGCATTTTACCCCTGAATATCTTGAAATTATTCGAAATAAAGGGGTCAAAATATGCTACGTGACACTTCATGTAGGACTTGGCACATTCAGGCCGGTAAAGGTGGATAATGTTGAGGATCATTTGATGCATGAAGAATATTTTGAAATTGGCGCTGCTGCGTGCGATGTGATTAATGCATCAAAGTCAATGGGAAAAAGGGTTATCGCGGTTGGAACAACATCGTGTCGCGTACTAGAATCAGTTGCCACAGATGATGGCAAGCTTTCACCAAAGTCAGGTTGGACAAATATTTTTATATATCCGGGCTACCGATTCAAAATTTTGGATGGTATTGTTACAAACTTTCACTTGCCAGAGTCAACCTTATTGATGTTGATAAGTAGCTTTGCGGGTAGGGAAAATGTTTTTAATGCATATAAATTAGCTATCGATGAGAGATATCGATTTTTTTCTTTCGGCGATGCTATGTTAATAATATAATGGAGGATTTTAATGGCTGCTGTAACATATGAACTAATTAAGGTTTGCAAACAATCTGGGGCTAGATTGGGCAGACTACACACTCCTCATGGAGTAATCGATACACCAACCTTTATGCCTGTTGGAACCCAGGCTTCTGTTAAAGGTATGTCGCCTGACGAGCTAAGAGCGATGGGCGCGGGCGTAATTTTGAGTAATACATATCACTTGTATCTAAGACCGGGACATGAGTTGATAGCAAGGGCTGGTGGTCTTCATAAATTTATGAATTGGGATCGTGCCATTCTCACAGATAGTGGTGGTTTTCAAATTTTTTCTTTAAGTAAGTTTCGTAAAATAACCGAAGAAGGTGCACATTTCAGGTCTCATTTAGATGGTTCTAAACACTTTTTATCTCCTGAAATATCCATGGAAATTCAAAATTCTTTGGGTTCAGATATTATGATGGCTTTTGATGAGTGCGCTCCACACCCTTCAACTTACGAATATACAAAAAATTCTATGGAAATGACTAGTCGTTGGGCTGAACGATGCCTAAGAGCACATAATAATACTGACCAACAATCTCTTTTTGGCATAGTTCAAGGCGGTATGTTTTCTGATTTGCGTAAAATATCCGCTAGAGATTTGGTTTCAATGGATTTCCCGGGTTATGCAATTGGCGGATTAAGTGTTGGTGAGCCTGCGGATCTTATGTATGAAATGCTTGAGGAGACAGTCCCTGAGTTACCTACTAATAAAGCGCGATACTTAATGGGCGTCGGAAGTCCTGACTATTTGCTTGAGGGTGTAATAAGAGGAATAGATATGTTTGATTGCGTTCTACCTACTAGAATCGCTCGAAATGGCACCGTTATGACTAGTGCGGGTAAGCTCATCGTTAGAGATGCTAAGTACAAAGATGAATTTATTCCTATGGATCCAGAGTGCGAATGCAATTCTTGCAAAAACTACACTAGAGCATACGTGAGGCATCTTTTGAAGGTCGGAGAAATGTTTGGATTAAGGCTTACTACAGAGCATAATCTTTTTTTTCTAATTAACTTGATGAAACAGATTAGACAAGCTATAATGGAAGATAGATTATTGGACTTTAAAGCTGAGTTTTTTCAAAAATATGGTTACAATAACAAATAATATTTATAAATTATTGGAGGAAACTAAATGAAATTATTAAATCTTAGAAAAACAATTTTTATGTCTTTGGCAATTATGGCAGTTACTATGATTCCTGTTATGGCTGCAGATGCAGCTCCTGCAAGTTCTAGTAGTTGGGTTAGCATGCTTGTTATTTATGGTGCTATTATTGCAGCATTTTACTTTCTTATGATTCGCCCTAACAAAAAGAAACAAAAACTTGAGCTTGAGAAAAGAGACTCCGTAATACTTGGAGATGATATTATTACAATTGGTGGTGTTGTTGGTCGTATCATAAACATAAAGGATGATGAACTAACAATAGAAACTTCTATCGATAAGACAATTGTTCAATTTAAAAAATGGGCAATTAAAGAAGTTATCAAACCTATAAGTTAAAATTATTTGAAATTACCTTAAAGATATTTGTATGAAAGATCGATGATTTTACGATTTTCATACAAATATTTTTTTTAGAAATTTCAAATAATTTATCAGGAATTATTTGAAATTACCTTAAAGAACCGGTATCTTATACAAATTGCTATAAAAAGCAAATAAGATTTGCCGGTTTTTTTATTGCAATTCTGTGCATTTTACCGACAATAAACTAACCTGACATCTTTGATTGAAATAGTTGCCATACTAAATCCGTTGACATATGCAGTTGATATGATTCCGATCCTAATTACTTTTCTAAATTATACATTTTTAATGTTCTATACATTCTGTCGAGCCCATATATATAGATTATCCTATTAATAAAAGGGGGAGGCTACATCGTGAATATGAAAAATAATAATAATAAAAAAGTGCCAACTTATGAGGGCGGTCGTTCGCGCTGGTACTACCTTGGCAAGGGAGTTTTGACATCTTTTTTAGTAACAATTCCTGTTTTTATAATTTTATCAATTGTATTAACTATGGGAGAATTTCCTGAAAAATATATATCTCCTGCTGTATTTGCGACTACGATTACAAGTATAGTATGTGCTTCATTTTTTGCAACTGCGGGTTCATATAATAGCGGTTGGTTCAATGGTAGCCTTGTTGGTTTTCTATATATGGCGGTAATACTAACTATTCGTTGCATAATAGAAAAAAATGTATCACTTGACAGAGAAAGCTTTACATTACTGCTTTCAGGAGTTCTACTCGGTACCATAGGTGGAATTGCTGGCATCAATCTTTCGCTAAAAAAAATACTAAGACGTAAGAAGAATATTTAGAAATTTGTAATTATAAAATTATAGCCGGCTCATTTTATTTAGGTAAAATGAGCTGGTTTTTTTATATATTTCAGCTGTAAGTTAAGTCCTTTTGTGGCATAAAATTAATGTTATATATGTACTCTTTGCCGCTAGGTAGTGCCACCTATCTGCAATGTGAGTAAACCACCCGAAAAATACTTGATTCAAAACCAAACTCATACATAGCCTTTAGATACAAAGTCCAAATACAAATTTCTATACAAACTCTAATATTTTACAAATTATGTAAGAAATTTATAGAGTGTAACCGCTGCGCAATGTCTCTGCAAATTCGCATCAACGTTGGCGCCTTTTTACTCAGAAAAGACAATGTCCCCTAATTAAATCGGCAATGTCTCTTGAAATTTATGTCAATGTTTAAGTTTTCACCTAATATTTATAAAATCAGGACCAACGTTGCTCTTTAATTTGCAGGACATTGCAAGTTTTGCGCAAAAACGCCCCGACGTTGCTTCGTTTCTAGGGTAACATTGCAGAGCGGTTACATTAATACTAAAACAAGATATTTTCACATATTTGCAATGTGCAATTCAAATTATTGAGTTTATGTGATTAACTTAGGTAGTAAATAGGGTAAATGTTTTATAAATTACCACCTAGTAGAAAGCCTTAATTGAAAAGTTTAAATTGTACTAGATTAATATCGAATCGTGGTGGCAAAAAGGTGTTGCATTGCAGCTAGCAAATCAAATTAAAATTTGACAAAGATTTTTTGCCGACCGCTAAACATGTTTTCATGACGACACGGAGCATTTTTTCTTCAGATAGGTGTTAACCGTATTTTTCGACCTACAACTGGACATTAACGATTTAATGAAATGGGTAGTTAAAAGTTTGCTATCAATTGTTAATCATGATATAATTCGAAGAGAAATTACAACAGGAGGCGTTAAAATGAAGCATATAAAGACATTAAACGGAGCTAGCCTTAAGAAAGATCTTAAAAATATAGGGTGTGGCGAGTGCCAAACATCATGTCAATCAGCTTGCAAAACTTCATGTACAGTAGCAAATCAGGCATGTCGCAAAAAGAATTAAATAAATACTTACAAAGAAAAAGGGGTGAAATATTAATATTTCACCCCTTTTAACGATTAATTACTTAGCTGAAGTCTTCCAAACTTCGATTTGGGCCTTAATTAAATTAGTTCCTACTACCTTTAAACTGTTTTGTCCAATTAAAAGAGAATTTCTAGCATCTTGGCTTATTTCAAGAGGCAGACAGTAGGAATTTTCTTTGGGTATTTTACATGCAAAAATTCCATTAATATATACATCTGAGGGAGCTCCTACGTGAACAGCCGCGAAAATTTGTCCCTCTGGAATTTCAATTAATGAGAAAGATTCATCAAAAACGGGAATAGTTAGTGCAAGATATCTAGCTACCTTTATATCACCATTTTCAGCGAAGATAAGTCTTTCCATAGCTGGTTTACAAAGAAATGTGGTCTTATTGTTATCGTGTGAAATAAATAAAGTGGTCCAGAGGTTGTTATCTCTATCCTTGAAAAGGTTATTGTGACCTGCATTTCGCATAAGCAATTTACGTTGTCCGTATGGACCAAATAAATTATCTGATACAGCGTAAACCGCATCATATGATTGCAGCCATGGGATATCAAATTCATCGCCACCGTCGTAATTGGTTAAAGCAGATGAAAGTATGTATTTTCCGTCATGCTTTAAAATAAAGCAACCTTCAAATCCAATGGGGGCACCATCTTCTGCTACTATATTTCGTGTAGGTCCATCTTGACCACTCATATCGTCTTTCATTTTAACAAGCCTGCAATTGCCATAAATAACATATACACTGTCGTCATAATCCACAAAAATAGAGTTATCTATTGTGTCAAAAATTGGACCTGCAGGATTAACATCAATGTAGGGACCTTCAACATTTCCGGTTGTACTTTTGAGTATGCTAGAGCACATTCCATCCCACCAGCCCATAGAGTAAGTTAACCAATATGTGTCATGAAAGTAGTGAAGCTCAGGTGCCCAAACGGGTCTTCTACCATCTTGATCGCGTCTTTTCTGCCAAGTAGAATCCTTTTCCACATCCCAAACCAGTCCGATATCAGACCAATCCTTTAGGTTTTCTGACTTATAAATATGTATGCCATCATTATTATTCCAAAAATCAGGGCCAGAGGTTCCTGTCATATAATAAGTTCCATCGTTCCCAAGCATAACCATACAGTCACGCATTCCCATGTCCATTACAGGCTGGATTGGCGGCATATGGTTACCCTTATAAATATGGCTAATAAATAGTTTATAGTTGCCTTCAGAAATATTTAAATTTAAAGTATCATCGATATCAGGTCTAATGTATTCAATAATTAAATCGTATTGTATTCCAGTAACAACACTAAATTTGCCGTCGAGTTCCTGATTGCCTAGTGTATCTCTTATTACACGAGTGTAATGAATTCCAAGCCCGATCCTTATCATATATTTGCCTTTGGTATTAAGCGTTAAGATTTTCTCTCCTGCAGTGTCAAACTCTATAAAACCACACCACCTAACCGTTTTAAAAGTTGAATCTTGTGCGAAGGTAAAATGCAGTTCACTATCTATTTTATTATCACATATATCTTTGAATTGCTCCTTGAAATATTCTCCTCTTAGCCCATTTTTGATATCCAATGGCGTCACTACCTCTCATTATTAACTTTAATTATTTATGGTAATATGATATCATATTACCTATACTTTTTATATATTTTAAACGGAAAGGTAACAATTATGATTCATAAATATTCAATGCAAGGAACAAATATTTTACTCGACGTATACAGCGGGGCAATACATATTGTTGACGATTTAGCTTACAAACTGCTCGATTATATGCCAAAAACTGATAAACAAACCCTAATTAATAATTTACAAGGACAATATACAGCTGAAGAGGTATCCACAGCTTATGACGAGTTGATACAGCTAAGAGATGGCGGATTGCTTTTCACTGAGGACGAATATGAAGATATTCCTAATATTTTTCAAAAAAGTTCTGTAATAAAGGCTATGTGTTTACATGTAAGCCATGATTGTAATTTACGATGCAAATATTGTTTTGCAGGGACAGGTGATTTTGGTGGCGCACGCAAGATTATGTCAACCGAGACTGGCTGCAAGGCTATAAATTTTTTAGTTGAGCATTCTGGCAATAGAAAAAATATTGAAGTGGACTTTTTTGGTGGAGAACCACTAATGAATATGCAGACAGTCAAAGATATTGTAAAGTACATTAAAGATAATGAGGGCGAATGGGGAAAGATCTTTCATCTAACAATTACCACAAATGGTGTTCAACTTAATGATGATAATATGGAATTTATAAATAAATACATGGACAATGTGGTTTTGAGTATAGATGGCCGCAAGGAAACAAATGATCGAATGAGAGTTAAGATAGATGGAAGTGGCTCGTATGACGTCATTTTACCTAAATTAAAGAAGATGGCGGATCTTAGAAACCAAGACAGGTACTATGTTAGGGGCACATATACTAGAAATAATCTAGATTTCTATGAGGACGTGAAACACCTTGCTGAACAAGGTTTCAAACAAATTTCTGTAGAGCCAGTGGTAGCACCTGATGGCTGTGGTTATGAGTTGAAACAAGAAAATTTACCTCAATTATTTAGCCAATATGAGAAGTTGGTACAATACTATGTTGAAAAATGGAATACCGATGAATGGTTTAATTTCTTTCACTTCATGATAGATTTAGAACAAGGACCTTGTGTTGCTAAAAGAATTAGAGGATGTGGCGCTGGGCACGAATATGTTGCGGTAACTCCTGAGGGAGATATATTTCCATGTCATCAATTTGTTGGAATGGATGACTTTAAGCTTGGAAATGTTTATGTAGGTGATCTTAACAAAGAGTTGGTAGACAAATTTATGGGTACTAATGTTTATACAAAGCCTGAATGCAAAAAATGCTGGGCTAAATATTATTGTAGCGGAGGCTGCCATGCTAATGCGTGGAATAGCACAGGTTCTTTAGAAAAACCTTATTTAATAGGCTGTGAGTTACAAAAAAAGAGAATTGAATGTGCAATTTGGGCTAAAAGCCAGGGGGTATAAGACGTGATTAAAAAGATTAACGGTATCCAACCAATTATTCATAGTAGTTGCTTTGTTGCTGAAACTGCTTTAGTGGCAGGGCAAGTGGAACTTCAGGAAAATAGCAGCATTTGGTATGGTACATCACTTAGAGGCGATATTGCACCTATTGTTATTGGAAAAAATTCCAATGTTCAGGATTGCTGCTCTATACATGTTTCTGAGAATTTAGGAACATATATTGGAGACAATGTTACAATTGGCCACGGAGCTAATATTCATGGATGTAGAATAGGTAATAATACTCTGATTGGAATGGGTGCCATAATACTTGATGGAGCGGTTATAGGAAATAATTGTTTAGTTGCAGCGGGTGCTCTTGTTACCCCAAGAACTGTTATTCCTGATGGTAACATGGTTGTTGGTAGTCCTGCCCAAGTCAAAAGGCCACTTAAGGATCAAGAAATTGATTCAATATTGCAAAATGCCAAGGTATATATTGATTTGGCAGCTGTTTTTAGCAAGGGTGAAGAAATATGCTAACTCTAGAACAAGTGAAAAAAGATCCTGAAGTAATTAATATGCTTAGTCTTGCAGAAAAACATCTTGATGCTAATGGCTTTACTGAGCACTCCATTAGACATGTAAGTCTTGTTTCAAAAACAGCTTCCTATATATTGCGAACTTTAGAATATTCTGAGGAAGAAATTGTATTGGCTGAAATTTCTGGTTATCTGCATGATATTGGCAATGCCGTAAACCGCATGGACCACGCTCATTCTGGAGCTATTTTAGCTTACGGTATAGTAAAACGTTTAGGTATGAACTACTTGGAGGCTGGCGAAATTATGTTAGCTATTGCAAATCATGATGAACATTCTGGTGTACCAGTTAGCAACATATCTGCTGCCATAATTTTGGCTGACAAATCCGACGTTCACAGAAGTCGTGTTCGCAACAAGGAACGATCAGCTTTTGATATTCATGATAGAGTAAATTATGCTGTCGTAGAATCTTCAATACAGATTAATGTGGAGGATTGTACAGCTATACTAAATTTACATATTGATACTGAAATTTGTCCTGTAATGGACTATTTTGAGATATTCCTTGTTCGAATGACAATGACGAAAAAAGCCGCAAGTTACCTTGGGCTAAAGTTTCAACTGATT
>Ga0123336_10003622_pt1 | contig 12804 bp, 13 predicted proteins | sample SSSSmetaG_FD_96466 | JGI IMG/M metagenome (GOLD analysis project Ga0123336, IMG submission 96466) | Glacier valley bacterial and archeal communities from Borup Fiord, Nunavut, Canada, to study Microbial Dark Matter (Phase II) - ​SSSS metaG | ecosystem: Environmental > Aquatic > Freshwater > Ice... | reverse complement strand
GCCGCTTGCTTCTCAAATTCTCCATATACTTTATACCCTTCGCCCGCTTTGAGGGGGCGCGTCCTTTCTTGGTTTACTACACTGAAACGAAACGGGTTAGTATCCGAATGATTGACCTGAGCTTGCTGCCCAGGCTTATTGAGCCTGCTGTTTGCGACCCAAACCGCTTGATAAAAATGGGTCACTGGTGCCCACCGCAATAATTTTGTATTCTTTGTCCACCAGCAAAGTATAATCCGGGAGTTGTACCTGGTCGCCGATTTGCAAGGATGCCCAGTAATTGTCTACACTATTGCCATTAGGATAAGCCGTACTCTGGCGCAGGGTGAAGCCGGAGTAGCCGAGTTTGAGCTTGCTATCCTGGGTTTGTTTTTTAACCTGGTCAAAAGCTTTCTGCATGGTATCAACTGTAACCCCTTTGTCCTTCAATTCGTTCTGGTAGGTTACACTAAAGGCGTTCCAAACCCGTTTGGCATCAAAATTGGTTACGCCACCCATAAATTCTTCAGTAGCGGCTTTGCGCTTGGCCTCACTCTGGCCGTAGCCTGCGTCTTTCTCCTTGCCCTTTTCCTTGCCGGGGAAAGCTACATCTAAAAGCGGGTCGGTCAAACCGGGGTCATCCGCGCCCTGGGTAAGGACGCTACCCACTTTGCCATCTTTGTCGGTGTTAATGATGTAGGCGAAGAGCTTACCAATCTGGGCACCTGCGGCGGGCCATTCTACATCCCCTCGAAAAATATCCTGGGCAGTGCCGTCGCTGTTGGTCTGGCCTCTAATCCATAGAAAGCGGTAGCGGGGCTTGCTTTTATCTTTGGCAAGTTCGCCAATTTTGCTATCAATCCGTTTTTGCATAGCTTCGCCGCTAGTTATTCCACTGGCGATTTCGCTTTGCTTGAGTTTGTCACTAAGCAAGTTCCACATTGCCCCGGCATTCATTTTACCAAAGGAGTTTAGAAACTCCTCACTTTTGCCACTGGATTGCTGGCTGGGTTCGGCACTTATAACACTGCTGTCGCTCGCTTTACTCGTGCTGATACCAAAACCGTTGGTAAAGATAGCAGCGGCCACAATTCCACCGATTACCAGTAGCGTGAAAATGCTGCCGACAGGATGGCGAATAATTGACTTAAAGATGCCAGCGATTGCCCCGCCCAGCCCGGCAAAGAAACGAACGGTCATTCGACCCATTACTCGAAAGAACATAGCTGTTACCTCTATATCTTAACTACTTGATATTCCGAAGAGAGAATAAGTGCTTGCTGACCATATCTAGCCAGCGAATTTTCATAGCTCTAGCTAATTAAACGATGCAATCTTGCCGTCATTGCCCAAACGAAAGATAAAGGCTTGTTCTCTGGCTTTATTATCGCTATCTCGGAATTTTAGGACGTAAAAATGAATTGAACCGCCCTCGGTAGTTTTGTAACCACCAATATACTGGTAAGTTTCATATTGAACGCCAGTGGTTTTTAATTTTTGAAAATCGCGCTCAAAAGCGGCTTTGTCACGGCCCTGGCTTTGCAAAGCGGTATGCAGTTCTGCGCCAATTGCATCCCAGGCTTTACCACCATCGAAACTAACCTGACCTTGCATAAAAGCTTCGGTAGCATCGGGAGCATTGTTGCGTAACACCGGGGCAACCGTCGGTGGTGGGGCGGGGACGGCGGTGGGCGCGGCGGTTGGGGCAACCGCTGCAATGGCAGGGGCGGCAGCCTGGGGCTGGCCCAATACAATATTGACATTCAAGACACTCAGGAGTAAATAAATACCGCCGACTATCAGGCCAATTACCACAATTATGCCCAGGGCCATTTCATTACGCCGCAATATTTTGAGTATACCGGCCAGGAGATTACCTATGCCAGAAAAGAAGCGACTGAGCAAACGGCCCAGCACTCGAAAAAATAACATTTTAAGCTCCTGCATTATCTGAGATGCGAGTAACTTTTCCTTTGAGCTAATTGTTTAGCCACTCCTTAGTACCAACCGCTAAAAAAGGCTGGTCAGGTGAAAAGCTTACCGCATTATAAGCGGAGGAATAGAAAGATGTATTAAATAAGTGTAAAATAGCTCTGAAAATCTGTTAAAGATTTGGCTGCGTCCCGGATTCTCTAGTTTCTACTTATCTGATATTCTAATCTTGCTCACCCAGGCTTGCAAAGCAACTTGATGAGTTCTGGTTATCCTTTTAAGGCATTATAGCAAATCCAGGTTTGCAGACAAGTTACAAAGCAAGCTATTTTGTTAACACCGGGCCAAACAAGTTACTATTGGGTTACGATTGCGTATCCAAATCGGATTTATAATTAGTAATGCTGGAGAAGACTCAGGAACAGCCAGCTTTGGCCTATCCGGTTAACAGTTATATCTCTTGTCCGGCTTTTATTGCAGTTGACCCAGGCTGTGAGCTAAAAGCGAAAATTTTAAGAAAAAGGGTAACTACTGAGGGGTTGCAGGGGAAGGCCCACCCGTACCCCATGGGTGTGGCGGGGGTAGTGGGGTTGCAAGCAGTCACCCAACACCTATTACCACCTCAAGTTTTTCAGCTTGACCGAGTAATTACGAAAGAGGAGGAGTTGCGATGCACGAAGAAACAAAAGCGGGTTTCCTCAGCGAAGAAGCCCAGGCGATAGAACTGGCCCAAAAGCCCGATCTTGCCCCGGCTTTGCGTCAGGAAACTGTTTCTAAAGAAGATGGGCGTTATCTGATTTATTATACTTTTGAACTTGAAGCACCTGTTCAGCAGGCAGAGGAGCAAGTTAAAAATGTCTGAGCTGCGCTGGAATCCGATATTGCGGGAATGGACGGTTACGGCAACCCATCGTCAGGCCCGAACTTTTTTGCCACCCGACGATTATTGTCCGCTCGAGCCAACCAAACCGGGTGGCTTCCCTACCGAAGTACCCGCCGCCGATTACGATTTTGTAGTATTTGAAAATCGCTTCCCTTCTTTCAGGCCCGACCCGGCAGCCCCGGCTATCGAGGGCGATGCCCTTGAGCCAGTTGCGCCCTCAAAAGGGGTTTGTGAAGTAGTGCTTTACACTTCTCAACACGGTGGCACCCTGGCTGAAGCTTCTATTCCGCGTCTGCGTCGGCTTATCGAGGTTTGGACTGAACGCTATCGTACTCTGGCAGCCTTAGACTATATTGATTATGTCTATATTTTTGAAAATAAAGGCAAAGATATTGGGGTGACACTGACCCATCCGCACGGCCAGATTTACGCTTTTTCGTTCATTCCGCCTTTTGTCAATCGCTGGTTGCAATCGGCTAAAGATTATTATGCCGAAACAGGGCGTAGCGTTTTTATGGATATGCTCCAAAAAGAGTTGCACGACGAAAAGCGGATTATAGCCCAGAACGCGCGATTTGTGGCTTTTATCCCGTTCTTTGCCCGCTTTCCCTACGAAGTTCATATTTATCCCAAAGCTTTTCGGCCTTCTTTAACAGACCTGGACAATGCCGAGAAGTGGGACATGGCTGAGATACTCAAAGTAGTAATGTCCAAATACGATAATCTCTGGCAAATTTCGATGCCCTACATTATGCTGATGCACCAGCAACCCACCGACGGCAAAGCCTGGCCGGGGGTGCAGTTTCACTTTGAATTTTTGCCGCCGCTTCGCGCTAAAGATAGGCTCAAGTATCTAGCTGGATGTGAATCCGGGGCGGGTACTTTTATTAACGATACTTTGCCCGAAGAGAAAGCCGCCGAACTCCGGGCGGTTGCGCCGCAACTGTGGCGACTGGCCTAGTTTGAATTTAGTTAATTTGCATAACCGGGTTTGGGCTGGTATAATCATAGGCAAGCCCGGAAACGGGCTATTAATATGCAAGTGGCTGCTAAAGCCTTACAAACCCCCTAAGAACCCCTTGACTGAATAAATTAAGTTGGGCAACTTATAGAAATTTGTAAAAATATGTAAAAAAGAGAAAGGAAACCTGTTAAAAATGGCAAAGGATGTAAAGCTTTCCAAAACCGTACCAACCGGTCAGAATGTGAATATGCCTACCGGACATAATTGCGATAAATGCGGCCTGATGACCAGTGAGCGCACGCTGCAAGTAGTCAAAACTCTCAAAGCTGACGGTCAGAAAATGTCCAATTATTACCACCGTGATTGCATCAAGTATTAATAAAACCTCCCCGGTTGCCCCGCCTGGTGGGGCAACTGACATTCCTGCCGCTTTGCCACACCCCTTCGGGTGTTGAGGAAAGTATCCCTGTAACCTCTTCTGTCAACTTCCTGATTAAGATATAAGCAACCACTTCTTATCAAAAAAAATAATCCTCCGCCGACATTTTATTTTTCCTGCACCTCCTGGATTTAACCTGGTCTTTAATTTCTGAATCAACCTTTTATTCTATCGCTCTGTTTCTTGACAGCCATAAATTTTAACTTTATACTCAGCCCATGAGTAAATACTTATATTTTGAGTATAATCCCTCAATTTTGGAATTGCCTTTCGACGAGGTTTAATTGAGAGCTTGAAGTTTAATCAGGAGGACAGAGAATTATGGCTAATAAAAAACAAAGGCGTATCGCCCGTTCATGGCTGCTTCTAGCTCTATTCACGCTGGTTAGCGTTGTAGTAAATGCCTGTGGCGACTCCACTGCTACTACTCTTCCAGCCACTACTGCGGCGGCTACAACCGCTCCGGTCACTACTGCGGTTACTACTGCGGCGGCTACAACCACTGTAGCCCTGGCGACTACGCCAGCCAGCACCAGTCCCGCAGCTACCGCCAATGGCGAACTGGTGGTTTTTGCAGCGGCCAGTTTGACTGACCCTTTTAACGAAATCAAGGCCGATTTGGAAAAGGCTAATCCCAATCTCAAGCTTATCTATAATTTTGGCGGCTCTAACACCCTTCGCGCCCAGCTAGAGCAAGGGGCAAAGGCCGATGTTTTTGCTTCGGCCAACCAGACCGAGATGGATAATGTCCTCAAGGGTAATCTGGTGGCTGACAAAGGGGCTACCTTTGTTCGTAACCGACTGGTAGTTATTTTGCCTAAAAATAATCCGGGCAAGGTACAGAATTTGCCCGATTTAGCTAAAGCGGGCCTGAAATTTGTAACCGCTCAAAAAGACGTGCCCGTTGGCGGCTATACCCTGCAAGCCCTGGACAAAATGAGCAAAGACCCCGCCTTTGGCAACGACTTTGCAGGCAAGGTTCAGGCCAATTTTGTGAGCCAGGAAAGTAATGTCAAGCAAGTAGTCAGCAAGGTGCAACTGGGCGAGGCCGATGCGGGTATTGTTTATTCAAGCGATGTTTCGGCCAAAATTAGCCCCGACCTGCTTACTCTGGAAATTCCCGACCAGTTTAATACCCTGGCAACCTATCCAATTGCTGCCCTAAAAGATGCTTCTAACGCCGCCGCCGCCAAAGTGTTCATCGCCTATGTCCTGGGCGAAAAAGGTCAGGCTATCCTCAAAAAGAACAACTTTATTCCGACGACGGGTAGCATTGGCCTTACTATAACTGAAGACCATAACTAAAGGGACGAGGTTAACTTAATTTTGCAAGAACGACCAGCTTTTAATCAGGCTAAACCTCAAGCCACTTTGGAAGCCCAGGTAGGCTTAGAAACAGCTAGTGAAGTCGGGATTTCACCTGACCCGCAAGCTCTGGCCGAATATCCCCGGCTAAAGCGGCGGTTTAACCCAAACCTGCTGTGGCTAATGCTGACCGGTTCGGTTATGCTGCTTTTTCTAGTCGTGCCTTTGCTGGCTCTGCTACTTCGTTCGGTAACGGATGGTGCGTTGGGAGCTTTTTTGACCACTCCCGCCGTCACCGAAGCTTTGCGCCTGAGCTTGCTCACTACTGTCCTGACCTTGCTGCTGGCGGTGGTGCTTGGCACGCCCCTGGCCTATCTGCTGGCTCGTTACCGTTTTCCCGGCTATGGTACAATTGACACACTTTTGGATTTGCCGATGGTTTTGCCACCTGCCGTTGCCGGAATTGCCCTTTTGCTTACGCTAGGGCGGCGGGGTTGGGTCGGTCAGTGGCTCGAACGGCAATTCGGCCTGACGATTGGTTTTACTACCCTGGCGGTGGTGCTGGCCCAGCTATTTGTCGCTGCTCCTTTTTATATCAAGGCCGCCAAAGCCGGATTTGAGGCGGTAGATAGCAGTCTGGAAGTAGTAGCGGGCAGCCTGGGTAGTCGGGGCTGGCGCACTTTTTGGCGCATCACTGTACCGTTGTCACTGCCGGCTTTGCTGGGTGGAATGGTGATGACCTGGGCCAGAGCTTTAGGCGAATTTGGGGCGACTATTATGTTTGCCGGAAATTTCGAGGGTCGTACCCAAACAATGCCCCTGGCAATTTATGCTTCTTTTGATGGGTCGGGCGGGCTAAATGAAGCAGTTACGCTTTCGGTTATTCTGGTAATCGTTTCATTTGCGGTCTTGCTCATTTTCAAAGCTCTCTCGCGCTACGGTACTAAAGCCTGGGATGCTGGTATACCAGAAAAAAAAGGATGAGGGTGCTTACAAAGGAGAGAGGGTCGTGGGGCTATCCCCTGTAAAAAATTCCCTCTTTGTTTAGTTCTTCTTGCCCAAAGTAGTAAATAGACTTAACCCAGGCTACTGATAAAAGATGCAAACACTTTTAGAACTGGCTATCCAAAAGCAGCTTAAAACTTTTAGCCTCGAACTCGAATTAAGCCTGAAGGCCGAACAGGGGCAAGTGCTGGTGCTTTTTGGGCCAAGCGGTAGCGGCAAGACTATGACCCTGCGCTGCATTGCAGGTGTGACCGAACCGGACGCAGGCTTTATTTCAATAGCTGGGCGGCCTGTCTTCGATAGCCGGGCCGGAATAAATATAACGCTTTCGGCTCGACGAGTGGGTTATTTACCTCAAAATTATGGCCTTTTCCCCCATTTAACGGTGGCTCAAAATATTGCTTTTGGTTTGTTTAGCTGGGAAAAGAAGCGGGCCAATAGCCGGGCGCAAGCTCTGGTCAGCCTGATGCAACTCGAAGGGCTAGAAAAACGCTACCCTCGTCAGCTATCAGGCGGCCAGCAACAGCGGGTTGCTTTCGCCCGCGCTCTTGCCCCTGAGCCGGCTATTTTACTTTTGGATGAACCTTTTTCGGCACTGGACGCAGCTATTCGGGCCGAATTACGCCAGAATTTAGCTTCACTTAGTCGTGAGTTAAAATTGCCCGTTGTTTTTATTACGCACGACCTGGAAGAAGCTTATATACTGGCTGACCAAGTAGCGGTTTATGGTCAGGGTCGCATCTTGCAATATAGCAGCCGGGCAGAAGTCTTCAATTGTCCCGCTACCCCGGAAGTAGCCCGGCTGGTTGGTATTTCTAACCTCTGGCAAGGTTTGGTGCAGCACTTCAATTCGCAAGAACGGTTGGTGCAGTTAGATACCAATTTTGGCAAGCTGTGGGCACAACTTCCGGCGAATCGCCCTTTACCACTACCCGGCGCACGCCTCACCGTCTGTTTCAGGCCGGAACGCATCATGCTAAGGTTTGGGGAGGTTGTGACGACGCTTGAAGCGGAAGCCACAAAATATCACAACTACTTTAGAGGTTGGCTGGTGGCTGAAGTGGCGAAAGGTTCGCGCTATAGCCTATTTTTCAGGCTGGAAAGACCAGCCCAATTCGGGGGAAGTTTATACCTCGATAACTCCGAGCCTGCTGCTACCCTGCGCCAGCCCCACGATTTAGAATTGGAGATTGGCAGCCAGGATTACGCCCAACTCAGGCAGAGCAACCCGGCCAACTGGCAATTAGAAATTAGCCCCGCCGCGCTGCATCTGATTTATCCCTGATTACGGCTTGCCGCCTTTAAACTTTTGCGATTATTGCGGAAATCGTTGAGTTGCAGGGCTACTACTGCTCCCACAATCAAAAATGCCCCCAGCCATTGTATTAAACTCAGCCCTCGTCCAAACAAAGCCAGAGCCATCAATGCCGAGACTGGTAGTTCCAGCGAAGTAAAAAGGCTGGCGATAGCGGCGGGTAGATACTTGAGGCTGGCTGTAAAAAGAATATAGCCGCCCAGGGTCGGGCCAAAGGCCAGGGCTGCTAATAGACCCCAGCCTCCTAAATCGAGCGACGGCGAAAACAAGGCCGTTCCTTCTTGAACCAATCCCCAGGGTAGCAAAGCCAGGCAACCGAACAGGAACAAATAAAATAGCATGCTGAAATCGTCGCGCTTGTTCTTGCGTCCGGTGATTTTGCCCAGCAGCGTATAAACTGCAAAAGTAAAGCCACTGGTCAAACCTAGCAAAAGACCTTCGGGCTTTTGCAAAAGGGCTACCGGGTCATACGCCCCTGCCGCCAAAGCGCAGCCCAGAATATTTACCCCGATAGCTATCACCCGTGCCAGCCCGACGCTTTCGTGTAGCAAAAGCCACCTGCCCAGGCCCACAAAAATTGGGGCGCAGTAAACCAAAGTGCTGGCAACCGCCGTGCCGTTAATCTGCACCGAACCGCTCCAGGCCACGTTAAAAACGGCGATACCGATAATACCGTTCAGGGCGTAGAGCCAGAACTCGCGCCTGGTCAGGCTAAACCCGGCTCGTCCCTGCCGTTTCCAAACAATTGGCGCAAGCAATCCGCTTATCATCAGGGTGCGCCAGAAAGAAAGCTCAATCGGCTTGAGGTGATAATCTTTGCCGAGTATTTCGATAAAAGGGCCGGTGGTAGACCAGAATAACATTGCCAGCACCGCCAGCACCACGCCCTGTCTACGTCCCTGCCCGGCCTCAATCGCCGGAGCTATTTCTTGAACTTTAGCCGTCACCTCTATATCCTCTTTGACCTGGGTTTATTCAAAAGTTAAGCGATAGGGTAGCCATTCGCCCAGCCGTTTAGCTCCTAGCCGTTCATAAAAACTAATCGCGCCCGCGTTCCAATCGAGTACCATCCATTCCATCCGGCCACACTCGCGCCGTTTGGCTTCGTTCAGGCAATTTTGAAACAGAGCCAACCCTGCGCCATGCTTGCGAAATTGGGGCAATACAAAAATGTCTTCCAGGAAAAAAGTTGGTCGCGCTAGAAAAGTTGAATAAGTCTCAAAACTAATAGTGTAACCCACCGCCTGTTCTTGTACATAGGCCAGAAACACTTCAAAGCGGGGTTGTGCGCCAAAGCCGTGTTCAACCAGGCGGGCCTGAGCTTCCTGGCTAGGTCTTGGCAATTGCTCAAAATCAGCCAGGCCACAGATTAAACTTAACAGGGTTGGAGCATCTTCCCGGTTCGCCCGACGTATTATTACTGTCGCCTTAGGTTCCATAATTTATCCTTATTTAAGAGCGTTCGCTTTTTTAGTGGCTTTGCGGGTCAAGCTTGGGAGAGCGGGTTTTTATAGTCTCAACCGGGCCAAAGCTATTCTAGCATAAATAGCGGAACTAGCTAGTTTAACCTAGCTGTTAGTGCTATAACGCCGCTATAGTACCGTTAATAGTACCTTTCGCTTGTAAATTTTAATATTATTTTTATGATAGAAATCAAAGATTAAGTTATAATCAGACTGTAGAGCATAAGTAGAAGGTTTGTATAGGTTTTGTACAAAATCCACTTCAGCTTCTATATCACAAATGCTCCAACCAGGTCAGGCAGCAGCACGGGCCGAAATTACAAACATAACAACGGGAATTAATTCACAGGGTCTCGCCAGAAAGCGCAGGAGTTACAATGTCACTACAAGGTCAACTTTGCGATATGTCCTTCCACGATTTGTTTGATGTACTAACTAAAGATAGCCAACAAGGTAGGTTAAACCTGGAGAAAGGTCATTATCGCGCTCAACTCTTTGTAGAAAAAGGCGAACCCTATGCCGCCCGTGTACTCCGGGTTTCGGGCCAACACCAGGAAATCTGGCTAAGGGGTGAAGAAGCAGTACACCATATGTCGGCCTGGGAAGAAGGCCAGTTTTCTTTTGAACATCAAGCTATTTTGCCGACTGCCCGCAATATCTTTATAGACAAGCGTGAGCTAATGCTGGCTAATATTTTTAAGCAAGATTTGTACAGTCAACTTCAGCCCGACTCTACCCCAACTCGCCGCCCTGCCTTTGATTTTGCAGCCCTGTCACGTCAGTATGTTCATGCTCTGCCAGGTTATCGTAGTCGAGCCAGCCAGCTAGATTTGAACGTAACCGATTGGGCCATTTTGATTCAAGTAGATGGTGCAGTTAGCATTACTCAGATGGCTCAAGCCGCTCACCTTAGCCCCGAAGTAACCTGGCACGGCGTTAGCAAAATGGTCAAACTAGGCTTACTCGCTTTATATCAGCCTGCCTCGCTGGTCACCCTGCCCCCTCCCATTACTACCCCCCGCGATAATCCCCCTCCCAACCCGGTCAATCGGTCTTCGCCCGCCTATGCCAACTGGTCATATACTGGTGGAATGGCGGCTCTAGCTACCGCTAATTCAACTGCGGCCAGTAATTCGGGTTACTCCGTCAGCCCTTCTCAAACTCACAGTCAACCCGCCCCGCGCCAGGGTCTTCTTTCTAGCCTGATGGCTAAAATTCGCAGCCTTTAACGCGTCTGAACTCACAACATTTCGCTTTTCGCTGCAATGCGGGCGGAAAGCAAACGCTCTTAAGTAGCTTAATTAGAAGTTGAAGACTAATTTAGCCTGAGTTATAAATTCCAGGTCGTGTTTCCGCTATCTTTTGTTCAAACTACGGCGAATGGTAGTTAACAGGGAAGCGGCACTAAAAGGTTTTTGTACGAAATCATATTTTAAGTCGCTTAAGCCTTTTTGCTTTAGCAACCCATCGGTATAGCCGGACATAAATATAATTTGGCTGGAAGGGCAATATTCTCTAACTAGCTTGATAAAATTTATCCCATCCATCTCCAACATAACAATATCACTGATAATCAGGTCAATTTCTTTGCCCATAGTGCGACAAATTTTGATGGCCTGGTCTGGTTTATTGTTTGCCAGCACCTTGTAACCTTGTTGAATTAGCAAGCGGGTAGTCATTTTTAAGATGCTTTCGTTATCCTCAACCAGCAAAATAGTTTCGTCGCCGCCTTTAAGCTCACCAGGTTTGGCTGACTGCTTTACAGTAGTTTCTTTAGCTTCGACCTGGGGTAAATAAATCTTGAAGGTTGTACCCACTCCTAGCTGGCTATGAGTTTCTATATAACCTTCGCTGTATTCTACAATACCGTAAACGGTTGCCAAACCCATACCAGTACCTTGCCCGACCTCTTTAGTGGTAAAAAACGGTTCAAAAATTTGGCTTTTGGTAGCTTCGTCCATTCCTACCCCGGTATCGCTGATTGTCAGAAGAACATGTGGCCCAATCCGCATCGAAGGATGCCTTCGACCATGCTCCTGGTCGGGATTAACGTTTTTGCTTTCTATTAGTAGCTTACCGCCGTTGGGCATGGCAGCACGAGCATTAACTACTAAATTCATAAGCACTTGCTCAATCTGCCCGGCATCGGCCTTGACCAGACCGAGTTCAGGTTCGAGTAAAGTAGTAAATTCTACGTCCTCTCCTACCATTCTTTTGAGCATACTTTCCATTTTAGAAATTACCTGATTAATATTCAAGATTTGGGGGGTGGTTACCTGTTGGCGGCTAAAGGAAAGCAACTGGTGAGTAAGGGTTGCACCACTTTCTGCCGCCGTTTTAATTTCCTGCATATACTGATAATAAGAATTGGTCGAGTCTTGTAAAATTAATTCGGTGTAACCCAGTATTATAGTCAGCAGGTTATTAAAATCGTGGGAAATACCGCCCGCTAACCGGCCTAAAGCTTCCATTTTTTGACGTTGTTTGAATTCAGCTTCGTGCTTTTTGGCTTCTTTCTCTGCTCGTTTCTTCTCGGTAATATCTCGCATATTAACGACAATGCCCTTGATTTCGCTCAAATGCAGAAAACCGCTACCAATTAGCTCAAAATCAACCCAGCTGTTATTTTTATGCCGAAACCGAAATTCAACTAAGACCGGGACGGAAGGTTGGGCAAGAGAGCGGCTGAAAGTTTCAACCACCCGATTTAAATCTTCTGGGTGTACCCCGTCGAAGGCTAAAGTACCTTCCATTTCGGCGGGAGCATAACCGATAAGGCGTTCTACCGCCTGACTAACAAAGCGAATTATGCCAGTCGGTTCAATAATGGCAATTATATCGTGTAAATTTTGTACCATCAGCCGAATACGGGTTTCACTTTCGGCCAAAGCTTTTTCGCTATCTACCTGCTTACTGATGTCAATGGCAATCCCGCCGACCAGAATCTCGCCGCTAATACTCTTTAAGGGGAATTTGTAAACCAGGGCGGAACCGATCAGGCTCGTTCCAGGTTTGGGGAAAGGTTCAACATCACTAATAACCTGCCCACTTCTAACTACTGCCTTAATATTTTTTAGAAAATAATCGGCGATTTCAGTCGGATAAACCTCATAAATGCTTTTGCCAACCGCGTCTTCAGGGACTCCAAAAACTTTGTAGTAATTGTGGCTCAAATAACGAAGGATGCCTTTATCATCGGTAATCCAGGCAGGCGCAGGATTGTAAAGCATGAAAGTATGCAAATGTTCTAATTCTTCTTTTAGCCGCTGAATAATTTGCGCTTGTTCCACCATTTTTGCTTGTGTTTCTTCAAGGGGTGTGGTCATTGCTATTAACCCTTTTTGGTTATCATTAGTAATTATTCACTATTTGAGAGGTAATATACCTTCATCCCTCTAATCCATATTTTATTAAAAATATTATAACCTAGTTTTGCCTCAAAGCAATAAAAAGCTGTAATTATTTAGCTATCCTGAGAAGGAATTGAGGCTGTGGGACTGCTTGCAGCACCCCCCTTCG
>Ga0123336_10003620_pt1 | contig 12809 bp, 6 predicted proteins | sample SSSSmetaG_FD_96466 | JGI IMG/M metagenome (GOLD analysis project Ga0123336, IMG submission 96466) | Glacier valley bacterial and archeal communities from Borup Fiord, Nunavut, Canada, to study Microbial Dark Matter (Phase II) - ​SSSS metaG | ecosystem: Environmental > Aquatic > Freshwater > Ice... | reverse complement strand
TGAGAATGAAACTTTGATTGATTTAGAAATGTCTGCAATCGATGTATCATCAGATTGGATAGTCTTTCCTAGGTATGCTTACTTAACTAATATGAAAGAAAGACAAGAGAAAAAAAGCAGAGAGGTTCTCGATCGGTTATTAAAGCATCATATTAATGGTTTGTTTTATTATGACGTAATCGATAGACACGACAAACCCTTGGCAGGAACCGCGGAGGAACCTGATGAAAAATGGAACACTCTTGCGTGGCGACAAGCTTCGCAAAAAACGGTAATGGATATGATAAACATCGGACATGAATACAATATGAATTCCTACGTGTATAACCTAATTTTCGGTGCTTATGACAACTATGAAGAGTTGGGAATTAAAAAAGAGTGGGCTTTGTATAAGGATACTAATCAGAAAAACCAGGATGCACATAACTTAAGTGGTTTGGGTTGGGAAACCAATAAACTATGGTTGTTTAATCCGGAAAATGAAGGATGGCAGGATTATTACCTAGGGGTACATAAAGATTTGCTGTCGGTATTCCCTTATGATGGAATACAAGTTGATTCCTTAGGAGGGAGAGGAAACCTCTATGACAACGAAGGAAATCCAGTTAAGTTAAATGAGACCTACACCAGTCTGCTAAACCGATTGCAAGAGGAATTGAATACGAGGGTTATCTTCAATCCAGTATCAGGGTATGGCATGAAACAGTTACTGGCAGAGGACAACTACGATATCTTATATATGGAGGTTTGGCCAGGCGACCATGATACTTATTCGTCTTTAAAAATCGCCTTAGACAACTTGTATCGAAGTACCAACGGTGAACGGGGTTCTGTGATTTCAGCATATATGAATTATGATAAAAGTAAAAATACAGGAGGTAGTTTTAATACGCCGGGTGTAAACTATACGAATGCGGTACTTCTCGCAGCTGGTGGCAGTCATTTGGAGCTTGGAGACACCGGTATGTTATCGAGTGAATATTATCCTGGAGATACCTTAAAGGTTGATGTGCAACTGAAAAATGATTTGCGGAATTATTACTCGTTTATGGTTGCATATGAAAATGTGCTCCGTGGACCAGGTTTGGAAGAAATCGTGTTAAAGACTTATGTGGACGATAAATTAACTTCTTATAATAATGAAGTGGGGAATATATGGTCCTTTACAAAGTTGAAGGACGGTAACATGGAATTAGTACATTTGATCAATTTTAACACAGCAAAACACTTAGATTGGGTTGATAATATGGGAACTCAGACTGAACCAGAAGAAATGGTGAATAAGGAAGTTAAGCATTATGTCTCAATTGTACCAACCCGGGTAAGCTTAGCATCGCCGGATTATCAGGAAGGTATTTTAATACCTCTTGAATTTGAGACCGGAAGTGATGAGAACGGTAATTATGTTACATTTTTGATGCCGTCATTAAAGTATTGGACCATGGTAGTTATTCAATAAAATTAGAGGAGAAAATGTATGAAGAAAAAAATCTTTTGTTTGTTTATGGTATTAACGATTTGTATTATATCACTGGCAGCATGTTCTAGCAATAAAAAAGAAACACCAGCTGATACCGATGTAAATACGAGTGGTGATAGTGCAAAAACAGAGACAGTGGAAAAAGAAGATAGCAGTGGGACAGTTGCAGTAGAAGATGCAAAAGAGGATTTAGCGATCGAACGTTATCAGACTAGTGGTAAAGTTGTTGTTGCGATTAATTCAGGTAGAAGTACGGATTCCTATAATCTTTTTGCTAACTTTAATAATTATTATCCAAACATTGAGATTGAACAAATTACTTATACTGGACCTACTTCAGAATTCTTAACTGCTCAAGCAGCAGCAGGAACGATGCCCGATGTAGTATTTGATGATGCTTCCCAAATATATTACTATGTATCCCAAAATTGGGTAATGCCACTAGATGATTTTGTGTCTGAGGATGAAGATTTTACCTATATTTCACAGCCAATTATAGATAGTTATACCTATGGTGGTAAACTCTATGCACTACCTATGCAGGCTCATTTTAGTTCTATTTTTATTAATTTAGATTTATTGGAAGAGCTTAATATGGATTTACCGGAAACAAACTGGACACCGGATGATTATGTGGAGTTCTTGAAGCAAGGCACAACAAATGAATATTCTGGAACTGAAATATTATGGGGAATTGATGAGGTTTTTGCTGGATCAATGAGCCCGGAAACATCTTATTACGGCTATGATATGGAGAATCATAAGTTCAATACGGCTAAGTCATGGGTGGACGCAGTTAACCTTATGGTAGAATTAAGAGCCTACCCAGGGTTAGAAGCCTGGTCATTAAGAAACTCGAATGTAGACGGTGATAGCAATGATTATGTGAAAAAGTTCGGAAACGGAAACGTTGGGGATATCCATATGGCTTTTAAAATGGGTAAAATTCTAACTGATCCGAGAGGCACCTGGGATGTTTCGTGGTTAAAGGAATTAACTTATAAATGGACCTTATGGCCATGGCCTCAGGGAGAAGGTGCAGAAGGACATTTGCCTATGCACGTGGATAATAGTTGGGTTGTAGCTTCAACAAAAAATCCGGAAGCTTCTTTTGAAGTTGTACGTTATTTGACCTATAGCAAGGAAGGCAATCTAGAAAGAATCGCAATGTATGAAGAAGGAGATACCGACGTAAATACATTAAAAGAAGCTTTTTATATTCCTACAACGAATCATCCGGAGGTTGCTGAAAGGTTTAAGGCTCTGGAGTCTATTACCGAGGGAATTGCATATATGTATGATAGTTTAGGTACTTCCTTTCGAGCAGACTTGTCAAAAATAATTCCAGGCTGGGAGCAAGTTAATAATGAATATTTATCACCTCGTGGAAATGATGTTCGAGATGGTATTGAAGATGCAGCGTCCACCGCTGCAGAATTAGATGATGTGGCATCAAAAGCAATCCAGGCATACTGGAATGAATTTGAAGAAAAATTGTCTGCAATCAATAAATAGTATTCGTAGGACCAATGTGGGTGTCTTAAAAGCATACTAGATATTACAGTGGCTTTTAGACACCCATAATATGAGTTATTTGAAATAAGGAAAATCCTATATCAAATAAACCTACAAACAGAACGGGGGAAAGAATTTCATATGAAGAGTAAAAGAAGAAAACATCTGGGATTATTTTGCCTGGCTGTTGCTTGTATTCTTGTAACGATTACTTTTATTTATTCTGGTAAATATGGTGATACACATATCAATGCTGCAATATGTGATAATTCTTTTGGCAGCGAATACTGGTCTTATTTGGATGAAAGTAAAATAGTACTTCGAGTACCGGCGACGAAGATGAAGGTGGATGATTTTGTAATTACTTCAGAAGAAGTATTACTTAATCATGGAAGTATGCTGACTATTCCGATAGAACTAAAAGAAGCAGGTGAATATCTACTGTATTTGGAGTATAAGGCAATAGATACGAAAGTAATGGACTGCTTTTTGACGGTTGGGATAGACCAGGAAAGCTATGATGCATTTATTCCAATGATCTGGGCGGACGAGGAAGGGGAATACGAAAAGGATCGATATGGCAATCAGTTGAATAAAGATCAGATAAGTGTGGATTCCTACATTAAGAATGCGATTGTAAATGGTAATTCCATCAGCAGATCAGACCTTGTCCTTCCTTTGGCAGAGGGAAATACAGAAGTAGCCATCACCTCTCTAAATCAGGATTTAAAGTTAAAAAGCGCCTATATCGTAAAGATAGATAAAATAAAAAATTATTCAGAATCTCGTATGGAAGTAACCGCTGCCTCTGGAACGGAGGAACTGATTGTAATTGAGGGAGAATCCTATAATATAAAATCTGACCCTTTTATTAGAGGAAAGGGGCTTAAGAACCCTGTACTTTCTCCTTATGATACCTATACAAGAAAAATTAATGTTATCGATGAGAAATCCTGGTCTAGGGTTGGTCAGAAGATATTATGGGAATTTGATGTACAAAAAGAAGGCTTATATCAAGTGGGATTTCGCTATTCCCAGCATTCCGAGGCAAATAAAGTTACCTTCCGAGAGATTGAAATTGATGGTGAGGTTCTGTTTGTGGAATGGAAGGCAGTGGCATTTTCACCAACAGGTCTGGAGGAGTATGAAAATTATATCGTAAGTGATGGGAACGAAGCAATGAGTATTTATTTGACGGAGGGTACCCATACCATAGCGATGAAAGCGACAGTAGGGCCCTTTGACAAAGCATATTATGAAACAATAAATATAATGCAGGAAATATCGGATTTGGGAATGGATTTAAAGAAAATGACTGCCGGTGTTTCTGATAAAAATAGAACCTGGGATATGGAGGCTTATCTACCTGAGCTCCCGGCTAAGCTATTGGTATGTGCCGATAGAATCGATGAATTATATAATTATCTGTGGCAGAGTACCGGAAAAGAGCCGGTTTATGCAAACGATCTTATCTATGCGTCCGAGCTTATACATAATCTATTGGAAGATGTAAGAATCTTGCCAAATAAAACAGAATTGCTAAATGAAGGGGATAATTCGGTAAGCAGTTCCCTTGGTAAAGTACTTGCAAAGATGACAGAACAGCCATTAAGCCTCGATCGGATTTACATATTTTCTAAAACCGAACTTCCAAAGGACCAAGTATCTATATTCACATCACTTTCTGAGAGCATTAAAGCCTTTGCAAACACATTTTCAAAAGATGCGGCATTGACTAGTTATTCTACTAACAGTGCTGACAAACGTGATGAGCTAAAGGTATGGGTTAATATGTCCATCCCATATACAGAAATTCTGCAGCAGATTGTTGACAGTGATTATAATCAAAAAAACGGTACTAATATTAAATTATCCGTTATGCCGAACGAACAGAAATTAATCTTGTCCTATGCTACACGGACCAACCCGGATGTTGCTATCGGATTAAATTTCTATACACCCTATGAGTATGCTATCCGAGGTGCAGCTAAGAATCTTCTGGATTATGATGACTTTCTTGAGTATTATAATGATCAGTATAATTTGGAAGCTTTGACTCCTCTCGTCTATGATGAAGGAATATATGGTGCAGTAGACAGTCTGAATTTTCAGGTTCTGTTTTACCGTACTGACATACTTGATAAACTGGGGTTAAATGTTCCTCAGACATGGGATGATGTGGTACACATGATGCCCGAGCTACTACGATATTCCATGAATTTTAATACTACCTTAGCGAATAATTTGGGGTTTAAGACCTTTAATGCCACAAGTCCATATTTATATCAAAATAACGGAAACTTCTATACAGACAATGGACTAAATGCTGCATTTGGTACAAAGGGATCAATTAAAGGATTTACACAGATGACGGAGTTATTCCAAATCTATGCTTTGCAGGAATATGTGGAGAATTTCTACAACAGCTTTCGCTATGGAGAGGTACCGATAGGAATCAGTGGTTTTTCAACCTATATTCAATTGCAGATTGCAGCTCCAGAATTAGTGGGAAAGTGGGATATCGCGGTTGTACCAGGTGAAAAGCAGGAGGACGGATCCATATTACGTTACCAAAGTGCAGACAGTACAGCTAGTATGATTTTTACGAATACGGATAAGGAAGAAGAAGCTTGGGAGTTCTTAAAGTGGTGGTTGAGCGAAGAAACACAAACTCAGTTTGCCTATGACTTAGAATGTAACTATGGTGTACAATATCGTTGGAATACAGCTAATTTGGAAGCCTTCTCACAACTGCCGTATCCGGAACGTCACAAGCAAGTGATACTGAGTCAATTATCCTATCAAAAAGAAAATGCAAGACATCCGGCCGGATATATGATCGAAAGAGAGTCAAGTAATATATGGAATAATGTTGTTGCAAATGATAAAGAGCTGATTGAATCAATTGACCGTGCAACGATAGCAGCGGATCGAGAAATTGCCAGAAAACTAGAAGAATTTGGATTTCTCGATGAATATGGAAATGTAATCAAGGAATACCTGATGGATACCATTGAACAATTACAAGAACAATCAGGTAACTGATGAACTTCAACATTCGAAAAAGGAAAGGTTAGGGTTAAGGTGAAGAGATTATTTGAAAAACATTCTATAGCAATCTTATTATTTCCATACATACTGCTATTTTCGTTGTTTATCATTATACCCGTCATAGCTGCGATATTCTTATCCTTTACAGATTTTAATACATTAGAAATTCCAGCATTTCAAGGAATAGATAATTACATACGTTTATTTACCAATGATGATGTATTTATGCAGCATGTTGTTCCGAATACGATTATCTATGCAATTACCGTCGGGGTTGGCGGATATATTCTTTCCTTCTTTCTTGCCTGGACATTATCTCAATTAACAAAGGTTCCAAGGATGATTCTGGCAGTTATTATATACTCCCCCTCCTTGACGGGGGGTGTTCTACTGAGTACCGTATGGAGGGTAGTATTTAACGGTGATAAAAGCGGATATTTAAACTATTTTCTATTACAGTTAGGTATCATAGAACAACCCGTTTTATGGCTTCAGTCAGATAAATATCTTCTTATTATAATGATTATTGTGACATTATGGAGCAGTATGGGAATAGGCTTTTTGGCAATTTTGGCCGGAATTATGAATGTAAATGAAGAACTCTACGAAGCAGCACGCATTGATGGTGTAAAGAACCGTTTTCAAGAAGTAATTCATGTTACTATTCCGGCAGCAAAACCACAGCTACTCTTTGGTGCCGTTATGTCAATCGTTAATACCTTTTCAGCAAGTGGTGTTGGTGTGGCCTTATCCGGAACTAACCCAACTCCTAATTATGCGGGCCAATTGATTGTTACACATATCGAAGATTATGGCTTTATCCGTTATGAAATGGGATATGCAGCAGCTGTTTCCGTAATTCTGCTAATTATTATCCAGATGGCATCCGTAGGAGCAAATAAGCTGTTTGGTAGTAAAGATGAATAGTCGGAGAGAAGGGTAATTATGAAGAAGAAAAGAAGATATAGCAAATTGCATACAAGTGGAGTCAATCCGCAAAGATTTAGCAAAGGACAGATTAAGTTTTATATTTACATCATTCCAATTGCTGCTTTTATGATATTGCCGATTATTTTTATTACCATGAACGCGTTTAAACCAATCGATGAAATATTTGCCTACCCGCCTAGGTTTTTTGTTAAAACCCCTACCTTCGATAACTTTAAACAATTATTTAGCGTATCGTCAGAAACAAATATACCTGCCAGCAGATATTTATTTAATAGTATCATTACTACAATTGCAGTAATGGTAACAACCTTGCTCCTGTCCTCAGCTGCGGGCTACATATTATCAAAAAAAGAATTCAAGCTTAAGAAGACCCTTCTTACTATTAATAATATTGCACTGATGTTTGTTGCTATTTCAGTTGCAATCCCAAGGTATTTTGTCATTGTATATAGTGGACTACAGGATAATATCTTGGCCAATATTGCTCCGCTTCTGGCGATGCCGGTGGGGCTATTCTTAGTAAAGCAATTCATTGATCAGATTCCAAATGCGTTAGTGGAAGCAGCTGTCATAGATGGTGCAAATGATTATAAAATCCTTACAAAATTAATAATACCTCTTATCAAACCTGCATTAGCAACAGTTGCTATACTGGCCTTCCAAATTTCGTGGAACAATACAGAAGCCTCTACTCTATATATTAATCAAGAAACATTGAAAACGTTTGCCTTCTATATGTCTTCTCTGCAAAATAAAACCGGAAATTTGATAGCAGGTCAGGGCATTGCTGCGGTCGCTACCCTGATTATGTTTTTACCAAACCTTATACTATTTATTATTTTACAATCGCAGGTTATGAATACAATGGCTCACTCAGGCTTAAAATAGGAGGCAAGGATATGAAGAAAATAATTGCGGTATTCCTACTACTAAGTATTGTGCTGGTACCGGTTTCTGCCAAGGCGAGCGAAGGTACGACCTATACCTATACCGTATCACTGGATGGAAATTGGATTAGGACACAGGATGCTTATTTACCTGGACAGATATTATTACAGGGTTTTGGGTTAACTAAACCCTCCGATTTGTTTATTAAAGGGGACTTTATCTATATATCGGATACTGGTAATAGCAGAATTGCAGTCTATAATAAAAGGACTGGCACAGTTGCATACATAGGGGAAGAGGTCTTAAAGGAACCCAAAGGGTTATTCGTTAATGACGCAGGGAGTGTATATGTCGCAGACTATGGAGCGGAATGTGTCTTCGTGCTATCAAAGGACGGAGAAGTTCTAATGAAGATTGACAGACCTGATAGTTATCTGTTTAGCGCCAGAAGTAGATATAAGCCTACAGGAGTAGCTGTTACCTCGGGAGATATTATTTATGTAATTGGTGAAGGTTCCTACGAGGGGGTTATGCAATTTAATGCAGAGGGTGAATTTCAAGGTTATTTTGCTGCTAACTCTACAGAAATGACGATGTTACAAAGATTACAGGAGTTAATATTTTCAAAGGAACAGCTAGACCGGATATTTACTCGTACACCAAGAGCAATACAAAATATTGATATTACAGAAAGAGACCTATTATATAGTGTTACACAGAATTCAGAAGTTTCCTATTCCTGGAAAGCGTCCTCTAGCGCTGGCGATAATAATGTTAAACTTCATAACCTTGCAGGAAATGATATACTCAATAAAAGTAATAATATGAAACAGGAATGGAACTTCGTCGATATTGCTGCTGGTCCCTATGGTAATAGCTTTGCCCTTACCTATACAGGAATCATCAATGAATATGATAGTAAGGGAGATCTAGTTTTTTCATTTGGAGGCCGCGCAGTATCTAGTGAGCGAAATGGATTATTCACTTATGCATCAGCAATTGACATAGATGATCAAGGATTTCTCTATATTATCGATAGTGAAAAAGGTTTAATCCAGGTATACTATCCGACAGAATTTGCAGTTATTACACATAAAGCGATTGCCCAGTTGGAGAATGGAAATTATTCAGAAAGCAAGGAAACTTGGGCGTCCTTATTAAAATTGAATGGCATGTCAAGAATAGCCCATAATGGCTATGGAAAAACCTTGTATTATCAACAGAATTATAAAGAGGCAATGGAGCATTTTTATCTTGCAGGAAATCAAGAATACTATTCAGAGGTATTTTGGGAAATCAGAGATGCCTGGATTAATAAGCATATCGCTTCTTTTATAATAGGATTAATTCTTCTTTTTTGTCTATGGAAAGTAATCAGATTTGTTGTAAAGAAAAAAAAATGGTTTCAATTAGAAAACGATAATAATTCTAAGAATGTAATGAAAGACTTGCTTTTTACAAAGAAGCTGCTACTTCATCCAATTGATAGTTTCTATGATATTAAGCACAAAAAAAGAGGGTCTGTTCAAGCAGCGTCTATAATTTATGTGTTAACTTTTCTTGTTTTTGTATGGGATCAATTATTCCGCGGGTTTGTTTTTAATCAGTCCGATATTAAAAACACGTCCTTATTATCAATAGCTGCATTGTTTTTCATCCCATGCTTTCTGTGGGTGATTGGTAATTACCTAGTAAGCTCAATCAATGAAGGGGAAGGCTCATTAAGAAATGTTTATATTGGAACAGCATATGCATTTGTACCATATGTTTTATTGACACCGATAACCTTGCTTTTAACTTATATACTAACCTTGAATGAAAAGTTTATTGTCCAATTCTCTGGAACCTTCTTTCTCTGCTGGTCAGGAGTCGTTTTATTTTTAGGTATTATCGAGATTCATAATTATACTGTTCGTGAAGCCCTCAAGAACATCATGATTACTCTGTTTTTTATTGTTATAGCAGTGACTGCATTCTCAATTCTTTACGTGATTTGGGCGCGAATCGTTGAATTTTTACAAAATGTAGGAGGAGAGGTGATGTACCGTGCGTTTTACTAAAAAAGGGATACTCCTTGCCTTGTCATTATTAAGCATTGTTATTATTGTACGGGTGGCAGGAAGAGAAGAAACAAAATATGAATTTAACGTTTCGGATACCTCTGAAATCGAAATAAATTCAAATCGCCATACCCAAGCAGAAACAGAAGGACAGAAGGTTAAAAGTATTGTGAGTTTGGATGAATTTGAGAAAAAGTTGGAAAATGATAAGTTGGAAATCTGGTTTCATGAAAAACTAGCTTCAATCAGAATCGTTGATAAACGAAGCGGCTACTTATGGGGATTTGTTGGTGTAGAGAAGCCTTCAAATTTGAATAAGGCATGGTATGCAATGGCTAATTCACTATGTACGATTGAATATTATGATAACAAGGGTGCTGACAGTAAAATAAGCCTTTCCTCCGGCGACATTGAAAAGGAGTACATATGGAAGGAAAATTCCCTGGAGTGTAGGATGAATGCCAAAAAAATTGGCATTCGTCTTACCTTTAAGATAACATTGGAGGATAATTTGCTTACTTTTTCTACTGTGGAGAAAAGCCTGGTGGAAAGCGGTGACTCCAAAATAAAGTCCATTTATTATGCACCGTTTCTAGGGGCTACTCAGGAGACAGAAATCGACGGTTATATGCTTGTTCCCGATGGTCCTGGTGCTCTTATAAGATATACAACAGCTATGGAATACACCTCAAACTTTTCAAAGAAGGTATATGGAACAGATATGGGTATTGATACCCTGGAGCTACCCAGCGGTATGATGGCATCAAGAAGTGATGATTATTTAGTAGAGGAGCCTCAGATTTCAATGCCAATTTACGGAATCGTGCATTGAGTTAATCAAAATGGTGTATTGGCGGTTCTGAAAAATGGGGTAGAATATGCTACCATAACAGCGAATGTATCTGGTATTACTACCAATTATAACTGGATTGCTGCAAGATTTGATTATCGACAAAGTTATATGCATCCCACTACAAAATCTGGAACTGGTATCTATATGCCACAGGAAAATATAAATCTGATACAACCAGAGATTAGTTATTATTTCCTTACCGGGGAGGAGGCCAACTACTCCGGTATGGCTATATATTATCGTAATCTGTTGGAGGAAGAAGGAATATTAAGTTCGGAACGTATCGATGCTACGATACCGTTACGCATAGATGTGCTGGGAGCAGATGTGAAGAAGGGATTTTTGTATAATCCACTGAAGATCTTTACGACAACCAACGAAGCAGAGAGAATGGTAACAGAATTGAGTGAGATAGGAATAACCAATCTAACACTGACTTATCTGGGCTGGCAGAAAGGCGGCATCAATGGAGCGAAGTTCTCGGAACTGGGGTTTGAGGCCAATGTGGGTAAAGAAAAAAACTATATTGCATTAAAAGAAAAGATAGAGGCTCAAAACGGAAGATTGTATCTTTATCTTGATCCTGTTTCCGCAAATACAAAGCAAATAAGTAAAGTGCGGCAAGCTGTTGTTACGCTGTCAAAGACTTATGCACTGACAAAACGCGCAGATAAACAGCTGATGTTTCCTGAAACATATTTCATTAAACCCTCTGTTACTCAAAAGCTTATTCAGGATAGTAGTGAAAAACTTGGATCGATTCCCCTTGCTTTTGATAATATTGGATATCGGCTATATGCGGATTATACACGAAATAAGTGGATCACCAGGCAGGAAACACGATACCTTATCATCGAACAGATAAAAGCTTCGGAGTATGCACCTGCACTATACCAGCCTAATCTATACTTATGGAAATATACCGGCGAATATTACGATATACCAATGGTAAACAGCCAATATTTATTTGAGACGGACACAGTTCCATTTATGCAAATCGTCCTAAAAGGAAATGTGGATTATTATGCTCCTTATTCTAATCAGGGATATTACTCTGCAAACAGTATCCTAAAGATGATTGAATATGGTACTTATCCATCCTTTATTGTTGCTGCTGCTGAAAATTTTGAATTGATAGATACCCCGCAGGTGGATCTTTTTACAGTAAACTTCAATGATTGGAAGGGTAGTATTCAAAACATATATTTTCAAATAAATGAGTCCTTGTCACGAGTGGAAGGTTCTAAGATTCTGGAACATAAAGTTCTGATGCCCGGTATTGTTAGTGTGAAATACGACAATGGGATAACTATCTTCGTGAATTATACTTCGACGGATTATAGTGTAGAAGCTGCGACGGTACCAGCACTTGGCTTTGCAGTAATTGAAAGGTAGGGACACTAAGAATGAAAGTAAGGACAAAGAAACACTCGATGACAATTAAAAAAAGAAACGCTGTTACTGGATATCTGTTTATCTCTTTATGGATCATTGGATTTCTATTTTTTACATTGTATCCAACTATCTATTCCATGAAGCTTAGTACAAATGAACTGCAGATTACAGTCGACGGAATTCTTATGAAGTTTAAAGGGCTGTATTATTTTAACGAGGCAATTAATGTTGATACTGCCTTTAAGATAAGTCTGACTGATACCATTACATTCATTGGTTGTGCTACACCGATCATCATTGTCTTCGCATTAATCATAGCTTTAATGCTCAACAGGAAATTCTATGGGCGCTCTTTTTTCAGAGGATTGTTTTTCCTTCCGGTGATCATTTTTAGTGGTCCAGTAATCAGTGAATTATTGACTGAGTATATTGTAGGCATAGATGCAAATCCTGTTATTTTATCATTTATTAATGGACTCCCTTCCATGATAAAAAAACCTATTTTATTTTCCTTACAAAACTTTATTTTTATTCTATGGTTTTCAGGAGCGCAAATATTAATATTTCTTGCAGGATTGCAAAAGATTGGTTCTGAGGTGTATGAGGCAGCATCGAT
>Ga0123336_10003618_pt1 | contig 12812 bp, 6 predicted proteins | sample SSSSmetaG_FD_96466 | JGI IMG/M metagenome (GOLD analysis project Ga0123336, IMG submission 96466) | Glacier valley bacterial and archeal communities from Borup Fiord, Nunavut, Canada, to study Microbial Dark Matter (Phase II) - ​SSSS metaG | ecosystem: Environmental > Aquatic > Freshwater > Ice... | reverse complement strand
GTATAAATCAGTAACTGGTGAGGAATATGAAAATAACCCATATGGAGTTAAAAACTTGGAGGTTTATGAGAAGGAAATATTAGTTGGAGATAGGACTAAGGTTAAGACACCTGCAACCTTTAATGAAAAGCTTGGTGAGTATACAGTTTTTACAGGTGTAAAAATCATAAACAACAATGGAAGAGTAAAGGGAATATTAATTGCTAACATTAGTATTGAAAAAATGTTTACATCATCAAATGAATCAGAAAGGTCTAAATTAAATGAAATATGGATTTTCGATTCTTTTGGTAATGCAATAGTAAACCCAAATAAGGGACAACCATTGATGTTTGACCTTCAAGGCTTCAAAAATAATGTTCAAACTAAGCAACCAGTAGAAACTAAGCGATCTGGAGAAATAAATCCTATAAATCCCAAAGACATTTTAAATCACTTAGTTTACAGTTCAATACCTGATACGGAGAATTTGTACTTAGCCATGCGCGTAGAACATAGTGCTTTTGCAAAGGCAGTGAAGAATTTAATAGTTATCTTTTTATGGTTCGCCATTATTATTTCATTTTTAATTTTTATAGCTGCAAATAAAATGACAAATTTTATTACCAAACCCTTGACTCGTATGGTGGAAATCATCGAAAGTTCTGATGGCATAAATTTTATCGAGATTCCTTATGATTTAAAAGCAAGTAAAGATGAGATAGGGATTCTCGCAAACACAATTGATAAAATGGCTATGAATATTCGTAATAATTTAGATGTACTTAATTCTGAAATTAAAGAGCGTAAAAAAGCAGAAGAATTTTTAATTGTTTTAAATGATGGTTTGGAGTGTCGTGTACAAGATCGAACCAAGGCTTTAACTGAGGTTACTAATAACTTAACAATTTCTGAAGATAGATTTAGAATTGCTATGGAGGCTTCACATATTGGATTGTATGATTCAGATTGTACAAATGATTTAGTTGTAGTTAACGGTGTTTTTCTTAAATTAATTAATGCACCAGAATACAAGCAAGGTAGTATTAAAAATAGCGATTGGGCTGGATTTGTTGGCAAATTGGAGGATTATATATACGAAGAGGATCTAACAGGTACTATGAAATTTCATGATGATGATATGCTAATGGTAGGGAAAGACTTTTATAAGGAGTTTAGATTAAAGGAAGATCCAAGTGTTTGGCTTTCATTTATTGGTCAAGCAACAAGTAAAGATGATGCTGGAAAGGTTACAAGATTTATAGGAGTGCTTCAAAATATATCGCAGCGGAAAAAGACTGAAGTAGAGCTTAAGGCTGCTAAGGAAGAGGCAGAAGAAGCAAGCCTTGCTAAAAGTCAATTCCTTGCAAACATGAGTCATGAGATTAGAACACCAATGAATGCAATTATGGGGCTTACTCACTTAATCAGTCAATCTGAGTTAAATGATTCTCAGAGAAATTATATTTCAAAGATAGATGGTTCGTCAAAGACATTACTTAGAGTTATTAACGATATTTTGGATTTTTCAAAAATTGAAGCAGGAAAACTGGAACTAGAAAATATTAGATTTAACCTGGATAAGGTATTTGAGAATGTATCAAGTCTATATACAACTTCAGCGACTAATAAAGGTATTGACATTAATTTTGATATAGGTGAAGGTGTGCCAGATAGTCTAAATGGAGACCCACTTAGACTAGAACAAATTATATCTAACTTGACTACAAATGCTATTAAGTTTACAAGGCAAGGTGAAGTAAATGTTGTGGTTAGAGATTATGATGATAGGGAAGATAAAGTTAAGCTGCATTTTAGTGTTACAGATACAGGAATAGGGCTTACAAAGGAACAAATGGAAAGGCTGTTTACTGCCTTTACCCAGGCTGACAATTCTATGACCAGGAAGTATGGTGGGACAGGTCTAGGGCTCACAATTACAAAGCAACTGGTGGATTTAATGAATGGTGAAATATGGGTAGAAAGTGAATACGGTGAAGGCTCCACCTTCCACTTTATTATAGAATTTGATAAAATTCCAAATTTAATAACTCCAAGCTACGAGAGATATCCTGATTTAAAAGGAAAAAAAGTACTAATTATTGACCATAATAAGACGTCATTAATGATACTTGAACGTATGCTACGGTCATTTTTACTTGAAGTCACAGCCCTTAGGAACCCCTTTGAAGCTATTGAATTATTAAAAAGGGAGAACTTTGATTTACTTGTTATTGACTTTAATTTGCCAGAATTATCAGGAATTGATTTGTATAAAAGGTTAGTAGTTAATACTGATATTATGGTGCCGAAAACAATATTTGTAAGTGCAACGGGACGTGAGAGTTATTATAATCAAGCAAATCAATTAGGCGTAAAAAACTTCCTTGTGAAGCCTATTAATCAATCTTTAATGTTTGATGCTGTGATAGGTGCTTTTAAAGGAGGGTCAACGAGAGAAATTGCTAAAGGATTTAATGAAGAAATCAAAGTAAAGGTTCAAAGACTACTTAAGGATAAGAGAATACTACTAGTGGAAGATAACGATATTAATCAGTTGGTTGCAAAGGATATTTTAGAGCAGGCTGGCATTATGGTAAGTATTGCAAGCAATGGTGAAGAGGCAATAAAATATGTTCATGCAAATAAGTTTGATGCCGTTCTTATGGATGTGCAAATGCCAATAATGGATGGGTACAAAGCCACAGAAATTCTTAGAGAAACCTATCCAAGTTCAATACTACCAATTATAGCAATGACTGCTAACGCACTAAAGGGTGATAGGGAAAGAAGTATTGAAGCGGGTATGAATGACTATATTTCAAAACCAATTGATCCAGAGATCTTGTTTGAAACCCTTGTAAAATGGTTAATAGGCGATGCTACAAGAAACATTGAAAAATCCTTAAAGGAAGCTTCATCAGAAAAGATTGAGGTTTTAGACTTTAATAGAACATTAATTCGACTAGGGAACAAACAAAGTTTCTATTATGATTTATTAAATAGATACTGTGACAATTATAATAACCTAGCAAATGAATTTTCTGTTATGAGGAGAAATAAGCAGCAGGATGAAGCCAAACGATTTATTCATAGTCTCAAGGGTGTTACTGGGAATATAGGAGCTATGAAGCTCAACAAATTTATTACTGAGTTTGAACAGCAATATGAGACCTATGACAATGAAACTTTAGGTGAAAAGCTTATAGCACTATCTAATTTAAATGAGGAACTTCTAAATAGGATTGCTGAAGTTATATCAAAAGAGGATTCAGAGGAAAAATCATTAAGCTTGAGCGCGGATATTAGCTTAGATTTATATAAGTTATTGGAAGCTTTGAAAAAAGCCCGCGCTAATGAAATAAAAGAAAGTATGAACTATTTATTAGCAAATAGCGAAGCTATAGAATTTATAGTGCAAATTAACGAAATAAAAAAACAGGTGGATCGCTATCGGTTTAAAGATGCTAAGGCTATGGTAGAGCAGCTAATAAATGTTATAAAGGAGCAAAGCAATGGATAGACAAAAGACCATAATGATAGTAGATGATACGGAAATGAATATTGTTATCCTAGTGGAGGCGCTTCAAGATGATTATGATTTAATTGTAGCTATTAATGGGATAGATGCTATTGAACTACTTGAAGATCAAAAACCTGATCTAATTCTTTTAGATATTATGATGCCGGAAATAGATGGATATGAGGTTTTAAAAAAGTTAAAGGGAAATCCGGACTTAGAGCATATACCTGTTATTTTACTATCAGCAATTACTGATAGTGATTCGAAAAACAAGGGTTTTTCGTTAGGTGCAGTGGATTATGTTACTAAACCCTTTGAGATTATTGAAGTTAAGGCTAGAGTTAGAACACAAATTAGACTTGAAGAAGCACGCCTTGTGCTGGAAAACCAGAATATTGTTTTGGAAGAGAAAGTTAAGGAAAGAACAAGACTAATTGAAAGAACTAACTTTGCTACGATCTATTGCCTAGCAGCTTTGGCTGAGACACGAGACCCTGAAACTGGGGCGCATATAAAAAGAACACAAAAATATATCAAAGAATTGGCACTTGAATTAAGTGACAAAGAGGAATATAAAGATGTACTTACAAGAGAATATATTGAGCTACTTTATAAATCAGCACCCTTACATGACATTGGTAAAGTAGGGATAAAGGACAGTATTCTTCTAAAGCCAGGGAAACTTACGGTGGAAGAATTTGAAGAAATGAAAAATCACACAACCTATGGCGGAGAATCCTTAATGGTAGGCATAAAAGAATTAGGTCAAGAGTCATTCTTAACCTTAGCTAAGGAAATTGCCTTAACTCATCATGAAAAATGGGATGGTTCTGGATATCCAAGGGGACTATCAAAGAAAGAAATCCCAATATCAGGACGACTTATGGCACTTAGTGATGTGTATGATGCCCTTATTAGCAAAAGGGTTTATAAGGAAGCATATACCCACGAAGAGGCTAAAAATATTATTCTAGAGGGTAGAGGAATCCATTTTGATCCAGATGTTGTTGATGCCTTTATAACAAGAGAGAGTAAATTCATCGAAATTATGAATGGATTTAGAGATAATTAACAAAAAAGAAATAACAGGAAAATGAATAAATTTCCTGTTATTTCTTTTTTCTTACATTTTGGCCTCAATAGTTATTTTTCTAAACATGAAAGCTATAAGTAGAAGCTCTTAGCTAGCCTCAACCACATCAAATTGGCTGTTATAAAGATTAGCGTAGAATTCTCCTTTTGCAAGGAGTTCTTTATGACTGCCTTGTTCTACAATATCGCCATGATTCATAACAAGAATTAAATCAGCATCACGAATAGTTGATAAACGATGAGCAATTATAAAGCTGGTTCTATTCTCCATTAAGCGATTCATAGCTCTTTGTATAAGAACCTCAGTACGAGTATCTACAGAACTTGTAGCCTCGTCTAAGATAAGAATCTTAGGATCTGCAAGGAATGCTCTAGCTATAGTTAATAATTGTTTTTGTCCTTGAGATACATTTGATGCTTCCTCATTAAGCAGCATATTGTAACCATCTGGTAAAGTATGAACAAAGCTGTCTGCATGTGCTGCCTTAGCTGCCACAATAACTTCGGCATCGGTTGCATCAAGTCGTCCATAACGTATGTTTTCCATTATACTAGCATTATAAAGCCATGTATCTTGTAAAACCATGCCAAACATTGAACGCAGATCATTACGAGTGAATTTTTTTATATCATAACCATCTATTTCAATTGCACCTTCATTAATATCATAAAAACGCATCAATAGTTTAATCATAGTACTTTTACCTGCACCAGTAGGTCCAACAATTGCAACCTTTTGTCCAGGTTTTATTGAAGCAGAGAAATCATTAATTACCACTTTATCAGCATTATAGCCAAAATGAACATTCTTGAATTCAACATGTCCTTTAACATCAATGTTCTTTATTGGGTTTGAGATTTCTGGTACTTCTTCCTCTTCCTCTAGAAATTCAAATACACGTTCTGCTGAAGCTGCAGTTTGCTGAAGTATATTAGAGATATTTGCAAGTTGTGAAAGGGGTTGTGTAAATTGACGAACATATTGGATAAAGGCCTGAATATCACCAACCTTAATAGTTCCATTTGCTGCAAGGTAACCACCCAATATACATACTGCAACATATCCTAAATTACCTACAAAGTTCATAAGAGGCATCATTATACTAGTTAGGAATTGTGATTTCCACGCTACTCCGAAAAGCTTGTTGTTCATTTTATCAAATTTTTCAACGCTTTGTTTTTCTCCATTAAAGGCTTTCATTACAATATGGCCACCATACATTTCCTCAACGTGTCCATTTACATGTCCTAAATAGTCTTGTTGCTGTTTAAAGAATTTTTGAGAATTCTTTACAATAACCATAATGAGACCCATTGATAGAGGAATCATTAACATTGCTGCAAGAGTTAATTGCCAGCTTATAGTAAGCATCATAATTAGTACTCCCACAACGGTTGTAACTGAGGTTATAATTTGACCTAAGCTTTGATTAAGTGTTTGACTTAGGGTATCAACGTCATTTGTAACACGGGATAATACTTCACCATGACTAGTTTTATCAAAGTATTTTAGAGGCATACGATTAATTTTTTCTGAGATATTTTTTCTGAAGTCATAACTTACTTTCATAGAAACATTTGACATTATATAACCTTGAATATAACTAAACAATGAGCTAATAAGGTATAGCACAGTAAGCAAAATAATAATTTTTCCAATATAATTGAAATCAACACTGCCTGTGCCAGCTATTTTAGCCATGGTACCTTCAAATAATTCTGTTGTCACATTACCAAGGATTTTTGGCCCTACTATAGCAAATATGGAACTAGCTATGGCAAATATTAATACTAAAAGCATTGAAAGTTTATAAATGCTTAAGTAGTCAATAAGTTTTTTCATGGTACCTTTAAAGTTACGAGCTTTTTCGCCACCTACCATTGGACCAGGGCCCATTTGGGCTCCTCCACGCTTAGGAGGACGCGGTTCTTTTTTATTGCTTTCCATTATGCTAATTCCTCCTTTGAAAGTTGTGATAAAGCAATTTCCTGATAAGTTGTGCAGGTTTCCATGAGTTCATTATGAGTACCTACTCCAACTATTCTGCCTTCATCAAGAACAATTATCTGCTCAGCGTTTTTAATTGTGGATATACGTTGCCCAACAATAAGAAGTGTGCTGAGACCAGTTCCATCCTTAAGTGCTTTTCTAAGTAATGAGTCTGTCTTAAAGTCAAGTGCAGAGAAACTATCATCAAATATATAAATTTTAGCTTTCTTTACAAGAGCACGTGCAATAGATAATCTTTGTTTTTGCCCCCCAGACACATTAGCTCCACCTTGGGATATTTCACTTTTAAATCCCTTTGCATCTTCGTTTATAAATTCCATGGCTTGTGCAATTTCAGCAGATTTATTTATTTCGGAATCTGTGGCATTTTCATCTGCATATTTTAAATTTGATTCGATGGTACCTTGGAATAATGAACCCTTTTGAGGAACATAGCCAATTTGATCACGTAGATCATGTTGGGTGACTTGCCTTATATCTATACCATCAATAAGGATTTCTCCACTTGTTATATCATAAAAACGTGGAAGCAAGTTTATGAGTGTAGTCTTACCAGCACCAGTCGAGCCTATAAATGCAGTGGTTTTACCTGGCATAGCTTTAAAACTAATGTTTTTAAGAACATCTTCCTCAGCTCCTGGATACCTAAAGGACACATTATTGAATTCTATAAGGCCCTTCACATCCGTGTCAAAATGTTTAGGATCTTTCGGATCTATAATAGTAGGTTCAATTTGTAAAACCTCATTAATTCTCTGAGCAGATACGGAAGCTCTAGGTATCATAATAAACATAAAGGACATCATTAGGAAGGCAAATAAAATTTGCATAGCATATTGCATAAAGGCCATCATATCGCCTACTTGCATATTTGAAGATGCAATCTGATGAGCGCCAACCCAAACAATGAGAAGAGTAACTCCGTTCATTATTAACATCATAGCGGGGAAGAGAGCTACCATTACACGATTTACAAATAGGTTTGTTTTTGTAAGGTCATTATTTGCCGTGTCAAATCTACTTTCTTCAAATTTTTGAGTATTGAAAGCTCGTATTACCATCATTCCTGAAAGGTTCTCGCGGGTAACTAAGTTAAGCCTATCAACAAGCTTTTGAATAAGTTTGAACTTTGGAAGTGCAATGGCAAATACGGTACCGATTAATCCTATAAGCACTATAACTGCTAGAGCAATAGTCCAAGACATAGAGGCACTCTTATTATAGGCTTTAAAAACACCGCCAATACCTATGATAGGTGCATATATTAACATCCTTATAGCCAAAGCGATAACTGTCTGAATTTGTGTAATGTCATTAGTAGTTCTTGTTATTAGGGAAGCTGTTGAAAATTTATCAAACTCTGTGCTTGAGAAGCTTTCAATTTTCGTAAATATACTTTTTCGAAGGTTACGAGCTACGCCAGCAGCGGTTCTTGAAGATAAAAATCCAACTACCACTGTACATGCTGCACCAAGTAAGGATAATAAAAGCATGAGTTTTCCAGCACGAAGAATATAGCTACTTTGGATTTTGCCTGTATCCATACCTAATGCATCATATTCAACTTTAATGCTACTTGCAGCAGCTTGAACGAGCATAGTATTGCCGCCGAGTGCTGTAATTTTTTCATCAGTGTCTTTACTTAACTTAGCTCGCTGCTCTGCTGGCATGTTTGAAAGTAAAGCAAACAGGTCAGTATTTGCAGGCAACTTTGTTCCATTAAAGGATATTTCCCCACCTTTCGCATCGGTCTTCATTTTTTCAATTCCAGAAACTACTAAGAAGGCCTTCCCGATTATGGGATTTAGTTTATCAACCTCAGTTTTATCAATATCCTTTAATACATAAATAGACTCTTTTTCGAGCTGCGGGTAATCCGCAACATATTTATCATAATCTGGACTTGTCTTATCAATAAATATATAATTACTAGAAACTTCAGTTTTATCAGTATCACCAATAAATAACATTAGTTTATCCATTTTACTTTTTCTAACTGCTTGTGGTACTGCACTCTCAATACCATTTTGTTGTATTCCCTTATTTACAATGTTCGACATATAGTCTGGCAGTGCAAGATCAGACATAGCCTGAACGTATAATAGAAATATTGCTACAACAATCATGGCAATAAATGGTTTGAAGTATTTTGCTAATTTGAACACTACATAATCAACTCCCTATCTATTTTCATATGATTAAATCTATTTTTGTGTATCTCTGTTACCGTGTTTATCCATAAGCTGTTCTAAGGTGTCTAAACCTTTTAAGATTACCTCAATTTCTTCAGCAGTAGCTTTATTTATTGCATCTTCAAAGGTTTGTTCAATTTTAGAAAAGTTTTTTTTGCAATTTTTTTGAAAGTCGTTACTTACTTTTACATAAACAACACGTCTATCATCTAGGCTTCGGATCCTCTCAACTAAACCCTGCTTTTCTAGTCTGTCAATAATTCCAGATACAGTACTATTTGATAATCCAATTTTTTCACTTAAATCACTTATTTTCATTTCTCCGTCATGAGATAGAATGCCCATCATCATTCCTTGAGGACCTGTCAAGTTCATATCATTAAAGTGTTGTCCCATACTTTGTTTTACCATATGACCTATTCGTTTTAGCGATTTAAATATTCTAAATCCATTACTAAGCTCATTCAATTTCTCACCTTCTTCTCTAATAGTTTCATTGCGAATGTTTCGTGTTAAAATGTTTCGTATGCAAAATATATTTTACGCTTTAAACTTCTTTTCGTCAATAAAAATTTCAAATCAATTGTTAAATATATATTATGATTTGTGCGAAAAAAACCTAATATGAATTTTATTAACTACCAATGTAAAATATATGTTAAATTTTTTAACAGGTTGGAAAAGATACAAAAATATGGTATTATATACTAGAAAGTTACAAGTAGAGCATTGCCAATGACTCATGAAAATTAGAAGAGCTTGAATTTTATAAGTTCTTTCACTAATAATTTTTATGGGGTAATCATATTGAGAGTTATTAATTTATCAATATGAAGTACTATAAAAAGGGGGATTATTATGAAAAAGATTTTATCATGTATTCTAATCGCAGCTGCATTACTTTTAAACACATCACCAGTTTTTGCATCAGGTGTAATAGCACTAGACAATAAAGTGCCAGAAAAGGTAGTAGAACTATCTCAAAAACCAGTTGAAACAAGAGTAAAGAAAGTATCTGAAGTTATTGAAGAAGTAAATCAATCTGTAGTTGCTGTCATAGGAAAGAATACAAAATACAGAGAAGAAGAACAAATATTTTCGAAGTTTCCAAAGAATTTACAACATGGTTCAGGAGTTGTAATAGGTAATGATGGAAGAATTTTAACAAATAATCATGTAGTAGATGGTCTCGAGGACATTTATGTGGTTACATATGATGGGAATGTGTATAAAGCACAACTTTTGTATGCGGACAAGGAAATTGACTTAGCACTTTTAAAGATTAATAGAACAAATTTAAAACCTATAAAGTTAGCAATTGAAAGTGAAATAAAAGTTGGGGACGATGTTGTAGCAGTAGGTACACCTTTATTTTTTGGATACAGAAATAGTGCCTCTAAAGGAATTGTAAGTGGGCTTGATAGACCTGTAGATAGTATGTACACATATTTACAGACAGACGCAGCTATAAACCCAGGAAACAGTGGCGGTCCACTTATCAATATGAACTGTGAGTTAGTTGGTATAAACACACTGGGATATATGTTTTATCAAGGAATGAGTTTTTCAATCCCTGTTGGAAATATTAATTATTTCAACGACCATTATAATAAATTTGGTAAAATAAAAAGATGTTTTACTGGAATTGAGTTTGAAGAAAACTGGGCAGCTATGCTTGGACTTCCTACTAATCAAGGGTTAAAAGTAGTTACACTTCAAAAGGATGCTGTTGTAACAAATACTCAGGTAAAAGAAGGGGATATGCTAGATGCTATAGACGGAAAGCCTACTACATCAATAGCTCATTATAATGAGATTTTAAAAGGTCATTTACCTGGTGATAAAGTAAAATTAAGCTTTAGCCGTGGCGATATAAAATTTGATGTAGAAGTAGTTTTAAAAGAACAACCAAGTGAAAAGAGTAAAGAAAGTAAGGATGGGGAGGGGAAATAGATTATGATTAAAAATAGAGTTACATCAACATTGCTTACTCTTTGCCTACTAATTGGAGCAACAGCACCAATGGTACAAGCTAAAGAAGATGATGGGAAAATTGACTTATATCAAGTTTTTTCTAATAAAGCAGACCAAATGAAAACTGAAGTAGGAAGTCTTATATATAAGTGGTCTATGCATTTGCCAGATGATGGCATTATTTATAAGTCAGAAAGCGCAAACTATTTTAATATGTCAACCAATAGTTATAAGTCCTCTGTTCAACTGCAGGTTGAAAAAAACAAGAATGAGCTGACACTAGAAGAGTATCTATATAAGATGCAAAATAATACATCAAGGAACCAATACTTTTATGAACAAGAAAAGGAATTATCGATAGATATTGCTGTAGACAGTTCGGGAGAAAGATATATTCGTATAATTAAATCTAATCCATATATAGATTATTATTTGGTAGACGCTGCAGCACAAGAAATGGGAGAGTATGTTGAAAATAGAATATATATGAAGAATAATTTTATTTATAATTTAACAATACTTATGAATGGGCAGTTTTATAGAGATCATGAAGAAATGTTTGATAAATTAGTAGCTTCTTTCAAACTTTCTTTTGATGAAAAAAACCAGTATATCAAAGAGTTATCAGATTCAGTTAGTACTACTAGAGAATATAAAAATACAAGCTACGGCTGGAAACTCATAATGAGCCCTTATTGGAAAGTAGAGGGTGCACCTAATGCTCGTAACCAAAAACTTATTCCTGTATACAGTGATGAGGAATTGGATCAAGTGAAAAAGGTTGAAGAAAAAGTTGAAGAACAGATAATGGTACCTGAAGGAGTTACAGTTAGTTTAATTAGTTCAGCAGGAAAGGATGAAACTGCTTCAAGTTGGGCGCAGTACGACATCCAAACATTAAAGGATAAGTACAATAATGAAGTTTATGAAATATTAGATAATGAAGCAAAAAAACAAGGATCTTTAAATGTTCATAGTGTGATTATTAGATATAAAACGGTCACTAATAATCCTTATGTGGTTCACAACTTATATGTTATAGGAAATGGATATAAATATTTAGTAACTGCAACAATGAAAGAAGACCAATATAAAGATTCTACTAAAAGATCTGCTTATGAAAATATGATAAGTTCGTTTATTTTAGACAAAGCATGCATAAGTGAATATTTAGGTAAAATTATTGCAGCAAAATCATTAATAAATTTAAGTGATTCAAAAGAAGTAAAGCTTAAGAAATATGATTTCCAAACTAACGTAACCAAAAGATTTAATACCTCTAGGGATGAAGAAGACTTTTACTTTAATGAGTATATGTATTATAACTACGGGTATAGAGAGGCTATAAGTAATAATGAGTATATCAGTGCAACTGATCCAGTAAACAATATAAGTGTAAGTATGAGTGCGGGCCTTGATACAAGCGAAATGAAAGAAGCTATTAAAAATAGGGCTGAGGTTTATTCAAGTGATGATGAAATACGGATGGGTCTTGCCACACTTAAAATTAAGTCGACTCAGTATAATGGAGCAGAGATTTATTACATTGAAAAGGAATATGACTTAAATGCTATCAACAAGTTTGTAAAAGAAGATGATACTAAGATATATGATTTAGAACAGTTACGAAATCAATACGATTATATAATTAAAATAGGAAAGGATACTTATACACAAAGTACTACTTTACCTGTAGCTAATATGACCTCAAACAATAAAGCTAAAGTTAGCAGCATTTGGGAGAATACTACTACAAGCAAAGTGAATTATAGTAAATTAAATCTTACTTGGATCGAGCATAAGCTTGAGGACTTTAAAAATAAACAATAAATAGAGTATAAAAAAAGGACAGGGCTCAATAAAATTTGAGCTTTGTCCTTTTTAGTTTTAATTATTACATATTTGATATAGCTCCAGAGATAAAAGGAATCAACCAAATAATCCAAACTACTATACTAAATTTATGGAATTTGTCTATCATGTTTTGTTTTTTCTTAAAAAGAACTACTGCAGCCCATATAGCATGAATAAGCATTAGCGC
>Ga0123336_10003616_pt1 | contig 12822 bp, 10 predicted proteins | sample SSSSmetaG_FD_96466 | JGI IMG/M metagenome (GOLD analysis project Ga0123336, IMG submission 96466) | Glacier valley bacterial and archeal communities from Borup Fiord, Nunavut, Canada, to study Microbial Dark Matter (Phase II) - ​SSSS metaG | ecosystem: Environmental > Aquatic > Freshwater > Ice... | reverse complement strand
CCGAGAAGGGTACTTTTTCCGCTGCCGGAAGCCCCCATAATCGCAACGAATTGGCCCGCCGGCACATCGAAGTTAATGCCTTTCAGGATTTCGACGCTGTGCGCGCCATTGGTGATGGTGCGGGTAAGGCCGGTGACGGAGATGATGGGCTGCGAGATTGTGTTCTCCTTATCTTTTACTATGACATTGGGGGGCAAATGGATGGTTTCTATGAAATGGTCGCGACTGCTTTGTTTGTTTGCCGTAAGCGCCGCCAGTGCGGCGACGCCCGATATTCGGCCCTCCGTGGTGGCGTTCGGGGATAGCCTATCGGCGGGTTTCGGCGCGGAGGCTGGAAAAAGCTATCCAGATTATCTGCAAAAAATGCTGGACGCGAATGGCTATCGATATCGTGTCATCAACGCCGGCGTGAGTGGCGATACGTCCAGCGACGGCGTGGAGCGGATGCGGGATATCGTCTCCGCCCATCCCGCCGTGGTCATTGTCGAATTCGGTGGCAACGATGGCCTGCGCGGTCAACCGGTGGCCGGCACGAAAGCGAATCTGCAGCAGATGATTGTGACGCTGCAGAAGAGCGGCGCAAAGGTGGTGCTGGCAGGCATCACGCTCCCGCGCAACTATGGCCCGGAGTACATTCGCTCCTTCGACAATATCTACACCGATCTGGCCAAGCAGTACAAAGTGGTGCTGGTGCCCTTTCTGCTGCAGGGTGTCGCGGCTGCATCGCCGGGGCTGATGCAGAAGGACGGCATCCATCCCACGGCGGCGGGAAATGAGAAAGTGGCGGCTACGGTTTACAAGTATCTGGCGCCGGTGCTGAAGAAGTGACTAGCGCTCTTCGAGGCGCGTGATGCGGGTTTCGTGATTGCCGAGCTACGTCAGGAACGCATCGATTTTCTGGTTCATGCGCTCCGAGTCAACACGCATCTCCGCGCGAATCACATCTAGCAGGTTATCCACGCGGTTATCAATTTGACGCGACAGATCGTCAATCCTTTTGTTCACGTCTCCGATTCGGTTGTTAACATCTCCGATTCGGTTGTTCGTATCGCCGAAGCGGCTATTGTTGAACCACGAAGCGACGAAGATCGCGAGCATCGTAAAGGCGATCGTCAGGATTTGGGCATCGGACATCATCTGCACCGTTCCACAGTGTAGCGCCGGCCATACAATTCTCAGCGCCAACCGCTAAGCTTAAGTATGTCTCTTGTTGTCGTCGGCTCCGTCGCGTATGACGGCGTCGAAACTCCTCATGGCAAGGTGGACCGCATACTGGGCGGCGCCTGCACCTACATCGCGCTGGCCGCGAGCTATTTTACTCACACCCGCATTGTCGGCGTGGTGGGCGATGATTTCGCGCCCGAAGATACCGAGTTCCTGCGCAGCCGGGGCATCGATCTGGAGGGCCTGGAACATGTGCCGGGAAAGACTTTCTTCTGGAAGGGCAAATACTCACCCGACATGAACGATCGCGAAACTCTCGCCACCGACCTGAACGTGTTTGCCGATTTTCAGCCGAAGCTGCCGGAGAGTTATCGCGAAGAGCCTTATCTGTTGCTGGGCAACATTCAACCTGAACTGCAACGCGATGTGCTGAAACAGATGCGCAAGCCGAAGCTGGTGGGCGGCGACACGATGAACTATTGGATTGCCGACCATCGTGAAAAACTGCTGCCGACCATTCGCGAATGGGACTTTTTGCTGATCAACGATAGCGAAGCGCGGATGCTGTCTGGCGAACACAACCTGTTGAAGGCCGCCGCCGCGATCCATGCGATGGGTCCGCATACTCTGGTGATCAAACGCGGGGAGTATGGAGCGCTGCTCTTCGCGCGCGGCCGCCACTTTATGGTGCCGGGTTATCTGCTGGAAGAGGTCTTCGACCCGACTGGTGCGGGGGACTGTTTCGCGGGCGGCTTCATAGGTTATCTGGCCAGCGGCGGTGTGTCACCAACGCGCGGTGAAATTGACGATACCGACTTGCGACGCGCGGTAATTTACGGATCCGTGATGGGGAGCTTCTGCTGTGAAAAATTCGGGCCGGACCGCTTCAGGACGCTCTCGCGGGCGGAGATCGACGAGCGGTTCCACGAATTCAAAACCTGCACCGATTTCTAAGACAGCGATCTTGGCGGTGGCGCTGTTTGCGGCGTTATGCGGTGCGGCGGCGGTGTGGTTCTTCTATTCAAACGGTTCGCTGCTGTACTACGGTGACGCGGAGGCGCATTTGAACATCGCGCGGCGCGTGCTGGATTCGCGCACTCCCGGCTACGACCAGTTGGGCACAGTATGGCTGCCGCTGCCGCACATCCTGATGATTCCGTTTGCGCGCGATCTTGAGTTATGGCGCACGGGGTTGGCGGGGTCTATCCCGTCGGCGGCGTGCTTTGTATTGGCGGCGTGTTTCTTTTTCAGCGGCGCCAGACGAGTGACGGGCGATGCGGTTGCGGCGGTGACGGCGACGGCTATCTTTGTGCTGAACCCGAATGCGCTGTATCTGCAATCGACCGCCATGACGGAGCCGATCTTCTTCGCGGCGTTTTGCGGGCTGTTCTATGCAACAGCCGCGTTTGCGGAAACGCGCCAACCGCGCTTTGTGGCGCTGGCTGGCATGTGCGCGGCGGCGGGCACGCTGATTCGTTATGAAGGCTGGTTCCTGCTTCCGTTCGCGGCGGTGTTCTTCTATGCCACGGCGCAGGAGCGCAAATTTCGAGCCGCTTTCGTGTTTAGCGCGATTGCCGGCATGGGCCCTCTGCTTTGGCTGGCATACAACTATTGGGTCTTCGACAACGCGCTGGAATTCTATAACGGCGCCGGTTCTCCGCGCGCGATTCAGGGCGGCAAGGCTTACCCGGGGTTGCACGATTGGCGCTTGGCGGCGCAATACTATTTCACAGCGGCACGCCTGAATTTAGGCACACCGTTGTATTGGGCCGGTTGGATCTGCCTGCCCGCCGCTGTGTTGCGCTTCAGGCGAATGGCATGGCCGGTGTTGCTGCTGCTGTTGCCGGCTATCTTCTATTTATGGAGCATGCATTCATCGGGCGGCACACCCATCTTTGTGCCCTCGCTGATGCACTCCTGGTACAACACCCGCTATGGTTTGGTGCTGCTGCCGTTCGCGGCATTCGCGTGCGCGGCGCTGGTTTCGATATTACCCGCGTCGGTGCGGGGCACGGCGGCGGCGGTGTTGATTCTGATCTGCGCGGGGCAGTGGCTGCTGTTTCCACGGCCGGAAAGCTGGGTGACGTGGAAGGAGTCGCAGGTGAACTCCGAATCGCGCCGCGCCTGGACTTCGCAGGCCATCGGCATGTTGTCCGCCGAATACAAACCGGGCCAGACCATCTACTCGACACCGGGCGATGTGCTGGGGATCTATCGCCGTATGGGCATCCCTTTCCGCGATGTACTCACGGTGGATAACGGGCCTTTGTATCAGGCTGTGACGGTGCGGCCCGATCTGTTTCTATGGACTCGATGGGCCGTCTGCTTTGCCGGCGACGACACTCAGACCACTGTAGACAAAGCCCGGCTCAGCGGGCTCGACTACGAATTGAAGCACGACATTGTTGTGCCCAACGCGGCGGTGCTGCAGATTTATCGCCGCTCCCCGCAGGCTCCGAATATACTTCCATGACCCTTGTCCCCTTTACGAAAGCTCACGGCGCGAAGAACGATTTTCTGCTGACTTGGCGGAAGGACGCACCTCAGAACGATCTGCCCCATTTCGCGCGTGCGATTTGCGACCGCTACACGGGAGTGGGCGCGGATGGTTGGATGCTGGTGGACGACAAGCCTTCGATTGAACTCTACAATTCGGACGGCAGCAAGCCTGAGCTGTCGGGTAACGGCACGCGCTGCGCGGCGGCCTTTCTGATCGCGAATGGGGTGGCCGGGGAGACGCTGTCGATTGCGACCGGTGCCGGGCCGAAGCACCTAAAGCTGCTGCGCCGCGAAGGGCCCGAGTATTGGTTCCAGATGGATATGGGCACTCCTGTGTTCGAAGAGGAGCGCGTTCAGATCGAGAGTCTGGACGCGACGCTGGTCAACGTAGGCAACCCGCAATGCGCGGTCATGGTGGAGCATTTCGATTTCGATTGGCGTGCGGCTGGCGCGAAGATTGAACGCCACTCGCGGTTTCCAAAGCGCACCAACGTATCGTTCGTTCGGGTGGCCTCGCCGCACACGCTCGACGTGCGTTTTTGGGAGCGAGGCGCGGGTGAAACGAACAGTTCCGGTACCGGTTCCACCGGCGCTTTCGCGGCGGCGATCATGCGCAAACTGATCTCCAGCCCAGTTCGCGTGCTGACTCCAGCGGGACCGCTCGAACTCGAATGGAACTCGACAATTCTGCTCACCGGACCCGCCCAGATTGTGGCAGAAGGCAAATTTCACTATGAGAAGATTGCGATAGATGATTAGCGAATTGCTGGCCCAGAAAATCCAATCGCGGACCGCGCGGGTGGGGATTGTCGGGCTTGGCTATGTCGGACTCCCGCTCGCCGTGGAATACGCCAAAGCTGGGTTTCCCGTGACGGGCATCGATCTTAGCGCGCCAAAAGTTGACCGCGTGAATGCTGGGGAATCTTACATCGCGGACATTCACTCTGCAGAGTTGAAGCCGCTGGTGGATTCGGGAAAGCTGCGGGCTACCATGGATTTTTCAGTCATCGCGGATCTGGATACCGTGAACATCTGCGTGCCGACTCCGCTGCGAAAGACGAAGGATCCGGACATGAGTTACATTGTCGCGGCCACTCAGGAAATTGCCCGCTATTTTCACAAGGGCATGTTGATCATTCTCGAAAGCACGACGTATCCGGGCACGACCGATGAACTGGTGTTGCCGATGCTGGAAAAGAGCGGGCTGAAGGTGGGCGAAGATTTTTTCCTGTGCTTCTCGCCGGAACGCGTGGACCCGGGCAATGCGAAGTTCCAGACGCGGAACATTCCAAAAGTGGTGGGGGGCACCACCCCGGCCTGCACCGAAATTGGTCGAACGTTTTATGCGCAGGCGCTGGAACATGTGGTACCGGTGAGTTCCACGCAAGTAGCCGAAATGGTGAAGCTGCTGGAAAACACCTTCCGCATGATCAATATCGGCCTGGTCAATGAGATAGCCATCATGTGCGATGGCATGGATATCAATGTATGGGAAGTGATTGAAGCGGCGGCCACCAAGCCTTTCGGCTTTATGCCGTTTTACCCGGGGCCTGGCTTGGGCGGGCACTGTATTCCCATCGACCCTTTCTACCTTTCGTGGAAATCGAAGCAGGCTGGAATTGAAGCGCGCTTCATTGAGCTTGCGGGGAACATCAACGGACAGATGCCACATTTCGTCGTGGCGAAGATTCAGAATGCGCTGAACGATCACTCGAAGCCGATCAAAGGCTCATCGATTCACATCTATGGCGTTTCTTATAAGCGCGATATTGACGATGTGCGCGAATCTCCGGCGATCGACATTATGCTGCTGCTGGCGAAGCGCGGCGCAAAGATCAGCTATACGGATCCGCATGTGCCTTCAATGAAGCTGGAGGATCTGGAATTCAAAAGTCAGGAAGATTTCAGCGGGGCCGATTGCGTGGTGGTGGTGACGGACCATTCCGCGTTCGATTACGGCGCTGTTTTGGAAAAAGCAAAGCTGATTGTCGACACCAGGAATGCATTCAAAAACGTGATTTCCGACAAGATTGTCCGGTTATGATCCGCGGGTCAATTTGACATCCACTTGTGTTCGGGAGGAAGATTCAAGCATAAGAGGTATTCCAATGTGTTTCGCGGACGTTGCCATTCTGCTTCTCTGTTCCGGTGTTGTTGCCACTGCCCAAACTGTTATTTCCGCTCATTCAGGCACGGTACATCTTGCCGAGGGAGCTGTATTCATAGATGCAAAGCCTATCATTCAAAAGTTTGGGACTTTTCCGGAATGGAAAGAAAAGTCTGAGTTGCGGACGGAGCAGGGTCGGGTAGAAATTCTGCTGACGCCGGGTGTGTTTCTTCGGGTGGGTGAGAACAGCGCTGTTCGGATGTTGGACAACCGGCTGAGCGCCACTCGCGTGGAACTGGTTTCCGGGCAGGCCGTTGTGGAAGCGGACGATCCGATGAAAGAGAATGCCGTGACGCTGGTGTTTGGCGATTACGAAGTGCGCGTGCGAAAGAGCTCTGTGTTCGCGATTGAGAGTTCGCCGGCGCAGTTAAAGGTGTATTACGGCGAGGCTTCGGTGGCCTACCAAGGCAACATTGTGAGCGTGAAAGCGGGTCGGCTGCTTCCTTTCACCGCAGCGTTGGCAATGGAAAAGTTTGACACCAAAGAGGGCGATGCGCTGACGCGTTGGAGCCGGCGCAGGAGTGAATATGTCGCAGCGGCGAATGTGTCGTCCGCGAAGTCGCTCAAGGATAACGGATCTTCGTGGTCCGCGGGCAATTGGTATTACAACCCGGACTACTCCATGTACACCTACATTCCGGGACGCGGCGTGAGTTGGAGCCCGTACGGGTTCGGCTATTTCAGCCCTTACTCGGTGTATGGCTACCTGCCTTACGGCTATGGATATGGAAACAATGGCTATGCATCCGGCAGTGGTTTGAGTGCGGGCCGCACCGGCGATCAAAGCGGCTCGTTCGGACGGAGCGCGAGCGTGGGGCTCAACCAGAGCGCCGCGGCGAGCAATACGGGCGGCTTTGGCCGAAGCAACAGTGCACTTGGTTCCTCTGCCAGCGCACCATCGGCAAGCCCTTCGGCGGGGACGTTCTCCGGCGGCGGCAACGTCGGCGGCGGTAGCCGGGGCGTTAAGTAATTAGCGCAAATTCTGTTCGAAGAAATCGGTGATCGATTCCAGCAGGTGACGCCGCACGGGGCCGGTCACTCCATGGGTTTTCTGCGGATAGATCAACATTTGGAATTTGCGGTTGGCTTTTTCCAAGGCATCGGCCATTTGTAGGGTGTTCTGGAAGTGGACGTTATCGTCTTCCATGTTGTGGATGATCAGGAGCTTTGCCTTTAGCGCGCCGGCGCTGGTAACAGGCGCGCTTTTTGCATAGCCTTCGACATTTTCTGAAGGGATGCCCATGTAGCGCTCCGTGTAGATGGTGTCGTAGTTGCGCCAACTTGTAACCGGCGCTCCGGCCACGCCAGCGCGGAACAAATCGGGAGCATGAGTGAGCGTGAATAGCGTCATGTATCCGCCATAGCTCCAGCCGTAAAGGCCCATGCGAGCGGTATCGGCGAAATGCAGCGTCTTCAGATAATCGATACCGGCTTTCTGATCTTCCAATTCCAGCGCACCGAGATTGTGATAAACCTGCGCTTCCCAAAGGTGTCCACGGCCGGCCGATCCGCGATTATCCACCTGCCAGATAATGAATCCTTTATGTGCCAGGGATTGATCCCAATCGACACCGGCCCAGGCATTGGTGACGCTCTGTGCGTGCGGGCCGCCATAGATCATGCAGATCACCGGATAGGTCTTCTTCGCTTTAAAGTGCGGGGGCTTGATCATGCGCGCGAAGAGTTGCGTACCATCCGAAGTGCGGAAGTTATGGATCTCCGTGGGCAGGATTTCAAAGTCGCGCTCGGGTGCGCGGTCGGCTTCGCGAAGCACAGCGAGCTGCTTGCCGGATCTGTCATGCAAGGTTGTTTCGGGCGCGGTCTTCAGGCTGGAGTAAGTGTCCACGTAGGTGTCGCCGGTGGGAGAAGCGGAGACGGCATGCGTGCCTTCGAGCGTGCTGAGGCGGCGATTGCCGGTGCCATCGAAGTTGACGGAGTAGAGTTGGCGTTCGAGCGGGCTTGCTTCGGAAGAGAGGTAGAGAATCCGCTTCGCCGCTTCATCGATTGCGGCAACGCGCGTCACCTCCCATTCGCCGCGTGTGAGTTGGCGGTCGAGTGTGCCATCCGGCTTATAGAGGAACAGATGGCGAAAGCCTCCGTCGCGTTCGCTGGACCAGAGGAAGCCGGAGCCATCGTGGAGAAACTGAGGGCCATCGTTCACGTTGACCCAGGCGCGGTCTTCCTCGTGGATGACGGTGCGCGATTGGCCGGTTGCGGTGTCGGCGAAGAGAAGGTCGACACGGCTTTGGGTACGGTTCAGTTTCTCGACCGCGATTTGGTTGCTGGACGGGAGCCAATCCACTCGTGCAATTAGATGGTCGCGTGTCTCGCCCAGGTCCATCCATTTGGTGGCTCCGCCGGTGATGGGAAGGATGCCGACGCGCACATCGGCGTTCGGATCGCCTGGCTTGGGATAGCGTTCGGGCTCAAGTACGCCGCGCGTGTTCAGCAAGCTCACTTGAGGAAATACAGGCTCATGGCTGATGTCCATCTGCAGGAAAGCGATGGAGCGGCTATCGGGCGACCACCAGTGCGCGGTGCCAAGCGAGAGCTCTTCGGGGTAGACCCAATCGAGTTCGGCATTCAGCAGGGTGTCGGACCCGTCGCTGGTCAGGCGGCTGACGGCTTTCGATGCGATGTCCAGCACGTAGAGATCGTGCGCGCGGCGGAAGGAGACTTTGGCGCCATCGGGGGAAAGCTTCGGATCCTGCTCGACTTCGGCCGTGTGCGTGAGCGTATCGAATTTGCCGGTGACGGTATCGAGGATGAAAAGGTCTCCCGAGGCGCTCACCAACATGCGGTCGCCGGTGGGGAACCATTGTTGGGATTGGGAGGAGACGCGGCGGTTGGTCCAATCGGCCAGTTCCGGCGTTGCGGGTTTTAGGGCGGCATCGTCCAAAGCCTTCCAGGCAATCACTTCGCGGCGCTTACCGGTGGATGTTTCGTAGAGCCACAGCTTAGCGGCTTCGGTATAGGCGAATTGCTTGCCATCGGGCGCCCAGGTGACGGGGCCCGCGCGCCGGGTGGGTCGCGCATTGAGGACGTCGTCAATGGTGACCGGCTTTTTAGCGGCGAAGGCGAGGCAAGCGGTAAGCGAAAGTGCGAACAGAAGGCGAGACATGAATTGCTCCATTGTACTTTCGGTCAGAATGGGAGGATGCGTTATGTATGGCTTTTGCTGCCACTGCTTATCGTCACTGCCTCTTCTCGCGGCGACCAGGTGACTCTGAAAAATGGCGATCGGGTGACCGGCGAGATTGTGAAGAAGGACGATAAGACCCTGACTGTGAAGAGCGAATTTATGGGCACACTGACGGTGCCGTGGGAACAGGTGCAGAATGTGAAGGCGACGGCTCCGGTAACGGTGGTGCTGAAGGATGGGAAGCAGGAGCAATCGACGCTGGAGAAGATGGAACCGGCACAGATTGTGGCGATACGCAATGCGGCGGAACAGCGGATGTACGAACGTCTGCTGCACCCGCGCTTGTATGAGCTGTGGGTGGGCAGGGGGACTTTTGGCCTTGCGGGGACGACGGGCAATTCGCAGACGCGTGTGATCAACGCCGCGCTGGCGGCGGCTCGCGTGACCCGGCACCATAAGACCAGTGTGCATTTGGATGCCATCAAATCGACCAGCGTGGTGAACGGTTTGAAGTCCGACACAGCACAGGCGATTCGGGGCGGTGCAGCGTATGAGAGGAATGTGGGGGCGCGCTTGTTCCTGAATGCGTTCAACGATTATGAATATGACAGGTTTCAGAACCTGGACTTGCGGGCGACCTTCGGCGGCGGTTTGGGGCTGCACGTGTGGAAGCGCGAGCGCGGATTTCTGGATGTGCTGAGCGGCGGCGACTACAACCGCAGCCGCTATGGAGCCAGCACAAGTGGGAAGAGCTATGCGCAAAGCTCGACTGAGTTCTTCTGGGGAGACAATTTCGCGTATAAGCTGCGACCTTCGACGGCGTTTACGCAGACGTTTCGTATGTTCAACAACTTGACGCAGACTGGTAACTACCGCGTGAATGGCGATATCGGCGTGAATACTAGGATCATGAAATGGCTGAACTGGAACATCGCGCTGAGCGACCGCTACCTGAGCAACCCCGCCCCGGGGCGGAAGACGAACGATCTGATTTACACCACTGGTTTGGGCATCGCGTTTTCACTGCGGTAGCGCTGGGTGTTTATGCGGTGGCGGTGCTGGCACTGCTGGGCATGCGGCCGCTGTGGGCCGATGAACTGCTGCAGTTGACCGGCGCTCGCGGGGGGACGTGGAGCGCTGTGATTCATTGGGCACAGGTGCTGCCCGGCGGTGCTCCGCTTCCGCTGCTGCTGCAGAAGCTTGCGGTGATGAGCCTGGGGTGGAGTAACTGGGCGATGCGATTGCCGGCTGCGCTTTTCGGGATCGGGGCGGCGGTGGTGTTTGCGAGGATTGCGCGGGGGAACAGGACCGCGCTGGCCATGTTCTTGGCCATGCCCATTCTGGTTCGGTATGCCATGGAAGGCCGCATGTACTCGCAGGCGCTGTTCTTTGTGCTTCTGGCTTGGGATGCGCGCTCAAAAGGGGTGCGCATTGTGGCATGTGTGGCGGCGGTCTATTCAAGCCCATTTGCGATATTTCCGTTGTTGGCGATTCAGCCGTTGAATGCCTTGGTGGCAGGTGCGGCGTTCTTGCCTTGGTGGCTGATGCAGCGTGGATGTCAGGCCGCGCAGGGTTCGCTTTCGGCTTACCAGTTTGGCTGGGCGCAGCTTTCGCCACCCTTGGCGTTGCGCGAGTTTACTGGCGGCGGTTATTGGTGTGGCGTGCCTTTTCTGTTGTTGGTGATTATGGGGTGGCGGGGTCGGCCTGAGCGTGCTTCGGCCATGATGGGAGCATCTTTGGTGGGCCCTGTTCTTGCCGACGCCATCGCGGGATATTTCTTTGCGACGCGGCAGTGGTTGTTCGGTTTGCCTGCGATGATTTTGACGGCGGCGAGTGCGTCTCATCGGGCAGTTATCGTGCTGCTTTGCGTGTTTTTTGCGGGAGCGCTGGGGAAGGATATTCGGCAGACATTCTTCGCCGCGGAGGATTGGGGCGCGGCTGCAAAAGCAATACGGGCTGAGTTAGCCGGCGGCGGCTGCCTGGTGGTTGCGCCCGCTGAGCAGATTGCTTACTACTCGTTCTATGAGCCCGAGCTTACAGCACGAGTATGTGCAGGTGAGCATACCGGCCCGGTCGTGGTTGCGGCAAGCCCTTACACGGACTCGGCGGACGAACGGCGACAGCTCGAGGGCGTCGCCGTCGGCAGAAAGCGGGTGGTGGGGACAATGCGGATTACGACGGGCAGCTATTCGAGGTAGTCGAGCAGCCGCTGGCGAACTTTTGCGGCGTTCTGATTATCGGTCGCGATGACCAGTACGGTGTCGTCGCCAGCAATGGTACCAGCTACTTCGGGCCAGTCTTCGTTGTCGAGCGCAACCGCGATGATGCTGGCATGACCGGGGTCTGTCTTGAGCACCACCTGGTTCTGTGCAAGCTTTGCATCGCGGAGGAAATCGGCAATCAGGCCGCCTAGGGGAGGGGTGGTTTCGTCTTCCTCGGCCCGGCCCATTTCCTGGTAGCCGCCGCCGGTCTTGAAGAGCTGCAGTTCGCGCAGATCGCGCGAGAGGGTGACCTGGGTGGCGCTAATGCCGAGGGCTTTCAGTTCTGTCGCCAATTCATCCTGCGTGTAGATTTCCTTCGCGCGGATGAGCTTGAGGATCTGGCCTTGGCGATAGCTCTTGCTCATACAGTCATAACGCGGCGCGCGCGGCTTTGAGCGCTTCCGCCACGGCTTTGGGACCGGTGCCACCCTTCACTTCGCGGGTGGCCATGCCGTTCTTTGGATCGAGGAAGGCTGCGATTTGCGGCGTGAATTCGGGGGCAAAGTGGTGGAGCGATTCGGCTGTCCATTCGGAAGGCTTCCTGCCTTGCAGGACCAGTTTGCCGACCAGCTGATGGGCTTGATGGAAGGGAACGCCTGAGCGGGCGAGGGCTTCGGCTAGATCGGTGGCGACAGTCCAACTCGCTTCGGCGGCGGCTTCGGGAATGGCCGGTTTGAGGGTGACGGATTCCGCGGTGACGACCGCCATTTCGAGCGATCCGGCAAGCTGATCGGCCGCGATGAAGAGAGGCTGCTTGTCTTCCTGCATGTCACGGTTATAGGTCATGGGCAGACCCTTGATGGTTATCATGAGTGCGTTGAGCGCGCCGATGACGCTGCCGCATTTGCCGCGGATCAGTTCGAGCGAATCGGGATTCTTCTTCTGCGGCATTAAGCTAGAGCCGCTGGTGACACCGTCGCCGAGTTCGATCCAGCCGAACTCTTCGGAGCTATAGAGAATCCAATCTTCAGCGAGGCGGCTGAGATGGAGCATGGTGGTGCTGGCGGCGTAGAGGAAATCGAGCACGAAATCGCGGTCGGCGGAGACGTCGAGCGAGTTGGTGGAGACGCGCGCGAATTCGAGGTCTCGCGCGATGGCTTCGCGATTGAACGGGAAGCCGCTGCCGGCCAGCGCGCCACTGCCGAGGGGAAGAACATCGACGCGCGCGCGGGCCTGCTGGAAGCGTTCGCGATCGCGATTGAACATATCGAAATACGCAAGCAAATAATGCGGCCACAGCACCGGCTGCGCACGGCGCATGTGAGTGAAGCCGGGGATGATGGCGGCGGGATACTTTTCGGCCAGGGCAAGAAGAGCGCCTAACCAGGCTTTCAGGAGGGTGTCGACACGATCGCATTCGTCACGAAGCCACAGGCGGGTATCGAGCGAAACCTGTTCATTGCGCGAGCGGCCCGTGTGGATTTTGTCGGCAACCGCGCCGGCCTTTTCCTTCAGCTTACGGATCACAAGCGTGTGAACATCTTCGTCGGTTGCGCCTTCGTAGAACGAAGGGGTCTTGGCTTCGGCGCGAATCTCGACTAGGGCGTCGAAAATCTTGCCGCGCTCTTCGGCGGTGAGGGTGCCTATGT
>Ga0123336_10003615_pt1 | contig 12824 bp, 9 predicted proteins | sample SSSSmetaG_FD_96466 | JGI IMG/M metagenome (GOLD analysis project Ga0123336, IMG submission 96466) | Glacier valley bacterial and archeal communities from Borup Fiord, Nunavut, Canada, to study Microbial Dark Matter (Phase II) - ​SSSS metaG | ecosystem: Environmental > Aquatic > Freshwater > Ice... | reverse complement strand
CTTATATAACCGGATGTTTTTTTAAAAAGGCTCATTTATATAATTACAAATTTGTCACTTGCTGATATAATTTTACACTATATTTCATACTATTATAACACTGGGTTGTAGTATGACTGATAGCTGAAGGCTGACAGCTGACAGCTGACAGCAAATTTTCCAGAACACTTTTTTATTACCATGATCCTGGCTATCATCAAAACCCTATCGCCTGCCGGCCGGCAAGGGAGTTGACACGTGTGAAACCTACCAGCTCGTCGGCTCTTCCACCCAGTGCCCGATAATAAACAAGTATGGAATAATTGTTCTCCGTTTCGAAAAAATTTCCTTCAGTAAGATCGAAGGAAGCATTTGAGCCATCCGGATTTCCAGTGATATAAGCATAGTCATAATATCCCTGTTTTAAAAACAGAGAAGTTTCGTAAAGTCCTTCCTGCGCGTTAAAATTCATTTTGGCTGAATCGAGGTCACCATAATTGGTGAGTTCGCCAAACAGGTACAAATCTTTACCCTGATAAGGCACTTTTCCGGGCGGCACATACCTGAAATGAACAGTAGCATAGTCAGCCTGCCACAAGGGATTGATGCTTTCCCTCACATCATTGTAGAACATTCCGTTGTTATCATGGTAGAAAATGAAACGCTGGGTAGCGCGTTCAAGGTCGGGTTTTACAAACATGTCCGTTTTATTGTTAGTGTAGGTGGCGTTCTCCACGCGGTCGCTTTGCAGCCTGAAACTACGCAGGTCGAGCCAGCGCCATTCGCGTCCGCCGGCAAAAATAGCATCACTCTCCGTATTGTATTCCAGGGTGCCCTGCCTGATAAATGTGGGACGGATATTATGGATATATGTATCCCACCGGTTGTTTTGTAAAATGCAGACACTGATTTGCTGCATGGCGTTCATCAGGTTCAACCTGCTGGTGTTAATGGTAAATTGTATTTTTTGATTTGTTCTGAAAAACTGCCCGTTAAAAGGTTGCTGGATCTGCGCCGCAATATCAACGGCAGGCTTCACTACAAGCAAGCGCCTGCTAAAAAGGAGTTTCGAAGTATCTCCATCCGCGAACACTTTCAAAAGATAATTGCCTGAGCGGGAAGGCAGGCAGCTTCTGTCGGGTAATACCGCCTGGTAGTGTGTGTACTTTGTTAACGCGATAGAAGATACCCGGTATGTACTGAGACGAACCTGTGAAAACCCACTGATATAATCGAACTGGTTGAGCATAGCCTGCGACCAGTCAGCATTGCAGAGCAGATAGGTATAAGCGTAGTTTCTTACTCCGCCATTTATATCATCAAAGTGCAGCTCCAGCTGGTCGGCGCTCCCTAGCGTCCATACCGGGTATGCCAATGGATTACCCAAAACATTAAACTTAACCGACTTAATATTACCGGCGTAAATATGATCCGGTAGCTGCGCCCTGGCAACAGCAAAAGAAAACAAGGCGATACAAATAATAATGTGCTTCATTATCAATAGTTATGATGAACTCTTTAATCTCTATGGTATGCAAAGTATAAATTAAGTTTGAAAGTCGAGGAGTTCGTAAGTTTGTTTGCCACAACTTTAAACTATCGTCGTTATGTCAATTATAAAATGTTTTAAGAATGCTGCTGTCAGCCGTCAGCCGTCAGCCATCAGGAGGAAAGTGTATTATACAATGTATTACTGATGGCTGAAGGCTGATACCTGATAGCGGGTTTTTCAACATTTTATGATCAACATAACATTATTAAAGTTTTAAATAATTTAAGACACTAAACATTAAACTGATCTCTTGAATCTTTCCACCTTCATTGCCAGGCGCACCGCATTCAATCAACAACGTTCTTTTTCGCGTTTCATTATACGACTGGCAACGGCGGCGACTGTTATCAGTGTGGCAGCAATGATAATAGCCATGGCTTTCACCAATGGCTTTCAATATACGATCAGTCAGAAAATTTTCAGCATCTTCGGGCATATCAGGGTACAGCATTTTGAACCAAACAAAGTAGCCTTCGCGCAGGAATCTCCTATTGAAAAAAATGATACGGTTACCGGCATCCTAAGGAAAAATCCCGCCATTAAAACAATTCAGCCCTTTGCTACTAAGAACGCTATTTTAAAAACCGGTGAGACAATTGAGGGCGTCTTGTTTAAAGGAGTGGAAAAAAATTATGATTTCTCTAACCTGAACGGTTTTTTAACAAAGGGCCACTGGGTCGGCTTCCCCGATAGCGGTTACAGTAATGAAGTTAATCTCTCGGAATATACTGCCAACCAGTTGAAACTTAAATTGAACGACCAGGTGCTGATATTTTTTATCCAGGCCGATGGTTCACCACCGCGTGTAAGGAAACTTACCCTTGCGGGTTTATACAGAACAGGCATAGAAGAATATGACAAGCTGATTGCCTTTGGTGATATCAAACTGATACAGCGGCTGAATAACTGGAAGAAAGATGAGATCGGCGGGTACGAGATCTTCCTGAGAGATTACCGCAAGATGGATGCTGTTAATGAAGAAGTCTTCAACGAGCTTCCTTCTATGTGGAACAGCCGTACCACGCAGGAAATTAATCCCAATATTTTTGACTGGCTGAACCTGCAGGATCAGACTATCGTAATTGTTTTGATAATCATGACGGTGGTTGCCGTACTGAATCTTATCACCTGTCTTATTATTCTGGTGTTGGAAAGAACCCGTATGGTAGGGGTATTAAAAGCCTTAGGCGCTTCTGATCAGCTGGTGCAAAAAATATTCCTGATGCAGGGGGCCATCATCGCGGTTATCGGTATAGCCCTGGGAAACATTGTCGGACTTGGATTTTGCTGGCTACAGGAACGTTATGGATTTATTTCGCTGCCGGAGGATATGTATTATATTTCCAAAGCCGCATCACGTGTTATCTGGTGGCAGGTGTTGATGGTGAACGGCGGTACTTTTCTTATTTGTTTCCTGGTGCTTATTATTCCCACTTATATAATTAAGAGGATACAACCGGTTAAGGCGATACAGTTCAGGTGATACTTTAAACGTTACCCGGAAACAAGGTGAGAAAGTATAATACCAGTAGCCACCGCGGCATTCAGCGATTCAGCGCCACCAAATTTTTCAATAGTGATGCGATGTGTGGCTAACTTTAATAAAGTTTCATTAATTCCCTTTGACTCGTTCCCGATAAGAAGCATCCCTTCTTTAATGTTACCAAAGGAAGCAAGCGGTTCTCCTTTAAGAACACTGGCGTATAAATTAGTTTCATGGCGCTTACCGATAAATTCAACAAGGTCATCATAAAAGATGCTGACACGTGCTATGCTTCCCATGGTGGCCTGTATCACTTTAGGGTTGTAAACATCTACACTATCATTGCCCGCTACAATCTGTGTGACGCCATACCAGTCAGCGATCCGGATGATGGTGCCAAGGTTCCCGGGGTCCTGTATCCCATCAAGCAAAATAGTGATTGTATTCTTTACGGAAACAATATGGCCAACACCCGGCTGCTTGAAAACGCCCATCACCTGGTTTGGTGTAGCCAATAGAGATATTCTTTCGAGCTCCTGTTCTTCCAGTTCAAAAAATGCGGCGAAGGGAAGTGAATTTTTTATGGCGCTGTTTTTCTGCCACCATCCGGCAGTAGCATAAAGGGCCACCGGTTCTATATTTCTAGCAGCCAGCAGCTCGCCGATTATCTTTGGTCCTTCCGCGACAAAGACACCATACTCCTTCCGGAATTTTTTGTCGTTTAAACTTTGGATATATTTGACCTGCGATTTTGTAAACATCATTATAGTAGGCTTTTTACCGTAAGTTGATTATAAAAAAATAATCGTTCCTTTAGTCTTACTTACCATGAAAGATACCCGGCAAGTTACATCTTCTTTTATTTTTTCTTTGTCCGGGATAGTACTGGCAATTATATTATTAATTACTTCCTGCACCGTTCCACGAAAATACCAGGCCGATAAACCTTTTGTTTTTAAAACCACTATTAAAGTTGAAGGAAACGCTAAACTGGCGGAGAGACAGGACCTGGAGTTAAGGCTTGCCAATCAGCTTGATGATAGTCTTAAGGTTAGAATAATCTCATTGGGCGGTATCCGGAAAACACTTATCAAGCCGGCAGTCTTCGATACCACTTACGCCAGCCGCTCCGTTGTGTTTATGAATGCCCTGATGAATTCAATGGGCTATTACCAGGCCCGCATACAGTGGGATTCTACTTTAAAAAAAGTCGGCAAACAGCAACGGGTCATCGTTGACTTCACTGTTACGCCGGGCAAAAATCTTAAGCTCGATTCGGTAGATTTCGCCCTTACCGATACTGCTTTGCAACAGCTAACGCTGAAGAATCGTAAGGCATCGCTGCTTATAAAAGCCCAGCCTTACTCGCAGCAACAGGTGTCTGCCGAACTTGAAAGGCTCGTTGAACTATATAAAAATAATGGCTATTATAAAATTACCAAGGAAGATATTTATGCGGAAGTGGATACGGTACTGGCAGGATTAATTAATCCCGGGCTGGATCCTTTCGAGCAGCTCCGGTTGCTGAACGAACTAACTCAAAAAGCAAACAATCCAACGATCAATGTAATTATCAAACAACGAACAAAAGAAGGATCGGGTCATCTTAAGAAATATTTTATTGGCGGGGTAAGCATTTATCCGAACCTCCGGTTATTCGACGATTCCACCGGCAGATCGTATGATACAAGCTTTATAAAAGGAGTTTCCATATTCAGTACCGGGAATAAATTTAAACCGCTTTTTTTAAGAAGGAACACGGGTCTAATACCAGGGGCCTTGTACAGGCAACGTGATTATTTTAAAACGATCAATACCTTCAGCCAGCTCGGAGCCTGGCAACAGGTGAATGTTGACCTCCGTCCAAACGATTCGCTTGGACTGATAAACGCGGCCATCAACCTGTTTCCGGCAAGGAAGTTAAGCCTGGTGATCGACCTGGAAGCAACACGTAATTCAGGCGATGCCATCGCCACCAGTAACCTCTTTGGTATCGGCTTAAATATCGGACTACGAAACAAAAATTTCGCCAGGGAATCTATTCAATCAACTACCAATATCCGTGGTGGCATCGAACTGGGAACAAAAACCCGGCTTATTCAAACCCTGCAGGGAAGTTTCGGGCAAAATATTTATTTTCCAAAGTTCATCCTTCCTTTCAAAATAAAAAAAGAAGAAACTTTTAATTCATCAAGGACCATCCTCAATTTCAGCAGTTCCTACACCGACCGCCGGGACTTCTTTACCCTGGGATCTATAAACGGTTCCATAGGGTACGAATGGGTGACAAGAGAAAGAAGAGCTGAGACAAGAGCAGGACAAAGAAAAACTACCTGGTTTTATATTCCTTTTAATATAGAACTGGTGCGACTGGGAAAGAGAGACAGCCTGGAGAAATTATTCGCTTCCGTCCCCAACCTCGAGAACTCTTTTAAGAATGGCCTGGTGATCAGTCAGAACCTTATCTACCAAACACTGTTTTCGAAAAATAATAAATTCAATTCATTAAAAATACGAGTAGAAGAAAGTGGCGGCTTAATAGGCTTGTTTAAATATGTTGACCGTATAGGCGGCTTATACCGCTATGTAAAAGCCGATGTGGATTTCAGGCATATAATAGTGATGCAAAGAAGTGAATGGGCCTTTCGCGGTTATGCGGGAATGGGAGTGCCTTATGGCAGAACAAAAGATGGTAGCAAAGAAACTTCGCTTCCATTTTTTAAATCATTCTTTGCCGGTGGCCCTAACAGCATGCGCGCCTGGCAGGTAAGAAGGCTGGGTATCGGCTCTTCTATTTTCTACGATACGCTCAGTAGCGGTGGTTACGACCGGTTCGCCGACATACAGCTGGAAGCCAATATTGAATTCAGGTTTAATGTGGGCACCATTGCCGGCATAAAAGTAAAGAGCGCCTTATTCAGTGATATAGGTAATATCTGGAGCAGGAATACAGACGGCACGGAAAAACAGGCTGGCTCTGAATTCCTATTGAGCAGCGTATATAAAGATATTGCCGTGGCTGCGGGGACAAGTCTCCGGTTCGATTTCAATTATTTTCTTATTCGTTTCGACTGGGCTTACAAAGTGAAGAACCCGTTTTTTGCCAAGATAAACAATGGCTGGTTTCAGGATATAAAATTTACCAACGGCCAGTTTCAGCTGGGCATTGGTATGCCTTTTTAAAAGCAATTATCTTCTACTGCCAATATTCCAACGGATGTAATATTATAAGTAATTATTCAACAAGTCATAATGAATACGGAAGAAGGTTTAAAGAGGGAGATCGGTTTGGCAGGCTTAACTTCCAACATCATTAACACGGTTATAGGCGCGGGTATTTTTGTATTGCCTGCAATTGTAAGCGAGGGCCTGGGCGCAGCAGGCATACTAGCCTACCTGTTCTGCGGTTTCCTGATAGCGATTGTGATGATGTGCTTCGCCGAAGCAGGCAGTAAGATAACTATAACGGGAGGAGCTTACGCTTATATCGAAGCGGCTTTTGGAAGGTACTTTGGCTTTTTAACTACCAATCTTTTTATATTCGGCGCTTCGCTGATGGCAACTGCTGCAGTAGCAAATGCAATCGCCGATACATTGTCTTACTTTATCCCTGTACTGGCGGATAAATCATACAGAACATTGTTCTTCATAATACTTTTTTCCATACTGACTATAACAAATGTAGTGGGAGTAAAGCAAGGTATTACGCTGGTGAAAGTTACTACCGTAGCGAAGCTGACTCCGTTACTACTGCTGGTCTGCCTCGGCAGTTTTCATGGCAAGCTGGTTAATCTGGCATGGGACTATATCCCTTCGGTAGAAAATTTTGGCAAAGTATCCCTGCTGCTTTTCTTTGCCTTCCAGGGTGCAGAGAATAGTTTAAGCGTAAGTGGTGAAGTAAAAAATCCGGGTAAAACAATTCCAAAAAGTATACTGTTGAGTATTACCGTTGTTCTTCTTATTTATACCGGAGTGCAGCTGGTTGCTCAAAGTGTGCTTGGCAATTCACTTGCGGGTTTTAAAAAAGCTCCGTTAGCAGCGGTCGCCGAAAAAATTGCCGGTCCTTACGGAGCGACAATAATGATTATTGGTGCAGCTGTTTCAATGTTCGGATACCTGAGCAGTGACATCCTTAATATGCCAAGGGTACTTTTTCGTTCCGCAGTTGATAATGTTATACCAATAAAGCCATTGGCAAAAGTCAGCGCCAGGTATGCCACTCCGTATATCTCTATAATTGCGTTTACCTCATTAGGCTGCTTTGTATCGGTAACCGGAGAATTCAGGCAGTTAGCCATACTCTCCACTTCATCTGTTTTGATGATCTACCTCGGTGTGGCACTGGCTGTTATTAAATTAAGAATGACTAATCAACCTGGTTCTTCCACCTTTAAAGTTCGCGGCGGCTTGCTGATACCCATTCTGTCAGTGGTAATTATTATCTGGTTTCTCACCAATCTAACGCTAAAAGAAAGCACCGCCATGTTGTTCTTTATCGCAGTACTCAGCCTGGTGTATTATATTTTAAAATTACTTAAACTTAACAAAAGCAATAGTGCTTGATGGTATTTATTATTGAACCGTTATCGATGCTTACCGGTCTTGTTGTTCCTTTAAGATTTTTTCATCCAGCTGGTCCATCGATAGAGCATCCAGTATATTGTATGCTCCTATTCTTGTTCTGCGCAAACTGCTTAGATAACCGCCGCAACCCAGTGCCGCACCGAAATCGTTCGCGAGGCTTCGTATGTAAGTGCCCGTTGAGCAAACTACCCTGAAGGAAATTACCGGGAACGCTACCAGTGTAATTTCAAACTCACTGATATTGATTTTCCGCGGCACCATCGTTACTTCAATACCTTTTCTTGCCATTTCATAAACACGTATACCATCTTGTTTTATCGCAGAATGCACCGGTGGCAGCTGCATTTGTTCCCCGGTGAATTGCCGGGTTAACCGAAAAATATCTTCCTCAATTATATTGTTGAATGTTAAAAAATTTTCCGGGTTGCTTTCAAGGTCAAAGGTTGGAGTTGTGGCGCCCAGTGTAATGGTGCCGGAGTATTCTTTTTCTTCTGCCATATATTCATTTATCTTCCTGGTTAATTTGCCGGTACAAACGATCAGCAGCCCGGTTGCCAGGGGATCGAGCGTACCCGCATGCCCTACTTTACGGATCTTTATAAGATTTCGCACTTTTCTTATAACATCAAAAGATGTCCAGCGAAAGGGTTTGTCAATTAAAAGCATCCGGCCTTCGGAGTAGGATTGTTCAACGCTCATGTTAATAATAATTGTTAGTGGTAATTTATACCGGATTAATGATCTGTGATAAATTGTCAGCTTGAAATTGACACTTATTCTATCAGCCATCAGCCATCAGTTTTCAGCTATCAGGAGGAAAGTCTGTATTAGATTGAATTACTGATGGCTTCTGCATAACTGGAAATTTTACTAATGATTGATAAGGTGTTATAATTTGCAAGTACTCTTTCCAAAACATGACGTCCGTTTTATACTATTACTGACGGCTGACGGTTAACAGATAGCTGATAACAGTTTTAAGAAATCTTATAATTTACATGTCACCAGATAATTACCCATCGGCCATTAAATGCGCTGTCTTGCTTTTAGCTCAAGGTACTTATTAACGGTATTGATTGTCAGGTTTTGAGGAGCGGTTAAGATAGTGAGTATACCATACTTCTGTAATTCTTTGACAATAAGTTTTTTTTCAAAAGCAAATTTCTCTGCGATAGTTTTGATGTAGATCGATTCCACATCGTTTACGACCGTGCTTGTTAATTGTCTCAACTCCGTATTTTCAAAAAATACTACCAGCAACAAATGGTGCTGCGCGATCTTGCGCAGGTACGGCAACTGTCTTTGAAGACCTGTCAGGGATTCGAAATTAGTAAACAACACTACCAGGCTTCGCTGCTTAATACGGTTACGGATATGTGCATACAGTCGTTCAAAATCACTTTCAAGATACCTTGTCTTAAGGTTGTAAAGAATTTCAAGGATTGATTGCATCTGTGTAGCTTTCCTGTCAGCCATGATCACGCTGCCTATCCGTTCGGAGAATGTGATCAGTCCGGCCTTATCCTGCTTTAGCAGCGCAACATTAGCCAATACAAGAGATGCGTTTATAGCGTAATCCAGCAAGCTTAAGCCTTCAAAAGGCATTTTCATTACGCGGCCTTTATCAATCACACAATAGATCTGCTGACTTTTTTCATCGGTGTAATGATTCACCATCAGTTGTCCCTTTTTAGCGGTGGCCTTCCAGTTGACGGTACGGTAATCATCTCCACCGACATAATCTTTAATCTGTTCAAACTCCATACTGTGACCGATCCTGCGAACCTTCCTTATACCTATCTCGCTTAACCTGTTATGAATCGCAAGCAACTGGTATTGCCTCATCTGAATATAAGATGGGTATACGGGCACCATCTTATCCTGCAGGTAACGGAACCTCCTTTTAACGAAATTGATTGGTCCGCTTACATACACGTTGATGGTGCCAAAACGATATGCTCCCCGTTTTACCGGCCGGAGAGAATAGTGTATCGCCTTACTGCTTTTCGATGGTATGGCCACTTTAAACAGCACATCCCTGCGTTGAAACTGTTCCGGTATCTCATCTATTATTTCCACTGTTACCGGGAGGCTGTAATAATTTTCTATATCCAGGCGCACAGGATTCTCATCACCGTTGCTAAAGCGCTCTGCATGGGTGCGGGTAGCAAACAATCCGCCTTTAAAAAATAAAAATAAATAATCTATAATGAATAAACACCCTACCGAGCCAACAGCGACATAAGGCAATACTCCGAACCACTTTATAAAAAATCGCAACAAAAAAAATACTGAGCATAAGATCAATGCCGTATAAAATCTGTTGCCCAGGAACAGATCGGTAATATAATTTTTTGGTGTTTTCAATATTATCGAATGATGGTTAAATTTTTGATTTTCATTTACCAGGCTTAGCATCCGTCGTGACATTTAAGCCTGTCACCCCATTGCAAAATCACCTTGGTACTTCTACTTTTTTTAAAATTGCCTGTATAATTTCATCAGGTGAAGTGCCTTCCATTTCTTTTTCCGGTGTTAATAAAATGCGATGCCTGAGTACAGAAGGCAGCACTGTAATTACATCATCAGGCGTTACAAAGTCCCTTCCCTGCATTGCCGCAATAGCTTTGGAAGTTTTCAGTACCGCGACAGAGGCGCGTGGAGATCCGCCAAGATACAAAGACTTATTATTCCGGGTCTCCTGAACCAGCTTTGCAATGTATTCCATTACTTTTTCTTCGATGTGCAAGCCGCTTATCAGCTGCCGGTAATTTTCTATCTCCGGAGCGGTCAGTACCTGTCCAACCACTTCGTGAAAGTGTGTGGTTCTGCCTTCATGGGTATTTTTAAGGATCTGAACTTCTTCTTCCATAGAAGGATACTTAACCTCAATCTTAAATAAAAACCGGTCAAGCTGTGCTTCGGGAAGGCGATAGGTGCCTTCGTGTTCGATAGGGTTCTGCGTCGCTAAAACCAAAAAGGGCCTTGCCATCGGGTAAGTAATTCCGTCGAACGTAACTTGTTTTTCTTCCATTACTTCAAACAACGCAGCCTGTGTTTTGGCGGGAGAACGATTGATCTCATCAATCAAAACAATATTACTAAAAACAGGACCTTTCTTATATTGAAAAGATCCATTCTGCGGATTAAAGACTGATGTACCCAGCACGTCGCTGGGCATAAGATCCGGTGTAAACTGTATGCGTGAAAAATTAACCGCTATACATTGTGCCAGCAATTTTGCAGTGAGGGTTTTAGCAACACCCGGCACGCCTTCTATCAGCACATGACCATCGGCCAGAATGGCCGCCAGCAAAAGATCTATCATTTGTACCTGCCCTACTATCACCTTACCAATTTCTGACCGTACCCGGTTGATCGCATCACTCAAGCCACTAAGATCCGTTCTTTGAAAATGCTGCTCCTGCTCCATATTTTTTTGTTTGTTTGGTAAAAAAATCCCAGCCCGCTTTTATTTACTTTTTGAGTGTTGTATTGAAATGATCTATCTGTGCATTTAATTTCAGCAACTGCTGATCGCTTATGCCTGCATCGTTTTGAATTGTATGTATCAGATCCACCAATGAATTAATATCCTCCCCGGGCAAAGCAGTTTTCTTTGATAAGGATAAAATAAATGCTTCATTAAGATGAGTGGTTGGCAGATTAAAATCCGAACGAATAGATTCTAAAAAGTAACTTATCTTTTTTACCGCTATATTTTTGTTATCACGGGTATTGAAATAAACATTACCTACTGTATGTACGAAATCCAGTGTACTGTTTCTAAGCGGAGCGATAACAGGAATGATTTTTTGTTTCCGCTTCATTTCAAACAATACAAACACTATCATGGTAAACATACCTATTCGAAAAGCAAGCCTCAGCCATTGATTACTCAATATATATCTTAAAGGTGTCTGCGAAACATTTTCATCCTGTTTATAATATTCATCCCAAAACAAAGTGTTAATATCTTTAGGAAGGTATGATAATGCTTTGGCGGTGTAACCTGCATTAGGACCGGTAAGTAAAAAATCATTGCTAAAGCATAGTGGCATCGGGTGAATAAAGAATGCGCCTTCACCATAAGTCATCCTGATAAAGTTTACATCATCGTACTGGTTATAGCCCAGCACTTCGGCATTGGCAGTATCATATTTGTTGAAATATTTATCCAGTGTCATACGCTGATACGTGTAATTTTTATCGGCGCGTAATGATGGATTTTTAAAGTTTATGGCGGAAGGTCCTTTATTAAGCTGCTCAAATCTGTTTGTTGTGCTAACTTTAAAACTATCCATTAGCTGATTAGTTATAGAAGAGGAAGAAATAAAAACATAGTTTCCTTTCACAACGTACTTGAATAATTCACGGATATCGCCGCCGGATAATTCCAGGCCGGCAGGTTCGATCAGTATGTAGGCAGTATTGGAACCTGTAAAATGATTTAGCTGGTTGTAAACAGGTAAGTGGAAACTGTTGATGGTTGCTTCAGGAAAAAGATTTTTTAACTGCTGAAATAAAATGTAAGCGCCATAAGGATTTTTATCTTTCGAAGAAAGCGTGGTATTCCAATTAATTTTTTCCGGACGATTTATTTCGGCCACAACATATATTGCAAGCAAGACTATAATTATCACCAGGAATCGCTTATAACCTTTCACGCTAAATTTTGATTAAACCGGTTAAACTCATTCCTTACTGTTTGAAACTCTTTTTCATCAATCGGCAGGTCACCATACCAGTTGTTTTCAAATTGAAGTGTCAGGTTGCCAAAATCATATTGGAAGGCTTTGCCGTTAAGTTCTTTAAGATAGGCAATATTGGTTTTATTCACCTGCCAGTTGATAACGCCGTCATCGGTTAATTTTTTCAATGTACGCAGGTATAGAAGCCTCACTGCGAATCTATAATTTTTATTACTTACCGCTTCTTCAATTGCCGCATCGAAGTTTATCGAATGTATGTCTTCTTCCGAGACTGTATAATCAAGCGGGTTGCTATTACTCTTCTTACCGAACAATCCTTCTCTTCCCATACCCGACAAAACTAACACGAAGCAAACCATTATAATAACCGCGATCGCTACCAGAAAAATCTTTGTAGTAATTATCCCGTTGCCGGAGCTGAGCATCCTGCCTACTCTTTCCCAAAACCTACTCCAGAATCTTTCCCACCACGACCTTGGTTTTGTTAAACTGGTATCATACTGAAAGGCAGGAT
>Ga0123336_10003614_pt1 | contig 12829 bp, 12 predicted proteins | sample SSSSmetaG_FD_96466 | JGI IMG/M metagenome (GOLD analysis project Ga0123336, IMG submission 96466) | Glacier valley bacterial and archeal communities from Borup Fiord, Nunavut, Canada, to study Microbial Dark Matter (Phase II) - ​SSSS metaG | ecosystem: Environmental > Aquatic > Freshwater > Ice... | reverse complement strand
CTGCGCGCTCGAGAGCTCGGTGCGCGCGTAGGAGAGCCACATGAAGGCCGCGAGCGCGGCCGCCCCCAGCACGAGGGCCCAGCGCACGGCGGCCATCGCCCGCGCCCCGCGCGGAGGCGGCTCCTCGCCCTCGGGCATCGACTCCGGGATCGGGTCGGGGGTTCCGTTCGTCGGCTCAGCGATCATGGTCGCCTCCCTCGGCTCCGTCGGCGAGCGCCGCCGGGTCGAGCGGGCCGAGCGTGCGTCGTGGCACGTCGACCCCGACCGCCGCATCGAGCTCGGCGAGCGCATGATCGAGCGCGGCGCGCGCGACGACGATCTCGCTCTCGATGTCCACCACCGCGCGGCGCGCCGTGAGCAGCGTGAGGACGTCCGTGCGGCCGGCCTCGTAGCCCGCCATCGTCGCCTCGAACGATCGCTTGCTCGCGGGGAGCGCGCGGTCGCGCAGCGCCTGGAGCGTGAGGCCCGCGGCGCGCATGTTCATGTCGGCCATCGCCACCTCCGCTTGCACCGGGATGCTCGCGCCTTGCGCCTCGCCGCGCGCGGCCACCGCGAGCTCCTTCGCCGCGTCGCGCCGCGAGCTCGCCTCGCCCCACAGCCATGGCAAGGTCATCGAGGCGTTGGCGCCGTAGCCGTGGACCGGCATCGGCCCCACCGGCGCGAAGTACAGCGCGGCGACGTTGAAGGAGGGGAGCATCGCCTCCCTGGTGGCGGCGCGCGCCTCCTCGGCGCGTGCGTCGCGCTCCGCGGAGGCTGCGTGGAGCTGCGGACGGGACTGCTGCGCCGTGGTCGCGGAGGCGGCGAGGTCCCAGGCGGCGATCTCCGGTTCACCCGATGCCGGCGGCCCCAGCGGCGCCAGCGGGTCGCGCGACAGCAGCGCGTTGAGCCGCGCGCGCGAGCCGAGCACCCGGGTGCGGTCGCCGATGACGGCGGCGTCGACCCGCGCGAGCTCGACCTCGGACTGCGTCACGTCGGTGAGCGAAGCTCCTCCCGCGTGACGCGCGCGCGCCAGCCCGAGGGTGCGCTCGGCGATCTTACGATGCTCGATGTGGATCCGGTGCCGAGCGCTCGCCTCGACGTAGTCGGCGAAGGCATGCTCCGCGTCCCGGTGCACGAGGCGAGCGCGGTCGGCGGCCAGCGCTCGCTCGGCGTTCGCCATCTGCTCGCCGGCACGCTCGCGGGCGCCGCGTGCGCCGGGCGCCGGGAAGGTCTGACCGAGGCCGACCATGATCATGCCGGCGTCGCCGATCGCGTAGGGCTTGGCGATCGGCACCTGCCACACCTGGAGCATCACCTCGGGCGGCGGGAGGCTTCCGGCCGAGGCGGCGGTGAGCCCACTGGCGTGCGCGCGTTGCTCGGCGGCGTGGACGCCGGGATGGCTCCCCACGGCCGCGCGGATGACCGTGATGCGATCGATGGTTCCCGACCATGGCTCGTCGGCGGAGGCGATCGTGGGCGCGAGAAGCGCCATGAAAGCCGCCGCGACAGCCACACCCCGGGAGGGCGTGAACGTCGACATGAGATGCTCCTTCGGATGAAACGCGGACGACCCGGACAGGCGTGCCGAGGCGGTTTCAATCCAGAGACACCATCAGCGCGGCGCGATGGCGCGCCAGGGCTATCGGCCCCGCGCGGCCGTCGTGAGCAATCCGAGGACGCGTGCTCGTTCCCGCCCGGTCCAAGGCCGCCACGCTCGACGCGGTGACGGCGACCAGGGCCGGCGGCAGCACGTGCGGCGTGGCGCCGATGCCGTCGACCGAAGGCAGCTTTCCGACGACGTGCTTCTCGCAGCAATCGCGGGCGCGCAGCTGGGGACTGCCGGCGGCTTCCTGGTGCTCCGCATGGCGATCCCCCGGGCAGCACGGAGCGTCCGTGACCATCTCCATGGTCGGGCAATAGGAGTAGCTTGCGCCTGCGCGCAAAACGCCCACGAGCACGAGGACGGCAAGGAGCGCGGCGCCCGCGCGGGCCAGAAACGCCCGACCGCGGGCCGGGATGCCGGCGCTGTTCCTCGACCTCATGAAGCGGGAATCTTAGGTCTCGACCGCGCAGCGAGCAAGCGTGCCGCGGCCCTCAGTGCACCTCGACCTCAGTGCACCTCGACCTCAGTGCACCTCGACCTCAGTGCAGCAGCCACGAGCCGAGACTCGGTGCCGCGCCCGCCCTCCGCGCGTGTCACACGCTCGTTTCATGCGTGCCTTTCTCTCGGGTATCGCGGATCGAAGTCGCGAGAACGTCACCAGAACTGCCTTGGAGCGACATCGGCTTCACCCAAGGTGCCGCCACGAACGACGGAGTCGTGAGGCGCGCGGCCCGCGCGCCGGCACAAATGCGTGCGGCACATCTCACGTCCTCGAGGAGATCTCATCATGCGAAAGTTCAGCATCATCGCGGCCGGGACGTTCGTGTCCCTCGCCATCGCATCGAATGCGTTCGCCGCCGATTGCGACAGTGATGTCGTCCTCGTTCGCGGCTCGAGCGCGAGCCAGAAGCTCATCGAGGCGGTCGCCAAGGTCGCCGCCGGCCAGGGCGTCAAGATCGTCTACAGCAACTCGGGGAGCTCATGTGTGGGTGGCGTCTACGAGGCCGTCACGCCGGCCGCCGCCACCACCGGCCGCGCCGCGACCGCGAACACCGCATTCGACGCGGCCGCGCCGTCCGCCACGTGCACGATGAACCCGCCCCGCGCGGCGGACATCGGCGTCTCGGACGTCTACGCCTCGTCGTGTGCCGGCGTCGCGGGTGTCGGCGATACCACGCTGCCGGCGGGGGTGACCGACACGCTCGGCCCGGTCCAGGCGTTCACGCTCGCCGTCTACGACGACCCGAGCTTTCCCGTCGCGATCAGCGCCGCGTCAGCCTTCAACATCCTCGGCATCACCGCCCGCGGCGGGGACGCGAGCTTCAACGTCGCTCCCTGGACCGTCGTGGCCGACATCTTCGGGCGTGCCGAGGACTCGGGCACGTGGCAGACGTGGTCCCGCAACCTCGGGCTCATCACCCAGAAGCCCGTGACGACGCCCGCTGCGGGCGCCGGCGCCGTGCTCGCTGCGCTCAACACGGCGAATCGCGCGTCCGCGATCGGGATCATCGCCCTCAACGACATCGTCCCCACCGCCGGCGTCGCGCCGAAGGTCCGTCCCCTCGCGTTCAAGGCCAAGGATCAGGACTTTGCCTATTACCCGAGCAGCACCTCGACCTCGTCCGACCTCATCAACGTGCGTGACGGACACTACCAGACCTGGGCCAACCTCCACTTCTTCGCCCGCAAGGACACCGCCGGCGACTACTCGGCTTCCGTCAAGAAGGTGCTCGGGCTGCTCGAGAGCAAGGACGCCGTCGCCGCGGTGACGAAGATCCGCGCCGTTCCGAGCTGCGCGATGCAGGTCTCCCGCTCCTCTGATGGCGGCGACTTCAAGGCATACACGCCGGCCGCTCCCTGCGGCTGCTACTTCGAGGCCACCGCCTCCGGTACCGCCCCGACCACGTGCAAGACGTGCACGGTAGGCGACAACAGCACCTGTGGCTCTACTGGCCAGTGCGTCTTTGGATATTGCGAGGCCAAGTAACATGTTCAAGCGCACTCCGATTCTCGTCACGTTTGCCTTCCTCACCCTCGCCGCAGGGACGTTCGTCGCATGCACGGACGACTCCTCCTCCGCCGTCGGCGGCGCGAGCAGCGGCAACCCGCTGAACCCCGGGACCGACAGCGGTACGCCGCCCGTCACCGGCGACGGCGGCCCCGGCCCCGGCCCCGGCGGCGGCTGCCCGAACAAGCCGGCGGGCTGCTTCTGCGGGACGCCCACCACGCAGAAGGAGTTCCTCAACCGCTGCACGAACGCCGCCGCGCTTCCCGTCACGCTGACGCCGAAGGCCGCGACGACCGCCGACATTCCCTGATCCTCGAACGAAAGCTCGCGTGTATCCGCACCGCACCTCCACCTTGCTGATCGCGACGGCGCTCCTCGGCGCGCCGTCGATCGCCTTCGCGCAGGGCGCTCCCGAAGAGCCGCCAGCCGCACCCGCGGCGCCACCCGCGCACGCGACGCAGATGCGTCGCATCGCCGATCAGCTGGCTGCCCAGCAGAAGCAGCTCGACGAGCAGCAGGCGATCATCAAGCGCCTCGAGGAGCAGGCCCGCAGCCAGCCGGCGGCACCTCCGCCGGTCGCTCCGGGGCCTGCGCCGGGCGCAGGCCCGGGGGCCGGCCTGGGCGCCCCTGCGGTCTCCTCGTCGGCCTCGGCGGAGGGGCGTGAGACGGCGGACGATCCGCGGCAGCGCGTCCTCGTCTACGGCTACGTCCAGGGACAGTTCCAGACCGACTCCTCGTCCCAGGACGTCGTCGCTCAGGACGGCCGGCTCCTCAATCAGAATCGCTTCCTCCTGCCACGCGCCAGGCTCGTCGCCGAGCGCGAGTGGAAGCTCGCGAGCGTGCTGCTCGAGCTCGACGGCAACACCGTCAACGGCCCTGGCTTCGGTGTGCAGCGCGCCGAGGCCTCGGTCCTCTACCGCGGCGAGGGCAACGCGCCGCCTTTGCCTCCGCTCGTCTCCGCCACCATCGGGCAGTTCCGCGTCCCGTTCGGCGGCGAGAACCTCCAGTCGTCGGCGCTTCGCTACTTCATGGAACGCTCGCTCGCGTCGCGCGCGTTCTTCCCCAACGAGATCGACCTGGGTCTGCGCGTCGCGGGCGCCGTCAAGTGGTTCCGCTACCAGGTCGCAGCAACGAACGGCCAGCCGCTCGGCACCGGCGCGTACCGGTTGCAGGACCCGGACTCCGCAAAGGACGTCGCCGGGCGAATCGGCGTCGCGGTCAACCCCGTCGACTTCGTGGATGTGAACGCGGGAGTCTCCTCGCTCGTCGGTCGCGGCTTCCACGAGGAGCCCGGCGGCATCAAGTCCTCGGTGCAGTGGAACGACCAGAACGGCGACGGCATCTTCCAGACCTCCGAGGTCGCCGGCGTGGGGGCGATCGCGGCCAAGCCGTCCTCGACGTTCCGGCGCTTCGGCCTCGCCATCGACGGACAGGTGAACGTCCGCACGCGCATCGGCGAGACCCAGCTCGCCGGCACATTCTATCTCGGCAACAACATGGACCGGGGCGTGATCGCCTCCGACCCGGTGCTCCTCGGGCGCGACACCCGACAGCTCGGCTATCAGCTATCGGTCCTGCAGGAGGCCGGCGAGTGGTTCGTTCTCGGCTTCCGGACCGACTATTACAATCCCGATAGCGACTCGAGCGATTTCGAGAACGCCAAGCCGGTCCAGCCGAACGATCGCAGCATTCGTACCTATTCGCCCATCGCCGGCGTGCGCTTCCAGCGCCGCGCGCGGCTGCTCTTCCAGTACGACATCGTCCGCGACAAGTTCGGCCGCGACGAGCGCGGCGTGCCCACCGACCTCGACAACAACCGCGCGTCGGTACGGCTCCAGGTGAACCTGTGATGCGCCGCGGCCTCGTCCTGCTCACGCTGCTCCTCGCGCTTGCGGTGGCGTGCGGAGACTCGGTCACCGCGCCCGTCGCCGACGAGGAGCCGCTGCGCTTCGGGTACCTCATCGGCTCCCAGAGCTTCCGCGCGCAGTTCTTCCCCGGTGAGCTGCCTGCGCCGAGCGGCGGTCCGAAGGTCGCGGGCATCGACATCGGCCCGAACCAGGCCACGCCCGGCACTCGCGGCAAGAGCGGCTACATCATCCGCGTCGATGACCGGGCCTATTCGATCGCCATTCGCCTCCAGGGCCGCACCAACGGGTACTGGGTCGCCCGCGTGAACCAGGTCGAGGCCATCAATGCCGCGCAGGTATCGGCATCCATCTTCTTCGATGTCTCGCCCACGGTCGCGCCCGGTCGTTACAACCTGGAGATCAGCGGTATCGACGAGGACACCCGCTACGGCGAGCGCTCGCTCGCTCCGCTCGAGATCGTCCCGCGCGTCCCACCGAATGCGCCGGCAGTGATCAGCCTCCGCTGGGACGTGCGCGCGGACCTCGACCTGCAGCTGCGGGCTCCGGACGGTACGTTCCTCTCGCCCAAGCGCCCCACCACGGCGCCGGTCGGCGCGCCCGACGCCGGGACGCTGGCGGGGGTCGGCCGCCTGGATGGTGACTCGCTCGCCTCGTGCGTGGACGACGGGCTGCGGCAAGAGAACGTCGTCTTCCTCACGCCACCGGCCGCCGGTAGCTACTCGATATTCGTCAATCCGTTCAGTCTCTGCGGCCAGGTGACCGCCTCCTACGAGGTGTCGGTCGTCCGCAACGGGCAAGTCGACCAACGATTCTTCGGAAGTATCAGCCAGTTCGAAGTGCAACAGGGTGGATTCAACCTCGGCGACTTCATCGCCGACGTCTCGTTCTGAGGAGTAGTCACATGAATACGCAACAGCTCATCGAACGATTGCAGCGCGTGGCCTCCGGCGGAGGAGGCTGGGTGCTCTGGATCATGATCCTGCTCTCGGTCGTCTCGGTCGCCATCATGGCCGAGCGCATCATCTTCTTCGCCACGCGGCGGGACGACATCGACGCGCTGACCAACAAGCTGATCAAGCTGTTGCGCGCGAACGACCACAAGGGCGCTCAGGAGCTGCTGCGCAAGAGCAAGTCCGTGGAGGCCGCGGTGATGCTGCCTTGCCTCGACTGGACCGACAGCGGCCCGGACGCCTTTCGCGAGGTGGTCGACGCCGAGATGACGAAGCAGAAGAAGGGCCTCGAGCGCGGCACGACCTTTCTCGGGACGGTCGGCAACAACGCCCCCTTCATCGGCCTCGTCGGTACCGTGCTCGGCGTCATCCAGGCGTTCCAGCAGCTCGGGAACAACAACAAGGACGCCATGGGCAACGTCATGGTCGGCATTGCCGAGGCGCTGATCGCCACGGGCGTCGGCCTGGTGGTCGCGATCCCCGCGGTCGTCGCGTTCAACATCGTCAACAAGTGGATCGGCGGGGTCGAGTCCAACGTCAGCGTCATGTCGAAATACGTTGCCGCGCAGCTCCTCGCCGACAAAGCGTCAGCTTCGCCGCTCGCCAGGGGCGCCGTGCCCGTCATCGCGAACGGCCGTGAGTCCTCACCCGTCCTCGCCGCGAACGGGAGCTGACCATGGGCGCAGGAACCATGAAGAGTGGCGGCGGCCGCAAGCCGATCGCCGAGATCAACATCACGCCCATGGTCGACGTGGTGCTCGTGCTCCTCGTCATCATGATGGTGTCGGCGACCTACATCGTCTCGAAGAGCCTCAAGGTCGAGCTGCCCAAGACGGCGAGCGCCGCCGAGTCGGTCCCGATGGTCGCCGCCGTGGTGGTGACCAAGGATGGCCAGTATTTCTACAACGAGCTGAAGGTGGATGACGCGACCCTGGCGGCAAGGCTCAAGGAAGCGGCGGACAAGGATCCGAACACGAACGTGGTCGTGAGCGCCGACAAGGCCGCACTCCACGGCCAGGTCGTGCACGTGGTGGATCTGGCGAAGGTCGCCGGGCTCACGAAGTTCGCGATCAACGTCGAAGACACGCACTGAGGTCATCGTGCGAACCGGCGTCCTCATCGCAGCAAGCGTCGCGCTCCACCTCGCGGTGTTCGTCACGATCTCGCAGCGTGGCAAGCAGCTCGAGAAGCGCCAGACGCTGATCGCGATGGTGGAACAGAAGAAGAAGGAAGCAGAGAAGAAGCCCGAGCCGCCCAAGCCAATCGAGGCGCCCAAGGAGGTCCTCCAGCCCAAGCAGCTGAAGGCCGCTGTCGCTCCTCCGCCGTCGCCCGAGCCCGCGGCGAGCCCGCCTCCCTCGCCGGCAATGCAGGCGCTGCCTGACTTCGGTCTGAACCTGAAGAGCAGCGCTGGCCCCGCGACGGGCGTGGGGGTCCCCGACGGCAAGGGTGGAACGCCCGGCGGAACCGGTGACGGTGGCGCGCCGCGCGGCCCCGTCGAGAAGGTGCTCGGCAACCCGCAGGCTGCGGGCGGCGGGGCGAAGGATGCCGACCTCGCGGCGGACATCGCGGCCTGGAAGCCGAAACCGACCGCGCGCGTGAAGCCGGTCTATCCGGACGAAGCGCGCAGCTCGGAGATCGAAGGCACGGTCGTGGTCGAAGCGACCATCGATTGCAGCGGGAAGATGAGGAGCGCCCGCGTGCTGCAGGGCCTCGGTCACGGCCTCGACGAAGCGGCCATGACTGCCATTCGCAAAACGGAATTCGAGCCCGCAGAGCGCTGCCGCGCCGCTTTCCAGAAATCGATGAAGATCAATTATGCTTTCCGCCTCGGCGACTAGATTCCTCGAGCGGCGGCTCCTCGCTGCGCTGACGCTGCTGGTGGCGTTGCTGGTCGCGTCGTTCGCCTGCCCCGCGCACGCGCAGAGCAATGCCGCGAGCAGCAGCGACACGAGCCAGAGCGCAGGCAAGCTCACCAAGGCGCCGCAGCTGCTGAATTTCAAGGACGTCGAAGCGCCGTATCCCGAGGCGGAGAAGGCGTCCGGGCGGACCGCGGCGGTCACCCTGCAGATCGCCATCTCCGACCGCGGCGACGCGGTCGAGGTGGTGGTGCTCGATTCTGCAGGCGCGGCCTTCGACGCCGCCGCGGTGGACTCGGCGAAGCGGTTCAAGTTCTCGCCGGCCGAGATCAATGGCCGCCCCGCGCCCGTGAAGCTCACGTTCCGCTACGACTTCACGTTCCGCGAAGAGCTCGTCGACCTCGGGCCGCAGGTGAACTTCTCCGGCGTCGTCCTCGACGCGACAGCGCCGCGCAAGAAGCCACGCCCGCTGCGGAACATCAAGGTGAAGGTGGAGCGCGTGCCCGGCGCGGTGGGCAGCAACCCGGTGAAGGCGACCGAGATGAGCGTCGCCGACGCCCAGACCGACGAGGATGGCTACTTCGAATTCGAGGGGCTCGCGCCCGGCACCTACGCCGTGACCGTCTCGGGTCCAGGGCTCGCCACGGTCAAGACCGACGAGACCATCGAGGCGAAGCGTGGCCTCGAGGTCACGTACAAGGTCGAGCCGGAGGCGGCAGCCGGGGACGGGGACGGGGACACGCTGACCATCGAGGTCATCGCGCCGCGCATCCAGAAGGAGGCCACCACCGTCGCGATCAAGACCGAGGAGGCGCGGCGCGTGCCTGGAACGGGCGGTGAGGCACTGCGCGTCGTGCAGAACCTGCCCGGCGTCGGGCGCGCCGCCTTCGGCTCGGGTGCGCTGGTGGTGTGGGGAGCGGCGCCTCAGGACACGCGCGTCTACGTCGACGGCGTGCGAATTCCGCAGCTCTACCATACGGGCGGATTCCGAGCGACCGTCAACTCGGACCTGGTGCGCGCCATCGAGCTCGCCCCCGGCGGCTACGGCGCGGAGTTCGGCCGCGGCCTCGGCGGCCTCGTCACCGTCGACACGCGCGCCCTCCGTGGCGACCGCCTGCACGGCTACGTCTCTGCCGACGTCATCGATACCTCGGCGCTCGTGGAGGCTCCGCTCGGCAAGTCGACGCGCGCGGCCATCAGCGGCCGCGGCAGCTATCTCGGGGAGACGCTCGGCCTGTTCACGAAGCGCGACGTCAGCGAGCTCGTGCCCATTCCTCGGTTCTTCGACGGTCAGCTCAAGGTCGAGCAGGACCTCGGCGAACGAGACGCTGACGCTGGTGGCGCTCGCCTCCGACGACACGCTGAAGCGGACCGTCACCAACCCCGACCCCGCGCAGACCATCTCCGACGAGCGGAAGAGCAACTTCAAGCGGATCTTCGCCGTTTACCGCAAGGCCTTCCCCGACGGGTCGTCCACCACGATCACGCCCTCCTTCGGCACCGATCACTTCGACTTCGCGCAGCGCTTCGGCACCACGCCCACCGAGCAGACCATCGACGCCACGGTCTTCGGCGTGCGCGCCAAGTGGCGCGGCCGCGTCGCTTCGATGGTGGTGCTCAACACCGGCCTCGACGTCGAGGGCTCCGACAACACGATTCGCCGCCGCGGCGCCACCATTTTGCCACCGCGCGAAGGGGACATCACGGTCTTCGGACAGCCCCCGAACGACGTCGTCAACTTCGACAACTGGTCGGTCTTCCTCGGGAGCATCGCCCCCTATGCGCAGGCGGATATCGAGCTCTTCGGCAACAAGGTTCATGTCGTGCCGGGGGTCCGCCTGGACTCCTTCTTCGTCAGTGGTGACAAGCAGTTTCCAACGAAGGAAGGGTCCGAGCAGCGCGGCTACCTCCGCAACGAGACCGTCCTCGAGCCGCGTCTCGCCGCGCGCTGGGCGCTCTCCGAGGCGTTGACGTTCAAGGCCGCATACGGCCAGTACCACCAGGCGCCCGACGCCGAGGACCTGTCGCCGGTGTTCGGCAATCCCACGCTCGGCTTCGCGAAGGCGACGCACTATCTCGCGGGCTTCAACTACCGGATCCTCGAGAAGCTCTCCGCCGAGACCACGGCGTTCACCTCGCTCTCCGACTCGCTCGCCGCGCGCAGCCCGCTGCCTTCTCCGACCACCGGCGAGGCGCTTCTCAACACGCGCGAGGGCCGCGCCTATGGCGCGCAGGTCCTGCTGCGGCAGGAGCTTGCCAGGGGCTTCTTCGGCTGGATCAGCTACAGCTACATCAAATCCGAGCGCAAGGACGCGGCGGATGGGCCCTGGCGCCTCTTCGACTACGACCAGACGCACGTCGCCACGCTCGTCGCCTCGTACGAGCTGCCGCTGGGCTTCGAGATCGGCACGCGCCTCCGCTACGCGACCGGATTTCCGCGCACTCCGGTGGTCGGTGCCTACTACAACGCGCGGCGCGACCTCTTCGAGCCCGCGTTCGGCGGGCAGAACTCGATCCGCATTCCCGCCTTCGCGCAGGCCGATATCCGTGCTGCCAAGCGCTTCACCTGGGAACGAGCGAAGCTCGAGCTCTATGTGGACGTGCAGAACATCACGAACCGCCAGAACCGCGAAGACGTCGTCTACAACTACAAATACACGTCTCGAAACTACATCAGCGGTCTGCCGACGTTGGCAATCGCAGGCGCGAAGCTCGAATGGTGAATCGCATGCGTCTCTGCGGTGTCCTGCTCGCCGGCCTCCTGCCGTTCGCGTGCAAACCGGATTTCACCGACCGCCCGTCCGAGGTCCAGGAGTTTCGCGTCCTCGCCGTCCAGGCCGAGCCGGCGGAGTGGCTGCGAACGGTCGATCCCGATACCAACGAGGCGAAGCCCGCGAAGTACCGCGCGCTGATCGCCAATCGTACGGGCACGGTGACGGACGCCAACCTCGAATGGGCGTTCTGCACGCGGCCCAAGCCGCTCACCGAGCTGAACGACGTCGGCATCGCGTGCTTCCAGAACGACCCGGCCTTCATCGTGCCGCTGGGCAACGGCCCCGAAGTGGCGGGCGCGGTGCCCGAGAACACGTGCCGCCAGTTCGGTCCCGACGTGCCCGAGGATCAGGCCTTCCGGCCTGCCGATCCCGACGTCACGGGCGGCTACTACCAGCCGCTCCGCGTGCTCTACCGGCCTGCGCCCGAGCAGCTCGTGCCGGCCATCGCGAAGGTCCGGATCCGCTGCGGATTGCCCGGGGCCTCGCAGGAGCAGACCGCGCGCTTCAATCGCAGCTATCACCTGAACGTCAATCCTCGGCTGGACGCGGTGACGGCGCTGCTGCCCACGGGGCCGCAGGTGATCGGCTCGAGCGTCGCCGGCGCGCCCATCACGCCGCTGAACCTCGCACCCGGTCAGGTCATCGTCCTCCGCGCCGCGTGGCCCAGCTGCCCGGTGACCGACGCGTGCGGCGACGGCGTCTGCGGCCCGAGCGAGACCAAGGAGTCCGGCGACGGTCAGTGCGAGGCCGATTGCAAGGTCGAGCAGGGCTGCGCGGGCGCCGAGCGTTTCCTGGCATTCAGCCTGGAGAGCCGCACGCTCGACGAGGTGCGCGAGGTCATGCGCGTCTCGTGGTTCGCCGTCGGCGGCTCGTTCCGCGACGACCGCACCGGACGCGACGCTGCGGATCGCGTGACGACCAGCGAGAACGAATACACGGCGCCCACCGTGAGCGGCAGCTATCCGCTCTGGGTGGTGCTGCGTGACAGCCGCGGTGGCGTGAGCTGGGCCACCGTCGAGGTCCGCGTCACGAACTGATCAGCGCGCGATCAGCGGGGAGCGGATGCCGGTTGCGGTGCCCTCGCTCACGTCGCGGTGCACATTCTCCGCAGGGCTCGGCTGGGCTGTCGTGCCACGCTCGTACGATTGCTCGCGCACGATGGTGAGGTACGTCGTCAGCTCTCGCGCGGCTTCGCTCTCCACAGCGGGAGCATCACGACCGCAGCGACGAACGCCGCGCCCGCCCAGAAGGTGATCGCGGCGCTGAAGTCCTTGGTCTTCAGGAGCCAGCCCGTCACGATATCGCCACTGAACGCGCCCACGTAGCCCATGAAGTCGATGAAGCCCGCGGCGCCCGCGATCGCACCGCCGCGCGCGAAGTCCTGCGCCGCGGTGCCCACGATGAGGATCTGCGCGCCGTAGAGGCAGAAGCCGATGGCCGCCAGGCAGATGACGGTGGGGAACGTCCCCCACGGCACCACGCGGTTGTACGCGAGCGTCAGCACGCCGATCGCAACGAGCAGCACCGCGATCACCGGCGCGCGCCGGCTCTGGAAGTAGCGATCGGTCGCGTACCCGGAGACCAGCGCGCCTGCGGCGCCCGCGAGCGGGAGCACGGACGTCTTCAGCGCCGCCGCGCTGATGCCCGTGCCCTGCGCGGTCTGGAGGTGGCCGGGCGCCCAGTCGAGGAAGCCGTAGCGCACGACATCGAGCCCGAAGAGCGCGAACGCGAGGAGCCAGATGCGCGGGTTGCCGAGGGTGAGGCTCAGCGCCTGACCCACGGACAGGCGCG
>Ga0123336_10003613_pt1 | contig 12831 bp, 7 predicted proteins | sample SSSSmetaG_FD_96466 | JGI IMG/M metagenome (GOLD analysis project Ga0123336, IMG submission 96466) | Glacier valley bacterial and archeal communities from Borup Fiord, Nunavut, Canada, to study Microbial Dark Matter (Phase II) - ​SSSS metaG | ecosystem: Environmental > Aquatic > Freshwater > Ice... | reverse complement strand
TCTTTAAATCTACAGGAAGATACCAGAATGGCAACACCATATACGGACGTTATAAAAGATGCAGGATACTCAAATACAGCCTACAAAGAATATCTGATGCAAGGTTATATTGAAAATAACAAGAGATATTTTAATCCGTCAAGCAGTATTACAAGAGCTGAAACAGCATCAGTTATTGTAAATTTAGTAGACTACAAGGCTAATGCTGAGAGTTATAAAGCAGATAAGAAGGCTGAATTAGCACAACAAGAGCAGAAAGCAAATGAAGCTAAGGCTGAAGCTGAAAAGTATCAGACATGGTTATCAGGAATGGATAAAGGGGTATCTACCGAATTACTTAACAATGTAACTGGTTTAACAGGTGGTAAGACTTTGCAAGAGTGTAATGAATACACTATAAATACACTAAAGACAAAATACACAGCATGGTGGAGTGAGTGTAATGCCAGTAATGGTGATGATTTCATCAAGGCATTTGTAACCTCAGCAAGATTGTTTTCAGACATGTATTATAATCGTGATTATAGAAAATTAGACGTTTTTGAACAAGGTTTAAGAAAATATTGGGCACCTGTTAACGTTGAAAATTACTTGCAAAGACCTTTAAAAAGTACAAAAGATAACACGATAGTAAAACAAGGTCAGCTTTTAACAGGAACTAGTTTGCTGTGTATGAAAAATGACAGCCCTGTATTAAGGGGAACTTTGAAATATAGATATTTAGAACCAACAAATTCATCAATGTATAAAACAGATATATGTGTAGACACAAAAAAACCATGCGAGTTAAACACATGGTATACAGTTGATGTAGAAGTGACTTTTACACCTGAAGATGGATTAAGAGTTAATTCGATTACAGAAATATCTAGTGTAAGATTATGGAGGTAATAACATTGAATATTAAAAGATTCAAACGTATAATATCAATAATATTATGTATATCTACTCTAATTTCAACACAGTTTGTATATGGTGCAGATGGCACAGGTGGAAGTATATTAAATACATTTGAAGATACAAACAAATTTAAAGCCTTAACCTTTACAGTAGACCCTGTGAGTTCCACATCTTCAATACAAGCATTTGCTGTTGGTTGGAACGTTAAAGTATTAGATGCTAGTGGTAAAGCTTTTGCAGAAGTTTATTTAGCAACACCACCACAATTTGATGATACTAAAAAAATCTACTACTTACCGTTAAGCAAGGGGTTTACTCACGCATCATTAAGTAATGAAACCGTCAGTGTATCTATTGAATCAATGCTTAGTTCAGACAAAGTAACGGGGTATAAAAGCATAGTAACAAGAGCAGTAGGTTCAACATTTTTAGTAGATGCACATATACAAAAGTATACTTACGATCCATCAAGAACACCAAAATATCTACCAGTTAGTCCTACAGTAACGGCAGACAATATGACTGAAATTAATACATCTTTCAGTGAGTTTTCAACTGCATTTAAAAGTAACTTACCTGGAAATTACTTTGATTTAAGCAAAACGTTTACAGCACCTGAACCTGTGCTCCTACCAACACCAAAAGTAAACCTTACTATGCCAATAGATGGTTCAACAGTTTTACAAGGTACCACAGTAACCTTCAAAGGCTTTGGTACAGGGGTACATCATATAGGCGGTTTTGTTGATGGAAAAATGTACGGTGTTGAGCAGCTTAACCCCAACGAGGATATAAATACTCAAATGAAGTATGAAACAGCAGTCAAACTTGATGTGTTAGGGCCACATACTTTTTACATTGTAGGAAGAAATACAGCTTTACAAACAGAGACAGGTTCTGCTACGGATAAGTCAGCAACACATACTGTAACGGTTGTAGCTCCTGCACCTAACACTGGGAATATATACGTTACTAATCTTGATTATTCGACAAACTCCATAATATCTAGCAGCTCAATACCGAATGTCGCCTATGGCGCAGCTAAAACAGTTTCTAGTCCATCGTTAGATGGCTATGATTGCCAAGGTTCTTATCAGACGTTTGCTACAGCAACACCTGATAAATCCAAGATGGCAGCAGCCACATCACAGACAGTTACATTAACATCAACAAATAAAGATGTGTATGTGTATTTTTGGTACAAAGCCAAACCAGTTGTAGTGGTGCCAGATTGTCAGGTAACTGCAACTCTGTATGACACTACAGTTAGGGCAGGAGAATACTTTAATGTATTTGGTAATGCAAACGATACGAAAGGGCATACGATAACTGGTTATTACTGGAACGCTTATGGAGCTGATGAAAAAGAAGCTAATGGCAATATGGTAAAACTTCTTTACATGACACCAGGAATATATGACATAAGTTTAAATGTAGTATGTGCAGCCAACAATGTTGCTTTAGGTACCGCGAAAATAACTGTAACTGAACCAATACCTAGACCAAATATTAATATTACAGGAAATACTAAAGAAAACAGAAAAATCACCATCGATGGATCAGCGAGCTCAGCACCTGAAAAGTTTCCTATGGATTGGACAAAAACAACTTGGAAGCTTGAGCCTGTTACTAGTTCAAATGCCAAGTGGGAATTTGGACTAAAATTACAAGATGGTACAATCAAAATAATAAACCAAAGCATAGACCAAGCCTTCCTAAAGGGTCAAACTAAGTTTGATTTTCAAACTAGATATGCAGGACAATATTCAGTAACCTTAACAGTTACTAACTCCAAAAATTTAACTGCGACAACAACAAATATAATTACTGTTACACCCGACCTTGCACCAATAGCTAATTTTAATGGTGATACATATGTATTAAGAAATCAATCTAACCCATTAGGTAGTACCTATCCTACATTTGGTAAGGCAACGATTAATGATAAATCCACTTCGCCTGATGGTGACACAATTATAAAGCGAATATGGGGTTATAGATATAATAGTAATAATAACTACGATAGTACTGGTATTCCGAATTTTTTAGATGAAACAACAATTTACAAGTCAAATAATACAGATGCATTTATAGTAGGCCAACGGCTAGTAGTAGATAGTGAAAATGACTTAAACATGGAAATTTGGTCTTATGATGTTGGAAAATATGCATATGAGTTAACGGTAGTTGAAGATATCCCCGATAGTGAAACGATAAGAGAGCTATTGTTAGACAGTGATTATAAACGTGGGTATAGGAAGGAATGGTGATATAATTGGTTACTAAATTCTTAAATAATAAGTTAAATAGAGCAATAGCCATAATGATAGTGTTTTGTATGCTAGTTATACAATCCCCTGTATTAGCTATGACCGATTTCGGAAATATTGGCCCAACAACACCGTCTTTATCTCTAGCAAAACAACGGAAAGTAACAATACAGATAGACAGAGGAAGCAGTGGGTATTCTGATTCATATGTGCAAGATAGAATTTATGCAGTTCTAAAACCTATACTAGATGCACAAAAAATAGAGTTGGATGCTAGAGTACGTTCGATTACAACAACAGATACCATAGTAAATTCAACAGCATTTTCAGATGATAGTGAAAACTTCTATGTATCTTTAAATAATTCTGGATATCCTGAGTTTACTGACCCAGCTAAGTCAGCTAATATATTAAATTTATTTGCAGAAAAACAAGTTGCATTTATAGGTATGGGTAATGCTAGTAATAAAGCACAAATAGATTCCTTTATTTCAAAAAATCAAGGCAATGGTTCATACATAGATAACGCAAATTTAGATGCAGCATTGTCACGATTAGGAGATTATGTACTTGGAAGAACATCTATAGCATTAGACCTATTTGTAGGTGAGGGAGCAAATCAGGACAAAATAGCCCTACAAGGTAAAATAGATTCAATAGTAAAACCAAAACTAGCAGCTGCAAATATTGATGGTGATATAAATATTAAGATGCTGAGAAAAGAAGAACAAAATCCATATGATGGCAATTTATACTACATAAATAAATCTGACTTATATAATACTACTCCATCCATAATGGAATATTCTCTAACAGAGGCAAGATGGAACACATTATTTTCTAGTTCTGTAATATCTAATGGAACAAATAGTTTAACTTTGGATTATACTAATAATTTGTATTTTATATCAGAAGATAAAAATGTTTATAGATATGACCTTAAATTAAAAAAACTTAGTATATGTAGCAATACAAGTGGAGCTATGTGCTTAACTATAGCAATAAATGGAAAAATGTATTGGTCAAAAACAGTATCTTATTCGGTAACACCTCGTAGAGATTATTCTGAAGTCTATGAATATGACCCTTTATTAGATACAAATACATTTGTAACTTCAACTGTTGTAGCACCTAACAATTCTTCTAGAGAAATAACATCAATGGGTGTTTCACTAGACCTTAAATTAATTTATTATTATAGTTATGGATATAAAATCCCTACTTATTGGTCGAGATTATATAACAGTAGTGATATGGGATTTGGGGTAGTTTTAGGTGAATATGATTTAGTAACTAAACAAAAACTAATTGCAGAAACTGAATATAGCTATAATTACGCGTATATTAAAGCTACAGATGTAATAATCCTATCTGATAATAGGCTTTATATTGCATTTGATGTTTATCAATCTTATTATGCTTATAATATGCAATGTAGCGCTGGTTCTGTATATAGTTTTATAATAACAAATAATGGAATTGATATAAGTTACGGTAAATATATTTTTGATGCACCATATCAGTTAATGGGTTCAGGTGATTATATTGCTGGAGCTGGGTATGCAACAAGTTCTTATTATCATTATAATGATGATAATTTTTACGAAAAAAATATTATAACCAATGCTGAGTATCAGTACTCTAGGGAATACCATGATATAATATGTATGTCAACCAAAGGGTTGTATTATAGTCTTCAAACTAATACAATATATGGCCCATCTGGACCTATATCAACTTTTTATTATCCTTATTATGGTTCATTACATACTGAAAATGCAGCCAAATATCCTATTATAGAAAAAACACTAGTTTCAATAAGCTCTTTTGATTCAGAATTACAAAATAAAACTATTGATGAATCAAAAGATTCTTATATAGCTTATCTTGGGGATGCAAATTTACCAGAACTAAATGATTACACTAAAAAGACATCTATAGCTAATAAACTTAAAAGTGGTGATTCTAGGTTTATAGGACTTGGAACAGCTACAAATCAAGCACAGTTTCAAGATTTAATAGCTTGGAACAATAGTCGAGGTACTTTTTATGATAACTCCAATTTAGATGTAGCCTTAAATAATCTTGCAGATAATATAATAGCTAATACACATAAGCCTGATAGAAGTTTACAGGGTTATGTAGCTATTTCTGAGGGCAGCGAAACCATTGCTACAGAAGAAGGGACATTAGATGTAAGCGGTTTACCCTTGTATTCAGCTACATATATGAGAAGTAAGGATTATGTAGATGTAACTGGTGGTAGCAGCTACAATTTTACTACATCTGAGTCAGTAAATAATTTTTACATTTGTTGGTACACAAGCACATTGCAATTTATAAGCAAAAGTAATTACACAGAGCCACCAACAAATTTAATTGTTCCAAGTAACGCAACCTATGCAAAAGTTGTATTTAATTCCTATAATTCGAATGTCCAAGTGACATTAATAAATAACACTGAGAGTAGTGGTTATAATCTTACATATAGCTCTAATGCATCTGATGTTGAAAACGATGATTTAGCATATCTATACAAATATACGCATGACCCAAGTAAAATTGCTGGAGTTACAATAGATAATCCTTCAGATAAAATAGCATTTAATGATACTGAAATATCTGTGCCTATAAAGAAATTCACTAAGCCAGGAACTTATACAATATCAATGCGTGCGAAGGATATACCGAAAAAAATAGTGGATACTGAAAACATACTTTCAAACGGTGATGCTGAAATAGCTGATGCATCTGGTAATATTGATGGTTGGTCTACTTGGGTTGCTAATCCAAGTATTACAAATATATTTGCACGGTTAGTAAACAATTCTTATACAATATCAGGAAATGCTTCCTTTATGATAAATACATCTCAAGTTTCTGACGGTTCAGACAACTCAGCTTGCTTTTATAAGGACGTTGATGTGTCACCAAATACAAGTTATACACTAAACGGTTTATTGAATGCGCATCGTTGTTCAGCCAGTTTGTTTTTTTATGAGCTAGATAATAGCTATAATATACTCAAAACAGCAGCTTCAAATACCCTTGTAGATAATGAAACACCGCAAACTAGTTCTATTTCTTTTACGGCTGGGGCGAATACAACAAAACTTAGAGTACTTATATTAAAAGGTAAAACTACAAACTTTACTGGTGCAGGGGATTATGTTTTCGCCGATAATATTACTCTAATAAAAAATATTTCCGACTCAAGGTTTTCTGAATATAGAAAAACATCCTCCTCAGTGTCAGCTACTATATATTCTCATAGATTACCAAAAGCAAACTTCTCTTTTCAAGTAAGTACTAATACCGGTGCATTCTCTATTCAAAATCTTGCTGATAACGAATTATCCTATGACCCTGACCATTCCAGTAGAGCTGATAAAGGTATCATTGATAGGCAATGGAAATGGGCAGAAGTAGCACCAAATGGTGAAACAACCTGGCATGATGGACTAGTACCAAACTCACAAGTATTTGCAGCAGGATCACAAATATTATTATGGTATAGAGTTCGTGATACTGATGGCCCTGGTGGTAAAGGTGCATGGAGTAAGCCAAAGCTGCAGCGTGTAGATGGACAACTAATTAATCCAGTAGCTTTGTTTGTAGCCATTCCCAATTCCGTACCAATGCAGAGTACTATAGCATTTTCAGACCAATCCTATAGTAGAAATCTCAATGGAGTTTTAACTTCAAGAGTATGGACTATAAGAAAAGTTGGAGCTACTTCAGCAAGTACACTAACATTCTCCTATGCAGACGTAGCAAATAATAAGTATTATAAAGGTTTCACAAGTCTAGGCTTTGGTAGTTTTATAGTCTCACTTACTGTAACTGATAGCTACGGTAAGGTATCTAATCCTTATAGCCAAACAGTAAATGTATTTGACAACATTAATCCAACAATTTCAGTTAACCCAAGCTCAGGTACATTTACTGGGGATGGTGGAGCTGTAGTTACAGTAACATGTAATGATAGTACTTTGGGTAATACATATAATAGAGGATTAAAAACAATTGAGTATGTGTGGTCAAAAAATGCAACAGCACCACAAGCTACTGATGCAACACAAATAATAAATATTCCAACCGAAGGAGTCTACGCAAAAAGCTTTACGACGTCACAAACTCAAGAAGGAACGTGGTATTTATATGTCAAGGATAAGGATTTTGCAGGAAATTCAAATAGCAATGATGTTTATGTTAAGCTTGGACCATACATAATAATAACTAATCGCCCTCCAACTGTAAGCATTACAAATATAAATCCAAGTTATGTATATGAAGGTGATACAGTAAAAATTAAATATAAGCCTGGTGATCCAGATGGTGATACAATAACATCTACAATGCAGCTCACAAAAAATGGTACAGTGATTTGGTCTAAAACTAAAACAATTACTCCTTTAAGTGGTATCTATGATACTGACGAAGAAAAGGTTTTAGATAGTGCACTAGTAGGTGTGAATTATAAATTTACAGTTACAGTTACAGATCAATCTGGTGAGTCAGCAACAGATGAAATCACATTAGATGTACATGAACTAAGTATTAAAGGTAAAGTAGATCATGCAGATCTTTGGAAATCCAACTGGGTAAAGTATAACCAATATTTGGCCAGTAGAGGAAAGCAAACATTACAAAATGCATTTTTCACAGGTGAGAAATATGTTTTAAGTGCATTAACAACAGAGGTAGCGCCAGAAAGTAACGTAACAGCTTTATATGTTAGTGTTAAATTGATAGAAAGATCTTATAGCCCTGTTTGGCTAAATAAACAGAGTACGAATAGTTTTAACGGTGAAATGTGGAATAAGGACATGCGAGGTACTAGGTGGAGGGGAAAACATGCGACCTTTCTATTTACAGTCACTTATAGTAATGGAGCAGTAAAAACAGATAGTATTGATACATATGTAGTAGATGATGATTACTATAGAGTGAAAATGGCATTTTAACTAAATAAAAATAGACTTGTTTACTCTCCTCTAAAGATAAACAAGTCTTTTTTTATGTTGATTTCAAAAAACTCCATTTGAAGTATAACAATAATAAGATAATTTGTCAATATATGGGACGTAGAATAAAGCAGCTATATTAAGCTGCCTTTTTTATTTTCAGTAACAGTATTAAATCTGTAAAAATGGCAATTGCCATTTAAATAAAACGAAGGGATGTGTCAGGTATGCTTATTATGTCAGGACGTTTAGCAAGAGAGTGCGAGGTAAAGGAGGGAGTATCAGATAAGGGGAGGCCGTATTCAGTACTGAATAATTGTGTATTCGTAAATAACAAGGAGCTAGGCAAGGATGTACCGATGAATATTACTGCTTGGGGCGAAAATGCAAAGTTTATTCAGGATAACTTTAAAAAAGGTGACAGCATTCAAGTAGTAGCACAGGAAACACCACACGAAAGGAAGGCAGGTGATAAGGAATTCACAGAGTGCATATTTACAGTAAGAAAAGTTTTAGATTGGGATATGTATCTTAACACAGTTAAGTTCCTGGGCAACACATTATCTCGTCTAGAAAATAGTTTTACTGAAAGGACTCAGCAAGCTCAGAATGAAAATAATCAGGATCATAATAACGATGGTATAAGCCGGTCAGATGCTGATGATTCATCATATACTGAACTAGAGGAAGAATAAATATAGATTACATGTAAGGTGTCAGGCGGTAGAAATTTATTCTACCGCCTTAAGTTATTTTGACATATAAGAGAGGGGGGTTAGGGTATGCTGATCATTTCAGGAAGATTGGCGAGGGAACCAGAACTGAAGAAGGTGATTATTGATGGAAAGAAAAAGTTTGTCCTGGATAACTGTGTTTTTGTTAATACATCAAATAATGGTAAGAAGAGTGTTCCAGTTAATATCATCGCATGGGATAAAAATGCAACATATATAGCTGAGAATTTTGGAGAAGGTGAGAAGATTAACCTTGTCGGAATTGAAAAGTTAGACAGTATTAAGATGGGAAATAAGACTTATGGAGTATGTACATTTACAGCAATTAAGATTATTGACTGGAAGATATATAAAGCAATAAGTGGAATTCTAATGGCTTTAATAACGAGGATACTTAATTGTTCTGATGCGATAGCTGAAAATATATTAAGTTTGGAATTGTTACAAAGTAGTGATAGTCAAGAAATAGATCCAGATACTGAGAAAGAAAAACAAGATGAAAAAGATTTAGTAAATAAAGAATTTGAATTAAATTTACTAAATGCTGAAGATGATCCGAATCTTAATGAGGAAAATATTGAGACTGATCACGAAATTGAAATTGTCACTGATGAGCGATCTGAGGTTAATCCGGATAAGGTTAATCAACAAGAAGATTTAGAGGATAATGAATATCCTGAAGAAGATGGATGAATAGCGCCCAGAGAACCAAGTGGATATTATGTCTTAGACTTTTCTTATGTAAAAAAAGAAGATTACAATATGTAAAAAAATAAAATGTGAGGTGACAGTATTAATGAATATACTAGCAATTATATTTCCATTGTTGGCTGTATTGGGTGGAGGAATTGCCCTGGCATATATAAACAAGAGCAGTCCTAAAGGGTCTGCATTGGCACCCAGGAAAATAAACTCAAGAGCATCAAAGAATAAGACTCAAGATGAAATTGCAGCTCAGGAGTTTGTTAATGTAAAAGATATTACTGATAAATATTTGTATACCAGGGACGGTTTAGTTTTTATGTACGTAAGAATTTATCCTATTTCACCTGATCTACTTTCAAGAAGGGAAAAAAGGACATTAACAAGACAGCTGACTGCGGAAATATCTGCAGAGCCTTTTAAGTTTGGTTTTACCGCGCTAAGTCGTCCGGTAGACATTTCTCCTTTAATAAAAGAATACAGTGAGCTGCTTTCAGAATCTAATGATCCGATTCAGAAAGAGATCCTGAAGAGTGAAATGCAGGCCATGAGTAACTATGCTCTCTCAGGAGAAGTTGTTGAGCGACAATTCTATATAAAGATATGGGAGAAGTACTCTGAAGGTATTGAGAATGAATTACAAAAAAGAGCCTTTAGTATTTTAGGTTACTTTACAGCTGTAAATATAAATGGTGAGATTCTGAGGGAAGAAGATATTATCAGGTTATCAAATCTTATAACAAATCCTGCATATGTACATATTGAGAGTACCAATGTTCGTTCAACAATACCAATAATAGAAAGCCTGATTTCTGCAGGCAAGGAGGAATAAGCTATGTCAAAGAAATATGAAGAAATACCTATAAATGGGGCGCTGCTTAACAGTATTACTCCTATTGGAATGGAATATAAACAGAACTCAATTATTGTAGGAGAGAGTATCGGAAAGATTTACGGCATAGTCAAATACCCTCAATCTGCCGATTATGGTTGGCTGTCCAAGCTTACAAATATTCCTTCAACGGTTGCTAGTATTACTTTAACACCGGTTGATGATTCCGCATTCCTGGAGAGCCTATCTAACACAATACGTCAAAAGCGAGGGGAAGAACAAAGTGCAAAGGATGCATTGGTTGCATCAAGGGCGAAACGTGCAGCTGATGATGCAGAAAAGATGATGATACAGGTTGACCAGCAAGGTGAGAAGATTTGTGCAATGAGTTTATTAATTGCTCCATTAACTCGAGATGAAAAAGCTCTTAAAAAAATATGCCAAAAGGTAGAAAGCGCAATAGCCGTTGCAAAGTGTAAAGGAAGAGTTTTATCAAGTCTTCAGAAAGAAGCATTTAAACAGTTGTCTCCATTTTACTCTGCTGAGGAAAAAATTGAGCAGATAACACAAAGAATATTACCATTGTCCAGTTTCATAGGTGGTTTCCCATTCGCATCTTCCGGACTAAATGATGGCCAAGGGTATTATTTAGCAAAAGATACTTCAGGAGGATTAGTTGTTATTGATCCTTGGAATAGAGGTGGAGACAGAACCAATTCATGTATGACAATTATGGGTGTAGGTGGAGTTGGAAAAAGTACAGCCATAAAGCATATTATTCTAGCAGAATACATGCGTGGGACAAAGATCATAATAATTGACCCAGAGAGAGAGTATAAGGAATTGACCCGAAATCTGCATGGTGACTGGCTTAACTGTGGGGGTGGAATAAAAGGAAGGTTAAATCCTTTGCAGATAAGACCGGTACCAATAGATGATGAAGACGAAGAAGACGAGAGGCTATATAAAGATGATGGCAATGGTATGGGTGCTCTTGCATTACATATGAAAAGTCTTGAAATATTTTTCAAACTATATAAACCGTCATTTAATGATAAGCATATGGCGCTAATAAAAATGTGTCTTATAGAACTGTATAACAAATTCGATATATTCTGGGACACCGATATTACAAACCTAAAGAATGAGGACTATCCTATATTTACTGATTTAAATACAATAATTGAGGAAAGAAAAAATGAGGAGCAAGATGCGAATTTGAAAGCACTATATGTCGACATAGCATTGCTTTTGAATGACCTTATTTCCGGATCTGATCAATTCTTGTGGAACGGACATACAACCATAAGCACTCAATCAAGATGTGTTTGCCTGGATACTCATGATCTTCAAGATACTTCAGATAATATTAAAAGTACCCAGTATTACACTGTGCTTCAATGGTCTTGGGATCAGATGACAAGAGACAGAGAGGAAAGGGTACTTCTAATTTCTGATCAAGCGTATTTGATGATCGATCATAGAGTACCACAATCATTAATATTTTTGAGAAATGGAGTAAAAAGGGCTAGAAAATATGAAGCAGCAATAGCAATAATATCACATTCAGTAGTTGATTTCCTTGATCCTTCAGTGAAAATGTATGGACAGGCTTTACTTGATATACCTTGTATTAAAATCCTGATGGGTACAGATGGTAAAAACCGTGCGACTTGTTCTCTTACAAACACTATTCTACAGAAATAATTTCTGTGGACATTAAACCGTATAGTGCTAAAAAAGAGGGGTCTTTAGAGATAAAGGCAATAACTGTAATTTCGATAGGTGGAATGAGGGAGTAACGCCCTGAAACGCCTTCCCTGATACTCCGATTAGCGTTGCAATGTAGCTGTTGCAGGGTTAAAAGCTCGGTAAAGTCGACCGCATGCACTCGCTTTATTCGTGATTAAAACAACGATAAGGCAAAAGCAAGTTAGAGATAACTGTGAGTGTTAGGTCGGGGGTCTATAAAATATTTATGGTGAGAATTAGTGAAAGCTATGACGAATATCCGAATGTAAGGGTCTATATGCCGTTATAATCGAAAAGGTTATACAACAATGTTGGTGTGTGAGGTAAAGTAAAAATGGTTTTTATGAAATACCTTATGCTGTTACAGGCAGTATCAAGCACACAGGCTCAAAGGATACACCTAAGGATATATGTAAAGATAGAAATTATGGAACAAGGGAAGGTTAGAACACATAAAAATGAGAGCTATCTCTGTGTTAGTGGGGAAAGTCAACAATGATATAACCTACTTTTATCTAACTGAAAGTAGTGGCGCGACCTAAGAAGTTGTTGTAATGGCAATGGAGGAACAGCCACAAGTCAATATTAATGAATAGTAAACAAAACTATACTAAACAAGGTTCTCTTACGACTAAAAGATGCGGTAGCTCTATAAAAGGAGTGAAACAGACTTG
>Ga0123336_10003612_pt1 | contig 12831 bp, 15 predicted proteins | sample SSSSmetaG_FD_96466 | JGI IMG/M metagenome (GOLD analysis project Ga0123336, IMG submission 96466) | Glacier valley bacterial and archeal communities from Borup Fiord, Nunavut, Canada, to study Microbial Dark Matter (Phase II) - ​SSSS metaG | ecosystem: Environmental > Aquatic > Freshwater > Ice... | reverse complement strand
TACCACTGTATCATTTAAAAATAAAAATTTATCTCCATAAATATCTCCTTTGAATGAATAACGATTATAATAATCCTAAGCTGAAATTGTAACAGGGATTTTTGAGGTGATTATGAAATAGATCTTCAGGCATTTTTACATCAGTAAAATCAAGCAAAGGTTCTGTCCAGTATAAAATTTTAGAGTTAGGTAAAATGAATACCCAGGGCATCGAACCAAAGCCCCCAAACCATCCTGTAGAATTGCCGATGTTAATTATACAATACTTTTTTATCGGCAAAATAAATTACCTTCTTTATTTCCATATCTTTTATATAAATAACTTTTGCTGCTGCGGTTACAGTATCTGAAAGACCTGCATACAGTGTAATAAGTTTTTTGCCAGCCTTAAAGTCAAACTGTATTTTATCAGCCAAAGGCATATCAAAGGAGTTATAAAAATCATCTGAATAAAACCGTCTGTTAATAAAATCCCAGTGGAGGTCTTTTTTATACTGAAGTTTAGTTCTGACAAAAGAGTGAACGGGCTTGCCATTTACTTTTGTAAGAACTGAATTTTGAGGGACTGTTATTCTACTCACTGAGAATTTTTGCAGCGTTATGTATCGGCCGTTGACGTACTTAACTGGTAAATTAAGTTTAATAGCTTGCAGGCGTTCCTTTCTTATCCTAAAAAATTCATCAATTACAGCGGTGTCTGCTTCAGTTGATTTCCATTTCACTTTATCGTCGTCCGCAATATATTTGTATAAGTATTTCCTTGCAGGATCTGTATGCCCATCCTGGCAAAGTATCAACGCGCGGTTAACCAGCCAGTAAAAATCCTTTGTACAATGCAGTTGCTCAATGTTATTTCTAAATCCCTTTATACTGTCAAGCATGGCATATCCATTTACCTTTTTTTTACATAATCGTGAGGGTTTACAGAAGAGAGAACCTTATACAACGTATCAAAATCAGCCAGCATTTGTTGTTCAGAAATTACAGGTAAATTATTTTGACCATGTGTTGTTACAGAAAAGATGGATAACAGAATGAGAAGGAAATACTTCATGTTGTTTGTTTCTTATACTTTATAAAGTAATGAAAGGGATATCTTAGCATAGCAAACCTTAATTTGGCAACCTAATATATTCCTCCAGTTTCGATAATATTTGCGTTAAGGCTTTTAGCCAATACAAATTTTATTAACCCAGGCGCTACTTTGATTCCGGCAAAAAATACAGGTCGTTTTTTTACCGTGTCAACAGTGTATCTAAATGTTGCTTTTTCTTAGCATCCAGTTTTAAAGGGGATATATTATTGTACTAATTACAACCTTTTGAATGTTTATATGTAATTTATTTAAATTATAAGAATTCGGAAAAAACTAATCGAGGCTCCTTTTTGGCAATTAATGCTTCAATCATTTAAACATAAATCATGGTAGATAAGTTTTTTAGATTTGAGTTAGCCATTTTAATCTTGTAACCAATAGTAATATTTATTTATGAGTACTAAATTATTTAATACTTGAATTGCTGGTGGCTGTTAATTTAGCTGTTATCCTCAACCCCGGAAAGTAGTATTAAAAACACATGCAGAAGAATAGTTCTTTAATCAGCTATTTTAAAAAGACTACCGTGGGTTGGAATATCCTTTTTTTTACCCAACTATCAAACTTGTGGCAATCTGTATAATCGTTAACACACTCAAAAAAAGGTTTTAAAAAATGAGACTGAATATCAATACTATATTTGATAAGCTGCTCTCTGAAGGCATAAAGATAAAAGCAGAACGCGTAATCCTTCATGTTGCCATCATCAGTTTCATTTTTCATCTGTTGTTAATTTATCTCAAAGACTTTAATATTATTTTTATAAGATCTGAAAATGTATTGCTTACAAATCCAATCTCGGCAATTTATACACCTTTCTCATTTATACTTGTGTATGAAGTATATATATTGGTTTACTACTTGTCGAAATCAATCACAATTTATATCGGTAAACAATATGAAATTATTACACTCATAATCATCAGAAGAGTTTTTAAAGACCTCTCCATCTTAAAACTGTCATCTGACTGGTTCAGGATAAAAGACGATATAAAATTCACGTACGACATTATTGCATCAATTATACTCTTCTATCTGCTATTCTTATTTTATTCTAAAAGTCGTAAATCAATCACAGTGATTCCTCAACAAAAAGAATTACCTGACAGCATTACCCAATACATAAAATTTAAAAAAATAATCTCTATTTTATTAGTACCTGTTTTACTATCACTTGCTATATATTCTTTTACCAGATGGGCTTTGCCGAGTTTTTCTAATTCCATAAATGCCGCAAATGAGTTTAAGAATATAAACAACATCTTCTTTGACGAGTTTTTTAAAATATTGATAATTGTAGATGTGATAATATTACTAATGTCATTTTTTTATACCGATGAATTTCACAAAGTCATAAGAAATTCGGGATTTATTATTTCAACTATTTTAATCCGGTTATCATTTTCAATAGATGGAATAATGAATACGGTTTTAATTGTATTATCAGTTGTATTTGGATTGATAGTTTTATTAATTCATAATGAATACGAGAAGTTGGCCAATAAATCCATATTGAAAACTTAAAAAATATTTTTTCATTATTTACCGGCAGGCCATCCGGAAGTTCTCTTAATTTCTACTATCTGTGCTGTATGCCTTTCGCAATGCGCTGAAATAATTAAAATAGCCTGGTACAAATCAATTGTCCCGGTAGCAGGATGTTGCCAAAACCTGTTTCTCAAATCTTCAGTGGTGGTTTGGATGAATTCAATATTTTTATTTCTTGCATTGGTAAAGAAAATAATTGCCTGTTTTATATTATTAAAACTGCCGGTAGGTTTAATCATTTCAGGCGATTGAACTTTGCCGGAGCGATTTGTTAGCCGTTGCCTTACCTGTTCGTCTGTCACGTTTATCTCTTTTCGCCCGGCTGAGTCTGCCGGTGCCTTAAATGTCTGTTGCGCTATCTGTCTGATGCCCATTTCTGCAAGCCCAATATGCTCTACTATCTGGGCAACACTCCACTTATAAGGAGCTGGTTTAAAACTTAACCGGGCTTCCAACAATTCTTCAATTTCTGTTAATAAATTATGACGGCTGATGTTTATTTGTCCATAGATCCGGCTTTGAATATGTGGATTTACTAACGGCAAAATATATTGTTTTGCTTTACGGATTTGTATAAAACAACTTGCAATAAAGTGCAAAATTAATGTACTAACATTTACGTTATAGCCGCCTCCTTATTGTACTTGTTTCGATAGTCTATCGGAGAAATTCCTGTTATCTTTTTAAATACAGATCTAAAAGCTTTGCTGTCAGCATAACCAACATCATACATTACCTCATTGACATTTTTAGCACTGCTTTCAAATAATTTTTTTGCAGCTTCCATTTTTACGCGCTGCATATAATCCATGGGACTGTTGTTCGTTGCTTTTTTAAACCTTCTTTCAAACTGCCTTCTGCCTATTGAATATCTTACAGCCAAGTGCTCAACTGATATTTTCTCCGTTACATTGGTTTCAATAAACTCCTGTGCCTGTTTTATGGGTTCATCTTCATGCTTCTTTTGCCCGTTAAACATGATAAATGGCGACTGGCTTTTTCGGTCCATTTCAAGTGCATATATTTTGGAAGCCATAATAGCCATTTCACGACCTGCATATTTCTCTATCAGGTGCAAAAGCAGGTTCCAGTAAGATGTTGCTCCGCCACTGGAGTATAAACCCTGTTGCTCTGTAATAATCCTTCCATCTACCAAATTTACTTCAGGAAACATTTCTCTGAATTGTTGAGCCAGAAGCCAATGGCTGGAACATTCCTTACCATTTAATAACCCGGTAGATGCCAATAAAAAAGCACCTACACAAAGACTGGCTACTTCCGCACCTTTCTTATATTGCTTTACTATCCACGGAACAAAATCCTTATTCCTTTTTATGGCATTCTTTAAATCACCACCCAGCGCAGGAATGATGATTAAATCCGTCTTCTTCACATTTTCAGGTAACCCGTCAGTATGCACCGAAAACTGACCGTTGGCTAGTTTAACCTGTTTCGATAACCCAACCAACTGCACTTTAAACAATGGAGGCTTACCTGCCGCTTCCAGAAAATCATTTACACCGGTAAATATAGTCCGGGGGTCAACAATGGAAGCCATCACAGAATCAAAAGGAACAATAATAGATATATGTTTCATACTGTCATTTTAATTACTGTTATGTTTATCATCAAATGTCTTAAAAATCTGCTATCGATCGTCAGATATCCGTTGTCAGTGATTCAATGTTATAGATTTTTTTTCTGATAGCTGACGGCTGACGGCTGAAAGCTACTTATTAAATAGTTTGATACTTACATAAAACGCGCTATCGGTATGTAAGATAATAAAAAGTCGCAAACTGCCTGTAACATGTCCTGTTCACCCCCTTTCAAAAGTATCTATATCTATTAGCTTTGTATTGTCTATCAACAACAATCTAATTCAAAACAATTAATCAAACTAAAAATTTATTGAGATGAAAAAGACAAAAATTATTTTTTGGGTTACTACCATTATTATTTTTTTAATGGAAGGATTAATTCCGGCCTTCACTTCGCAGACTAAGTTGGCAAAGGAAGGCATTGGCCATCTGGGTTATCCTGCTTATTTCGGTAATGCTTTGGTTATATTTAAAGTGCTTGGCGCATTGATATTGATTTTTCCTCAAATTCCTAAACGATTAAAAGAATGGACTTATGCGGGTTTTGCATTTGATTTTATTTTTGCAGCCATCAGTCACGGTGCAGTTGATGGAATAAATTTTCAAACTTTTTTCCCGATAATATTCCTGGGCATTCTGGCTGTTTCTTATTGGGCATATCACAAACTGGAGAGGGGTGTGTTTGCTCTATCAGTATAATAATGGAAGAAACGTAATAAGGCTGATCAAATTAATACGGGCTAGGTCTCATCCTGACAAAATTAAAATACAAAAGGTTGTAATAAGAAGCTGATGATAATCCACAGCAAACAAGTAAATCAATTTAACAATTTAAAAAAATTTTTATGACAAAGTTAAATTCCTATTTAAACTTCCAGGGAAACACAGAAGAAGCATTCAGTTTTTACAAATCTGTTTTCGGTGGTGAGTTCATCAGCATCATGCGTTTCAAAGATGTTGACGGCTTGCCGGGTAAAGAGCATTTTAACGAAAAGGATTTGAACGGTATTATGAATGTACAACTTGCTGTCGGGGATAATGTATTGATGGGGACTGATGCACTACAAAGTATGGGACAGCATATAATAACCGGAACAAATGTTACCTTATCACTCCACACAGAAAGCAAGGAAGAGGCCGATGGTCTGTATGCAGCTCTTTCAACAGGCGGCCAGCCGGCAATGCCAATGACGGATATGTTCTGGGGCGATTACTGGGGAATGCTTACAGATAAATTTGGCATCCAGTGGATGGTTAATTTTCACAAAAAATAAATTAATGATCCGATACAAACGAAAGAATAATCACTTGCAAATTACGCTGCCCTACAATTAAAAATGCTGAAATGCGAAAGCTGATTGTATCAATGAATATATCACTGGATGGCTACGTTTCGGGGCCTGACTGTGAACTGAACTGGCATTTCAAAAGCTGGACAAGAGAAATGGGTGATGCTTTATGCAGTGAATTGGAAAAAGCAGATACTATTCTTTTGGGACGAATAACTTATGGTGCAATGGCAAAATACTGGCCATCCAAAATTGCAAACGCATCCTGTAGCGGAGAAGATTTTGCCTTTGCCAGCATGATGAACAATTATACAAAAATTGTTTTTTCCAAAACAATAAGTTCTGCAGAATGGAACAATTCAAAGCTGGTAAAGGGAAATCTGCAAGATGAAATAGTAGTATTAAAAAACATGCCCGGAAAAAATATCATTGTATATGGTAGTGGCAGGTTAGTAGCTGCACTAACTGAGTCAGGCATGATCGACGAATACCACCTGTGGTTGCATCCTGTTATTTTAGGTAACGGCAAACCTTTATTTCATCCCGATAGCTATTGGAAACAAAAATGGCTATACCTAAAATTAGTTAACTCCAAAACATTTCCTTCCGGTGTAATTATGCTGCATTATGAAACAATTAAAATAAAAGAAAATGAAAAAGTTGAATCAAAAAATATGTGAAGAATTTTCAAAAGGCAACTTCGAATTTGCATTCCCATATTTTACAAATGATGTTGAATGGAATTTTGTTGGTACATCTGTTACTAAAGGCAAAGAAGCAGTGATAGCGCATTGCAACAAAATGATGGTGGAGATGGACAATTCTACTTTGAATAATACAGATGAGATAGTGGGTTATAACATAATTGCTGTTCAGGGATATTGTGATTATACAAATGAAGGCAAATCCGGAAAAGTAGAATATTGTGATGTATATAAATTTGCCGGTGATAAATTACAGGAGATAACTTCTTATTTTATTGACACAAAAAAAGAATAAAAAATGGCTATTAGCAACTATGCTTATTTATATTGCGCTTCAATTTTACAAAAATGTTGGATGCGAAGACTGCGACATTGTTACTTGGCCCAAGTTAATAAAGACTTGATGAAGCAGCTGCCAAATCAGGTTGATAAATTGCAAGGCAAATCACTCAACAACGCATCTACCATACATACGTGCCCACCGATCCTGCCTCTAGCGAAATTGTTACCCGTTTGTCTTTGTATTTAATATTGAAGGATCGCAAAGTATTGTTATCATTCAGTACTATCAGAACTTTTTTTCCTTTAGGTGTTACAAAAGCTACGTTTTGCAGGTTGCTTATAATGTTACTTGCCACTCTTACGGCACCTGGCTTTACGAATTTGGAAGCATGACCAATGATATAATAAGAAACATTCCGGTTAAAATTATTGCCATTGATTGTAATCGCTCCTTTGCAGGTTGTACAACCACCGTTTGTATGGGGCGCAAAATCAGGATCGCTTGCAAGATTCCATTCAAGCACGTTCCTGCTCCAGTTTCTTAAAGCCCCGATGATTAAATTCTTAACATGCCAGTTAAGGTCGCCGCTAAATGCACCTGTAGACGGTGTGTACTGTTCAGTGAAGTAAATATTTTTTGATGGATAGGCGTCGTGAACAGGTGTCAATGCACTTATGTTGCCGGCATACAAATGAAACGCGGTACCATCAACATATTGCCTGGCACCCGCATCGCTCAGCACAGCCAAAGGATAGTCAGGACGGTCGGCGTTATGATCATAGATTATAATTTTAGTAGTAATACCGGCAGCCTTAAATGCAGGTCCAAGGAAATTTTTAATAAAATCCGATTGTTCGGCTGCTATCATTACCATGCTTGGATTGTTGTCAGGGTTCAAAGGCTCGTTCTGCGGAGTGATAGCATCTATTGTGATACCCTCGGCTTTCATTCCTTGCAGGTATTTTACAAAGTAATCGGCATATACACTGTAATAAACCGGGTTCAGTTTGCCACCTTTAAAATTGTTTGCGTTGTCTGCATTTATTTTCATCCACGCCGGAGCGGTCCAGGGACAGGCTACAATTTTTATAGCCGGATTGATAGCAAGAATTTGTTTTAATACAGGTAAGAAATTTAATCTGTCTTTATCAAATGTAAAACTTTGAAGGTTTACATCGGTGGTTCCCGTGCTTATGTCATCATAAGTAAATACCGATGAATTAAGATCGGATGCGCCTATGCTTATGCGTAAGTAACTCACGCCAATGGAACCGGTATCATTGCCAAACAATTCTTTCAATAAAATATTCCTCGAAGAGGCAGTCATTGCGTTTATCAGTTCCGCGCTTCCACCTGTTAATGTATAACCATAACCTTCAACAGACTGATAGGTCTGAGTGGTATCCACAGTAATGTCAGGGAATTGATTTGCAATAATCCCAAAGTTTAAAACGGTGTTTTGTTTTGCGAGCAGCGCTGTTTGTCCTGATGTTGTAAGATAGAAAACCATCCCGGAACCTGCAGGCACAGGTGTAACGGGTGTAACAGGCTGAATTGAAGTAACCCTGGTATTGTTACCGGAAGCTCTTGAACATGCGGTATTATGGATGCAGGCAGCGATACCAAGTAATAACCATATCCGAAAGCGAATCATAATAAATGATGTACCCATTTTTAATTTTATTACTGCCTTTCAAAAGTGTACAACAAGTTTGTCCGATGGCGACAGAATAGTTGACAATCCCGCCAAAATTTTATCGTTGGCTGTGTAACAAAAGTTATTGCGATACTACTCCTCCTTCCTACCCTCATTACTTTTGATACATCCTGATATAATCAACATACATCTTCTGAGGGAATACAGTTGTACCATCGGGATTACCGGGCCAGTTACCACCTACTGCTACATTCATAATAAAGAAAAAAGACTTGTTAAAAGGAAAATTGCCACCGGTAATTTGCTGGTTTGTTATTTCATAAAATTTTGATCCATCTATCAGCCATTGAATTTTATCGGCAGACCAGTCGATACTATAAATATGAAAACTATCGGAAAGCAATCCACTGCCCAGGCTAAAATTTCCTCCGCCGGACAAATGACTGGTTGACGACACTCCCCAATGCGCCGTACCGTACGTTTTTGAAGGTGTTGTTTCTCCGATATTCTCCATGATATCGATCTCACCGCATGCCGGCCAACTAACAGTGCTGATATTACTCCCTAACATCCATAGTGCCGGCCAGATGCCTTTGCCACTTGGGATCCTGGCCCTTATATCTACCCTGCCATAAGTGAACGATTGTTTGCCATTGGTTGTAAGCCTGGCTGATGTATAACTATTACTGCCAAGTTTTTCCTTCTTCGCTTCGATAACCAGGTTGCCATTTTGCAGATAAGCGTTGGTAGTACCCGAAGTATAATTCTCCAGTTCATTATTTCCCCAGCCGTTACCTCCCGTTTCATAATTCCAATCGAGGGTATTCAGGGAGGAACCATTAAATTCATCACTCCACACAAGCGCTGTAAAACCAGCATTTATCAGTGTTGCAGTAGCCCTGTCGTTTTCAAGCCGGGCACCCACGGCATTGCTTAATTTAAGATAAAATATCTGTATCCCCTGTCTCAACTTCCTGCCGATTACCGGTATATCTATAAATGCTTCAGACTGGTTGGCATCAATGGTTACGGTCCCTGATTTCGGAATATAATCCGAATCTGATTTAGCAGTAGCTGCGTCTGTTGCAAAATCAACTTTGGTCTGGGTAACTGATTGCGGAGCAATGCTGATTTTAAACCGAACCGTGCTGTTTATACTGTCTCTCGTTTGACTAACGTCGTAAATCGTTATTGTAGAGATGGCACTGTTGACAGAGGAGGTACTCTTGTTACAAAATGCAAACATACCGGCAAGACAAAGTGTTGTAATAACAGATCGGCGCATAGCTTAATTTTTATATTTGTGTTGTTCAAAGCCTTATCGAAAGCTAAATAGCTGGTAGCTGATAACTGACGGCTGACAGCAATTATCACTGCTTTACAGGCAGCATTATTCCACTTCAATTTCAATTGTCTCGATAAAGTTGACCATGTAATTTCTTCTGTCCGGATCATGTTTTGCCGGTTGCACATTACCTTGCTTATCGGTTGCTCTGGACATAATTTTATATCGTCCCGGTTTGTTTGGAGCTGTCCAGTTGTACTCCCAAAACTGCCAGGCAAACGGTATGGCTTTATCGAGCAGTGAAGCGCTCTGCCATGTTGAACCATCGTCTGTACTTATCTCAACCTGTGCTATAGCTGTGTCTCCTGTCCAGGCGGCACCAAAGACCCGGTATAGTTTTGACGCGGGGATAGTCTCATGCAGCGAAGGGCGGGAGATTTCAGATTTCACCTGGGTGGAGGTTACGGCGGTAAGTGTTGGCAAGCCATTTTTTCTTTTCCAGTAAGCATACTCCAGTGTTTGCCAGTAACCTTCATATGGGCTAGCGGTAGCCGTTATACGAGTGAGCCATTTTACGGATGCCATTCCATAATACCCGGGGATGATGGCACGAACCGGGAAACCGTGTTCCGGGGAAAGATTTTTTCCATTCATCTGGTAAGCGATTATCACTTCTGGCTGCATGGCTTTTGTCAGGGATAGACTGCGGGCGAAATGAATGGTACCCGGCGATTTAGGCTCTTCATTAATCTCACCCTGGTCTTTACCTTCAAGGATAATTTCAATGGTGCCCTCTTTTATTCCGGCTTTATCGAGGAGCACTGACAGGGGTACACCCGTCCATTCCGCGTTGCCGATACCACCCTGTTCCCAAAGCAGTCCCTTTGCCTTTGGGACTAAAAACGAGCGGCTGTTACCGGCACATTCAATAGTTGCCATTACCGTTTTAGAAGGTAGCTTCCTGAGGTCTTCGTAATTGATTTTAAATTCTTTTCTTACCTCTCCTTCAATAAACAGTTCCCATGATGCCGCTTCAATGGCAGGGATCGGAAAGTGTGTGCGGATGAAGAAGCGGTTGTTAGGTATAATCCGGCTATTCAGCGTTGGAAAGGGAAACTCAAGATTTACGGGATTCTTTTCCCGCGTAATAAGACCGGGAAAAGTATCGTTACCAGGAAGGCCCTGCTGGCCGGGTTCAGGATTTCCAGTCGCAACACCTGCGCCCAGCACCGGTAGAGCTACCGCTCCGGCTACAACAGGTAATATCCCACTTAAAAACATCCTGCGATTAAACCGTCCGCCTTTACTCATTTCATCAGGGTTACTCATATATTTGTTTTAGAAGTAGTGCTTTAAAAGATGCATTGGCCATCAGCCGCGGGCTTAAAATGTAATGTTGTAGTAACCTGTTTCCGACTAGCTGTTAGTTATTATACATCCTATAAATGCACCACTTAAAAGTAATATTAATTTTTTAGGTAAAAATAATCTTATAGATAGATTTTATAATGAAGTGGATGAATTACTGTTTAGTAACGTAACAACCTGTAACAAAAAATTTCTTCAGCCGGCATCCCGTCATTGGGCATGGTGACGAAATTTGATCAGGGTGTTTAATCTACGGTATTAAATCAACCATTACCAAAAACAATGTTCGAAGACGTTATTGCCTACTACAAAAAGCTAGTCCCTCATCTGACGGACAAAGAACTATCGGCGCTTCAAGATTGCTTTCGTATCCGGCAATTACAAAAAGGAGCATTTCTATTAAAGGAAGGACAGGTATGCCGGCACGTTTCATTTGTTAACCGGGGTCTGTTAAGACTTTACTATGCTATTGAAGGCAAAGAAATTTCGATTGGATTTGTTAGCAAAGGAGACTACACTTCAGAATATGAAAGCTTTCTTACACGTAAGCCCGGGTCACACAATATAGAAGCACTCACCAATGCCGAATTGGTTGACCTTAGTTTTGATGATATGCAACTATTATATAAATCATATCCTTCCTTTCAGGAATTTGGCAGAAAAATAGCGGAAACACTTTTTATCATGCTCAACCAAAGAAATACCGCTTTGCTTGTATTGAGTCCGGAGGAACGTTACCGGAACATGATCATAAACAATGATTCGATATTACAAAACGTACCACAGTACATGCTGGCTTCATATATTGGCGTAACTCCAGAGCACCTGAGTCGCATCCGGAAAAAAATGAGTGGTCATTGATACCTATCAATAAGACATAAAGTCCGATCCTTCTTAACATTTATCAATGAAAATGATGATTAAGCAGCTTTACTTTGCTGCTTAAATCGTCAGACATGTCTCCCGATCAACTCTTCTCAGTTTGTAATTCACTGGCGCTGTTTTCATGGATCATATTAATATTTTTTACTTTTTGGAAAAGCCGTGTTCAGTATTTGTTCAGCATTGTAATTATATTATTAGCGCTTGTATATTCCTGGCTTATATTCTCGAACATCAGCCCGGAAGGATTTAAGAACTTTAATACCCTTGACGGAATCAGCAGACTCTTTGCCAACAAATCTTTGTTGCTTGCCGGATGGATTCATTACCTGGCCTTCGATCTGCTCACCGGTATTTTCATCGTAACCAACGCAAGGAAAAATGATATCAACCACTGGCTGGTAGTACCTGCGCTATTCTTTACATTTCTGTTAGGCCCATTTGGATTACTGATTTATTTTCTAACCAGATTGGTCAAGACAAGAACCTATTTACAAGATAATTTCTAAAAGATAAAAATATATACTCATGTATTTTGTTAACGAATTAAAGCGCAGGAACCCGGTATTATTCTGGTACGGATCGATAAATATTTTTGCAGCTGTCATCTGCCTGCTGTTAAGCCAGACGACAACCACTTGGGTTAACGGTGTAAATGCTTTTATCAAGCCGCTGAAATTTTATGTTTCTATTGGTATCTGTGTATGGACGCTGGGGTGGATAATGTATTATCTTGAAATGCCCACCAGGGTGAAGGTTTTCAACCTGATGTCGATTGTTTTACTGAGTTTCGAGAGCTTTGTAATAACCTGGCAGGCCGCTAACGGAAGGCTGTCACATTTTAATGTCAGCAGCGCCTCGTATGGTTTCTTATTTTCCCTGATGGGTATCGCCATCGTTATTTTTACTTTGTGGACAGGTTTTATTTGTTATTTATTTTTTAAGAAAAAGCAATGGTCAATTCCAATGTCTTATGTATGGGGCATACGGCTGGGCTTATTGTTCTTCGTCATCTTTGCATTGGAAGGAGGAGCGATGGCGGCGATGTTAAAACATACCGTAGGCGGCAATGATAGTTCCAGGGGTATTGCTTTACTGAACTGGAGCCGCGGGCATGG
>Ga0123336_10003611_pt1 | contig 12835 bp, 12 predicted proteins | sample SSSSmetaG_FD_96466 | JGI IMG/M metagenome (GOLD analysis project Ga0123336, IMG submission 96466) | Glacier valley bacterial and archeal communities from Borup Fiord, Nunavut, Canada, to study Microbial Dark Matter (Phase II) - ​SSSS metaG | ecosystem: Environmental > Aquatic > Freshwater > Ice... | reverse complement strand
GGCGTCCTTCACCAGGCTCTCGCCTTCCAGCAAATGCATCACCCGCTGCGGCAAGCCAAGCTTCCGCCCGATCGATGTCGCAGCGATTGCATCTGTCGTCGAAACCACCGCGCGCAGCACAAAGGCCGCGTTCCAATCGAAGCCCGGTAAAAACTTCGGGGCCAGGTAGGCCACGCCGAACACGGTGAAACCGACCAATCCAAATGCCAGCAGAAGAATGCTGCTGGCGTGATAAGAAAATTCTCGCCATGATGTTTGCCACGCCGCCGCGTAAAGCAAAGGAGGCAGCACTACAAGGAAGATCACGTGCCCAGCCCCGCGAACATCAGCACAATAGGGTCGGGCCTGTCCAACTTCTTTGCCAACACGCCGAACACCACCACGGAACAGAGCAGCAGCAACGCCACTAACTGGATTGAATGCACTGCCGCTTCCGCCATCCCCTTTTCAAAACATACCCGCGTCCCCATCGTTCGGAAACGAGTGATACGCTGATCGTCGTCATGAGTTCCGAACGCGCTCGCGCTATCACCGCCACTGGCAAAAGGGAACGCGATAGCGGCGCCCTTCACGCCGCGCTGAAATGCTATCGCGAAGCGGAAGCTTTGTACCGCCTCGAAGGCACTTCAGGGTGCTTGGCACACACCATAAGGCACATCGCCGACATGGATCGCGAAGCCGGCAACATCGCCACGTCCGAACAGGCCTATCGCGAATCGCTGTCCCTCTATCGCGAACTGCCCGATGTCCGCAGGCTCGATCTTGCCAATGCGCTAAACGGTTTCGCCACGCTGCTCGCGCAAAAAGACGACGCCGCCGAAGCCGTCCTCCTCACCTGCGAAGCGCGCGAACTCTACTCCGCCGAAGGCGTAGTTCCTGGCGTCGAAGAGGGCACCGAACGCTTGGCGCGCCTCTCAGATGAATAACTATGCTCCGGTCTCTATTTGTCTTCCTGCTTACTCTGCCGCTCAGCCACGCCGCCGAACCCACGCGGCCAGCCATACGCGGCGTCGCCCACATCGCCTTCTACGTTTCCGATCTCGCTAAAACGCGTGCCTTCTGGACCGATTTCCTCGGCTATCAGGAATGCTTCACCCTGAAAAATAAAGCCACAGACGAAGTGCGCATCTCCTTCATCAAGATCAACGACCAGCAGTACATTGAGCTCTTCACCGAAAAGCCGAGCGCCGGCCAAATGCTCAATTACATCTCTTTCTATACGGACGATGCCGAAGCCATGCGAACCTATCTTTCCTCTCGCAACATCAAGGTCCCCGCGAAAGTAACCAAGGGCCAAACCGGCAACAAGAAGTACAACATCGCCGACCCCGACGGCAATCTCGTCGAGATCGTCGAGTATCAGCCCGATAGCTGGACCGCCCGCGACAAAGGCAAGTTTTTACCTGCCACCCGCATCTCAGACCATATCGCGCATGTAGGCGTCATGATTGGCAACGTTCCACCGGCGATGGATTTCTACCATGGCATCCTGGGCTTCAATGAGTTCTGGCGCGGCACCGGCGGCCCGGTTCTTTCCTGGATTAATATGCGCGTCCCCGAAGGCGCCGACTATCTGGAATTCATGCTCTACGATTCCCTCCCCGAACCGAATCAGCGCGGCGGCAAAAATCACCTGAGCCTCACCGTCCCCGATGCTCAAAAGGCCATCGACACTCTCAAAGCCCGCCCCGCTTTTCAGAATTACGGCAAAGCACTCACCGCGCAGGTGGGCCGCAATCGCAAACGCCAAGTGAATATCTTCGATCCCGATGGCTCGCGCGTGGAACTCATGGAACCGAACACCATCGATGGCCAACCCGCCGCCTCTTCAGCTGCTCCTCCACCGGTCCACCAGTAACGCGCTTCGATATAAGATACCCACAGCCGTCATGCCTTCCACTCGCCGCACTTTTGCCCGCTTTGCCTCCGCCGCCATCGCCACATCCGCTTTCCCTATCCTCGGCGCCAATGACCGCGTCAACGTCGGCATCGTCGGCCTGGGTGGGCGCGGGAACGACCATATGAATTTCTACGGCTCGCTGGGCGACGATTGCCGCATCGCCGCAATCTGCGATGTCAACCAGGCTGCGCGCGAACGTGCCGGTGCCAAAATTTTGAAAGACCACGGCTATCGCCCCAAAGAATTCGCCGATATGCGTGAGCTCTTCGAATCGAAAGAAATTGAAGCCGTCTCGCTGCCACTGCCCAACCACTGGCACGCACTCTCCACTATCTGGGCTTGCCAGGCCGGTAAAGATGTCTATGTCGAAAAGCCTGCCAGCCACAATATTTTCGAAGGCCGACAGATGGTGGCCGCCGCGCGAAAGTACAAGCGCATGGTCCAGGTAGGTTCGCAGAGCCGCACCATCCCCCACAAAGTAAACGCGGCCCGCTTGGTGCGCGAAGGTGCCATTGGAGACATCTATATGGTGCGCGGCCTCTGCTATCGCCGGCGCTTTTCTATCGGCCACGCGCCCGATGAGCCGGTGCCGCCAGGTGTCGATTGGGATAAATTCCTGGGTCCGGCGCAGATGAAGCCCTATAGCAAAAATCGTTTCGCGTACAACTGGCATTGGATGTTCGACACTGGCAATGGCGATGTTGGCAACCAGGGTGTGCATGAGATGGACATCGGCCTGATGGGTCTCGGTGGCTCGGCTTACCCGGTCTCCGTCATGTCCACCGGCGGCAAGTTCATTTGGGACGACGACCAGGAAACGCCGAACACGCTCCAGACCACGTTCAACTTCGGCAACATGGAGATGACGTTTGAAGTGCGCAACCTGCCCACTCCCACCGAAGCTCTCTCCCCTTTGAAGCCCAACTACGTCGGTAATATTTTCTTCGGCAGCAAGGGCTTCATCGTGGTCGATCACGAGGGCTTTCAACTGTTCAAGAGTTCCGGCGCGCAGATCAGTGGCGAAGCCGCGCGCGGTGCCGGGGCCGGCGGACAGGAAAAGTATGAGAAGGCGCAGAGCGAAGGCGGCTCGGGCGAAAAGACGGAGCCGCACATGAAGAATTTTCTCGATGCCGTGCGCTCCCGCGATTACAAATCGTTGCATGCCGAAATTGAAATCGGCGCACGCTCCGCCGCCTTCTGTCACTTGGCCAACAACGCCTACCGTCTTGGCCGCATGCTGAAGTTAGATCCCGCAACCGGCGATGCTCTCGACGATAAAGAAGCCCTCGCCATGCAGACCCGCAACTACCGCAAGCCGTATATTGTTCCCGATCGGGTGTAGGGTATTCCCCTCAGGGTTGGAGATAGAGATTTCCGTCTCGCTTCTCCTTACACTGAAGGTCAAATGTCGCGTCTGCTGCCTGTAAGTGCGTGTTTGAGTATTGTGTTCCTGGTTAGTACCGCATCCGCGGGTCAAATTGCAGTGACTTACGATTCCGCCGGCAGTCAACAGCCGCTGCCTTCCCTTTGTTCCGATTGCTTCCTCACGTTTAACAATCTGAAAAAGGGAATCCAGAATTACACCGCCGCGTTCGGCACCACCGGGGTGACTGGAACTTATACGAATATTGATATCGTGCCCGCCGACTTATACGGTGGCGCTGATGCTACCGGCAAGTATGCTGTCGTGGGCGCGCGGACTGGAACCGCTTCTTACACCCTTTCCCTGAACCGCCCAGTAAGCTACTTTGGTCTATGGTGGTCCGCCGGCAGCCCGTTGAATAGTCTTCAATTCTTTTCCGCCGGCGCTTCTCTCGGAACCTTCTCGACAGCGGACCTGATCCCCTTACTAGGCACTTGCTCCAAGACATCCACGAACCCTTTCTGCGGCAATCCAAATTCCCTCAATCGCGAGCAGGACCGCGCGGAGCTTTTCACTTACCTGAATTTCTTTGGCGCGAATGGGACCGCCTTCGACAAAATCGTCTTCCGCAACAGTGGCGCCACCAGTTTTGAATCGGATAACCACGCTGTTCTGCCGAGCGTGCCGGGCACCTTCACGGGGACACAAGTCGAGACTCTCGGCACCTCTGAGCCCGCCACGCTGGTACTGCTTTTCATTCCCGCGTTGTTGCTATACCGCAACCGCCGTCGCTTCTTGCAAGGTTGCTGATCTGTGAAACTGCTGCTGCCACTATGGTTATGGGTCGCGCAGGAAAAGCACGCCTATTGGATCGTATTTCTCGGCGCCTTCTTTGCCGTGTCTCTGTGGGAAACCTTCCGCCCCATTCACCGCGCGTCGGTCTCCGTGGGGCGCCGCTGGCGCAATCATGCTTTGCTCTTCGGCGTATCGGCGCTGATTCAATCCGCGTTGATTCGCCTGCTGCCGGTCGGAGTTGCCGGTTTCGCTCAAGGTAACCCCTTCGGATTGCTGAATCATTCCGGCCTCCCCTTGGCGGCGCAGTGCGCGCTCACCGTAATTGCCATGGATTTCGTGCAGTATTGGATCCACCGCGCCTTCCATGGCTCATTTCCACTATGGCGCGTTCACCAAGTCCATCACTCGGATCCCGATTACGACGTTTCCACCGCCACTCGCTTCCACCCGCTCGAAGTCATACCTCCCCAAGGCGTTCGCGTCCTTGCGGTCCTGCTGCTCGCGCCGTCACCTATTGCCGTTCTGTTCGATCAACTGATTGCCATGCTCTTCAACTTCACTTCACACGCAAATGCGTCGTTGCCGCCGCGCTGCGAAGCCCTCCTGAGATTGGTCTTTATCACCCCCGATCTGCACCGCATCCATCACTCGAACGACATAGCGGAACAATCCACCAACTTCGGTCAGATCTTCTCCGTGTGGGACCGCCTCTTCGGCACCTATCTCGCGCAATCGAAGAGGAACCCGGTCATCACAGGACTAAGTGAATCGGAATTATCGGGCGCGGTAAGTCTCGGCGCTTTGCTTACCAGTCCATTTCTCACCCACAAATAAAAACAGCCGGCCTTTGCGGGCCGGCTAATGGTACTTACTACGCCTCAGTTAGCTTCTGCGGCGACCGCGAAGCACTAACATGCCGCCGGTGAGAAGCGTAACTGCCGCCACACCCGCTGAAGCATCGATTTCCGGGACCGGACTGAATCCAGCAACGGCAACACCGGCGGTTCCCGCCAGAATAAACGCAATCTCAACAATTTTCTTCATAGATAGAATCTCCGTTTTTACAACTGTGAGTGCAGTCACAGAAACGCCGGATTATTCTCTCGCATTTGCACCTACCAGAAGCTCCATTCACCAAACGCCATAACATAAATAGTAAGCAGCAGGTTTGTGCAGGCGTGAGCGAGCGTGGCGCTCCCTAAACGACCGCTCTTTCGATACACCAACGCAAAAACCAACCCCGCCAAGCTGCCTGAAAACCACCGCGATCCATGCAGCAAGCCGAAAAGGACAGACGAGGCAATCACCGCCAGCCAACTCGCCGCGCGCGGCACTACCGCCTCGAAATCCTCGCTGGCAAATCTCCGCATCACATAGCCGCGAAATGCCAGTTCCTCCGCAAACGGCACCACCGCCACGGCAGTCGCGGCACGCACCAATATCCAGAAGGCTTGCAGGAATACGGGTGCCTGCGCCAGTGCCGCGGGTTTCTCCGCCCCCATCGCTGGCGCAAGCGCTCGATCGATGCCCACCCAAAAGGCAAACACGGCCACACCGGCAGCTATCGCGCGCCAATCCCACTTCCATTCAAACGCGGCATAACTCTTTCGGAACATCCATAGCGGCACCACGGCGCACAGAAGACGCAGCCCGTAGAACCATTCGAACTGGCCTGAAACCGTGCGTGCCAACATCCCGCCCAAGAGCACCGCAAGGAAGGGCAGCAAGTAAATGGCAACCGCATTGTTCGCCGGCACGGCCGCTGCCCTTCGTTCCGTGCCAGCCGAACGCAGCCCAATCCAAGGCACCCGCCGCGCGCCCACCGAAATTCCAAACGCCACCGTGTTGAACGCAATCCAGCCGCCTTGCGAATGGAAGCCTTGCGTCGCAATCTCGCGCCACCCGGCACTGCCAATCAGGATGAGCACCGCTATCCGCGCCGCGTTCAGCAGCAGCAACAGAGCCACCCCTACCGGAATCAGCAACAGCGCCTGCGGAAACCGAATTTCCTTCCGAAACAAAATCAACCACAGCGTCAGAAACACGATCAGCAGAGACGCGCCCTCAATTCCGGAACACCCCGGCGCGATAATCGCCGCAAACTTCGGTGAGCCAATCCGAAAAATCTCCGGCTGCACCACCAGCACGGGAAAAATCGGCGCGAGCAAAAGTTTGACCAGGAAAAAGGTCAGCCCACTCAGCGGCTTCCATAGCTTCCAGCTTTGCTGCACCGCGCTTGCCGCAATGGCCGCCGCGCACGCCGCATACAAGGCCAACATTCCGGTCGCGCGAATTAGGAACAGCCAAAGCCGCAAGGGCATCAGCGCAACAGCCGCGAACCATAGCGTGGCCGCGCCGGCCAGCATCCATAACCACACCAGCGCCCCGTTGTGGTCTGAGCGCATCAACGCCATCGAACAACCAAACAGCATCGCCAGCGCCGCAAAGTGTCCCAGCACCAGCACCGGCCTCACTGGCACTGTCTCCGCCTGCGCCGTCAAGCTCCTCAAAACCGGCTGCGAGCGCAAATATAAAAACGTGCAAAAAATGGCCGCAAAGCCAATCAGAAACTGCACGCTCCACACGCTGCCGCGCGCCGCCCACGCGCCTGCACTTTGCCCCAAGGAACGAAACAGTGCGCCCGCATCGAAGCTCATCGAAGCGGCTACAGCCTCCACCGCCAGCACCGCGACGAACACGCCCAGGCGCTTCATTAGCAGCGGCGTGCGCGCACCCTGAACCACCCCTGCATCCCCCGCGGTCAGCGGCTCAGCCATGTCGCGGCGCCCACAGAATAATTGCCGTGCCCCCCAGGCATACTCCGCCACCTACCAAGTCCCAACCGTCGGGCCGTGTGTGTTCCACCGCCCAAAGCCATGCCAGCGACGCCGCCACGTACACTCCGCCATACGCCGCATAGGCCCGCCCCGCGTAGGCAGATTCCACTCGCGTCAGGCTCAGGGCAAACACCGTCAGGCTCACCACGCCAGGCACGCACCACAGCGCGCTTCCGCCCAAACGCAGCCACGCCCAGAACGCGAAACATCCGCCGATTTCTCCCAACGCGGCAATCCCGTACCAGATTGCATTCGGCATGGCGGTCAGCTCCTGACCCCAGCCCCGACACCTGTTGCGCTCATCGGATGAGGATGCGACTAGTCTACGGGAAGCGAACCTGTTTTTCACAATTCCGTCACGAAACTCCGATAAACTGGAATGAACTCTCGCTTCGACATGAAAACTCTTGCACTCGCGCTAACCCTATCTCTCTGCCCGCTCCCGCTCTTCGCGCAATCTGAGCTGGGCGGCTCCTCTCTCAACGGCACCATTTCAGATCCCTCCGGCGCCGTCGTTTCCGGCGCTACAATCAAGCTCACCAACGAACAGACCGGTTTCACTCGCATCGCCCGCTCGAACGATTCCGGCCTCTATAATTTTGTCCGCGTTCCCGTTGGCTCGGGTTATGTTCTTTCTTCCGAACATCCCGGCTTCCGCCCCACCAGCCAGCACGGCATCCGCCTCGACGTCGGCGCCGTCATCACTCTCGACATCTCGCTTCAAGTGGGCGGCAGCACCGAGGTTGTCTCCATTTCTTCCGATCTTCCGCTGATTGAAACCGGCCGCTCTCAAACCGCCACCACCGTGAATGAACGCGCGGTTGCGGATCTGCCTGTCAACGGCCGTAACTTCATAGATTTCACACGCCTCTCCCCCGGCGTCGTCACCGATCCCACACGCGGCGGCGATCTTTCCTTCGGCGGTCAGCGTGGCCCCGCCAATTCGCTCCTTGTCGATGGCGGCGATTCGAACAGCCTCTTCTTCGGCCAGGCTGTCGGACGCACCGGCTTCCGCCCCTACTCTTTTTCGCAGGATGCTGTTCAGGAATTTCAGGTCAACACGAATGACTATCCGGCCGAAATCGGTCGCGCCGGCGGCGGTGTCATCAACGTCGTCACCAAATCCGGCACCAACTCCGTTCACGGCTCCGTCTTCGAGTTTTATCGCGATAAAGCGCTCAACGCCAACACCTTCACCAACAATCGCGGCAACACAGATCTGGGCGTCGCGAACTCCTCGGTTCCCAAGCAGCCCTATCACTTCAATCAGTTCGGCGGTTCAGTCGGTGGGCCCGTCGTAAAGAACAAAGTGTTCTTCTTCGTAAATTACGATGGCCAGCGCAATACGGCTCCGCAGGTTGTGCTCCCGAATATCCCGGTGCCGGCGAATCTGCTTTCCCAGCTAAGCCAGTACCTTACGCCCTACACCACGGGAGCCGTCAACGATGTCGGCCTGATCAAACTGGATTGGAATATCTCCGACCGGCAGCGGTTCTATATCCGCTACAACATCAACCGCTTTACCGGAACCAATTACGAAAACACAACGCTGAACGCCATCGGCACCACCAGTTCTCAATCGCATACGGGCGATTCGAAAGTCTCTACTGATAACGTCGCCATGAGCTATTCGAACGCCATCAACTCGAACGTGATCTTTGACGCGCGCTACACCTTCATCCGCGATAACGAACCCGGTCAGGCCAACTCCGCGCTCCCCGAAGTCGTCATCACCAACGGCATCTTGTTCGGCCGCAACAACTTCAGCCCACGCTTCACGAACGCTAAAACTAACCAGGGTATCTTTACGCTATCCGTCGTCTCCGGCCGCCACACCATCAAAATCGGCGCGGATTTCAATCGTGCCGCCATCTCCAACTTCTTCCCCGGCTATTTCAGCGGCAGCTATACCTTCCCCAGCTATAACGCGTTCGCCGCGGGCCAGCCCACGCAGTTCATCCAGGGCTTCGCCGGAGCCGGAACCACCGGGCCGCTCACCCAGCCCAACGTCCTTGAAACGGCTCTCTTCGCGCAGGATTCCTGGCGCGTCACCGATCGCCTCACCCTCAACTACGGCATCCGCTACGACATCTTTAAGTACGCGCAGCCCACTGTCGATAACCCCAATGAAGGCCTGCACGCCGCCGGCATCCGCACCAACGTGGTGCCCGTCGATTACAACAACGTTGCCCCTCGCTTCGGCTTCGCCTACAAGCCTTTCCGCTCCGAACGCGTTGTCCTGCGCGGCGGCTATGGCATCTTCTATGCCCGTACGCCTTCCATTCTGATTGGTACGGCTTTCTCGCAAAACGGCATTCAGGTGCGCAATTACACCCTCACGCCCAGCAGCCCGTTCTTCCCCACGTACCCGAATATTCTCGCTTCCGTTCCCGCTGTCGGCCTTTCTCCGAACCTGTTCGTCATGCAGCCGAACTTTGTCTCTCCCCTCACGCATCAAGCCAGTTTGAATCTTGAAATGGGTGTCACGCGAGATATGTCCGTCGTGCTCGGCTATCTGGGCGTTCGCGGCGAACATCTCTCCCGCACGCGCGATACGAACCTGCAACCCGAAGTGGCCACAGCCGGCACCTTCGCCGATGGCACTCCCGTCACGTTCTACCGTCATCCCGGCGCCAACGGCACACCGATTCGCCCCAATGCCGCCTTTAATCGCATCAGCGTCTTTGACAGTGGCGCGGATTCCATCTACCACGGCGGCTTCATCCAACTGGTGAAGCGCTACGCGCACCACTACCAGTTCCTCACTTCCTACACCTTCTCAAAGGTCATTGATACCGTGCCCGATGCGACTGCTGTTACCGTCGGCGGCGGCGATGATGGCAAAGAAGCGCAGGACACTCTGCAGCCCAACAACGATCGCGGCCCCGGTGCAGCCGACATCCGCCATCGCTTCGTCTTCTCCGCTGTGTGGGATCTGAACTATTGGGACACGTCCACCAATCTGTTCACGAAATATGTCCTGGGCGGCTGGCAGCTTTCCACTATCGCGCAGCTTCAATCCGGGCGCCGCTTCAACGCCTTCGTTTCCAGCGATCCGAACAATGATCAGAACCTTTCGAGTGATCGCGTTCCCGGTCTTGGCCGCAACGCCATCGAAGGCCCTGCGTTCGAAACCGTTGACCTGCGCATCTCACGCGATGTGCCGCTTTATCGCGAACGTGTAAAACTTCGCCTGATCGGTGAAGCCTTTAACCTGACCAACCGCGCCAACTTCAACGGCCTGCAAACCACCAAGTACGCCTTCAACAGCACCACGCGCATCTTCACTCCGCGAACGGATTTCTTGAGACCGACCAGCACCTTCGATCCCAGAATTCTTCAACTCGCCGTGAAGATCATTTTCTAAACAGCCAACCTGTCACCCGGTCCGGCGCTTCCATTCGGACCGGGTGATCAATCCATCCACCCCAATCGCCCGATCCACAGCCAGCACGCCATCCAGATGATCCATCTCGTGCTGAACTAATTCAGCCAGAGCCCCGTCCGCTTCCATCTCCCTTTCCACGCCAGTCTCGTCCCGATACTTGACCGTCACCCGCCGCGCCCTCTCTAACCACACCAGCAAATCGGGAAATGAAAAGCAGTCGTCCCACAGGCGGAACCGCTCCTCGCTTGCGGCCACAATCACCGGGTTCACCAGCGAAAGTTCGCGCCCTTCGAACTCGATATAGATCACGCGCTCTAAGATCCCAATCTGCACCGCGCTGATGCCGCGACCAAACCCGTGCGTGCGCTGAAACTCATGCAGCGTGTGGCGCAGACCAACCAGCGTCGCGCTAGCCTCTTCCACTTCCTGCGAGCGCTCCCGCAAAACCGGGTTGCCCAACTGCCTGATGCGCTGAATCGCCATGGGGTCGCTGTGCTATGTTCACCTATTCATGCGCATCACCGCAAAGGCGCCCTGCCGCGTCGATCTGGCCGGCGGCACCCTCGATATCTGGCCTCTCTATCTCTTCCACGAAGCCTCCGTCACCGTCAACTTCGCGGTCGATCTTTACACGACAGCGCTGCTCGAAACTCGCAATGACGCGCGTATCGTCCTTCGCTCCGCCGATCTGAAACGCGAAGAGCAGTTTGATTCTCTAGACCACCTCAGCGCCACGAAAAAGTACAAGCTGCCCCTGCTCGCCTGGGTAATTCGCCACTTCGCCCCCGAAACCGGCTTTGAACTTTCCACCAATTCCGAAGCACCCGCGGGCGCCGGCATCTCCGGCTCCTCGGCCCTCATCATCGCCATCTCGTCCGTGCTCAACAAGTTCACCCACGCTGGTCACAACCTCGAAAAACTGCGCGAGATCGCGCAGAACATTGAAGCCCAAATCATCCGCGTCCCCACCGGCTCGCAAGATTATTACCCGGCCATGTATGGCGGAGTTTCCGCTCTCGAACTCTCGTGCGCCGGCATTGCGCGCAAAGCCATCCCCGTCGCGCCCGAAGACCTGAACAGCCGCTTCGTGCTTGCCTACACCGGCGTGCCCCGCAATTCCGGCATCAACAATTGGGAAGTGATGAAGGCGCACATCAATGGCGATCGGCGCGTGCACCGCAACTTTGAGCGCATCGCCGAAATCGCTAACGGTATGCGGCACTCTCTCGAAGCGTCGAACTGGCCCGACACGGCGCGCCTGCTTCGCGAAGAGTGGAACTTCCGCCGCCGCAACGCGCCTGGCATTTCTACGCCCTTCATTGATCGCTTGATCGTGACCGCACGGCGCTCAGGGGCGGAAGCGGCCAAGGTCTGCGGCGCAGGCGGTGGAGGCTGCGTTTTCTTCCTGGTACCGCCCGATGCAAAACAGAAAGTCGCCGCCTCCATCGCCGCACAAGGCGCAACCGTCTTGCATGCCGCTCTCGCACCGCGCGGCGTCAAGCTAACCTGAGTTCTATCAAGAGCCATGCCCCGTAGCCCCGCGCGAGCCGCCATCCAGTCCGGTGTCTTCATCTTGCTCTACGTGGTGCTGGCCTATGTCTGCATTGGCCTGTTCGAATGGGCCTTCGGCTATTTCGCGGGCCTTACCGTGGGCCAGCTAGTGGCCACCGCCGCCGCCACCGCGCTCACCATGAGCATCTTTGCCGATCTTCCCCTTCCCGCTATCGGACTGCGATTCAGCGGTGCTTCCGCGCGCAACGCCATCGCCGGCCTCGGCGGAGGAGCCGGCTCCGCGCTCCTTGTTGTCGGCGTCGCTCTCGCCATGCATTGGGCCCACTTCGAACCCAGTTCAGGCTCCGGAGCCAACTGGCGCACCGCCCTCTTCTTCCCGTTCCTCATCCTTGCCGGCGCTCTTGCCGAAGAGATTATGTTTCACGGGTTCGCCTTCCAAACGCTCTTTCGCGAAGTGGGTTCCTGGGCCACCATCCTGCCCGTCGGTCTGCTCTTCGGCTTCCTGCACAATGAGAATCCCAACCACACCACGCTCAGCCTGATCAACACCGCCAGCTTCGGCATACTCTTCGGCATCGCCTTCATGCGCAGTCATGATCTATGGCTCCCGGCGGGTCTCCACTTCGGCTGGAACGTGGTGCTCCCGCTTGTCGGTGCGGATTTAAGCGGGCTTACAATAGAGCCAACAGGCGTCACACTCGTATGGACAGCATCGCAACTCATCAGCGGCGGCAAGTATGGCCCGGAAGCCAGCCTGCTCACTACGGCAGTTCTCTTCTTCCTGCTTTTATACATCCTCAAAATTCCCGTCACGCAGCAGCACGCGCCCTTGCTCTTTCTTGTTTCCTCGCCTGCGCCGCCGCTCTCCCCGCCAGAGCCGCCGGACCAGAACTCACTCCCGAAGACCGCGTGGAACTCATCCGCGGACTCTCCTCCGAATACGCGACCGTAAAAGAGTTTCTTCCGCGCTCCAAAAAGCCCCTTCCCCTTCAGGCCGATGGCAGCTACAGCAAACAACAATGGGCCGAGATCGGCCAGGC
>Ga0123336_10003609_pt1 | contig 12841 bp, 12 predicted proteins | sample SSSSmetaG_FD_96466 | JGI IMG/M metagenome (GOLD analysis project Ga0123336, IMG submission 96466) | Glacier valley bacterial and archeal communities from Borup Fiord, Nunavut, Canada, to study Microbial Dark Matter (Phase II) - ​SSSS metaG | ecosystem: Environmental > Aquatic > Freshwater > Ice... | reverse complement strand
GGAATAGAGTGATTAACCAATAGTTTTAATAATTTATTTTATTGGAGCTTGTTAGTGTGTTTTCGAAGAAATAAATGAATCCAGATCAATCGTGTCTCCGGATTAGTATTAGCGGTTCAGCTTCTGCATTGTCTAAATGCAGTAATTTAATAGCCATATCTATAGCGCAATTGCGTTAGCACTATTTTTCGGTATTCTTGAACTTTTGTATTCAGTCCTGTCGGGGAGTTACTCTTTCAAGAGAAAAGTAACTAAAGGAAATACTATCTAATAAGATTTAATTTAGCCGAAGGCAAAGAGACAAGTACATTAAGCATAAGAAGGGAAAAAGATCCTTCGCATACGCTCAGGATGACAGGTTTAAGAGACAGAAATGGATTCTCGAATTCTCGAGAATGACACAAAACACAAGAAGAAAAATAAGAGACAGAGCCTGGATTCCCGATCGCTATCGCATCGGGAAGGACACAGGAAAATTACTTCTTTATCTCACCAAATTGTTCTACAAAACCTTTCGCGTCAAGGTCTCGTTGCGACAACGTAGGCTCCGCTACAGGCCAGTTGATACCCAACACTGGATCGTTCCACTGAGTGGCGGTCTCACCATCAGGAGTGTAATAATCTGTAACGTCATAAAGATAGTCTGCATACTCGGAAATCACGCACATAGAATTTCCTACACCAATCGGAATAAATATTTTCACACGATTTTTTTCTCCAATCATGATTTCTTCAACTGCACCAAATGTTTGTGAATCGGCTCGAGTATCTACAAAAGCACAAAAAATTTCCCCTCGGACACAATAAACTAATTTTTCCCATTTAGCCGTATGAATACCTCGAAGTACATTTTTCGCAGATCGAGAATGATTTTGTTGTACAAATTCTGGCTTTCGTCCTAATGCCTCGGTCAATTCATTCATTCGATGTGTTTCAAGAAAAAAGCCCCTCTCATCTCCACGTACTTCACGCTCAATAATTAATAGACCATCTATTTTTGTAGTTTTTATTGCCATATTTTATCAAATTAAATAATTATCTTTACGGGATACACATGAATACAATTATACATCCATTGAACTAAGAATGTTATCTGCAACATTTTCTCCATCTCTCACAGCATAATTAGTACCACGATCCTCTGGAAATATTTGTGCGAAATTTGCTAGATATACATTTGGTAAAATCGTCTTGTGTGGCACTAATTTTTTTTCATATTCTGTGTCAACAATATGTTGGGCGTTTTTAAACTTGAACATATTTTTTTTAATAATTAAACTCGAATCAAAATCCGGAAATATTTTTTTCAAAGATTCAAACCAAATGTCGTAAATTTTTTCATCCAGCATTGAAAAATATTCATGATCTTGCGGAAGATAAGTCCCGATGTAATAAATAAATTTATTATCATAATTCGACTTATCAATCAATTTTGTGTGATTAATAAAAGCCAGAAAAGGCATACTCAGATCATTAATATTGTTCCAGTAATATTCTCCTAGATCTTGTGAAGAAGAAAATATTGCAACGACTGCACCGAGATACTCAACACTTTTTAATTGTGAAATATATTTTTCCAACTCATCAGAACTAGCTAATTTTTTATTCGTATCATTATCAATCATATTTGCGAATATATATGACGGCGATGTGACGAGAACTTTATCAAATATTTTTCCACCATCTGTATCAGATTTAATACTGACATTTTTTTCTGTTGAAAAGATATTCTCAACTGTTGTATTTAATTTTATAGTAACGTTTTGAGATTTTAATTTTTCTTTCAACGTAGAGATTAAAACTTTGAAACCACCATCGGGATAACCCAATCTTTCACCACCTTTTTCTTGAGAGTTGGCTCTGATGTGAATGCGTCCCCAGAGCCATGCCATACTAATTTTATTATAATATTTGTCAAATTTACCTTTTAGTAATGGCTCCCAAATCACTCGATAGGAATTTTTTCCTGCGAATTTTTTCATCCACGAGAACGCAGGAACATGAACCAAGCTTTTCCAATTTTTTGTTTTCATCAGATAAAACATAACCGCTCCCGTGCGAATACGATCAATAATATTTAGTGGAGAAAATGTGAGAAGTGTTTTTGGCGTTCCGAAAGGATATATTTTATTGTTAAAGTAAATTGATATAGAACTTTTATGCCAAATTAATTTTTCGGAAATATTTAATTCGGAAAACAAATTTATGATTTCTTTATCACTACGAAAAAGATGATGATATGTTTTTTCGATATTATTCCCGTGCATTTGGAATCCTGCGGCTAAGCCACCGATTTCACTAGATTTTTCATAAATCGTTACATCGAAACCTTTTTGTGATAGCCGATAAGCGGCTGTCAGACCAGTGATTCCTGCTCCGATAATTGCTATGGATTTTATTTTGGTATTTATCATTTCTCATTTTTAATTATTTCCTCTTTATCCGAAAGTATTGAGGAAATTATATACAACGGTCTATTTTGGACTTCTGAATAAATCCTACCAATGTACGTACCGAGAATTCCTAACATGATCATCTGGACACCGCCAATAAAAAGGACTGATATAACGATAAAAGTCGTACCCGATACCGTCCATTCGGGATGAAATAAACGAATTGCGATGGCGTAAATGATACCAAGAAAACTAAATAATGAAACCCATAAACCAAATTGAGTAATTAATTTTAATGGAACGGTGGAGAAACCTGTGATTCCATCCATTGCCAATTTCAAACTTTTACCAAATGTAAATTTAGCTTTGCCTGCGAATCGTTCCGCTTTATCGAATAAAACAGCAGTTTGTTTAAATCCCACATAGGTGAAAATACCGCGAAAAAATCGATTCTTTTCACGAAACCGATTTATATATGTTAAAACTTTTTTATCGATAAGACGAAATTCACCAGTATCTTTTGGTATTTTGATATCTGTTAATCTATCTAAAATGCGGTAGAAAAAAAATGAAATTGATTTTTTTATAAATGGATCTTTACGTTTCCGCCGTTGCGCATAAACAACTTCAAAGCCTTCTTCCCATTTTCTTACTAGTTGTAGAGCAACTTCTGGAGGATCTTGAAGATCTGAATCCATCACAATAATCGCATCACCAGTGGCGAAATCGAATCCAGCTGTGATTGCCATTTGTTGACCGAAGTTTCGTGACAAATTTATGATATGAAATCTTTTGTCTCGATTATGAATTTCCTGCAATTTTTCGAATGAACGGTCTTTACTTCCATCGTTTATACAAATAAATTCAACTATATATTTTTTTTCTAATTCTGTGGAGATTTTACTCATTTCTGAATAAAGTTTATCGAGACCTTGCTCTTCGTTGTACACGGGAAAGACAAATGAAATTTTCTTCATTTTGATCGAAATGAAATATGCTTGTTGAGATTATACTGCACTACAAGCACCACAAAAAGGGTCATGAACTTTACAATATTTTTCCCCCAGTTTAGATTAGATACAAATATCCAAATAATTGTGTTGGAGACTGCTAATCCGACGAGACCGACAAGAAAGAATGAGAGAAATCTCATAAAAAGTTTATCTCGGACTTTAAAGTTAAAAAGTACATTTAGGCAAAAGGTGTACACCGTCGCCGTAGAAGAACTTATCGTATTGGAAATTATTGGACCCACATCGCCATCCGACACAAAGATAATATTTGCAAGAACTGAATAAATCATTAAATCTAATAAAACACCTGTGCCTCCAATCGCGACATAAAGAATTAATTTACGACTTAGTTTTGTTTTCTTTTCGATTAGAAAAATTAACTTGTTAACATAATGTTTTATTTTATCGATCATATTATGACTTTGACGCGATTATAAATGCTTGTCCACCGAATATTTTATACAGAAGAGGTATGCGTAAATATATTTTCAATAATGTCATAGAGACAGGCAAAAAACTACTTGTAGTATATGGTAAAAATCTTGGTATACACAAATTGATTTTATATCCTAAAATGTTCATACATTCCACTAATGCGCGGTCGTCAATCGGAGTAATATGATCCCAAAACATCCAGTAATCTTTCCGTACAAAACGGATATTTGGTTGTAGTATTAATATTTTTCCATCTGATTTTAAGATTCGAAGACATTCTACTAACGTTTTTTCTATATCCGACTTTGATATATGTTCAAAAAAATTTGATATAAAAATACGATCTATAGATTGATTTTCTATCTTTGATAAATCTGTTGATAATGAAATGAATGCCTGTACCTCTTTGCTTGCTCTCATTTTCACATCTTCATTTATATCAACAGCAATTTTATTTTTTGCCTTTATATTATTTATAAATTCACAATATCCAGCAGCTATTTCAACAATTGTGCAGTCTTCAGGAATATATTTTTGAAAAAAATTCGTACATAAAATTTTCCACATGTTATTTCGCATATCAGTATCTTCAAAACGCTGTTGGTATAATTTTTTTTCATCTACAATTTTTTCCACTGATTTCATTTTATTTTGTTAAAGAATAAATTGCATACTTAATTTCTATAATGTCCAAATTTCAAAAGGCTTGCACAATTTTGAATTGAATTAAGTACCAGAGTAGCTATCATCTTTCTTTTTGTAATCACCTCGTGAAAGTAATTTCTCTAACCAGCAATAAAGAATTATGAAAAAATATCGGCTTCCCATCTCTTTTATTTTGAGTTTTGAAACGCCTTCTTTTCTATTTGTCCAACTATTTGGAATTACAGCATATGTGTAGCCACGAATGATGGCCTTTAAAGGCAACTCAACCGTGAGATTAAAATGATGACTAATAAAAGGTTTAACACCTTGAATAGTTTCTTTTGAATACAATTTAAAAGCATTTGTAGTATCGTTAAATTTCATCAAAAAAAGTAAACGGATAATATTATTAGTGAATCTATTCAAGTAAAGTTTATACAAAGGATAATCATAAACTTTTCCTCCTTTTATAAATCGGCTACCAAATACGCAATCATAATTCCCGTCGACAGCTTTATTATACATTTTTACTAGATCATCAGGACTATCTGACATATCCGCCATCACAATTGCTACATAATCACCTGTGAAATTATCTAGACCTTTTCTCACAGCAAAGCCAAATCCATTAGGTGGAGTATTATTAATAAATTTAACAAATGAAATTTCATCAGATAATTTCTTTAGAATATCTTCCGTTGTATCTTTGCTGTTGTCATTAATAACCAAAATTTCGTGAGGAATATTTTCTAATTTTAATTTTTCATGAAAAGCTCGCACAGTGGTTTCTATAGTTCCCTCCTCATTATGCGCTGGAATAACAATGGATAATAGTTTTTTTTCGCTCATTCTAAAATATTTACAAGTAAATCTTTGTTGTCTTCAATCCATTTTGCTGTGTCTTCTGCAATATTACGAACTGTTTTTTTTGGCTTCCAATTTAATATTTTTTGAACTTTTGTATTGTCGCTTATGTATATTTTTAAATCAGCTGGTCTATCGACAGAATCTGAAGTGATTTCTACTGTGTTTCCAGTAATTTCTTGACATATTTTTGTCAGCTCTTGCAGTGAAATTGAATTTTCATATCCACCGCCGATGTTAAATATTTCACCGTTAATTTTAGATGAAGAATCTTTCAATTGTGAAATCTGTAAATCTAAAACGTCGAAAACATCATCAATATGAATAAAATCACGAACTTGTTTTCCGGCTCCACCAAACCCAATATATTTTAAATTCTTTTTATAAACATGTCGTGAAACCCAAAGAGCCATAACACCCTGATCAACTTTGCCCATTTGCCATGGACCTGCAATGCAGCCAAAACGATTGATGACAGCCGTTAAACCATAAGTTGCGATATATTCGGTGATGAATAATTCAGAAGCTAATTTAGTGCTTCCATAAAGAGTTCTTGGCCCGGATAAAGATAACTCCTCACTGCTTCCTTTTTTAGATATACCGACTAAATCTTGTTTATCAGAGAATTCAAATCTCGTGGCAGCTTCCTCAATTTTTGCATTATTGAGTAAATCATAAGGATAAACCCGACTTGTGGAAATAAAAATAAATTTAGCATTACTACGACGAGCGAATTCAAGACAATTTAATGTGCCAACTAAATTTGTATTTAAAACATATTCTGGCGAACCACCAACACCGGCAAGAACGGATGGCTCTGCACTGCACTCAATAACTGTATCAATGCCTGTTAAATTCAGATCTTCCTTACTTCTAATATCTCCATGGATAAAAGCAATACCGGCATTTTTTAATCGCGGTATATTTAGTTCTGAGCCACGACGTTTGAGATTATCAAGACAGTAAATACCTAAATCAGGATATTTCTGTTTAAACTTTAATGCTAAATTTGATCCAACGAAACCTGCTCCCCCTGTGATTAATAAATTTTTCATGATTAAAAAATTTGGAAATTACAATTTTACTTTTTTGTTTTCAGAGCTATCGAAATGTCCGTTTTTCGCAATATCTTGAAGTATCGCGTCCATATCATATTTGTAATCCCAGTCTGGATAATGTGTTTTAAATTTTGAAACATCACTGACGTACCAAATATGATCACCTATTCTATTTTCATCAGTATATTCAATAATTGCTTTTGTGTTGAAAATACCTTCAATCTTTTCGATAGCCTCGAGCATAGAAATGTTAGAGTGACGTGACCCACCCATGTTGTAAACTTCACCTTGACGCGGGTTGAGATAAAAATGATGGAAAGCGTTTACTAAATCTGATGAGTGAATATTATCTCGAACTTGTTTTCCTTTATACCCAAATATCGTGTATTTATTTCCTGTCGCGATACATTTTACAAGATATGCAAGGAAACCATGAAGCTGTGTGCCACTGTGACCTGAACCTGTCAGACATCCACCACGAAAAACTCCAGTATTTAGATTGAAATATTTTCCATATTCTTGAACAAGAACATCTGCAGCAACCTTTGATGCACCAAATAAACTGTGTTTAGTATTATCAATACTCATTGTTTCATCTATACCTTTTTCGTAAAAAGGATGCGTCTTTTCTATTTCATATCTTCTTTCTAACTCAACAAGTGGAAGAAAATTTGGTGTATCTCCGTAAACTTTATTTGTTGAAGTAAAAATAAACGTTGCTTTTGGCGCATGTTGACGAAAATTTTCGAGCATGACTAGCGTTCCATTTGCATTTACAGAAAAATCCGTGAACGGCTCCTTAGCTGCCCAGTCATGTGATGGCTGTGCTGCTGTGTGAATAATTAAATCAAAATTATATTCTTTGAATATTTTCTCAATCTCGTCATTGTTGCGAATATCGGCTTCATATAATTTAAACTTGTCACCATATTGCTCTTTCAGTTGTTCGCCTTGCCATTTGGTACTAGCTTCATCACCAAAAAAATATTTACGCATATCATTGTCTATGCCGACAACGGTAAAACCTTGCTTGATAAAAAATCTGACGGACTCTGAACCAATAAGTCCTGAGGAACCTGTAATGAGTACTGTTTTCATAATTAGAACAAATTAAATATTCTGAGAAGTTTCGGTAATATACTACAAATGTATAAATTCTTGAATCTACTTTTTATTAAGAAGTATTTGAAATTTGCCTGCATACCAAACCGGATTAACTGTGACCGGGACTACCTCACCTTTCTTTGCAGCTTGTAATTGTACCACCGCATCACTCCATTTCAAATCGGTAAAAACAATCTCATTTTGAAAAAACATCAATCCCGCAGTCACTTGAATAAATAAAAAAGGTAAAATTAATAGCTTGTATTTGTTTAAACTAAAATTTGAAAACCCGATAATAAGAAGTAAGACAAAAGGCACAAAGAAATATCTACCTCCAGAAGAAACAAACAAATCTTTAAATGAATATGAGATTGCTATTATATTTGGTCGTCCATACGCTAATAATCCAACATTTATAAATAAAAAAGAAACAACTAAAAATAAAAAAGAATACTGTTTGTTTTTGATTGAGTAAAAAAAGTAGATTACAATAAAAAAGATTATAAAAACGGCAAGAAGAAAATAATTACTATTTTGAATTAAATACTCTCCAAAATTTTTTGGAATTAGAATCTGAACCAATTGTTTGTAATAAAATACATCAAAAACATTAAGAAAATTATAGTTATGATCACCCATTGTGACATATGCATCAGCAGGGAATAATCTATTTATAACTACCTGAATTCCACACCCAAGAAAGAAAGTTATTAACACCGCAATATTTGTCTTTGAAAATTTTTTAAAATTGATAACTATAAAAATCAGTAAAAATGGTGCGTAACAAACAACCTGAGGCGTAGATAAACATACTAATAGAATAAATAAGCAGAATGCAATACTTTTCAATCTAGAGAATGATTTTCCTGGATGATAAATGAACCAGACACATAAGTGCAAAATAATTAGTCCCAAATACCATTGTAAATTAGCAAGTGAACCCATTAATTCAAAATATGAACCACCCGCCGCTATAGATAAAGCTAAAACTATACGGACATATTTATTAGGAATTAATTTATCATATAAACTGGTTGTAAATATGGCAATTATTAATGAAGCAATTATGAAACTACATAAAGCATAAAAAATTGGAGCTGAAGAGTAATTCTCAAATATAATTGGAATTTTTGCGATCAATCTCATTACTATTGCCAAATATCCCGCGACCGGAGAAAATAAATTGGGTATAAATCCTTTATTATAAGCATCCATAAATGCTACCGTACCATCTTCCGCCCAAAATTGAGCTTGTAGAAGACGAAACGGCGATCGCATAAAGAAGATAAGGAATATACTGAGAAATACTATGAAAAAGCTATAGTCTCTAGACTTAATATTGTTTAATAATTTTGAAATCTTAATCTTCATTTTTTATATCCCAGAAAGTCATAGTTTATAACAATCATTATCAAACGTATATACCGGTTGAAGACCACAAACTCGTCTTGTATTCTTATCGTTAATTAAATTTAATTTTTGTATTGTATCTAATAATTCTTGTTTAGTTTGGAATGGATGCAAATCAAAAATAACAGGTTCATAGGAGTTATCTTTTTCATACAATGACATTTCTTTATAATTTTTGACAAATAAAAATTGTCTATCCGTTTTTATCTTTTGTATGTGAATATAAGATAAAATGAGAAAAGTAATTATTACAACAGTCAATAACAATCTAAATAAATAGTTGAACCAAGGCCTTTTTTCCTCTAAAAGAAACTTAACAATATATAAAACTATTATCAAAATAGGAATTATATAATAATATGCATATCGTGCTGAATAACTTTGCTCAATTCCATTAGTAAATCGAGATAATGAAATTAGAATAAAAGATATTAAATACCACACATATCCAAAAGCAAACAATTTCCATTGCTCTTTTTTTTCTAGGATACCTTTTCCAATAAAAAATGTACTAAAGATGGCAATCAAAGTATAAAAAATTAAACTCAACGTGAAAACAGGCGATTCCTTTAAACTCAATGTTCGACCTAAATTGTTAAAAATAGCGTAAGAATAATACTCAATAAGTTTCTGAATCGCACTGATATTTTTAATATCTGCGAAAGCCACAACATTTGCTGATCCCCATATTTTATAAATAATAGTGTTTACTATAAATATAATAATGTAAGGGATGACAAGTTTCCAAGAAACCCTTTTACCGCGGAATAAAAGGAAGAACATAATAATAACTATCGGCATTATCAATCCACTACCAAAGGTATAAAGCTGAATAAATGTGAAAAATAGCGCTAGAAAATAGTAACGTTTTTTAAGAGTATCAAGAAATAATTTTGTAAATATTAAAGCTAACAGGACAAACATTACGTTAAAAATAATTTGACTCTGGAAAGTCCAAAGCACATTCTCCCATTGAAACGGATGCAACGCGAATATTAATCCACCAAGAATAGCAAGAAAATTTCTTTTCAAAAGAAGCCATAAGAAATAGCCCACGAGAAACGCAGTCACTGCATGGATAAATAACATCACATAATGCATATACATAGGATCATTATGAAAAACAGACAATTGAACTTCATAGAAAACTTTTATAATAGGAAGAAAATGTTCATTATGAGGTTTAAATATTTCGAAATTTCCATTTGCTATTGGGCGTAACCAATCCCACTCATCCCAATAAAAAAAACTAAATTTTAATTTCCAATAAAAGACAACAAGAATAAGTAAAATTAATCCCGATATCCCACGCGTAATCCATCCACCAAGAAATTTAGTATTATCGTATCTAAGAAATTTCTTAACCTGAAGTAAAAATTTTAGAATATTGTCTTTCATAATTTAAAAATATTTTTGGATTTTATTTATTACATCTTCAAATGCTTCATTCCAATTATTTTGGATATGAGAAGACTTTACATTTTCAATTCTTTCGGTTTCAGAAATTTCAGTTGTTTGGCGAATTTTTTTTATAATTGATTCGACCGAATAATCCGCGAGGAATATATTCTTAGAATAATTTGTTAAATCCGTTTTATTTTTATATTGAGTAGAGACAACACGAGCGCCACTAGCAGCCATTTCCAATGGCGGATAGCTAGGATGTGGAGCCATCATCAATGATATTGCCAAATCAACATTGTGCGAAAATTTCCCATAGTCTTGTATATCCATTTTCCCTAGATTTTTGGCAATAAACCCCTTTGATATTTCTATTTCACGGTTCTCTGCACCGGCAAAATAAACCTCCCATTTTTTTGAGTCTAAAAGTCCATCATCAAATGCTTTTTTTATAGAATTCAAACCTAAGTAAAATAAATTTCGTGCAACAGATGGCCGAGCGTAAAAAAATAATATTTTCATCGCATCCTCATCTTTTGAAGTTAATCGTGGTGTGAAGATAGAATCCGAAAAAGCAGGCTCAAAATATAAATTATGTTTTGAAAATTCTTCGTAATTGTTCTGAACATAATAATCATGCAGTATTTTTGTATTTACAATAGGAATAAATCGATCTTTTAACAAATACGTTCCATTTGCTAAAACTTGCTCATCACCATTTGCGCTAAAAATAGGTTCGTAATCTTGAACGAAGTATATAAATTTATTATTTGGCTGGAGCTGATCCGTCAAATATGCAGACCACCATGTCGTGGCTATAAAAATATCATCTTTACGAACTTCCAAATGCACAGGATTATAAACACTTCTTGGAGCAGCGTTAAAAAGTTCAACATTGTTTAAATCAAATTGAATATTATAACGCTCTAAAAATTCGGATAAATTTTCTAAAGTCCCTGGAACATCAGTACACACGATTCGTAATTTAATATTCATTTTTGTGGATAGATTCATCGCAAAAATTAACGATGTAGCAATCCCTCCGAAAATATGTTTTCCGTTTAAACTCAATGTCATCAGATTTATCTTACGCTGAGCATCGATATGAGGCAAAGAAGGAAGAATTGGAACTAGATGCGGAAATCTTTGATAAAATAGATCATCCACTCCAATAGCTTTACCGTATTGTAATTTATTTTCTTTATTGGAGATCTCCGTAAATCGTAAATATTTTTTTCGAAAATTACGAATAACCATCGCAGTTGCAATGTCCACACCATGCGTATGTCTCAATTCACGATAATATTCCCAAAAGTTTTTTATTTTCTTTTTCATATTGATGTATATTTAATAGGTGTAAACAGATCTCCTTTTTCATCATCGTATATACGACTATATGATTTGTAGCCCTCTGTAAAATCAGAAATTGGAATTAAGGAGCCTTTTCGAGATTGAGATTCTTTGTGCAAAATAAAATGTGAACCAATATACCAAGTTTTATATCCAGCAAGAAAGAGATTTATACAAAGATCAATGTCGCCACTGCAAACTATAAATTTTTCCTGAAAGCCCTCAACTTCTAAAAATTTCTTTTTTTCTACCATTAGACCTGCTGCCGTGACACCAGTAACCTGGCGATCCGTCCGAAAATCATATTCCTTTTCTATTGAGGAATCCGCTATCAGATCAGACATCTTACGTCCCATAAATATATGATCTGCATTTGGCTCTGGTCGTAAATATACTCCTGCATGTTGTATTGTTTCATGATCTTCATAAACCATGAGCGAACCTACTGCACCAATATCCGATTCTTTGCATTTAGCAATCATTTTATCCATTAGTCCAACGCTTTCTTCAACAAATTCGGTATCATTGTTTAGAAAATATAAAATCTCTCCATGAGAGATCCTCACTCCCCAATTGTTAATTTTTTGGAAGTTAAAAGGATAAGGAAATGAAACTAAATGAATATTTTTTATTTTCCCATACGTAGAATTTATTTTCTCTACTGTTTGAAGATCAGAATTGTTATCGATAAGTATTATTTCGTAATCCAGATCGGGGTTATATTTAATGAACGAATCCACACACGCTGATGTGAGTTCGTATTTGTTGTAATAAGGTATTATCACTGAAAGCATGTTTATTTTACATGAAATATTTTGTAAGCAAATTGAATTAGCTTTTTCATTACACTATTATGTATAATCTTGGAATCTGCAATACGTAATATTAGTCGCACAGTTTTTCTATTTAAGATTTGATTTTGATAAGCAATAATTTCGTTTTTTCCTTTAATAACCTTTTTCAAAAACACCAATCTGGCTAATAGTTTTTCACGATTACGATATTTTTGTGAATTCTCTACTTCCATATATCGTTTTATGTCAACAATCAATTGTGAGATGAATTCATAATATTTTTTATCTAAAATTTCTTCTTCGTTTTTATTTGGGTTAGTTTTGTATATAATTTTTTGTATATTTGAACCTTCTTTGACGGAAAAATCTGTTTT
>Ga0123336_10003607_pt1 | contig 12843 bp, 10 predicted proteins | sample SSSSmetaG_FD_96466 | JGI IMG/M metagenome (GOLD analysis project Ga0123336, IMG submission 96466) | Glacier valley bacterial and archeal communities from Borup Fiord, Nunavut, Canada, to study Microbial Dark Matter (Phase II) - ​SSSS metaG | ecosystem: Environmental > Aquatic > Freshwater > Ice... | reverse complement strand
AGGTACAAAGCAGCAAATGGCGATCTTCGGTCAGCATATCGCCAATTTCCCGCCATAGCAGTTGCAGTTAGCGACACAGGTTCCGGCATTCCCCCCCAGGATTTAGAGCATTTATTTGAGCGTCACTACCGGGGAGAAAAAGCACAGACAGAAATTCCTGGTACAGGATTGGGTTTGGCGATCGCCCGCGATTTAGTCCGCCAAATGCAAGGAGAAATCGAAGTATTTTCCCCAGTCAATCCTGAATGGCTGCCCTCTGGAGAAGCTCATTTATATCCAAGGGATAGCGGCACTACATTTGTGCTTTGGCTGCCGGTGGATAAGTAACCTAATCTATTGCTTTGAGACTGTTTTTATGAAGAATCTGCCTTTATTCGATAAACTTCCCAACTTTTATAAGTTTTTAGAACTTCTCAAAAAACATTTTTTTACTGTACCATTTTTAGCTGTTTTCAATACTCTAACTGTCCTGATTTTGGCTGTGCTGAGCATATACGCCAAGCTCAACAACCAGGGAGACGGAATTGAACGCCTGTTTAGCGATCCGTTTAATTTCTGGTTTCCTTACGAAGGCATCCTCACCGGAGTTTCTGAAGTCTTATGGTGCATACCAGTCGCAATTTGTGCATTTACCTTCGGAGTGCTGCGCCAAAAAGAGCCGCAGAGTCGATCGGCAATATTCTTATTTTTTAGTGCTTTACTGCTGGGAGTCTTTTTCCTGGATGACAGGTTTCGGATGACTTTGATTCTTTCTCGGTTGGGAATATCTAAGAAATTAATTTATTTGTGTTATGGGAGTGCTGTTTTCCTTTATGGACTTAAGTTTTGGCGATACATCAAAACCACTCCTTACCTGCCATTAGTGGTAGCATTTGTCTTTTTCGCTATCTCCCGGTTTGAGGATATTTTAGACTTGTCAAGTCAAGGAGTACACGCGATGCTAGAAGATGGCACTAAGTTATTAGCTCTTCTGAATTTAGCCATGTATTTTTGGCACATATGCCATCAGGAGCTTCGGCGGCATTTGCAGCAAAGGGAAGATATTTAAATGCCTATACGAGGTGACAAATTACAATAATATTGTACCCGATCAAACTTCCATCCGTTACATCCGCCCTTACGAATCCGTTGCCGAACTTCCTTCAACATCCCAATTACCAAGGATTGCCAATCATTGTGAAAGCGGCCCAATAATAAGGATGCGAAAGCACTCGATCGCCCCGCCCCGCAATTTCTGGAGGCAAAGTTAGACTCACAGAAACTCCTTCGACTCGCAACATCCCGTCTTGAATCCGCACGCGCCCCCGCAACATCTGCAATTGCGCCCGCCGCAAAGCCTCGGCTTTAATCGTCAAATTGCCCTCGCGTCTGGGGGCCCGCAACTGCCGATAAAACTCCGTCATCAGCCCCAAAGTCCCCTCATCGCTGACTTCCCACAAACTCGCCAAAGCCGATCGCGCACCGCTAGCTACCGCCAAACCCGCAAACCCCAACTCCGCCTCTTCGTCGCCCAAAGCGGTACTACACGCGCTTAAAACTAACAGATTCACCGGCGGAGAATTCCACCGCAACTGCCGCATTTGATCGATGCGTAATTTAGTATCCCACAACTGAATGTAAGAATTTTTCGGTTCCCCTGGCTGGAATTCGCTGTGAGTTGCTAAGTGAATGATTCCAAAAGGCCGATTTGCCCGCTGAGCTTGCAAATTCCCGAGAGTAAAATCTTGATTCAAAAATGATTTTCCTTTACTTGGCGGCGCGATCGACTCTAACTCGATCGGTACCGCCGGCAGAGGCGCTTTATCTTCAAATACCGACGCCCCCATCGCCAAAACTTCATCATTCGCAGTATTGTCGTAGCGGAGATCGGTCAAACTCAGACTCGGCATCACGCTAAGGCTGTATTTTTCAACTAAAAATTCCTTGCCGTCGTGAAGGGCTGCAAACGGCACACTTCGCAAACCCGCCGCCGGAATTACAATTAAATTATCAATATTTAAAGCTGTCAATACGGAGGCCATTGGCGCAATTAACCACCGATAAAGTTTTTGAGCAGAATCTAAATAACTAATACTACTTCTTCTTCGGGGATTAGTGATTTCGCTTTGCAGGGCGTCAGCCAATTGCAACACCTGCCAGCGCGTTGTCGCTGGAACTAAAACGCGCATCGGTTGAGCGTTAGCTGTTACTAATACTAATTCTAAATGCTCGCCGTTAGGAACATCGGAAACTTCTTTGCCCTGCGGCGGCAGTCTCTCCTCCAACTTATCTCTTAAGAGGCGATCGGGCTGGGAAGTAAGGTTTTTTCTAACAGGCAATAGATTAGATAAATCCCGACTTGCCACCAGCACCGAACCATTTTCTTTGGGGACGGCTGCATCCGATCTGCTGACCCAATTCATATAAATGATTGCCGATTTTACACCGGTAATTTGTTCGTTTTTGCGAAGAGTTTCGTAAATGACCGACATATTAGTTATCGGCGTTCTTGCGGGCAACTCCAGATATTTTTCGTACTCGCGAGTGAAGGTTTGTTCAAATGCTAAAATTCCAGCTCCTGCCGAATCGAATCTGCGAGAAGGAACGGAAAGATCCGGGCTAATTGGGGAATTTTTGTCTTGATTGGGCGATCGCAATTGCGGTTGCAAAGATGAAGGAAGTGACAGGGGACGAGCCGGATTTACGGGCACTACAGGCGGTGCGGGAATTGGGGCCGGAATTGGGGCCGGAATTGGGGCCGGAATTGGGGCCGGAATTGGTGCAGGAATTGGTGCAGGAATTGGCGCGCCCGGTGTAATTAAGGAAATCTGATTTGGTAAATTTCCCTGGGTGTAAGTTTCCCCAAAAGAAAAAGTGGGCAAAATTGCGTTTCCGGCGCCAGCATTAATGCTTCCTCTGGTTCCATTGTCGATCGCCCCGCCAACTACAAACGGTCGATCGCTACCGCCTCCGTGGCGAATTGTAATCGCCCCCGCCCCCGCACCGACCGCAGTAGAAATACTGGAAATATTCCCCGCTATATCGTTGAAAACATTGTTCGATCGAAACAAACCGAGGGTTGTCACATCCACGCTGCCGCCAGTGCCGCCAGTGCCGCCGTTTGAAGCGTTGATAAAACCCAACTGAATATTATTCGTGGCGCTCAGGGAAACGTTTCCGCCGTTGCCGTTTGAACTGCTGCTGGAGTTGAGATCGAAAGCCGAAATACCTGATGAAGAGGTGATGGCAATATTTCCGCCGATCGCCCCGGAAGCGTTCAAAGCTCCCGCAGTTAAAGGGCCGGCATTACTTTTGAGAGCGATCGCGCCTCCGGTTCCTGTTAACGATGAAGAGTCGATCGCGCCTACACCCACAGTATTCCCCTCAACTCGAATCCTCCCGCCGTTGGAGGTAATATTGCCAGTCCGAACCTCCCGGCTTGCTTGCAGATTTACGCTGCCACCATCCGTCCTTAAATTACCATCTAAGAACACGTTTCCTGACTGGATATCGGCTCCCAAAGCGGCCGTGTTGTCCCCCCGGAGGATAACAGAATCTCGCGCGTTCACGCTCAAACTACGGGCGGTAATTCTCGAATTCGCTGTCACCGTAGGAGCGTCAGCCGAGAGCAGGCCCAACCTCTGAATTTGACCCACCAAGTCGCCAAAAGTAATGTTGCCGCCTGCGCGCAGGGTCAAACTATTAGCTCGGCCAGGGTTGCTGTTGAGGGTATTGGCAAAAGTGATATTGCCGTTAGTTGTGGCTAGAATGGCGCTGCGATCGACTGTGACACCACTGTTAAAAACGATGTCGCCAGATGTCGCAATATTGCCCGAAACCTCGGTACTGCGGCCGTTGACAGTCAAACTCGCCAGCGGTGTAGCTTGACCGATCGTACCGCCGAACCGCACTCGCCCAGCGTCCAGTCTCAGGGCGCGAGCTCCGTCTAGGCTACCGGAAAACAAAATGCTGCCCCTAGCTTGGGTGCCCAAAGCTGCATCAGCAGTGAGGGACAGGTTTCCGGTGAAGCTGATATCGCCGCCGGATGTGGCAACGTTGGCGCCGATCGCCGTTTGGGGTGCGTCGATAGTCAGGGATGCGTTACCACTGGTTTTTAGGGGATTGTCGATCGCGATCGAACTCCCTTGAAGTGTCAGCGGGCTGTTGAAGGTAATCGGTGCGACGATCGCGATCGAGCTGCTGTTGGCGCGCCCGATCGCGATCGAGCCGAAACCCCCCGCCAAAGCACCGAGATCCGTTGCCGTCAAGTCCAAAATACCCAAAATATCACCGGTGCCGCCCACCCGAATTCCTCGGCTGTCGTTGGGTTGCAAGCGAATTGTTCCCCCCGCACTGCTGACGGAATTGCGATCGCCCCTGAAGTCAATCCCGTTAGCGGTGAGAGCGATATTGCCGCCGTTAGCATTGAGTCCGCCCAGAGAGATGCTGCTGGCGAAAATGTTGATGTTGCCGCCTTGAGTCTCGATTAAATCCTTGGGGTCATTGACAAAAAACACTCCGCCCGACCGGAATGTTACGGTGTCTCCAGTTCTCGCTTGCAGGGAAAGTTTGTTATCGGGCAAGTCTTGGACGATGATGTAGCCGGGAGTTTCTATAACCAAGTTGCTGCCGGTCGCCATCTGTTCCAACTTCACTTCTGAGATCGACGTTTCACCCGGTTCTGCTGCCGATTCGAGTTCCCCGGCGGTGGATGGCGCGCTGGTGTCGCCGTTACCGCCCAGAATCGTAATATTTGCCGGATCGAGCCACAAAGTGCCGATCGCACCGTTAGTCGCGCGGGTATCGACCTCTCCTTGGAAAGTTAAAGCATTTTTGCCAGAAACTTCCACTCTGCCGCCGTTACCTGCGACAGTGCCGCCGCGAGCAGTAATATTGCCGAAGAAGCGAGTTGTATTGTCTGCCCAAATTACCGCAGTGCCGCCATTGCCACGGTCGATCGCGTCTAGTGCGATCGACGAATCAGCGCTAACATATGTCACCAGTGCGTTCGGCACTGCTTCCATCCCCCGCCAACCGCCTCCGACGCGCACAGTACCTCCGCCGTTAGTCCCCGAAGCATTGATATTTGCGCCGAACAGTCCTACTTTTTCTCCTAAAATATTGACTGTGCCGCCATCCCGGGCAAATACATTTACAGAACCGGAGACGATCGCACTTCCGGCATTTACCGCCACTGTTTCGCCGCCAGTCAGTACCAATTGACCTGCTTCGTTCGTCGTTAAACCTGTGGCTGACGCTACCCCCGGCCCTGTCAGTAACTGAGGCAAACCAACTGCGGCGATAGTCAATTTTTCTGCTGGCAAAGACGGAGTAATTTCTAAACTCAACAAGTTACCTGCTTGACTGATGCGGACTACATTTTGTCCGGGCACAGCAGCCACTGTAATTTGACCTGCTGGGGCGGACAACTGCCCGGTATTAATCACTGTACCGCCTAGCAAAGTTAAATTTTGACGGCTGCCAACCGCTAAGTTTCCTGCATTGACAATAATCCCAACTTGTGAGTTACTAAAATTAAATTGATTGGGATTTCCGACTAAAGCTTTGTAATCATTAATTCCGGCAGAATTGAACCAGCCGTCCCCGAAACCGATACCCGTAGCAGTTGTTGCCAAAAAAGACCCCGGCACGTTCAATCTCGCATTTTGACCGAAGACAATTCCCGCCGGATTCATCAGGAATAAATTCGAGTTGCCGCCGCTTACCGAAATCAGACCGTTAATAATGGAAACATCGCCAGAAATCCGTCCTAAAATATTTTGAATATTTGGATTAGTTAAAAAATTAGCAATTTGACCTTCGCTGAGATTAAATTGGCTGAAGCTGTGAAACAAATTTGCGCCGTTTCCTGTCACTTGTCCGCCGCTAATGTCCGTGCGATTTCGCTCCTGATTTACAACAGTATTAGTGCCGTCGTTCGCTGGGACTACAGGTTGCGATCGCACTGCTAGCGGTAGCAGCCAAAAACCTAATGTCAAAATTAGAGCAGAGCGCAAATAGGTCATTAGTCGTTAGTTATTAGTCATTAGTCGTTAGTCATTAGTCTTAGCCGGAAGGAAGATGGAAGCCAGAAAAGCCTATTACCAATTTCCCATTCCCAATTCCCAATTCCCCATACCCGATTACTAATTCTAATGTATTGTAGTTTTGATTTTTTTTGAGCTGTAATGTTCCGCCAAAGTGCCAATAAACCTAAAAAGGTCGATCGAGCACGGGCGGAGACGGCCGGAGAACCCCTGGAGTCCGAATCTGCTGACTCATATCAAATCCGGTAGCCTCGGAATTAACATTACCCACAGTCCTCCGTTGCTCCAAAAGCACCGATTGTCAAAAAGTCGGAAATACCAGGCAAATTTTATATTTATCTGTCGCCGGTGTCTTGACAAAATGTCAGCAGAGTCATAAAATTGTTTCACATCTAAAATAAAACAGCTATAAACCCTCAAAATAACTGGCTTCTCTAACAATTTAAAAACAAAATATTGATGCTTTTAGGAACCAATCATGCAAACTAAAACTTCCCAATTCCTAACCAAAGAAATAGTTGACCAGATATTTCTGTCAGGCGAACTGACTCGGGATGACAGAAAGCAAATTCAGTCAATGCTCTTGGATGAGTCGATCGGCGAACATGAATTGATCTTAGTTGAAAGAGTAATGGAAGGCGTAGTCAAAGGAATACTTGACGTGCTGTATTAGTTTACAACTTGCGCTGACCTATGTAAATGTAAGGTGCGCAATGCGCACCTTACCCTAATTTTTTATAATATCGAAAATCCTTCTAAAAATCATCATCAGGGCCCTGATCCGAACTCTCATCTTGACGCACAAGTTCAGAAGGAGGCCGATCGCTACTCCAAGCCCACCATACATCGCCACACTGGCAGCGGTAAAATTCTTGCCACTTCCGACGGTTTGACTCGGTGTATACTGGCGATCGACGATTAATCCAAACCTCAGCGGCATTCGTGCAGCTAGCAGCGCACTTGGGACAGCAAAACTCAGTAGCGTGAACCGCCGTAGCAGTCCATTCGGGAGGATGTGGAGCAAAAGCTTCCATGTGTTGCGTATTTCTATTTAAACTGCTGGTAATTACGGCAAATCAACGATTGCTAAAGATCCGCAGAGCTCGGAATGACATAACCAATGAGATGAGTACGCTGTTGAGTGCGTAGTTCATCTACAGGTTATTTTTTTTTGACATTTGCCGTCAGTTGAATAGTATAACTGATGTGGTGCAAACTGTCGATCGGCATTCTCTTCAGCTATCTCAAGGACTAAGCTCATGTCTATTTACAACTTTATCTCGTTTCTGGGCATCTTTGGCTTGTGCGCGATCGCCTGGATTTTTTCCGAAAACCGACAACGTAAGTATATACCTTGGCGCGTCATCATCTGGGGTATTGGCTTGCAATTAGTCTTGGGATTTTTAGTATTCCTGTTCCCCCCAACTCGCATCGCCCTAGAGTGGTTTACTAGCTTGCTGGACGGCGTATTCAACGCTGCTGACGATGGGGCGAGATTTGTATTCGGCTCAAGCATTGTACCAAGACCCGGTCAAGTTCCACCAGTTAATTTAGGATATATTTTCGCCTTTCGAGCTTTACCAACAGTAGTCTTTTTTTCGGGCCTCATGGCTTTGCTTTACAACATCGGTGTCATTCAAATTGTCACTGAAGTTTTCGCCAAAATCTTTTATCTGACAATGCGCTTGAGCGGTGCCGAAGCACTCAGCGGTGCTGCTAATATTTTCGTAGGAATTGAAGCGGCAATTGTGGTCAAGCCTTATTTGGCAGACATGACTCGTTCAGAACTTTGTGCCATCCTCTCTTGCTGTTTTGGGACGGCTGCTTCGTCAACTTTAGCAATTTATGTCAGTTTCCTTAAACCAGTTTTTCCAAATATCTTAGGGCATTTAGTTTCAGCCTCAATTATTGCAATTCCCGCTTGTTTTGTCCTCTCCAAAATCTTAGTTCCCGAAACAGGAGTACCGCTGACAATGGGCGGCATTCCCAAAGAAGAACCGAAGCCTCAAGGCCGCGAATTTAGCGGCGACGAAATTGCCGAAATGGACGGCAAAAATCCCATACAAGAAACAGTTGGCGGAGAACCCATCGAACGAGTCAGCCCTTTAGATGCAGCAATCATCGGCGCATTAGACGGAGTAAAGATGTCAGTTGCGATCGCAGCCATTTTGATATTAATCTTAGGTTTAGTATCCTTAGTCAATCAATTCTTCGGCTGGCTGGCAATTTTACCAAACCCAATTGGTGGAGTCTTTAAAGTTGTCACCTTAGCCAACATCATGGGATTATTGTTTTATCCTTTGACGCTGTTAACAGGTGTGGAAGTTGACCTCGGAAAATTAGCAACCTGCGTTGGATCAATGTTTACTGGAGGCCAGTGCATACCAGATGATTCTTGGCAAGCATCTGTAATTATCGGCCGCCGACTATTAGAAACAGCGATTCCGCCCTATCAAAGTTTAGCAGAAGCAGCCAAACAAGGACTGGTGAGCGATCGTACAGTCTTGATTGTCAGTTATGCCCTTTCCGGCTTCGCCCACCTCGCATCTGTCGGCATATTTGTCGGCGGTACGATCGCCCTAATTCCATCCCGCCGCAAAGACATTTCCGAACTCGGTTGGAAAGCATTATTTGTCGGCACCTTAGCCACAATGATGATTGCTTGCATTGCCGGCTTATTTGACACCGGAGACGCCAGCATTTTAGGCACAAAAACAGCCCCCACTGCCCCGCTAACAGCACCAGCTTCCCCGACACCGCTACCCTCCCCAGCCGCAAGTCCAAAGCCGTCAGTAGCCCCAGCAATTGTCAGTCCAAAGCCTTCGCCTAGCGCTGAAAAAGCGAGTCCAAAAGCTAATACTAAATCTCCCTCTCCCGAATCCAAGAAAAGCCCTTAATGTCTTCTGAAAACTCGTTGGGGCGGGTTTTTCCCGCCTCTACAACCCAGAGATAAATATTATTGTTTTTTATGTGGATGGAATCACCAATTCCCAATTCCCAATTCCCAATTCCCAATTCCCGAAAAATTATGAATCCCGAACCCGAAATTCGCCGTTTATTAGATGTGATGCCCGCCTCCGGCCGCATGATGAGTAAAATTATTAATAAGCCCCAACAATCAAAAATAATTGAGTGCGAGTTTCCTTTGCCTTGGAATCGCGATCGCCCAATTTACATTAATTTTGACCTGTGGAGGCTTCTGTCTAAGCCACAGCGCGATTTGCTAATTTTACGAACAGTCAGTTTCCTGGGCAATTTTAAGTGGTTTAAACCGGATATTTATCAAGGGGCTGCACTCGCCGGAATAGTCGGAACAGTTATAGAATTGTTGCAAAGCGATCCGGTGGGAATTGCGATCGCAGGCGGTTTGACGGGACTGGCGATGACTCGCATTTGGCGCGACAATCGCAGTTCTCAAGTAGAATTAGATGCAGATGAAACGGCGATTAGGGTGGCGGGAAGACGCGGTTACAGCGAAGCAGAGGCCGCCAGACATTTGTTGTCAGCGATCGAATCTGTAGCGCAGATAGAACAGCGCGGTTTGGATTTTAATGAGTTGATTCGGTGTCAAAACTTAAAGGCGATATCGGGTATTTCGGCGGTGGGCGTGCCCGATAATGTCAGGGAAGAGTGAAATACTATTTCACAAACAATTGTGCGTCACGCAGCCAAAGGACACAACAATGTTGTGTCCCTGCAATTGAGAGAGAGTCATTAATATTCGGGCTGCTGACAAAGCTATAAAACGACATCCTCTAGCAGGCGATTTAATTCAATCAGAAAGTTGAGCATACTGACAGATTTGTCACTTGCACTTATTTTAACTATTTTAATCGAAGGTACGATCGACCAATCTATCCCCCAATGGCTGTTCCTCTTCTACTCGCCGACTGAGATAATCTGGCAACTCATCAAAAGATACCCCTACCAAACGGCAAAAATCCCTCATTTGCCGAACAGTCATCGTAGGTTCGTCTCCCTTTTCCCATCGCCGCACCGAAGAAGCAGACACGCCCATCCGCACAGCCAACTCTTCTTGGCTCAAATTAGCATCCTCTCGCAGTCTCCGAAAAGGCAACTCATTTTCTGGTTGCCGTTGACGTTGCCTTTTTTTTACCATATCATTATATAATTTAATTTAACCGCTTAAATTAGACGGTTAAATTGCTTGTAGTAGTCACAGCCATAGCCAAAACAGACTGCACTAAAAATCAAAGGTGCAATTCTGTCACTTTTCTATGGGCAAACATACCCAATTTAGAATACAGCCATGAACACCCCAGAAACTCCCAATTCCTGGAATATTTACCGACTCCTGCCCAACTTTCAGCGCTTACCCGTCGCGCAATTTCGCAGCCGCAGCGAAGCAGAATCTTCGCTGAAAGTCATCCGCAAACTGTTACCCAATAGCGAATTCATACTTGCTTTTGAGGTTGGGGTAGAAAATCCAACTAACGAACTCATTCAGTCTCCCGCTCAAGAGCCAAACTTTTCAACTTCAGTTAACCGAGAACTCTTGAAAATCTTCATTATCAGTTCTCGCCCTGTTGTTTCCCGCGTCATTCATTCTTTTCACCGCGATAATTTTGCCTGCGCTACTGACTGGAGTCCGCTTGTCCCAACTCAAAATCCTGGAGAAGTGATGAGCGTTTTAATTAAATATTTTGCCGCTGACTCTTAGCATTCGATCGAACAGTCTCGATCTTATTAATAGCGGTAAGGTGCGCAGTGCGCACCCTACAGATGATATTTATTGTACGATTTGTAGGGACACGGCACTGCCGTGTCCTTGGGTGAAATCGGATGATAATTAATGTCATGTCCGGTCAAAGGACGACGGACGATCGCCAACTCAATCGCAATGATAAACTTGATATTCATACCCATGCACCGCAGGCAACTCGCGAGACTCAATCTGACATTTTTGTGCTGCTAAATTAACAGGTGCGCGAAAATTAACTAACCATAAATCTAGCGGGCGTTTTAATTGGCTGAGTGTTTTGTCAAGTGTCCCGCCCGCGATTTCCGGCGCATCCCTTTGATGATTAGCCAAAAGAAACAGCGGAGAATTCAATGATTTAACTTTTTCCTTCTTCCCTCGGACTTCTTCAGTCCATCCGTTACATCCGTTAAATCCGTTACAGAATCCGTTGCCGAACTTCCTTCTTTGCCATTCCCACCCAATCCCCATCAATTCTCCGATTTCTACATGAGTTTTTTGAGTAGTAGAAATCAACACGGGAACTTTCGAGAATTCGCGAATAATCGGAACGAAAAGGTCTGGTTTGTAATATTTGCGATAGCCGAGATTGGAATTGACTGTTACACCGCTAAAAAAACCCATTGCTAAAATTAGCAGCACTGCTTTTTTGCCCGTAAGTTCGATCGCCCGTAAATTAAACCATTGACTTTTTACGGTAGGTGTGTTAAAGACAACGGCAAAAGTTGCTCCTAACAGCAATATCACTCCCGGAAAGTAGACAAAATTGTACCGAGCACCGCGAGTTAGGTCAATTCCGAGAAAATAGGCAAAGCTAAAAAATAGCAAAATTGCTCCTAGCACAAACCCGCCGAAAATAACAGTACCTAAACGACTATCTGGCGCGTTCAAGGAAGTTTTAAGAGCGCTAAACAGGATGGGAAGCACCAAAATAAAAAATATTGTCATGGCGATCGCCGATGCAACTACTATAGCCAAATTTGACGATTCAACGGGCAGCAGAGAGATGACAGTAATCCATCCAGCTAAAGCTTGAAAAACCGGACTGATCCAATCCACAAAAGTGCGATCGCCACTGACAATCCAATTAGTGAGTTCGCTGCCATATTTATTTGACAAAAATACGGGCAACCAAACTAAACCGCCTGCTAAAGTGCCGATCGCAACTACCAACAGTCGCCACAGGATTTGAGAACGCCCAATATTGAGCTGCTGACTCTTGGGAATTGGCAACTTCCCATTAAACTGTTGCCACAGTACGCCAATCAATGCTATTGCTTCGGCACACAAAGTCAGTGCGAAAAAATAGTGAACTGCAATTCCCAAACAGTTTACAATCACCCAAAGTAACACCGCCAAAATAGGTATTGGAGCGCGCTGTTGCAGCTTTTTGGCAGCTAATGTCAAGCAAAAAAGAGAGGCAATAACTAATATGACTCCTAAAGTGTAATGGCGAGCTTCTTGAGCGAGATAAATGCCGTAGGGAGAAACTGCCATCATCGCGGCCGCACATTGACCGACTAAACGAGAATTGAAAGCAAATTTGCCTAAAAAGTAGATAGCGGGAACTGAAATAACGCCCAATAATGCAGGGAGCGATCGCCCAATCCACACTAAACTATCCTCAGAAGGCCCAAATAACCGCATCCACCAGTGCGCCAGCATAAAATACACTGGAGGATGGTTGCTTTCTAGTAGCAAATGGTTTAAAACGTGTGCAATGCCAGCATCCGGGTTCCATTGCAGCGGTTGTAATAGAGTGGGAAGGTCGATCGGGCGATCGATCGGCACCCCGCGAAAACTGTTACCCAAACTAAACACTAGAGTCGAAAACTCGTCCGTCCACAGCGGTTTCGAGTCCAAATGGGCAAAGCGCAAAATAAAGGCGATCGCCGTCCACAGCAATAGCAACAACAGTTGTTTATTCTTAATCATTAATTCAGTTATGAGTTATTGGTTATGAGTTATTGGTTATGAGTTATTGGTTATTCTGACAATTCCCAATTCCCAATTCCCAATTCCCAATTCCCAATTCCCAATTCCCAATTCCCAATTCCCAATTCCCAATTCCCAATTCCCAATTCCCAATTCCCAATT
>Ga0123336_10003606_pt1 | contig 12846 bp, 11 predicted proteins | sample SSSSmetaG_FD_96466 | JGI IMG/M metagenome (GOLD analysis project Ga0123336, IMG submission 96466) | Glacier valley bacterial and archeal communities from Borup Fiord, Nunavut, Canada, to study Microbial Dark Matter (Phase II) - ​SSSS metaG | ecosystem: Environmental > Aquatic > Freshwater > Ice... | reverse complement strand
CCGAAAAGCACAACCGCGAAATCATCCGTTTGCGGCCTGATTTGGCTGAGGCCAAAGTAAATTTGGGGCTAAGTCTATATCTTCAGAAGAACTATGAAAACGCGATTCAGGTTTTTGGGGAAGGCCTGCGCTTAAAACCCACAATGGCGAATGCCTGGCTGTTTACAGGGATTAGCCAATTCAACCTGAATCGACCTCGCGAGGCGATTCGCGCGCTAGGTAACTTTACGGCGAAACACCCGGATGACCTGCAGGGTCAATACTTCACCGGGTTGGCTCATCTCTCTCTAGAGCAGTATCAGGAAGCAACTATTGCGCTGGTTGCGGCCCGCTCACTAGATGCACGCAACATTGACGTGCTCTATCATCTAGCGCAATGCTATGTGGGACAGGCGCGCAAAGATCCTGCCGAAATAGACGTACTGTCCCGAAAGTATAACGATGTGCTGAATGAAATTAGTGCTCTTGATCCGCAGTCATTCCGTATTGCTCAACTGCGGGCGGGTTTTCTTCAGGCGACCGGGAAACAAGCAGAAGCAATGGCCGAGTTGAAAACATTGCTGGAGCATAATCCAGAGGTCCGCGGGTTGCATTACACCCTCGGGTGTTTGTATACGGAGAGCCAGCAATACGAGCAGGCGCTGGTTCAGTTTCAAGCGGAACTAAGCCTGTATGCTCCTTATCCGCGCGTATACTTCCAACTGGGCCATGTTTACGTAGCTCTCGAGAAACCAGCAGAGGCATTGCCCATCCTTCAGAAAGCAATTCAGATGGACCCCGAAAGCGCCGGATTGGTCTGGGTCGACATTGGCCGGGCATACCGGCTGATGAATGATGCGCGCAAAGCCTCCGTTTCTTTTGAAAAGGCAATCGCAATGGGAGTGCGAAACGCCTCAGTGTATTATCAACTTTCAGTGGCGGCAAGAAGCGCGGGGGATGCTCAACGCTCCCGCGAGGCTCTCGAAATAAGTAAAAGGCTGCGCGGTGAAGAAACTTCTAAAAGTGCGGCGCATCGGTAGACAGCTCTGCGGTGGCTTGTTACTGATGTCTCTCCAAGCAGCAAACAACCGGCTTGCGGACGGCAAACGCGCCTTTTCTACAGGCAGATATGAAGAGGCAATTCGGTTGCTGGGCGAAGCGAAAGACAGCGCTGACAGATGTGAAGCGGACTTCTATTCGGGGCTGGCACACTATCGTTTGAAACAATTTAACCCGGCAATCATCCACCTGCAAAGTGCAATCGTTTGTGCGCCGGGCAACTCGGATTCCTTTATCGCCCTCGCGGCCGCGTACTCCGACAAGGGCGACGATGACCATGCTGTTGCGGCACTCGATGCCTCATTGGAACTACATCCTGGCAATGTTGAGGCTCTTCGTGCGGCAGCGATTCTTGACCTCAAGCATGAGCGAAATGACCGGGCTGTTACAAAACTGGAGAAACTGGTCGCTTTAAAGCCAAATATCGCACAGGCGCATTCTGAGCTAGGAGCAGCTTACGCTGGCACAGGTAATCTTGATAAAGCTCGCGAGCAATTCCAGCAAGCGCTTAAACTTAGCCCCGAAGATGCCTCCGCACTTGTAGGTTTAGGAAGAATTTTTGAAAAATCCGGACAAGTTGAAGACGCGCTACGTACCCTAACTCACGCTGTCAAAGCAGATCCGCGGGCGTATCAACCTCACTTCCTTCTCGCGTCCGCCTACAATCCTTTGGGGCGCTTTTCAGAAGCGCTCGCAGAGTGCAGTGAATCCATTCGGCTGGGCGGCACGGATCCCGAAGTTTACTATCAGATGGCGCGAGCTTACCGCGGACTGGCACGTCCGGAAGACGCCCGTAAATCACTGGAGCGCTTCTCCGCCTTGCGTTTACAATCGGGCCGTGAAGTTGAGAAGAGTCGTCAGGCGGCGCGCCTTTTATTGCAAGCCAAGCCGCTGGTCGCCGAAGGAAAGCTTTCCGAAGCAATCGCGTTGCTTGAGCAGGCCGTCAGTCTCGACAATCACAATCCCCAAATCTTATTCCGGCTTGCCGGCCTGTATTACGACACAAAGCAGCTACCGCGCGCGCGGGACAGTGTTCGGACGGCGATTGATCTCGCACCTTCCGAATACATTTATCACTATTTGTCAGGACTCATCGAAAAAGATTCGGGCAGTCCAGAAACAGCCCGCAAGAGCTTCGAGACGACAATAATGCTCAAGCCGTCGGCCGCGGACGGTTTTAATCAATTAGGTATTTTAGCGATGTCCGGGCGGCGCTTTGCGGAAGCGATTCGACTTTTCGAGAGAGCGAGCCAATTGGATCCGGCCGAGCCGGCTTACCAGGTCAACCTTAAAGTCGCGCAAGAACTTGGCGCGAAAGCCTTGAAGTGAAGATCGGCATCAACGTCCAGCTTACGACGGCTCTTTCACCGTAAGCACACGGTCAACCTCCAGATTCGTAAGCTTTTGGACCAGACCACTCGGCCATTTGATCTCGAGTAGCTTTATCACCCGATCCGTTCCCAGACCGAAATGCACACGCTTATCACTTGCCGAAAGGTAACTGCCAGCGGTGGTCACATACCCATGCTGTTCCGCTCCTGAACTTGAAACAATTCGTATTGCCGAACCTATGCCGTCGCGATTGCTCTTAGTCCCGATCGTGTTTACTATCAGCCAGTGATTTTCGCTCCCTCCGCGATTCATCAGAACGACAGCCGGTCCATCATTGCAGTTGATTGCAATATCGATCGACCCGTCATTGTTTAGATCCCCGAATGCCGCTCCGCGGGCGGTAAGCAGCATCTGAAATGCTTCGCCGCTCTGACCCGAAACGTCTTCAAACTTTCCTCTTCGATTGCGTGCCAGCAGCAGTTTTTCTTTATAGTGAACGGATGGTTGGGTCAACTCTATGTTGTCCATCACATGGCCTTGCGCGACGAACAAGTCCTTCCATCCGTCATTGTCATAATCAAACAATTTTGCCCCCCACCCGGAATGAAGAGTGCTGAAGCTGGCGATTCCGGTCGCGCTCGAGACATAATTCATGGCGCGGCCCGAAACGTTTTGGTACAAAGCGTATCTCTGGTGGGCAAGCGCGTTAATAAACACATCAGGCCATCCGTCATTATCATAATCAGCGAAATCGATTCCCATTCCGGCGAAGGTGTTGCCGTCTTCGTCATACGCCATTCCAGTCTCTGTCGCAACGTTGGTGAATGTGCCGTCTCGATTGTTTCGGAAGAGTTGTTCGGGGAAGGAATCGTTGGCAACCACAAGATCGGGCCAGCCATCGCGGTTGAAATCATTTATCGCAATCCCGAGCCCTTTTGAAGGAACCGCACCGATGCCGCACTTGAGCGATACGTCCGTGAACGTGCCATCGCCATTGTTGTGATATACAACATGGGTCGACGGTTTGAACTGATCGGGATGGCAATAGGCTCGATATCCCTCGCGATGGTCGCCGCAGTAAAGATTTTGGCTGAAATCCCATTCGACATAACGGGTAACAATCAGATCCAAATATCCGTCACGATCGTAATCAACAAAACACGCGCCTGTCGACCACCCACTACACGCGACCCCTGCCTTCTCCGTAACGTCCGTAAACGTGCCATCCCGGTTGTTGCGATAGAGGCTATTACGGCCTATACCCGTTACGTATATATCCGGAAAGCCATCATTATTGAAGTCCCCGACCGCAACGCCCATTCCATAGCCATCGCCGCGCAAATCTGCGGCTTCAGTGACATCCTGAAAAGTGCCATCGCCATTGTTATGGAACAGCCGGTTCCAATATCGCGGATCGGTCTTCTCCGGTTTATGGTTGGCTGGCATGGCGTCACGCAACTTCGCTCCATTTACGAAGAAAATATCCAAATGACCGTTGTTGTTGCAATCCAGCATCGCCACGCCCGCTCCCATCGATTCGGGAAGGTATTTCTGTGAGGTCCGGCCGGAATTATGCAGAAATCGAACTCCAGACTTTGCAGTGATATCTTCGAATCCGTAATGACGGGGAGCCCCTCGAAGCGGCTTTATATTCCTGATAGCTACGCCTTGCCCGAGAAGGCCGAGCGCAGGTGCGGCGAACATTTTAGAAAAGCTTCTGCGAGTCAACAAAATACACTTCGTATTATTTTTTCGGAACTGAAACGGTGATGTTACGAAACCGGACTTCACCATGATGATCGGCCTGTAGGAAAAACGGCGCCAAGGGCGCACATTCAGCCTTCAAAAGCCTGGCAGTGGAGGGCACCACAGAATAGCTGCTTTATCTCAACACGTGCCGCTTGTGCAGAGGTTGTTGTTTTGCGAGGTGCCCCCGGTTACATCACCAGTTGTATTATTCAGAAAAACGTTGCTGCCAAACAAAAAAGGTGCGCCGAATCCTCCAACTCCATAACTCCCATTGAGGTTGCCAGCATTGTGAATCAAGGTTGCCGCGAAAGATGAAAAGCCGTCGGCCTTGTTTCGGTTCGCCAGAGAATCTGAAACGGTGCCATTGACGACGCCTATCCCAAATTCACCGTTATTGTTTGCTGAACATCGAACAATCACCGCCTCCACCCCGAAAATTCCGTACTCACTGTTCCCGCTAGACTGCAGGTCGGCAATTAATCCACCGCTGGTAGCGGTTCCCGCAAATTCGATGCCTCTTTTAAAACCGCGAATAATCCCGTTCTTCACTGTGACATTTTGACGATTATACGCGGCAACCCCCGTGACAGATGTGCCAGTACATGTGGGAGGTGATCCCACGCAGACGATAGGTCCGGAAATTTTGAATCCGTTGAGGTCCAGAACTACGTCGTCTGAGTTGATTTGGATCGCATTATCAGCAGTACTCACGACAAGATTTCCCGACAACTTGTAGCTACCTGAGCTCTGTATTTTATAAGGAAAGCCCCCAGCGGTCATCACTGTGGATTGATTGATCAGCGTAACGCCGTCCACCGCAAATGCGCAAAAAGGGGCCAGCGCTGTTGCCAGCACGGCGAATAACGTCTTACTCATGGTTCTTCTCCTTGTTAACTGTCATGCGATTCGCAGCTATGAAGATCGTTAAAACGCAACCCAACAAACCCGCCAGAGTGGGTTCCGGAGTTAAGGTGGCAGGCCCATTATAGGAATAGGTAGTAACGGTTCCCTGGATATCGGTGATCCCGTCGTCTTCTAAGAGGTCAAGAGGATGTGGTAGGTCTAATCCCGTAACGACGACATTCTGCGAGTTAAGGCTTGCGACCGGAACCTTAAAGTTAGCATCAAGTTGGTTGCCGAGCAGACACCCCATGCCCGTCGTTAGACAACCAAGGAGGCTGAATTCGTCAAACCCGCCGTTTGTGGTGATCGTGAGCTTAATGGAACCAAAATTGGTTTCGCTGGCAAGCGCCGTTGGATCGTTGAACGTCAGGCCCGTCAAATTGTAGCTGCCGGGCGCTGTAATAGATCCGGTGAAGCTCAAGGTCAGGAAATAAGACTCAAGGTCTCCAATATTGTTAAGGGAAGGATTGTTAACAGCCGGACCTGTTCCGTCCGAAGTCGACTGGGTGACCTTGCCATCCAAAGTAATGGTCCCGGCGAGTCCCACAGTCGCAGTAACGTATATCGCCAATAATAGGCGCCAGCAGCAAGTGGGTCTTCCTCTGAGATTTTCCCACATGTTGCCAGTGAGCTTATCACAGCCTCCCGCATGCGATTATCCTGGACGCGGTGGATGTCTCAGGATCACGCTATCCATGTTCTGGGAGACAGAGCAGGGGCTAAGTGGCGGCGACGAACTTAACATACTTCGCGCAGGCCGCAATTACGGCAGGCCGCTCGTCAGCTATGGACGCGACTATTTGGAATCTCCCGTCTCCACACACCCGTTCCTCGAGGGTATGGAAAACCCGATTGTCGTCTGGTTGCCATCGATTTCCGTGACCGGTATGACTTTTTACACGGGTGAGCTTTTTCCCACGGGAAGCGGAACCTGTTCGTCGGCGGTCTCCGCCAGGGCGGCATTCCGGGGATCGGACAACGCGTTCATAGTAGTTGAGCATGCCGCCCAGGCGGCTTCTGCACAAGATCGGTCCCTTTCGGTGTTTGAGGCTGTGGGTCGGAAGAATGAGCCTATTGCCCGTGCCCTGATGATTTCAATCGGCATGGTAACGCGTGAAGAACTCCCGCACCACGTTTCTGAGCGCGCCCTCTCCAAACAGGATCATCCTTTCCAGGCACGACTCCTTGATGGTACGCACAAACCGTTCTGCGTAGCAGTTCAGGTTTGGAGAGCATGGCGGAAGCTTTACGGATCTGGTGCCCTCGTCGGCCAGTGTGGAAACGAACTCGGCCGTGAACAACGGGTCGCGGACATGGATAAGATACCGCTTACCCCGGAGTAATCCGTCTCCTGAATCGGTTAGATTACGTGTTGTCCAGCTCTTTGCTGAATGAATAATTCACCATGAAAGTAAAGCCGTTTGATCCTCAGAGCTGAATCGGCGCTTTCAAATGCCACTTTGTTTGCAGGGCCGCTGACAATTCTTCCGTTTATTCCAGGGCATAAAACGCTAGTCTAGGCGAAGTGCTGCGGTGGGACGGACGGCGGTTCTGAATGCTTGGTACGTCGTATACCCTCCGGATAGATTCCGTGATCGATACCCGTGCTGCGCCAGGAACCGAGTTGCGAAGTACCCCCGTTGTCCCACAAGGCAGTAGGTCCAGATTTCCCGATTTTTCGGCAACTCGGCATAGCGGTCGCGCATCTGCGAGAGGGGCAAATTGATCGCGTTCGGGATGTGCCCATCGGCGAATTCGGCGGGCTCGCGCACGTCGACCAGCAGCGCAGCGGTATGATCCAGCTCCAGCCAGTCGGCCTGGGGCATATCTCCGTCCAGAACGTTCTCGGCCAGCATTCCGGCGAGGTTCACGGGGTCTTTCGCTGCACCGAACTGCGGGGCGTAGCACAGCTCGGCTTCGGCCAGATCATGCACGGTGCCTCGGAACTGAATCGCGGTCGCGATGACATCGATACGCTTGTCCACGCCTTCCATTCCAATCGCCTGCGCGCCGAGGATGCGGCCATCAGGCACGGAAAACAACAGCTTGAGATGAATCGAGTGGGCGTTTGGGTAATAGGCTGCATGGTGGCCGGGGTGGAGGTACACCTTCTCGAAGTTCGTCACTCCAGCACGCCGCAATCCCTTCTCGCTCGCGCCTGTGGAAGCAACGGTTAGGCCCAGCACACCAACAACCGCCGTGGCCTGTATTCCGCGAAAGTTTGTCGCACGTCCGGCGATTGATTCGGCCGCCACTCGACCTTGGCGATTCGCTGGGCCTGCGAGTGGCAGCACGGTATCTTGTCCAGTCAGCACGTCCGGTACTTCGACAACGTCGCCGACAGCCCAGATCTCCGTATCGGAAGTGCGCATCTGCGAATCGACGACGATGCCATTGCGCGAACCGATCTGGAGGCCAGCCGCTTTGGCCAGATCGTTCTCGGGTCGCACGCCTATAGCAAGGATGACGAGATCGGCTGGAAAACTGGCTCCGCTCTCTGCGACCACGACTAAGCGGCCGTCAGCCACCTCGTCGATGCGGGCCAGCCCATCGCCGAGATGGAGTTGCACCCCCTTCGCAACCAGGTGCTTCATGAGTGGGGCCGCTACCTCAGGGTCGAGCGGGGGCATGACCTGTGGTTGCTTTTCCAGCACAGTTACTGAGAGTCCGCGATGGATCAGGTTCTCGACCATTTCCAAGCCGATAAATCCGCCGCCGACGATGACCGCGGTCCGGGCGTGGCGATCGGCAATCCAGGAACGGATACGGCGGGAGTCCGGAATGTTTCGCACCGCGAACACACCCGGCAGGTCTACCCCCGGCAGTGGAGGCCGGATCGGCGCTGCGCCTGGGGACAGGACCAACGCGTCGTAACGCTCGGTGCGACTCTGGCCAGTGCTGAGATCGCGCACGCTGATCGCACGCGCAGGGCGGTCGATGCCGGTAACGTCTGTGTTTGTGTGCACCTGGATATTGAATCGCTCGCGGAACATTTCGGGCGACGCGACGAGCAGCTTTCGCTCGTCGGCAATGATGTCGCCGACATAGTACGGCAGTCCGCAGTTTGCGAATGCCACGTATGGCCCGCGATCGAAGATCACGATCTCCACCGACTCGTCGAGGCGCCTAAGTCGCGCGGCACACGACGCGCCTCCGGCCACGCCACCGACCATCAGGATACGGCGAGCGGGACCTGGGTTGGGCGAGTGGGTGGGTTCAGGTTCAGGGCGGTAGCTCATGGAAGTCGAATCGAAATCAGGGGGCATAGCCGAATCTTAGACGAACGATCGCGCCGGCGGATAACAGTGCAGTCTCGCTGTCGTCGCAAGAGCGCATCTTCCGCCCGTAATGGCGAGCGCGTCTGGGCTGGTCAACCTTTGGTGGCTAGTTGAACCGGGAGAAAGTACAAAACTAACAAAGCCAGCGGGGCCGCCAGCCAGAGAAGCGGAACCTGGTCTGCGTTGTAATCGCAGCTACTTCGACTTCAGCAGCAACGCAACCCCGCCCACCGCGATTAAGGCTCCGGCAATGGGTCCGTAGGGAACGTTATGTGTCTCTTCCCTGGTGGCGTGAATCGGCCCGATATCCAAAACTTTTTCGCGCGTTTTGAACCCAAATGCGCCCCAGATCACAATTCCGATTCCAACCACGATAAGAACAACACCCGCTGCTTTCATAGAGACAGTCCTTGATGAATGATAAATTTTCCCATGAGAACCAGATCTCAGGCAACCAGTGCGGAGACCACGGTTCTTCCCACAGAAGATCGCGTTCCAACGCATTTCGGAATGTTCCCTCTCGGGTGCGAGCCAAAACGCTATCGATCTGTTTTCGAAGAGGATGCATAATCGCCGGGGTGGATTTGCAGTTGTAACCACCAATCCGCTCGAACGGTTGAATCTGGAGATCTGGCGGCGTACCCGCGTGGTGGGCATCTTTCCTCATCCGGGTGCTTGTATGCGACTTATTGGAATGCTGCTGGTCGAGAGGCACGAAGACTGGCTTACTGACGACAAAGCGTATCTGGGTTTCAATGACGATGGACCTGCGGAAGAAATAGCGGCCAAGGTGGTAACCATGGTGGTTCTGGTGCAAATTCAGGATTGGACCGAAGTCGAACGGTTTCGTGCTGTTGAAGTGAGTAATCAGCAATTACAATACAGAGAATGACACGGCGGCTTCTGCTGGCGACTCTGGGTGCTGTTCCGCTGGCGCTGTCCGCTACTTCACCAATCGATGCTTCGCGATTAAGGTCGCGGCTTGAGGAATTGAGTTTGTGTGGAAGAGTGGCCGGAGGAAGCTTTGCGGATGGGGTGAGCCGTGTTGCCTTTTCCGATGCAGACATCGCGGGCCGCGCGCTGGTGATGCGCTGGATGCGCAAGGCCGGGCTCGATCCGAAGATCGACGCTGCGGGAAACATCTTCGGCAGACGCGCCGGGAGCGATTCGAAGTTGGAGCCGGTGCTGTTCGGGTCGCACACGGATTCGGTTCCGAATGGCGGCAACTTCGATGGTGATTTGGGAACTTTATCGGCCATCGAAGTAATTGAAGCGCTGAATGCGCAACGGATTGTTACGCGGCGTCCGCTTGAGATTGTCGACTGGACGAACGAAGAAGGCGTGGCTTACAACAACGGGCTTTTCGGCAGCAGGGCGGTTGCCGGCCTGCTTGACCCTGGCGAGATGGATGCCGTATGGCAGGGCGTTTCGCAGAAAGACGCGCTGAAAAAAATCGGCGGCGATGCCGGACGGATAGACTCGGCTAAGCGCTCGGCCGGATGGTTTCACGCATACTTTGAGCTGCATATCGAACAGGGCGGGAATTTGGATCGCGAGAAGATTCCGATCGGCGTTGTTGAAGGGATCGTGGCGATTGACCGTTATGAGGTGGAGTTTCGCGGATTCGCGAACCATGCGGGCACGACGCCGATGGCGGATCGGCAAGACGCGCTGCTGGCGGCTTCGGAGTTGACGATTGCCGTGAATGAGATTGTGCGCGGGGAACCGGGGCGGCAGGTGGGAACGATCGGGCACATGGAGGTGATCCCGAATGCGCCGAACGTGGTGCCGGGGATGGTGAAGATGACGGTGGAATTGCGGGATCTTTCGGCGGAGAAGATTCTGCGGTTGGGTGGGGCGGTGGAGACCCGGGCGCGCGAGATTGCGGCCAAGACGCGAACGGCCCTGGAGTTTCGCAAGGGGTCGCATCATGGAAGCGCGCTGGCGGATCCGAAACTGCAGACCTTGATTGAGGACTCGTCCGCCAAACTTGGTTTCGCGACGAAGCGGCTGCCGAGCGGAGCCGGACATGATGCGCAGAGCATGGCGCGGATGGGGCAAATGGCCATGATTTTTGTGCCGAGCGTGAATGGGATTAGCCATTCGCCGAAGGAATTAACGCGGTGGGAAGATTGCGCGAACGGCGCAGCCGTGTTGCTGGAGACGGTACGGAGGGCGGCATCGTGATGGTGAGAACGCGCTTACCTTCGTCTGCATAGCGGCAAACTCGGCGGTCAATGGTTTACGCCAGCGGCCGGTGGTATGAAGACGAGCGTTCGCGACAGCATATTTGTAAATACGACGAAACGAATCACTCGCATGGGTCATACTTCCGAGTAGACGACCTCAGATTCTATTTTTGCTATCACGCAATGATGGAGGTGGCTGGAGAACTTTTAGCAGCGAAACCGCCTGGGCACGACCCGGATCACTCAACCGATGATTTTACGTATTGGCTCAGGCGCCATACTCTGTCTCGCGAGGACGGGAACTGGCTGGCGGATAGGCGCGACGCATTACCAAAGGGATTAGGCGACTGGCGCCACCGCGCTGAAAGTCACGACTGGCCTTGGTCTATTGAACGCGACACTTTTGATACAATTCTGAAACCTTCGATAGGAATCATGACGCTCTGGGGTGATTGGAACATCATCTCCGTGGGACAGGAGGAGGATATCAGCGTACGTAGCGCGTTGGTGTCTCGCGATGGTTCGGAAGCCTTATTGAAGGCGGTCCAGATATCTGACCCATCTTGTTACCGCATTCCAGGCGCAGGTGAAGAAAGCGAGATCGACATAGGCGGCTTCTCGCTGAAAGGATGGGTTGTTGCAGAAGCTGAAGACAATCGACTGGATAAGTTCGATCCGTGGGCAGCGGATATAACATTTTCTTCTTTGAAGCCGGCCGCGTTCGTGTGTGACCCCATGGATCTGCGCCCCGATCCCGAACAACGGATTGGGAAGCCCGGGGGAACTGATAAAAGCCAGACCGCGCTGTGGGCTGAGGTTTGGGGCGAATATCGAGAGCGCGATAGTGAAGACGATTTGCAAAAAGGAACTCGTCTGCGGGCAGCAGAACCGTTTCCGTTCGATTTGTTGCGCAAAATGGACAAGGACCTCATAGTGTGCGTACAAGTCAGGCGGGAATTCCGGGATAGTCAATACCGAAAAACGAGAGATCAAGGACTCGAATACATCCGCCCAAGTGCAAGATTGTTCCTCGTCATACCAGAAGGAAGCGTTGCAACGTTATAACGCCATCCTCCGGCTTGGCAAAAAATTGCCAGCGAACTCGGGCCGTCGGAACGAGCCGACACCCTGAGCTTGTGGATGGCCATTACATCGCGGATCTAATGGAGACTGCCCGGACCGCTGGGCACGAAACGAGGGTTGCTAAGCAAGAAAAGTGTTCCAAAGCCGCTCTTGAACTTTGGAAGCACCGCAGCCAATTGCCGGCGGGCCAGCGGCCCCTACAGGAATTTGACTTAATCTTAAGAACTATGGAAAGCCTCGATCCAGACAAAGAAGAGGGACGCTACTTCGGCCTGTTGTGGCGTGAGGCTGCCGAAACCGAAGAAGGTACAGAAAACTCGAAATGGCTCAGGTTCGCCGACAGCCTCGACTACTCAGCCAGAATCCTGATCCGCTATTGTCTTGCTCGCGCAGCTCAAGGTGCCGCGGACATTTCGAGGGAGTGGGTTTCTCTAGCTAACGAGGCCGAGGCGTCGGCGCCCGCATCGAGGCATGTGACCGATGTTATCGAGAGCCGAAGTCGAATATCGAGTTTTGGCAAGGAAAAGTCCAGATGCAGCCGAATCACGCTTAATCCGGAAGTTGACGAGTTTTGTTTCAATTTGTAACGGCGTGGTGTGCATCCGAATGAGCGTTGGAGCGCGGTTGCCTCACTCAGACCAATTGAGAATCACGTTGAGCTGGCGCGGCACGGAACCTTCATCGCGCCGGATCATCAGGAACCGCTTGCCATCCGGCGAGACACTATAGCCTTCGAACCGGTAACCAGTCAGGTAAAAGTTCGACCGGTCAAACAATCCGCGCGGCTCCCCTAAGGAGCCATCCGGATGAAAAGACACAGCGACAACAGCGTCACCGGTTACGTAAAACAGTTCCTTGCCGTCCGGCGACCATCGGGGCTGAGATCCACCGCCGTTAGAGACCTCTATACGGTTCGTTCCGGCGGGGTACCGCTGCACGTAGACCTGTCTTCTCCCCGTCTCGTCTGAGGTATACGCGATCCAGGCCGGCACACCCCCGGAACCGGCGGGCCGCCGCGCAAATAATAGGTGGTGCCACTCGGGGGAGCGCCCAACTTGTGCCGTTCCGGATCGACCAGGATCGTGCCGTAGTGTTGACCCTTTCTCCATGCCCAATCATCGACGCCAATTACGCGAACTGGAGGATGGCTCTCTTCCGGCGCAGAACTCTTCAGAGTTCGAAGAACCGTGTCGGCGCTGGTCTCCAGCCCGATATGTTCCGCGAGACGGGCTCCGGCTTCACCGCCCAGCGCATAGCCAATCAACGACAACACT
>Ga0123336_10003603_pt1 | contig 12854 bp, 12 predicted proteins | sample SSSSmetaG_FD_96466 | JGI IMG/M metagenome (GOLD analysis project Ga0123336, IMG submission 96466) | Glacier valley bacterial and archeal communities from Borup Fiord, Nunavut, Canada, to study Microbial Dark Matter (Phase II) - ​SSSS metaG | ecosystem: Environmental > Aquatic > Freshwater > Ice... | reverse complement strand
CGGTGAAGAATCTGGGCCTGATTGTGGTGGATGAGGAGCACGATCAGAGCTATAAGCAGGAAGAAAATCCGCGCTACCACGGACGCGACGTGGCCATAGTGCGGGCGCAGCATGCGGGTGCGTGTGTGGTGCTGGGCTCGGCTACGCCCAGCATGGAAAGCCGGTACAACGCGCAGTTGGGTAAATATCGGCTGCTCGAAATGCCGTGCCGTGTGGCCGCGCGGCCGCTGCCCAGAGTGGACTTGATCGATATGCGCCAGGAGTTTCTGGAGACGCGCAAGCACGCCACGTTCTCGCGCACCATGCTGGAGCACCTGCAAGGCAGGCTGGAAAGCGGTGAGCAGGCGATTGTGCTGCTGAACCGGCGGGGCTTTTCGAGTGCCGTCGCTTGCAGGGCATGCGGGGAACGGGTTCAATGCGTGAATTGCGCGGTGACGCTCACGTGGCATCTCCGGGATCGCCGGCTGCTTTGCCACTATTGCAACTACGCGGAAAAGGTGCCGGAGAAGTGCCCCAAATGTGAAAGCGAGCATATCCATTTTCTGGGCCTGGGTTCAGAAAAGGTGGAGGAGGAGCTGCACCAGCAGTTTCCCGCAGCCCGGATTGCGCGGTTGGATCGCGACACGGTGGGCGGGAAACATCACTACGAAACCATTCTTCAGGGCTTTCGCGAAAAAGCGTTTGACATTCTGGTGGGCACGCAGATGATTGCCAAAGGGCACGATATTCCGAACGTGACGCTGGTGGGCGTTGTCTCCGCCGATACCGGCTTAGGGCTGCCCGATTTTCGCGCGGCGGAGCGTACCTTTCAACTGATTACACAGGTGGCTGGACGCGCGGGGCGCGGCACGCTGCCGGGCGTGGTGCTGGTGCAGACGGTGAATCCAGATCATTATGCAGTGCGTTTGGCGGCGGCGCAGGATTACGCGACGTTTTACGAAAAGGAGCTGCAATTCCGGCGGTCCATGCACTATCCGCCGTTTACCGCGATGGCGAACCTGCTGGTGAGGGCGGAGCAGCAGGAGGACGCGCTGCGCATGAGCGCGGAGTTGGGGTCGCACTTGGGGCCGGCACCGGAGAAGATCCGCATTATCGGTCCGGCGGAAGCTCCCGTGCCGCGATTGAAGGCGGAGTATCGGTATCAGTTTCTGGTGAAATCCGGCAGCCGCAAGCTGTTGAATGAATTGCTGCGGCGCGCGCAGCTTTTCGCGAGAGAGCGGAAGTGGGGGGCGACAGCGCTGGTGATCGATGTCGATCCGATTACGTTGCTATAGCTGACGGCGTTCGCTAGGCAAGCGCGCAACCGGTCATGGTTTCCAGAATGCGAATTTTCGCGGAAAGCGTGGTCCGCTTCAGGCACAACATGTCGGCGGCCAGCTTCTTGTTTCCACCGGTGCGGCGGAGTGCCTGGGATAGGATGTTGCGCTCAAATTGCGAGACTGTTTTTTCGAAATCGAGACCGTGATCGGGGAGCGCGAGGGCTTTGTGCGATAAGTAGCGTGGAGAAGTTTGAGTTTCCGCGGAAGCAGGCAAGCGAAAATCCGCGGCGGTTAATGTGACCCGGCCGCCGCTCAGGACGACCGCCATTTCGATGGCATTTTCCAGCTGCCGGACATTGCCAGGCCAACTATAAGAGGTAAGCTTCGGCAGCGCGCTGGCGGACAGGGCTTTTTGCGGCAAACCTTCTTCCCGGCAGATTTTGGCGACAAAGTGCCGGGCCAGAGCCAGTATGTCTTCCGGGCGCTCCCGCAAGGCGGGCATGCGAAGAGGCACCACGTTCAGGCGGTAATACAGGTCTTCGCGGAAGAGACCTTGTTTCACGCGTTCCAAGAGATCCAGGTTTGAGGCAGCGACAATTCGTACGTCCACTTTGATGGTTTCCGAGCTACCCAGGCGCTGAAATTCGCGTTCCTGCACCACGCGCAGAAGTTTTGCTTGCAGATCGAGCGGCATGTCGCCGATTTCGTCCAGGAAGAGCGTGCTCTTGTGAGCTTGTTCAAAACGGCCGGTGCGCATCTGCTGAGCGCCTGTAAACGCGCCTCGCACATAGCCGAAAAGTTCCGCTTCCAGCAAATTGTGCGGGATGGCGGAGCAGTTCACCGCAATCATGGGCTGCGCGGAGCGGGAGCTGGCCTGATGCAAAGCCCGCGCAATCACCTCTTTGCCCGTACCGGTTTCGCCGGAGATAAGCACTGTAGAGCGGCGGTCGGCCACCAGGCGAACCACTTCGCAAATCTGCAGTATTGCGTCGCTATCACCGATGATGCTGGTTTGCCAGGAAGGCTTTGTATCGGCACTCTGCGCACGTTTCCGCTGTAGAGACGCGGCATCTTCGAGGGCAATTTGAAGTTCAGCCAGAATGGTTTCGGGCGTGGCGGTTCCATCGAAAACGCCGGTCAGGCCAAGTTGGGCCAGGGGCATGGCGTCGGCCAAGGTGGAATACCGGCTTCGCACCAGGATAGGAATGGTTTCGTTTTCCCGTCGCAAAATTTCCATGCAGTCCAGAGCTTCATCCGCTTCAGAGAAGTTCGCAAATACGACTGCGTTTTTGTGAGTCCGGCAGAGCAGGGTAAGTTCTTCCGGGCTGGAGGCCATGGTGACGCAGGCTTCGGGGAGGACCGCCAAAAGATCGAGTTCGACGGAATCGGGTGCGGCGGAGGGGAGCCAAACAACTTTTTCACTGGTCGACATTAGGGCGCTTGAACATACCATCGGTCAAAGTTGTGGAAACTTTAGGATTTTTTTCTCCTTTTTCGAGAGGACCCCGTGGCTGGGTGGGAGGAAACGGGTGGATTCGTGTGAACCGAGTCCCTCTTTTCCCTGAGAATGTTACCTTCCGCCAGCAACCACTGTATTTCACAATGCTGCCCCAAACGCTTGAGCCATTTTCCCCACCGTGCATGCCGACTGCAAGTGCCGCGGAACAAAACGACGCACAGCAGAATGCCCAGACATTGGTGCTGAAGCACCTTGCCCTGGTGCGCGTGATTGCCTGGCAGATTTATGGGAGCCTTCCTTTACACGCCTCCGTCGAGATGGGGGACGTGGTGCAGGCTGGCCACGTTGGTTTGGTGGATGCAAGCCGTTCTTATCATCCTGGGGTAGAGGTGCCGTTCGCCAGTTACGCGCGTCATCGCATCCGAGGCGAGATTTTAGACAGCCTGCGCAAGTTGGATTCGGCCTCACGGGGCTTGCGGCGTTGGCAACGGCGCATGGAAGTGGAAACGCGCAGCTTGACTCTTTCACTGCATCGCGAACCATCTGAAGAGGAAGTTAGCACCAAGCTGGGCGTGGAAATCGATCAGTTTCGGAAACGGCGGTTGAGCCTTTGGTATACATCATCGTGTGCGTTGCCTGTCAGCCGGCCTGGCGAACGCGATGACGGCGGTCGGGCCACACCCGCTCCGGCTGAAACGGGTCCGGATTCGGTGCATGAGCGGCGTCAACTACGGCAGTTTCTTTCGCGTGCCGTAGGGGTGCTGCCGCCGCGATCGCGTAAAGTAGTGCTCCTTTATTACCTGCGGAATATGACGATGAAGCAAATTGGCGTGCTGCTGAACGTGAATGAAAGCAGGGTTTCTCAGATTCATAAGCATGCGTTAGAGACCATGGCCAGAGGGTTAAGGGCCGTGGGTGTGAAGAGTTTACAAGATATCTGAATATCCAATTAAATCTTTCGCGAAACGGGCCGATATGAACCTTGTAGGAGAGTATAAATGAGAATCGACGAACGGAATGCCGTCCCTGGCGCCGCCACGAACCGAGCGGACGACGTGCGAGCTACGGAAGCCGTTACGGAAGGGAAAAATTCGTCCCGATACCAGTCCCGCATTGGCGGAGATTCGGTTGAATTGTCCGGCTCCTCCCTCCTGGTTCGCAATTCCAATACTGCTCGCTCCGCCCGCATTGCGCAGTTGGCGAAATTGGTGCAATCCGGTTCCTATTCGGCAAGCCCGGCGCGGATCAGCAAGGCCCTGGTGGGTGAAACGCTTGCCAATCGGGTGGAGCACGGCTCCGCATGAGCACAAGCCTGGAAGCGGCAAAGAAAGACCTGAATCTGGTAGTGCAAGCTTTGGTGAGCGCCCAACCGGATCAATTGGCTCACGCCCAACAATTACTGGATGGGCTGGTCCGTTCCCTGGGTGAACTGGATTCGTTCGCGCGCCGCAGTCCGTCTTCGGTGGCTGGTGGCGAACTACGACAACTCCGAACGCTTTTGGTACGCGCGGGCGCGCTAAGCGGAATGGCGCTTGAGAGTGTGGAGCGCCACATGACCCGAACTGGTCTTCAGGCAGCAGATGCCGGGTTTACGGTTCAGGTGAGGGGGTAGACCATGTCAGGATTATTCGGCGCTCTGAATGCATCCGGTCAATCGCTGGCTGCGTTTCAGCAGGCCATCGAGATATCGCAAAACAATGTAAACAACGCATCCACGCCGGGGTACGCGGCTCAGCTTGCAGATTTTACGGCGCTTTCGTTCAACGCGCAATCGGGTTTGGCTGGCGGCGTAAGCGTTTCCACCCTCAGTACGCGCGACGGCTATCTGGACGAATCCGTCAGGCATCAATACACCAGCCTGGGCACGGCGCAGCAACTGACGGAAAGCCTAAACGGAATCCAAAGCTCGTTCGATGTATCCGGCGTATCCGGTGTGCCAGGCGCGCTGACCAAACTGTTCAGCAGCTTCTCCGCTTTGAGCGTGGCGCCCGGCAGCACTTCTGCGCGCCAGTCAGTGGTAGCAGCGGCGCAGGAAGCCGCATCGGCTTTTCAGCAGACCGCCGCCGCGGTATCGAACGCTTCGTCGCAGGCCGATAGCCAGGTTCAATCCCAGGTGGCGCGTATCGGCGCGCTGGCGACTGAAATACAGGGTTACAACAAGCAGCGTGCACAGAGCAACATTCCGGATGCCGGCAGAGATGCCCGGCTGAACGCGGCTTTAGAAAAACTTTCATCGCTGGCAAATATCACCACCAGGCCCTCCGCCAACGGCACCACCGACGTTTTGCTGGATGGCCAGATTCCTCTTGTGCTGGGTGTGCAGCAATATTCTTTTTCGGTGCGGCCCGCGCCCGCTTCCGCAACACCTCCCGCGAACCCCGGCGGTTTGCCTTCGCTACAAATTGTGGATGGCAGCGGTAACGATATCACCAGCCATTTTTCAGGCGGCACGGTAACAGGGCTTCTCCAATTTCGGAATGGGAGCCTGGCCGCACTGCAGGGTGACCGCAACCAGACGGGTTCGCTGAACGCGCTGGCCAAGGGCTTTGCCGACCGCGTGAATTCCCTCTTGACCTCGGGCGTCATTGCCGATGGGCCGCCGGTGCAGACAGGTGTTCCCTTGTTTACGTACGACACAACCGATGCGACGAAGACGGCCGGATCGCTGAGCGTGGTGAGCGGGTTTACGGGCGCCCAAATTGCCACCATCATGCCGGGACCACCCTACGTAAGCAATGGAACAGTACTGGCGCTGGCGAACCTGGCCCACGGCACGGCAGCGGCAGATCAGATAAACGGCTTCAGCTACACACAGTTTTTCGGCGACATTGCCGGTGGGGTGGGCAGCGCTCTGGCATCTCAGAAGGATTCCGGAGATCTATATCAACAGGCCGCAACTCAGGCTCAATCGCTGCGTTCGCACCTCTCCGGCGTATCGCTGGATGCGGAAGCTATTCGCCTTCTGCAATATCAGAAAGCTTATAGCGCATCCGCGAAAGTGATCAGCGTACTCGATCAAATTACCCAAACCACACTGGACATTCTGAAGTAGGCCTATGCTCTCAAACTTGGACCCCGCATCCCAACGCTTTCTAGCGGATTTGAACCGTATACAACTCCGAGCGAGCACGGCCGAGAGCCAAATCTCTTCGGGCCTGAAAGTTCAATCTGCCAGTGATGCGCCCGATCAGATAGGCACGCTGCTGCAGTTGGAATCCGAGCGATCTGTGAACAAGCAAACGCTCGCCAATTTGAACCGAGTGCAAACGGAAGTCAACGGCGCGGACAATGCTTTGACCACCGCCGTGCAGTTGCTGGATAAAATCACTCAGGTGGTGGGCCAGGGCCTTAGCTCCACGACAGCTCAGGAGCGCCTGAAATTTGCTCAGCAGGTAACGGATCTGCAGGGCCAGTTGGTTTCGCTTACGTCGACCACTGTGGAAGGCAGGTATATCTTCGATGGCGGCAATGGGTCCGGCCCTCCTTATCAATCTAACCCTACAGCTGTTAACGGAGCGATCCGGCTGAGTACCACTGCAGCCACCAGGCAGGTTCAAGATTCCGCCGGAAACTCATTTCAGTTCGCTCGTTCCGCGCAAGACATTTTCGACCAGAGAGACTCTGCCGATTTACCTACCGCCAACAACATCTTTGCGGCCATCGGGGGCGCAATCACAGCGCTGAATGCGAACAACCCCGCCGCTATCGCCACCTCGATCGACGTCCTTCACGGCACATCGGAATACCTGGGAAGCCAGCAGACTTTTTACGGCACGGTGCAGGATCGTCTCCTGGTGTCGTCGTCCGCTTCGCAATCGCTGGACGTTTCGCTCCAAACGCAAATTGGATCCATCCGGGATGCCGACCTGACGGAAGCGTCACTCCAATTGAATCGCTCCACGACGGAGCAGCAAGCTTCACTTGCGGCTAAGGGCAAATCGCAGCTTAGATCCCTCTTCGACTATCTGGCCTAATCCGATGCCCTCCCTTTCACAGAAAGAAATCGATTCGGTATTCCGTAGTCTTCAATCCCAGAATGGGGATGAACAACTCTCCCAAAAGGCCGAGCTATTCAATTTTCGCCGGCTGGACCGCATTGCCAAATCGCAATTGCGCGCCATTCACTTGCTGCACGATAACTTCGTTCGCAATCTGATGTCCAGTTTGTCCGCTTACCTTCGAACCTACCTGATGGTGAACCTGGTGAGTGTGGAGCAGCTCTCGTATGCCGAGTTTCTGGAATGTCTGCCCTCTCCCACGTGTATCACTTCTCTGGGCTTGCGCCCTTACGCCGGCAACGCAGTGCTTGAATTGAACTCCTCCCTGATCTTCCCCATTCTGGAGATTTTACTAGGCGGTAATGGCAAGGCTTCCATCAGCATCCAGCGCGAAATCACGGAGATTGAACAAAACCTGCTGGACGGCTTATTCAGAATCATTCTGCGCGATCTGAAAGAAGCCTGGAAGGGAGTGACCAACATTGATTTCACAATTGACTCTTTAGAAACAGACCCACAGTTCCTCCAAATACTGTCGCCCAGTGAAGCGGTGGTGGCCATTGCGATCGAGATTCGCATCGGCGAGACGATCGGGATGATGAATATCGCCATCCCGTCCATCATTATCAAGATGATGCGGCAGAAGTTCGATCAGCAATGGACGGTTCGTAAGAGCGAAGCCACCAGCGACGAGCAAATTCGCGTTCTGAATCTGATTCGGCCAGCTATCGTGACTGCGCAAATAGTGCTCGATGGGCCCACACTTCTGTTGGAGGATCTGGTGAAGCTGGAGGAAGGCGATGTGCTGACGTTCGATTACCCGGTGGATAAGCCGCTCGATCTCTTCATCAATGGCAAGCGTAAGTTCAACGGGCAGATTGCGACACTTGGACAGCGGTTGGCCTTTGCGGTGGAAGATATTTATACTCCGCACCCAGCCCGGCTGGCTGCGCAATAGGCGTCAGGCGGCGCTACCCCAGCCCATGAATGCCGGATCCGGAGCTTCCCGTCCCAGATGTCTCAAAAGGTACGCGCACGCCGAACGGGTGACTCGGTCATTCGGGCGTTCCGCAGCCGCGCTCACAGCGCATTCAATGGCTTCGTTTCGCTCTTCTTCAAATGTGCTTTCGCTGGCTGGCGCAACTGCTCTTCCACTCATAACGAACTTATCGGTGATCGGAACGAACATTTGAATGTTTTTTGCTATAAAGTTTCGGGCTCTGTCCGACGATCTCATTTTTGTCGGAGAAATTACGCATGAATTCTGATCAGCGCCGCAGTCCTGATTTCGCAACCCTCGCCGGGGGAGTAATCGCCCTGCTTAGCATTCTGGGCGGGCTCATCCTGGAAGGCGGGAGCGTTCGCGATATCGCACAAGTTACGGCCGCTCTCATGGTTGTCGGCGGCACCTTGGGAGCCGTCTTTGTGTCGACACCTCTCCATACCCTGCTCGCTGCGGCGCGGAGTTTGCGGCTGTTGTTTTTCGACAGAGTGCAACCGCTTGAGCAGACGCTCGATACCATCGTTCGTCTTTCCATGAAAGCGAGAAAGACCGGAATCGGTTCCCTGGAGCCGGACGCGATCGCGATGGAAGACACGTTTTTCGGGAAAGGACTCAATCTTCTGGTGGACAACACTCCGCTTGAACAAGTTCGCGGAATGCTGGAACTGGAACTGGACCTGGAGGAGTGCCGCCTGGATAGCGAGGCCAAGGTTTTTGAGACAGCCGGTGGATATGCGCCCACCGTAGGGATTATTGGAGCTGTACTCGGGCTCATTCAGGTGATGAAGCACCTCGAAAATATCGATGATGTAGGCCGCGGCATTGCTGTCGCTTTCGTAGCGACAATCTATGGCGTGGCGTTAGCGAACTTGATTCTGCTGCCCGCCGCCGCCAAGTTGCGCTTTCGGGCGGCGCGCATTGTGCAACTGCGCGAATTGACGCTCGAGGGAATCGCGGGTATTTCGGAAGCAATGAATACATCTCTGTTGCGTATGAAGTTGGAGCCTTATTTGTCCACCTCGAAACCAGCGCGGCGAGTGAAGCCGGTGGCGCATCCCAGGCCTGAGCCTTCCGCCGCATAGTATGCCGCGACGCCGAAAACCTCATATCGTGCATCCCAGTCACGACCGCTGGCTGGTTTCTTACGCGGATTTCATTACGCTACTGTTCGCCTTTTTTGTGGTGATGTTTGCCACTTCGGAAACCAACAAACAAAAGGCGCGCAAAATGTCGGAATCTGTGGAGAAGGCGTTCGGTCACAAGGTCCCTACGGCTTCCCACGCGCAGCCGGTGAAAACCCCGCCCCCCGCCGCGGTAGATTCACAATTTGCCGACCTTACGCCTTCGCTGCGGCTGCTCGAAAAACAGTTGGCCAGCGAACTGAATGCGGGCACCATGCGTCTGAGCCTTCAGGCAAGAGGTCTGGTGATCACATTGGGCGAAGCCGCTTTCTTCGCGCCGGGTGAAGATCGGGTACAGCCCAGTGCATTAGAGAGCCTGTCGAAAGTTGCCAATGCACTTGGCAAGTTGCCGAATCCGGTTCGATTGGAAGGGCACTCCGACTCCTCGCCCATCCACAGCGCACGCTTCTCCAGCAACTGGGAGTTATCCACCGCCCGCGCCGTTCAAGTTTTAAAAACGCTGGAAGAACGCTACGGCACAAACCGGTTTCGTCTCTCCGCCGCCGGTTACGCCGATACAGTCCCAGTAGAGCCGAACGACACCGAAGAGGGACGGACGCGGAACCGGCGCGTGGACCTGGTGGTGCTGAGCCGGAACGGTTCGGCCAATGAACCTCCCCTGCTTAAGGAGACGCCTTGAAACGGGCCCGGCATGTTTGTTCCCTGATCTCTCTTGCCATCGAGCGGCGCTTAGACCGAATTCGCCTGCCACATGTCGTGTTTGAACAGAAATTTATGACCGTTACCGCTACCATCCAGCGGTTTCTCTAGTCGATCTAAGTCGCTGCAACGAACAACATTTTGACGCCACATGTTGCTGCCGGGCATCCCCCTAGATAGATATGGGAGGCTCACCTGTACAGGATTCGCCGGTTGTGGTGGTGCTGGGTGCGGCTGGCGGCATCGGCTCGGCGTTGACGCGTCGCCTGGCCTCTGAAGGTGCCCGCTTGGTGTTGGCGGGGCGCACTCCGGGTTCCATCGCCCTACTTGCCGGAGAGTTGGGTGCCCACGGGACCGTGGTGGATGCCACCCGCTTTGAACAGGTTGACGCGATTTTTGCCGAAGCCCTTGAGCTCTACGGGCGCGTGGACGGAGTGGTGAATTGTGTTGGATCATTGCTCCTGAAGCCCGCTCATCTCACTTCGGAATCTGAATTTCTAGACACAATCGCCGCCAATCTCACGTCTGCTTTCGCCGCGGTTCGAGCGGGAGCTCGCGCGATGACCAAAACCGGTGGAGGCGCGATTGCCTTGGTCTCGTCCGTCGCGGCCCGCACAGGTCTTGCGAATCACGAAGCAATCGCGGCAGCAAAGGCCGGAATCATCGGGCTCACGCTCTCAGCCGCAGCCACGTATGCCCGCCAGCGAATCCGTGTGAACTGCGTCGCCCCCGGGCTTATTCGAACACCCTTGACCCGGAAGTTCACTGAGAATGAAACCGCGCTGAAAGCTTCCGTCAACATGCATCCACTGGGCCGGATTGGCGAGCCAGCCGATGTGGCCAGTGCGCTTGCCTGGTTGATCCACCGCGATCAAAGCTGGGTAACCGGGCAGGTGATCGGCGTTGATGGCGGCCTGGGAAGCCTGCGTTCCCCCGCCTCTTCGTGAAACCCCCAACAGTGCGAACATGCCTCATCATCGGTGCGGGAATGGCGGGCCTGAATGCCGCTCGCGTACTGAAACGCGCAGGCTGGAACGTGACAGTTCTGGACAAAGGTCGCGGGGTGGGGGGACGCTTGGCCACTCGCCGGATCGATGATGGCGTCTATGATCATGGTGCGCAGTTCATCACGGTTCGTGATCCGCGTTTCGAAGAACTAATGGCGGATCTGGAGCAAGAAGGCGTGATCTATGAATGGTGCCGGGGAATCGGCACGCCCGCTCAGCCGGCGCAAGCTGACGGCCATCCGCGATACCAGGGCACTGGGGGCATGGCGGCGATTGCCAAGTATCTGGCGCGCGGCATCGATGTGCGCATCCGTCACCGAGTGGTGAAGTTGCAGCAGTCATCTGGATGCTGGACGGCCGCGCTAGAATCCGGGCAATCCGTTGAAGCCGATTCGCTGATTGTCACCACGCCCATACCCCAGGCTCTCGACCTGCTGGATCTGGGCAGCACGGAACTGCCCGACCAATTGCGCGTCGACCTGGACCGCATGAAATACCACCCGTGCTTGGCCTTGATGGTGTCTCTGGACCGCCCTAGCCTTGTGCCTCATCCGGGCGCTTTACGATTTGAAGAGGGGCCGCTATCCTTCATTTGCGATAACCGGATCAAAGGCATTTCACCCGATGCGACGGCACTCACCGTTCATGCGAGTTCCGCGTTCAGCCGCGAACATTGGGGCGTAGGTGAAAATGTCGTGACGGAATTCTTACTTCGGCAAGCGCAGCCTTGGATGTCCGGCTCTCCGCGCGTGGCTGTACTGCATCGCTGGCGATTCAGCATGCCCGTGGAAGCTTTCCCCGCACCATTCCTTTCCGTGCCGGGACCCGCACCGCTTTTCTTTGCCGGAGACATTTTCAACGGACCGCGCGTGGAAGGCGCCGCCCTTTCCGGTATGGCTGCGGCGGAGGAATTGCTAGCATCGTCAATATGACGTCCGTCGGTTTGAACACGATCGATCACATTGCCGTCCCGGTCACCGATATCGCCGCTTCCGTGGATTGGTACACCAAGACCTTCCGGTGCACGGTGGACTATCAGGATGACACTTGGGCTTTGTTAGGGTTCGCCAATATCCGTCTGGCTCTGGTGATTCCGGAACAACATCCCGCACACATTGGGTTCGTTCATCCGAATGCGGAAGGCTTCGGTGCTCTGAAACTTCACCGCGATGGTACCCGCTCCTGTTACATAGCCGACCCTTCGGGAAACTCCATTGAAGTTTTGGCTGCCGATAGCGTGCCGATAGCCTAATGAACCGGCCAGTCACCATCGTTGGCGCCGGCTTGGCCGGCTTAAGTTGCGCCCGCGAATTGAAGGCGCACGGGGTGGAATCCGTTCTGCTTGAAGCGGCGGACCATGTGGGCGGACGCGTCTATACAGACGAGCATGAAGGCTTCCTGCTGGACCGCGGCTTTCAGGTGATGCTGACCGCCTATCCGGAATGCCGGCGCCTGCTGGATTACGAATCGCTTCACCTGAAGAAATTCTATCCGGGCGCGCTGGTGCGTTTTGGCGGGAAGTGCCATCGTATGGCGGACCCCTGGCGGCACCCAGCCGAAGCGGCCGCATCTCTTGCTTCGCCTATCGGCACATTCATGGATAAGATGCGCGTTTCTTCACTGCGCACTTCAGTCACGCAGGCCACCATAGCGGATCTGTTTAAGCGGCCGGAACTGAGCACCATGCAGGCGCTAAAGAATTATCGCTTCAGCGCGAATCTGATCGATCGTTTTTTCCGGCCGTTCCTGGGTGGCATTTTTCTTGAGCGCGAACTAGAAACGTCCAGCCGCGTTTTTGAATTCATCTTCAAGATGTTCTCGGAAGGCGATACTGCGCTTCCGGCAACAGGGATGCGGGCCATACCGCTGCAGATGGGGCATGAGCTGGATGTCCGTCTGCATACAAGAGTGACCGAGTTGCCGGAAGGCCCCGTGGTGTTGGCGGTGGACGAGCCAGAGGCGGCGCGTATTTTGGGCGGCGAGACTCCGCCCGCGGGCAAATCTGTGGACTGCCTATATTATGCGGCCGAGGTGGCACCGGTCACGGAGCCCATTCTGATCTTAAATGGGGAATGTACCGGGCCCGTTAACAATTGCTGTGTAGTCAGTGCGGTTGCTTCGGGCTATGCGCCTGTGGGCGCGTCGCTCATTTCAGTCTCGGTGTTGAAGAGCGCTCCGGAAGCAGCGGTTCGTACACAACTGGCCGAGTGGTTCGGACCCGCCGTGATGCGATGGCAGCATTTGCGCACCTATACCATTGCGTATGCGCAGCCGATTCAAAAGGTCT
>Ga0123336_10003602_pt1 | contig 12857 bp, 9 predicted proteins | sample SSSSmetaG_FD_96466 | JGI IMG/M metagenome (GOLD analysis project Ga0123336, IMG submission 96466) | Glacier valley bacterial and archeal communities from Borup Fiord, Nunavut, Canada, to study Microbial Dark Matter (Phase II) - ​SSSS metaG | ecosystem: Environmental > Aquatic > Freshwater > Ice... | reverse complement strand
TAGTGTACCCGGAACCGGAAGGAGCTGCCAATGTAAGGAATTGGTTCGTGCTGATATCTTTGTAGTAAGTAAAGTCAAGACCCAGTCTTCCATCAAAGAAACGTACTTCACCACCGTATTCATTGCTTTTAATCTTTTCCGGTTTCAGGTTCGTAAAAGGCACCTGGGTGTTCCTGTTAATACCACCCTGGGCGCTACTAACAGAATTCTGTGGGTTAACCACGTTATAAGGAACCTCATTTGCTGTCTGGGAGACATTGGCTCTCACTTTAAAAAATGAAATCACGTGAGGTAATTTCACCATCTGGCTGATGACTGCAGATCCGCCGACAGAAGGATATAAATAAGACTGGTTGCCGGTAAGTGCCAGGGTAGAAGCCCAGTCGTTACGTGCAGCCAGATCTAAAAATAAAAAGTCTTTAAATCCTAGTTGTACGTCTGCAAATGCTCCTTCTTTAATAGTCCTGCTAATGGTTTGGTTGAAGATAACAGTAGGAGGCATATTCGCGAAAGTAAAGTAATTCGGGTATAACATGGCAACGGTTCCGTTACCAACATTCATACCATCGGTAAAGACATTTTTCTGATAACTAACACCCGCCAATGCGTTTACACTTAAGTTTCCAAACGTGTTGTTGTACGTTAAAATGCCATCGCTATACAGAGACTGGTCGATATAACGGGTATAAGACCAGGTGCCGGTTGTACTTACAGTCACCGAATTTCCGCCTGCGGCGAACCGGTTGTCTCTTGTTACATTATTGTAATCAATGTTGCCCCTGGCCTCAAACCTGAGGTGCTTCGCGATGTCCCAGCCGGCTTTCACATTAGCAATTACCCTGTTAGATTTTTGCAGTTTAGGGTCATTATTGATTTCCCAAAAAGGGTTGTTTTGCTTTTCTTCGGTGGAATACCAGTTCATTTTATACAAATTCCTGGCGCTGTCCAATACCTGGTAATTCTGCTTGTAGTTATTAAAGTCCCTGTTCCTTGCAAACAGGTACAAACCAGTTAGCGGGTTGTTATAATAACCGGCTCCGGGACGATTTTTAGATATTTCAGAAGAGAAGATAACATTAGAACTTATAGTAACCTTATCATCTAACAATTTGGTGCTTTGATTAAAAGAAAAGTTGTGCTTGCTATAAGTATTTTTTGGAACAACACCATTTGCTGAAGTATTTGCATATGAAAAGAAAGCAGTGGTTTTGTCGTTTCCACCGTATACTGATACCCCGCTTGTAATGGTATTGCCAATTCTAAAGAAATCTTTAATGTAGTCTTTTTGATAAGTGTCCGACATAATATTAGTAACAGGAGACTTGGTAATATTAACAAGTTGCGCAGGAGTCACTACCGCCAAATTTGGAGGTGTCCAGTTATAATCTCCCCCTACAGTACCGTATTTGTATTGAAAATCAGGAAGCCCGGATACCTGTTCCAGGACGGTACTTTGATTGAAGTCAATTTGTACTTTACCGGTTTTACCTTTTTTGGTAGTAATCACTATTACACCGTTGGCACCCTGGCTTCCATAAAGGATAGCAGCATTTGCTCCCCTTAAAACGTTGATACTTTCGATATCGTTGGGGTTGATCGCTGAAAGACCATCTCCGCCATCTGTTCCGCCATAAGTGTCAGGTTGACCACTCTTATTATTTACCATTGGAACACCATCAATTACATACAGCGCTTCACTTAGCCCAAGCAAAGATTTGTTCCCTCTTAATACTGCTTTGGTAGAGCCGCCTGCACCCGAGTTGCTGACTTTAATATCGAAGCCTGCAGCCTTACCGCTAAGGGCATCCACAAAATTAGTGTTGGCTGCTTTTCTCAATTCGTCACCGCCAATCTGTTGGGTAGCATAAGTTAAAGCCTTCTTTTCCCTTTTGATACCCAATGCGGTAACCACTACTTCATTTAATTGTTTTCTGTCCTCTGACAATTCAACAGAAACAGTTTTGTCGTTCGCCGTTATCGCTATTTGTTTTGATTCAAATCCAATAGACGTAATGATCAATGTAACATTACCTGCCGGAATAGAAATTGAAAAACTACCATTCGTTGCAGTAGTTGTAGAAGCAGAAGAACCTTTAACGGTTATAGAGGCACCCGGAACTTCTGTCTTGTCTGTTGAGTTAATAACTTTACCTGTAACCGTTCTCGTTTGCGAGAACCCCTGCAGGAAGAAAATGACGAGAAAACACGTCAAGAGATGTTTCAACTTGTTCATAAGCGTATTTTGTTTTGGTGACCTAATAATAACTAAATTTTTTGTTAATGCAACTTAGGAGGTTCTTAAATTTTGAAAAAGTTATTGAATATTCCTTAATAGTTGAAAAAAATTCTTTATAAGGTTATTTAAGCACGCTGAAAAGGAGAATTGTTTCTTAATCTTTGATATCCATAAACTTTTTTGTATTTAAGAAGCAATGATCGCCTTAAATCTCACCAATCCCGCCTCCAAATTTTCAACAATCTCAAACTTCTTTTGTCCAGGGATCTTTGCTGGATGGTTTGCCATCTAAGAACAACACGTTTGCTTTAACCCCATTGGCGTAAAAGATGCCCGTGGGTAAACGAAGAATGGTATGCAGGTCGGTAGTCTCTAATAATTTCTTACGAATGGTTTCGCCGGCGCCACCTTCAAACAATACGTTATCAGGTAGCACGACAGCTGCAAGTCTGGGTGTTTTGAGCATCGATTTTATATGTTATACAAAGTTCAGTTGTTGGTTGCTGGTAGTCACCCAGAAATTCTGGCGGTTATAAGTGAGGTCTTCTTTTTCCTGGTCACCTTCTTCGTTGGTGAAGGTCATGGTAAGCCCACTATCAGGATATTTGTCATCAATCATAGTAATTTATTCAATCAAACAAGTCACAGTTCAGACAATAGTCTTGAATGATACTGGTGACTTACCTCATAATAATAACATGTAGCTGTCTCCCTTGATTTAATGTCTTAAACCTTTTTAAAAATGCTTTAAGTGGTCAGTGGCTGCGCAAAGGATTAATCGTGGGGCAGTTTCAGGCTTCTATAATTCTTGTTGCAGGGACAATTATTGTTTACAGGCAGGTAAACTATATGCGTAGCCAGAAACTCGGAGCAAATATCAACGAGACACTGGCCATTAAAGGTGCTTTTGGTGGTCTGTCAGATTCTGCCTACCGGGACGTTTATAGTGCATTTAAAGAAGAGATACTCGGGGTGAACGGTGTAAAAAGTATTACAGCCTTGTCAGCTATTATGGGGGAAGAAATTTTATGGTCAACGAACTGGCACCGGATGCAGGGAGCAAGCAAACAGGTGATCACTTTATTTCACCTGGGAGTGGATGAAGATTTAATAAGTAGTTATGGTTTGAAAATAATTGCAGGCCGGCCTTTTTCCAGAGCTTCAGTAAACGATCCAAAAAAAGTTATACTTAATGAATCTGCCGTCAGGGCACTGGGTATTCCGTCACCACAATCTGCTATAGGGGAATTAATTTCCGGCGGCCAGAATAACATGGATTCGTTGCAGGTAACGGGCGTAATTGCCGACTACCATAATAAGGGCCTGCAGAAAGCTATTCAACCCCTGGTGATTTTTTCTAACCGTAACACGCGCAATAATTATTGTGTAAAAATTCAAGGGAGCAATCCCGCGTCTGTAATAGCATCTATTAAAAAGATTTGGGACAGGCATTTTCTTTCGGATCCCTTTGATTATTTTTTCCTGCATGAATTCTTCAATCGTCAATATGCCGAGAACCGGCGTTTTGGAAAAATATTCGGCCTTTTTTCTATTCTTGCCATTGGTATTGCATATTTTGGATTACTTGGATTATCAGCTTACAATGTACTTCAACGGACAAAAGAGATCGGCGTGCGCAAGGTACTGGGAGCATCCGTCAACAGTTTGGTTTTTACTTTATCTAAAGAGTTCCTTGTGCTGGTGGCTGTAGGTTTTATAATTGCTATACCGGTAACCGGAATAGCCATGCATAGCTGGCTCCAGGGTTTTGCTTACCGTACCGGCTTACCCTGGTGGATATATGCTGCCTCACATATACTAGCAGGTACCATCGCCCTGGTCACGGTGGGCTTCCAGGCCTTAAAAGCCGCTATTGCCAATCCAGTAAAAAGTTTGAGAACGGAGTGATTGTAATTATTTTTGGGTTGCAAAAATTAATGCATGTTCGCTTATGGCATGAAGGACTTCTTACCTTTACAAAAACTACAACAATTATGAAAGCATTTTTAGGAATGGGCCTGCTGGGCTCAAATTTCGTTCGGGCAATGCTGCAAAAAGGAGATACGATACAGGTTTGGAACCGCACGGCAGCCAAAGCAAAAGCATTGGAGGTTTACGGAGCAAAAGCATTTGATTCTGCTAACGAAGCGGTACGAGATGCGGAAGTTATCCATGTTACTGTTAAAGATGATGAAACGGTTGATGAAGTGCTGGAAGCGGCAAGCAAAGGTTTTAAAGAAGGCGCTGTAATCATAGATCATACCACGACTTCTGCTTCCGGAGCGAAACAAAGAACGGAAGCGTGGAAAAGTAAAGGCTTTACCTATTTACATGCGCCTGTATTCATGGGTCCGCAGAACGCTTTGGAGAGCACAGGTTATATGCTGGTTTCAGGTGACCAGTCTGTAATAAAAAAGTTTGAGCCGGAGCTATCCAAAATGACGGGAAAGCTTATAAATTTTGGTGCTGAAGAAGGTAAGGCGGCAGGTATCAAACTAACAGGCAATTTGTTTCTGCTAAGCCTTACAGCCGGACTTTCCGATGCGCTCGCGCTTGCCAAGTCGCATGGTATCAAAGCACAGGAAATTATAGATCTTTTTAATGATTGGAATCCGGGCGCGATGGTTCCTTCCCGGCTAAAGAAAATCTCGGAGGGTAAATTTAATGAACCTTCCTGGGAATTAAATATGGCGAGGAAAGATGCAGGCTTAATGATGAATGCAGCAAAAAGTACCGGAACAAAGCTGGCCATAATTCCTGCCATTGCTGCCGTGATGGATCAATGGATTGAGAAAGGACACGGTAATGACGACTGGAGTGTGATAGCAAAAGACAGTATCTAATAGCAGCTGATTAAAAGAATAGTGGTGTAGACAATGCGGGCTCCTGAATAAAAAGATTATCTAAAAGAATATCTGCAATCGGCCGTCGGCGATAAGCTGTCAGTGACTTAATGTGCGACAGACTTTTTTCCTGATAGCTTAAAGGTGGCGGCTGATAGTAAAACGTCCATTTTAAGTTGACATAACACTTATAAAAGATACTGCTTGTTTAAATGATAGCTAATTGAAATTACTCAATTGAAGGTGCTATTAATTTATATGCCAGTTCTTAATTTGCATAGCTGGCTGATTGTAACCATTTGAATTTTTTCATATAAACCAGTCCCACCCCTGAGTATAAATCGCTGCTGCAACAGTATCAGGAATTACGATAACGAATGCTTTACAAAGGGTGTTGTTAAAGTGGATAGTAAAATGATCGGTACCTGCTACCAAAGGTTTTCCGCTGCCGACAAGCCTGACAACTGCGTTGCCTGTACTAATGAATACTCCCGATGCTTTAAATTAATAACCGTTTACAATATCACTTGTAATAATGTAGTTGCCTTTGACACTTACATCAACACGGACAGTTAAAAAATTAGAGTCACTAATTATTTTATTACTAATAAAATTTCCTGCAACTGTAACAGGGAGGCAATCGCCGTTGGCATTTTTAAGAAGCGTGCCTGCAGAAGACCGATTCCATTGCAGCTCGTGCTGGCAACCAACAATCGTAAGCAGGCAAATAAATAACGTAAAAAGAACTGTCCTTTTCATAGTAAGGCAATGATCAAAAATAATGTTAACCGTTTTCTTTTATGTGATATTTCTATTTCTCCCATGCCTGCGGGAGATCTCCGTTCAATTTTTTTAAACCGGTAATCTGTTTTCAATGTATGGTTAGCAGCTTCCTGTTCACAACTGTCTTCCTTAAATAATTTATTCTTTCAGATCAAAAATTACTTTGGCATTCTTCTGTTCTGTGGAAGAAATAAAAACTTCGTAACGCTTGGTACCGGCGGTTATAACCATCAGCGAAGTATTGGGAGGAATAGAACCAAGATTTTCCGCTACCAAAATCAATTCATGGTGTGGGTGCGCAGCATCGATGGCGATGTGGAACGATGTGGCTTTATCTGAAAGCCTGACATGCGTCATCAGCAGCACATTATTATGATACAGGCTAATGGAGTCACCATCTATTTCACCATTGTCATAAAGGTTGATCCTGATCTCACCTGCTTCTGTTTCAATTTGTTTGATCAACGGATTTGCCCGTGTCGTTAGCAACGGTGGCGGATCAGGAAACACGATTGGCTTTTGTTTGATAACAGCGACAGGTTGGCGTGGAGAATCTATTGACGGCTTTGCAATCTGGCTGACCTGCAACTGTTTTTTTACAGGTTCGGAAGTTTTCCGTTTAAGTATTGGCTTCGGAGGCGGGTGTTGCTGCTTTGTAATTGCAGGTACTTTACGTGCCGGGGTAACTACAGGTTTTGGGGTTACTTTTACACATTCGCGAAAGGTAATATCATCTAACGCAAAATCATTTCCGCAACCGCCGGGATTGGTATCTATCATCGTCAGGGTTAAAGTTGTTTCTGCTAATGGCGATGTAAAAAAAGCGCGGTACTGTGTCCACTCCGCTGCATTATGCCGTACCAGTTCGCCGGCGCCAAATTGCATCACAACTTTGCCGTCAGGTGTTTGCAGCATTATGAAGATATTAGGTAAAAGAGGATAGGGACACTTATCGGTGATCCTGCAAACATTCATCATCCAAACGGCGAACTCATAAATGGTGCCTTTTTTTAAACCTGTTATTGTTGTCTTTAAAAATGTACCGCTGTAGGGTGAAGCATTTACCAGCATCATGTTTCCGGCTGCATCACCGGGGGTATGGTCTTCCGGTAGTGTAAGCCAGTCGCCACGAAAGCAGTCACTGGTATAGGGAGTATAAGAATAATGACCATCGGTAGGACAATAGCTTCCTACACGCCTGTAGTTAAAAAGCGCTTCTGTATTCAGATCACTCACGTTGCCGGCGCCAAAGTTGATGACGATTTGAGGTTGTTTAAAAATGCAGTTAGCCGGCTGCCCTTTCAGATAAAAGGCAGAGAAGATCATCGCGAAAAAATAAAGTGACTTTTTCAAATGCTGTATTTCTTGCTATTAAAGCTACTTCAAATTTAGATTTGTTGTAACAGAGAACATAGAAATTGTAACAATTGAATTCAATACTTTCAACAAAAAAATAATACTTAACAGAACTGTGCAGGAATAATGGTTGTGAGAAGTTCGGGGGGTTATTTGTTTATTGGTAATTGATGCACCATACTGAGTAGTTATGTAACAGTAAATAGTCTTCCGATTTTTTTTCTACGGTTTTTAAATCCATCAGCGGGACGTCAAACCTTTTTTTATCAGGCCTGGTAACTTTAGCGAACAAGCCATAGTTCAAATCAATGAAGGAAGAAATTGTTTTCATTTTGAAGATATCGGTAGAAGAGGGTTGTACCTTTTTCAAGGCTTCATATTCCTGCTTATCTCCCGGACCAAATAAATAAAATTCTTCCCAGCTAAAATCTTCAATGCCCGTAACAAGCAATGGTAAATGCAAGACATTTTCAAGATAAGATTTATAAAATTCAAGTGTCTCCGTCCTTCTTGAGGTGTCACTGAATTTAGCACCGAAAATTTGGGCAATTCTATCTTGCTGCTCTTCTTTTTTGCTGTCCATATCCAGGACTAATTTTAGTTATTACTAATGTTAGCGTTTAAGAAATAATTATAATTAGCCTAAGCATTACCGTTATGCTGTTATCTGTTCCAGTAGCAAGCTGGCTCTTGCACCTGAGATACCTGTTGACGGGCTCCTGCCTTCTCCCCGCAGCTCTTTTACAATAAGATCGATCAAAGGTTGTTGAACATGTTCAGGATAAGGAATATCATAAGTTTCAGTTTCACCACCTTTTTCTACCTTAATAACACTGTTGTCAAAGAAAGAAAAACTAATTCGTCCGAGGGAACCTATGATTTGTGTTTCATCGGTCTGCTGTTCTTTATTTACGGTGAAGCACCAGCTTCCATTTCCTAAGATGCCGGAGTTAAATTCAAAATTTGCTACTACGATATCAGTTGCCTGATAGATGCCAGCCTGGTTGCGTGATAAGCCTGCTGCATATTTAACGGGTCCGAAAGCATATTCTAAAAAATCAAACTGGTGAGAAGCCAGGTCGTGAAAGTGACCGCCGCCGCTGATCTCAGGAGAAACGCGCCAGCGTGGTTGCGGACTGTTACCTGTTTCTTCCGGGTAGGGTGGTTTAAAAAGACGGATGTTGATGCAGCGGATATCTCCAATAACATCCTGCCCGATCAGCTCTTTGAGTTTTATAAAATAAGGAAGTGCACGCCTGTAGTAAGCCACAAAAAGTGGGGTGCCTGTTTCCCTGCTCACCTGGTTCATCGCTTCGCATTCTGCCGGATTGCGTGCCATGGGCTTTTCTACATACACCGGCTTGCCTGCACGCATGGCTTTCGTTGCATATTCGAGGTGCACATCAGGAGGGGTGGCTATATAAATGGCATTCACAACCGGATCATTAATAAGGTCGTCAACGTTATCGTACCAAACAGGTATGCCGTGGCGCGCTGCACAATCCTCAGCTTTTTCAGCGTTTCTTCCCATCACCGCTACCAGCTTTGAGTTGGTAACCTTATTAAAAGCCGGTCCGCTCTTTTTTTCAGTAACATTCCCGATGCCGATCATCCCCCAGTTAATTTGATCGTTCATAAATTTTTTGTTTGATGAGTAATTGATGAAAGCTGTCAGCTATCAGCCTTCAGCTATCAGCCTTCAGCCGTCTGAGGAAACATCGCAGAATCGGTTTGTGATTGTTGAAGATAATGCCAAAATGATTGTAAGTTTTGATTTTAGTTAAGCATAATACCGCATAATAAGTTGATATCAGCTGTCAGCAATTTATTGTGTTATATCCATTCCTCCTGATAGCTGAAGTGTTGACGGCTGATAGCGAAAACGTCCATTTTGAATTAACATGACACTAATGGTTTTAATGTATAACAGTTTGCATTCAGTCTAAACATAATTCTTCCATTTATTAAAAGCACTTGCCCGTATCGGATTGAAAATGTAATAAGCATTTTACTTACTGCTTACAATCGGCACAGATGCCCGTCGAAACAAATCTATCATAATTTATATAAGCTGCCGGTTTCCATCAACAATTTTATAAAATATATCCCGTTAGTATTCTTCATTATAATCCTCTGATAAAATTATCAAGTCAGAGACTAACTATAAATCCAATAAACGCTAAAATTTTAGTGCGATCCTTCATTGCCAATATTCCAATATCGTTTAATACCAAACACAACTGCCTTAAAAGCTTAGGGGTTGGCTTACATTTATTTACAACTATTTTCCTTTTATTTTTTAGTGATTCACTTAAGGCGCAATGCAAAGTAACTGCAACGTTTGTCCGAAGCGATGATGCTGTATGTCAGAACGCGGCTTCACCAAATATTATATTTACAGGTGCAAAAGGTACCGCTCCATATATATTTTATTATAAAGTAAATGGCGGCGCCGAACAATCGATCAGTTCGGCGGCAGGCAATGTTGCAACGCTTCCAGTATCCACAGCGGTTGTTGGCGCTTTCACTTATGAGCTTACCAAAGCGGGTGATGCCACCGGCTGTACGAGTAGCCAATCTGGTTTCCTTACAGTAACCATTAACCCGATCCCTACTGCCACCATTACCAGGAGTGTAGGTTCAGTTTGCCAGAATACAGGTTCTCCGAATATCATCTTCACCGGATCAAACGGGTCTCCTCCCTATACTTTTACTTATTCGATAAATAGCGGCGCATCTCAAACAATATCAACTTCTTCAGGAAGTTTTGTAAACCTGGCTGTCCCTACCGGCACGCCGGGCACTTTTGTTTACGCCTTACTTAACGTAGCAGATATTAATGGCTGTACACAGTCACAAACAGGTACGGCTACCATAACGGTAAACAGTAATTCAACTATAAGCCTGTCTTCGCCTGTGGGTACTGACGCTCAAACTGTTTGTGTGGGAAGCCCGCAAAATGCCATTACATATGCTATCGGTGGCAGTGCAACCGGGGCTGTTTTATCAGGATCATTGCCTGCAGGAGTTGTGGGATTGTATAATAGCGGTGTGTTTACAATAACCGGAATCCCTGTTACAACAGGTACTTTTAATTATACAGTAACGACTACGGGAGGTTGTAATAATATTGCAATGTCCGGATCTGTAAGTGTTAATAATATAGCGCCGGGTACCATTGCAGCAAATCAAACAATCTGTATCAACGGCGCCCCGGCATTGTTTACAAGCAGCGCTTTAGCCACCGGCGCGGGCATCATAACATATCAATGGCAGAGCAGCACAGCAGATTGCAATACAGGTTTTAGTGATATCGGCGGAGCTACGTCAACTACGTACAATCCACCGGCAGGTCTGGCGGTTACTACCTATTACCGGCGTGCTGGAATTTCTACATTGAATGGAGTTGCCTGTTTATCATACAGTAATTGTGTAACGGTAACAATCCATGATCTCAGTGCGGGGACAATCGGCAATGATCAAACGATTTGCAGCGGTGATGTTCCTGCGGCATTTTTAACAGTAACAACCGCAACCAGCAGTGGTATTATTTCCTATCAATGGCAGAAGAGCCTTGCAGGATGCGCAGGCTCTTTTAATAATATTCCGGGAGCTACCGCGGCAGTGTATAGTGAACCGGCTGGTTTAATAGTTTCTAACTGGTACCGGAGAGTTGCCACTTCAACCGTTAACGGAATTACCTGTTCGTTAAACAGCAACTGTATTGCTGTCATCGTAAACAATGTAACGGCAGGTACGATAGCAGGAAGTCAGACAATATGTAAAGGGAATTCTTTTATTCTTTTAGAGACAACCTCGGCTACAGGCACCGGTACACTTTCCTACCAGTGGCAAAGTAATACAACCGGTTGCGGCGGCTCTTACATAAATATCGGTGGAGCAACTTCAGCTACCTATAATGTGCCTGCCGGTCTAGCGGTCACCACATTTTTCAGGCGTGTTGTCAGTTCAACTTTAAAGGGAGTCGCCTGTATTGCCACAGGCAATTGCTTAACGGTAACAATAAATAACGTTAGCGGCGGCACTATCGGTGGAGATCAAACGATTTGCAGTAGTGTTGATCCTGCTGCTTTTACCAGTAACACGGATGGCACCGGAGCAGGCACGATAACTTATCAGTGGCAGAAAAGTGTTACTGACTGCAGTACGGGTTTCACTGATATCGTTGGCGCCACATCAGGCGTTTATGATCCATCGGCAGGACTCACTTCAACAACTTATTACCATCGTATAACCATATCATTAATAAACGGAGTTACCTGCTCTTCCACCAGCAATTGCGTTCGTGTACTCATACATGATCTTATCGCAGGCTCAATAGGAGATGACCAGACAGTTTGCAGCGGTGGTGATCCGATCGCTTTCACCAGTGTTGCAGCAAACAGTTCGGGTGCAATCGCCTATCAATGGCAGAAAAGTACTAACGGCTGTGCCGGTATATTTAGTGATATACCCGGAGCTACTGCTGCTACTTACGATGAACCTGCAGGCATCACGGTTAGTACCAACTACCGCAGGATCGCCACCTCAACAGTAAACGGTGTTACCTGTTCTTTAAACAGCAACTGTATAACGGTTACCGTTAACGACGTAACCCCAGGTGCGGTATCAGGTAGTCAGACGATATGCGGTGGAAGTGCTTTTCTTCTCACAGAAATAACCGCAGCTACAGGAAGTGGCGTTCTTACATACCAGTGGCAAAGTAACACAATCGGTTGCGGCGGCGCTTACACAAATATCAGCGGAGCTACTTCTGCTGCTTACAACGTAATAGCCGGCTTAACAGTTACCACCTTCTTCAGGCGTGTTGTCAGTTCATCGTTAAATGGAATTGGATGTTCATCAACAAGCAATTGCTTAACAATAACGGTCAATAATATCAGCGGTGGAATCATTGCAGGAAATCAAACTTATTGCAGCGGTGGCAACGCTGTTGCTTTCACAAGCAGTATGGTGGCTAATGGTACCAGTGCAGTTACTTATCAATGGCAGAGCGGCACTACAGATTGCAACACAGGGTTCACTGATATCAGCGGCGCTACCTCAAGCACTTATGCTCCGGCAGCAGCATTCACTACAACAACTTATTTCCGTCGTACCGCTACCTCGGTATTGAACGGGGTAACATGCACAGCAAACAGCAACTGCGTTATTATATATATCAATGATGTAACGGCAGGCAGTGTTTCAGGTACGCAGGCAGTTTGTTCAGGTGGTGATCCTTCTATATTTACAAGTCCTGTGGCAGCTACCGGTTCCGGTACGCTTACCTATCAGTGGCAGAACAGCACCACAGACTGCGTCACCGGATTTAACAATATTGCAGGCGGCACTTCAGCTGCGTATGATGTCCCTGCCGGACTTTTTATAACAACTAATTATCATCGTATTGTTACCTCCACTTTAAACGGGGTAACCTGTACAACTACCGGTAATTGTATAACCGTTACCGTTAATCCGTTACCATCAGTAACAAGTGTTAACACGGCTATCGTTTGTAGTGGAACCGCATTGAATATCCCGTTAACAGCCAGTATAGGTTCATCTTATACCTGGATAGCGGCTAACAATCCAAATACTACCGGTGAGAGTATTATAACCGAAACAACCGGTACCAT
>Ga0123336_10003600_pt1 | contig 12864 bp, 12 predicted proteins | sample SSSSmetaG_FD_96466 | JGI IMG/M metagenome (GOLD analysis project Ga0123336, IMG submission 96466) | Glacier valley bacterial and archeal communities from Borup Fiord, Nunavut, Canada, to study Microbial Dark Matter (Phase II) - ​SSSS metaG | ecosystem: Environmental > Aquatic > Freshwater > Ice... | reverse complement strand
CTACTCTGCCAGGACCAAAGCGAAGTCGCTGGATCGGCAAGAGGTTGACCGGGCAACGGGGATTCCGAGCCACCCAGCAACGCCTTGATCTCCGGATGCTTTTCGGAACATGGCAGGGTAGTGTTAAGCGTCGTTGAAATCTGGAGTGTAAATAGGATGGCCGTAGCACGCATCCCAACGAACAGATACTCGCACCGCGACAGTGCAATGGACCAGATAGGCAAATCAGGACGTAACGGCCCGGATGGCACAACCCAGGCGGCGATTTGTTGACATGTTGGCGTGACCAACTGCCCACTTGCGGGTGAAACCGCCATTGTGCCTATCAAGTCCCGAATGTCCGGCGACGGAACAAAACCCAAGCGGCAACCCTGGAAGGTGGCCCGCCATCGAAACGAAAGCGGCGGCGTGCGAACTGATGGGTCGCCTGGCACCATCCACGTCGGCCGTAGCGTGCGGACGCAACAGAACGGCATCGAAGGCAAGCCACGACCGCAGTTTGCAAAGAGGGATGGTGCTGTTGGAGGGGATTGAACTCTCGACCTCTCCCTTACCAAGGGAGTGCTCTACCACTGAGCTACAACAGCAGCGCCCCGCCTATACCCCGCACCGGGCGGCGCTTGCAAGCCGTCCGGCACCATCCGCACCACCAGCCCGCGGGGCGCTTGACGCCGGGCCGGGCGCGGTGGTCCGTTGCCTACCATGCCCGGCCCGTGCCCCGATCCCCATTTACCCTCGCGCGCGCCGTCTGGCGCCGAAGCACGCCGGGAACGCGAGGCCCAGGCGCTCCGCGACAACCTGCGCCGCCGCAAGGACCAGGCCCGTGCCCGCCAGGCAGCCAGCCCAGACACCGCACCCGACACCGCACCCGACGCCGCACCCGACGCCGCACCGGACGACCTGCCCCCGCAGCCCGGCGGCGACGCGCCGTGACGCCCGGGTTTGCCGCCGCCGCTGCGCCGGGCTAGACGCTCCGCCTTCCCCGGGGGACCGCCTGACATGCCCGTGATGCCCGACCACTGGATACGCCGCATGGCCCAGGACCACGCCATGATCGAACCCTTTGTCGAAACCCAGAAGCGCGACGGGGTCATCAGCTACGGCCTGTCCAGCTACGGCTACGACGCGCGCGTCGCGGACGAGTTCAGGGTCTTCACCAACGTGGACAGCGCCATCGTGGACCCTAAGGCGTTCAGCCCCGACAGCTTCGTCACCCGCACCGGGCCGACCTGCCTGATCCCGCCCAACAGCTTCGCCCTCGCCCACACGGTCGAGTACTTCCGCATCCCGCGCGACATCCTGGTGATCTGCCTGGGCAAGAGCACCTACGCCCGTTGCGGCATCATCGTGAACGTGACGCCACTGGAGCCGGAGTGGGAGGGGCAAGTGACCATCGAGATCAGCAACACCACGCCCTTGCCCGCCCGCATCCATGCGCACGAGGGCATCTGCCAGTTCCTGTTCCTGCAGGGCAGCGCCCCGCCGGACATCAGCTACGCCGACAAGGCCGGCAAGTACATGGGCCAGCGCGGCGTCGCGCTACCCCGGATGTGATGGAGACATAGATGGACCGCATACGCATCCGCGGCGGCAAGCCGCTGCACGGGGACATCCCTATCGGCGGCGCCAAGAACGCGGCCCTGCCGTTGATGACCGCCGGCATGTTGACCGACGACCGCCTGGTCCTGGGCAACGTGCCGCGCCTGGCGGATATCGCCACCATGGCCGCCCTTGTCGCCCAGCACGGCGTAGCGTGCGAGCCTGCGCCCGGCGCCAACAGCCGCACCCTGTCCATTGGCGGACCCATCACCAACACCGAGGCGCCGTACGACATCGTGCGCAAGATGCGCGCCTCGATCCTCGTGCTCGGCCCGCTGCTGGCCCGCGTGCGGGAGGCCCGGGTCTCCTTGCCTGGCGGCTGCGCCATCGGCACCCGTCCGGTGGACCTGCACCTGAAGGGCCTGGAGCAGATGGGTGCGGTCGTGCGCCTAGAGAACGGCTACATCCATGCCGAGGTCCCCGGCGGACTGCGCGGCGCCGTCATCATCCTGCCTTTCGCCAGCGTCGGCGCCACCGAAAACCTGCTGATGGCAGCAACCCTCGCCGACGGCCGGACAGAGATCGCCAATGCCGCGCGCGAGCCGGAGATCACCGACCTGGCGGACTGCCTGACCGCGATGGGCGCGCGGATCACCGGCGCCGGGTCAGACAAACTGGTCATCGAGGGCGTGCCCCGGCTGCACGGCGCGCACCATCCCATCGTCGCCGACCGGATCGAGACCGGGACCTACGCCTGCGCCGCCGCCATCACCGGCGGCGAGGTCCGTCTGCTGGGCGCACGCCTGACGCACCTGGGCGCCGTGACCCGCACGCTGCGGGAGGCCGGGGTGGAGGTCAGCGAGGACGGGGACGCCCTGCGTGTGAAGCGCCTGAACGGCCTGCACGGCGTGGACGCCATGACGGAGCCTTACCCTGGTTTCCCAACCGACATGCAGGCGCAGTTCATGGCGCTGATGTCGGTGGCCGAAGGCGCGTCCATGGTGACGGAGACGATCTTCGAGAACCGCTTCATGCACGTGCCCGAACTGAACCGGATGGGCGCGCGGATCAACGTCCATGGTGCCAGCGCCATCATCCGCGGCGTGCCCGGCGGCCTGTCCGGCGCCCCGGTGATGGCGACGGACCTGCGCGCCTCGGTTTCGCTCGTGCTGGCCGGGTTGGCGGCGCGGGGGGACACGATGGTGAACCGGGTCTATCACCTGGACCGTGGATATGAGGCGCTGGAGCAGAAGCTGGCGGCGTGCGGGGCGGACGTGGAGCGGGTGGCGGGCTAACCGGCCTGGAGGCGTCCTGGCCGGGCTACGCCATGCCGACACTGCTGTACTGCTGGCGTTGCAAAGCCGACGTTGCGATGCTCGATGAAGCGGAGTGGGCGGTTATTCACCCGCTGCTGCTCGAAGACCTGCGCTGCATCAAGCGGTACCGCAACACGTTCGGCGCAACTCTCCCTTTCGCAATAGCCCAAGTCGCGTCCTTGGCGTTGGACGCCTACGTCGCAATGACCGGCTTTCCGGAGAAGAACCCGGAAAACCTTTGGCATCATCGGCGAAGCGTGTACGGCCCGCCATGCCACGCCTGCGGGAAGCCGCTCCGCACGCCGCGCGCCAGGTTTTGCGCGGAGTGTGGCGCTAGACCATGTTCGGTGCGGATAGACGCACCGAACATGGTCTAGCCTTTGTTTTTACGAGCATCTTTATCGGAACGTGTACACGTTTGATCCGATGATGCTCTAAGGGTCCGTCATAAAATAACTGCATTTCTTGCTAATGGTAAACCATTGATGTTACAAGATCATTTTTTGAAGAGTGGCGCGGTTACTTTATGACGGCTCCTAAGTCTGGATGACCGGTGTGCGACGCGTGCCAGTCAGCGCCGGTCCGGCACGATACGCGCCAAAGCCAGACCCATCGTGCAGTCCAGGGCCGCAACACCCTTTGGCAGTTCACCGCTGACCAGTGCCGGCGTTGGCCGCATGCTGCTTTCGTCTGGTGCCATGAACAGCCGGCCCACTGGGCCAGGCGGCAGGCTGCGCAGGGCCGCACGCGCATCGTCCACCGCTTCGAGCAGCGCCGATTTCAACGCGACGGGTTCCACGGGCGCCGTGCTGGCAACCGAGCGCCAATCCGCAGCCGTGACCTGGCTGGCGTTGCGGGTAATCCATTCCAATAGCAGCGCCGGGGAGAAACCCGGGTCCTTGCCCGGGGCCGCCCATACCAGGGCCGCCAACGGAAAGCCGCCTCCGTGCAGGGCTACGATGTCCACCACGTCCCGTGCGGCGGAGCGTCCGGCCAGTGCCAGCGCCTTGTTCACCGCCAGGTCCGGGTCGCTGAGGCGGTAGCCGAACAGCGGGTCCGCCACGGGCGGCAAGAAGCGCACGGCGCTGTCGGCTGCCCATTGCAGGCGTGTGACGGCGTTTCCACGCGCGACGACATGCTCCACGAAAGCTGGGGATGACACATGGCGGGAGGCCGGGTCGTCTTGCACATCGTAGCCGGCGGACAGCAACGTACGCACGTCGTCAGCGGCGCTGGCCTGTACGGCGCTGGCAACATTGTGAAAGATATCCAGGTCGCCCGTCAGCCGCGGCCTGCCGCGGTTCAGCGCCGCACCGCCCGCAATGTGTGACGCCGGGCTACGGTTGGCGGCGATGACGAGCAGCACGCCGGCCTGGAACTCCGTCAGCATGCGCCCGCTTCGGCGCGGGCGGCGGCGAGTTGCGCCTCGAGGACTTCCACGTCCTGCCAGAGTTTCGCAGAGCCAAGCAAGCGCATCCGCTCTGCCATGACCTCGGCCAGAACGGTGACTGAGAGATCGTCCCGCACGTTCCAGAGGACGCCGCGGGTCATGGGCAGCAAGCGTTCGATTGTCCGTGCAAGTATCGTCTCTGCGCCCGGCAACGGGGACGGGACAGGCTGCCACCCTGCTTCGATCAGCAAGCCGGGCAAGGGTTCGTGTGCCATGCCCGCGCTTTAACATCCCGCAGGCACCGCGCACTACGCCCCTGATCGAGCTGGCCGAACTGAGCTGGCCGGATCGAGCGGGCCGGATCGAGCGGGCCAAGGAAAGCACGCCGGGGGCGTCATCATGGACTGCAAGGGAGATGGGGCAGGACGGTCTGGGCAATCGCGTGGCTTGGGCTGGACTACGTGGCCCTCTGGTGCATCGCGGTCATCAGAACGTCGCCTCGATGTTGCAGGGCTGCAGTTGGAGCCGTTCCTGCCTGCCATGGAGAACCCAGAATAGTGCTGCCCAACACCTGGCGGGGGTGGTGCTTACCTGCGAATAGCATTCAAGATGTCGTGGCCAGACGTGACGATCGCCGGTGGTCCTAGACATTCAAGCATATGAGCCGGCAGTTCCGGGATGATAGCTGCATCCGTTACGGCTGAGCGCGGCCTACTGCCCGGCCGGTAAACCACGGCACCGATTTCCTGCATGAGCCGGAACAGGTCACTGAACATGCCCTCGAGGCTCGGCCGATGGATCTCGAAATGACTGATTTCGGCGCCGCTTCCGACGTGGCGCCGGGGCGACCAACGTCTGGGTAAGCCAGATTGATCAGCCCCCTGCCTGGATTGCGGACAGCGATGTCGGCTCCGAACAAGCGCTCGACCTGCTACCGTGGAAACGGCGCGCGCTCCACCGGTACGCATACGCTGGACGAAAATCACGAGATCCCTGCTTCACCATCAGCTGGAACGAGACCATAGCCGAAGACACAGACAGGGCGGCTCAGACGGAGCGCCGGCCTATTACGCGTCCTGACTCCGGGGCGGCTGCAGGGCGTCCAAAGCTGCCATGCCGGGCTATCCTCTCCCAGTGTTGTCTGGGCTTCCGGCAAACGGCACTGGCAAACGGCACTGGGTTAATAAACCTCCCGCGCGCTCCCCCTGACGTTCCCGCATTGCAGGACGCCGCGGCTGTTGCCGATGTCCATCCGCCCGCACCGGTTCACGTCAATCGAGGTCTCGACCGGGCGGCCCCGGCCGTTGTCGCACACCGCGGACAGGGTTGACCCCTGCTGCCGGACGTTGGTGCAGGACCGCTGGTAGCTGCCGCCCCGGCCAGCGCCTTGCGGTGCAGGCTCCGGCTGGCCGCCGTAGCGCCGCTCGTCCCGCCCATATCCGTCCCGCGGGTCGCGGTCGTAGCCGCCCCGACGCTCCCGGCCGTAGCCGCGGCGGTCCCGCTCGGAGTCCTCGCCCTGGTCCCGGTCGTTGCCACGGCCGTAGCGGTCGGTGTCATAGCCGCCGCGCCGGTCGCGATCCGGGCGGTAGCCGTCGTAGGGGTTCTGCTGGTAGGGGTCGGACCGGTTTGGATACGGCGTGCCGTCCGGCCTGAACTGGACATCGGTCGCCGTCGCCGCCGGATAATGCGCCGCAGCATGGGCCGGCGCCGCAAACCCCACAGTCAAGACCGTGGACGCCAACGCGGCGGCACGGAACAGATTTTGGCCAACGCGCATCATGTTCATCGCAGCTTCTCCCGGGCGGGATGGTGCCCAGCCACACCCGGCTGCATCCCTCTCGATCCATGAACGTAGCAGGGTGCTGCCCGTTCCCGTGGGATACCGCCAGCCGGCCCAGCCTGGCGCGCGCCACCCCGCCATGCCGCATCCGGGGTTCCTGCCACCCGCCCGCGGTGCTAGACGCCCACCATGCCGCCCCTATCCTACGTCCCGTGACAGCCCCGTATCCCGCCGCCGCCTTTTTGCCGGAGGCGCACGCCCCGCTGGTGCTCGCGCTGCCCAAGGGCCGCATCCTGGGCGAGTGCGGCCCCCTGCTGGACCGCGCCGGCATCCGCCCCGCACCGGACCTGCATGACGAGGACAGCCGCCGCCTGCGCTTTCCCACCGACGACGCTGGCCTGGACGTGGTGCGCGTGCGCCCCTTCGACGTCGCCACCTTTGTCGCCTTCGGCGGCGCGCAGATGGGCATCTGCGGCGGGGACGTGCTGATGGAGTTCGACTACGCGGAAATCTATGCCCCGCTGGACCTCGGCATCGGCCGCTGCCGGGTCAGCGTGGCCTAGCCGGTGGCCACCGCCGGCACCGACGACCCCGCCACCTGGTCCCGCGTCCGCGTCGCGACCAAGTATCCCGGCATCGCCCGCCGCCACTTCGCCGCCCGCGGCGTCCAGGCGGAGATCGTCCACCTGAACGGCGCGATGGAGCTTGCGCCGGGCCTCGGCCTGTCCCGCCTGATCGTGGACCTCGTGCAGACCGGCAGCACGCTCCGGGCCAACGGCCTGCGGGAGACCGAGGTGATCGCCCACGTCACCAGCCGCCTGGTCGTGAACCGCACCGCCCTGAAGACGCGGCCCGGCGAGGTCGGGGCCTGGATCGCCCGCTTCCGCGACGCGCTGGCCGCCGCATGAAGCGGCTGTCCACCACCGACGCCGGGTTTGCCGACGCCTTCGCGGCCCTGCTGCATGAGGCGCGGGACACCACCGCCCGCGTGGACGGCGCCGTGGCCGCCATCATCGCCGCCGTGCGTGCCCGCGGCGACGCCGCGCTGTGCGAGTACACCCAGCAGTTCGACCGCCAAGCCCTGACCCCCGCCACCCTGCGCGTGACCGCGGCGGAGATCGAGGACGCCGCCGCCGGCATCCCCGCGGACCTCGCCGCCGCCCTGGACCTGGCGGCCCGGCGCATCGAGGCGTTCCACCAAGCCCAGATGCCAGCAGACTCGCAGCAGACCGACGCGGCCGGGCTGACGCTTGGGATGCGCTGGACGCCCTTGGACGCCGCCGGCCTGTATGTCCCCGGCGGCAAGGCGTCCTACCCGTCCTCCGTCCTGATGAACGCCCTGCCGGCCCGCGTCGCCGGCGTGCCGCGCATCGCCATGTGCGTGCCGTGTCCCGGCGGCGTGCTGAACCCGCTGGTGCTCGCCGCGGCCCGGCGTGCGGGTGTCACCGAAATCTACCGCGTCGGCGGCGCGCAGGCAGTGGCGGCGATGGCCTACGGCACCGCCACCATCCCTCCGGTGGACCGCATCGTCGGCCCCGGCAACGCCTATGTGGCAGAGGCCAAACGCCAGGTGTTCGGCCGGGTCGGAATAGACAGCATCGCCGGACCGTCCGAGGTCGTGATCCTGGCGGACGGCGCCAACGACCCGCGCCACGTCGCCTTGGACCTGCTCGCGCAGGCCGAACATGACGAGGCCGCGCAGAGCATCCTGGTCACCACCGATGCGGCCTTCGCCGACGCCGTGGCTGCGGCGGTTGATGCCGAGCTGCCCTTGCTCCCGCGCCATGCCATCGCGGGGGCAAGCTGGCGGGACCACGGCGCGGTCATCCTGGTGCGGGACTGGACGGAGGGCGCGGACCTAACCAACCAGTTGGCGCCGGAGCACCTGCAGGTCATGGTGCCGGACCCGCGCGCGCTGTTCGCCCGCATCCGCCACGCCGGTGCGGCTTTCCTGGGCGCCCACTGCCCGGAGGCGGTGGGCGACTACGTGGCCGGTCCCAACCATGTCCTGCCTACTGGCCGCACTTCCCGCTTCGCGTCGGGGCTGTCGGTGTACGATTTCATCAAGCGCACGACCTGGGTCGAGTGCGGCGCGGCGGCCCTGGGGGTCGTCGGCCCAGCCGCCGTGCTGCTGGCCGAAGCTGAGGGCCTGCACGCCCACGCCCGCAGCATCGCTATCCGCCTTGCTGCTCCTGCTCCCTCCGGGAGAGGGTAGGGGTGAGGAAGACGGCAAGCACCTCCTGCAAACCGGAACAGCGCAGGTGGACTGCCATGTCCAACCACCGTCCATCCAGCTTCCCTCACCCCACCCGTAAACCGTTTCCCGGTTTGACTCCGAGGGAGGAGGGAGCAGGCCAGCAACCGCCGCAGGTTGACCCCTCCACTCCGCAACATCACATTCCCGCGTGAAATCAAACGTGCCCACCCAACAAGTCCAAGGAACCTGATGTCCAAAGAAGACATGATCGAATTCAGCGGCACCGTCATGGAGTTGCTGCCCAACGCCATGTTCCGCGTGAAGCTGGACAACGAGCACTCCATCCTTGCCCACACCTCGGGCAAGATGCGCAAGAACCGCATCCGCGTGCTGGCCGGGGACCGGGTGAACGTGGAAATGACGCCATACGACTTGAGCAAGGGCCGGATCACGTTCCGCTTCAAGTGACGAGGACGGGCACGGGTCGTTTCTTAAGCAGGATTATGCGTGCTGTGGGTGCATTGCCTGCTCCCTCTCCCTCCGGGGTCAAACCGTGAAACGGTTTACGGTTGGGGTGAGGGGGGCTTGGGGCGTTACCCTCAGACGCCTGCGGGCTGCTTACTTTCTGCACCGGCCGTACCTCGCGCCGCAACCAAGGTCCCCTCAACCCAACCGCAAACCGTTTCACGGTCTGACCCCGGAGGGAGAGGGAGCAGGTCGGCGTACGATAGCCCCATGCCCCTCCTGATCCTCGCCTCCGCCAGCCCGCGGCGCTTGGCCCTGCTCGCCCAGGCCGGCATCGTCCCTGACTGCGTGACGCCCGCCGACATAGACGAGACCCCGCACCGCAACGAGTTGCCGCGCCCCTATGCCGAGCGCATGGCAGCCGAAAAGGCCCGCCGCGTGGCCGAGCCTGGTGCTTATACCCTTTCCGCCGACACCGTCGTCGCCGTGGGCCGCCGCATCATGCCCAAGGCTGACGATGCCGCCGAGGTTCGCGCCTGCCTGGCGCTGCTGTCCGGCCGCCGCCACCATGTCCTGACCGCTCTGGTGCTGGTGGCTCCGGATGGCGGCGTATCTGCCCGCGTGTCGGACAGCGTCGTCGCCTTCGCCCGGCTGGAGGGCGCGCAGATGGACGCCTACGCCGCGTCCGGGGAAGGAATGGGCAAGGCTGGCGGCTACGCCATCCAAGGCCGGGCCGCGGCCTTCGTGCGCTTCCTGTCCGGCAGCTACAGCGGCGTGGTCGGGCTGCCCTTGTTCGAGATGTGCCAACTGCTCCGCGGGCGCGGCTACCCCGTCCCGTGACGGGCGGCCCGGCGACCCGCATCGTTGCGGCGTGCAGCCCTGGCGAGGTCCGGGTGGCCGCGATGCGGGACGGCGCTATGCTGGATTACGCCATCTGGCGCCCCGGCCGTCCAGACGGCGTGGGCGACATGCTCCGGGGCCGCGCTGCCGCCCGCGTGCCCGCCATGGCCGGCGTCTTCGTGGCACTGCCCGGCAGACCCGACGGCTTTCTGCCCGACAGCGACGGCGGTGCCGCGTTGACCGTGGGCATGGCCATCGGCGTGCGCGTCACCCGGGCGGCGCAGGGCGGCAAGGGGCCGCGACTGACCGCCACCGGCGTGCCCGCGGTCACCCCCGGCCCGCCCGCCCTGCTGGCCCGCGGACCCGGCGCGGTGGAGCGCCTGGCCGCCTTGCACCCGGACGCCGCCGTGCTGGCCGACGACCCGGCGCTCGTGGCCCAGCTCCGCCCCGCATTGGGCAACCGCATCCAGGCTGGCCTCGTGCTGGACGACGCGCTGCTGGGCTGGATGGACGCCCTGGCAGGCCCGGATATCCTGCTGCCCGGCGGCGCCCGCGCCAGCATCCACCCGACGCCCGCGCTGGTAGCGATTGACGTGGACGCCGGTGCCGCCACCTCCGACCGCCGGGCGAAGCCGGCAGCGCAAATGGCGGCGAACCTTGCGGCCTTGCCGGACATCGCCCGGCACATCCGCCTGCGCAACCTGTCCGGCGCGATTCTGGTGGACGTGGCGGGCATGAGCGTGCGCCGCCGCCCGGCCCTTGCCCCGGCGTTCATCGCAGCGCTGCAGGACGACCCGCTGCGCCCGCGCTTCCTGGGCTTTACCGCGCTGGGCCTGGCGGAGATCATGCGCCCCCGGGTGCATCCGCCGTTGCACGAACTGCTTCAAGGCTCGCACGCCGCCGGGCTGCTGGCACTGCGGGCGGTCATGCAAGCTGCCGCGGCCGAGCCGTCCGCCGTCTTTGCCCTGCGCTGCGCCCCGGCCGTCGCCGCCGCGCTGACGGACGATCCCGTGGCGTTGCCGGACCTTGCACGACGCACCGGCCGGCCCCTGATGGTGCAGCCCGATCCAGGGCTACCCGTCGCTGCCTGGACCCCCGCTTGGACTATCGAAAGGACCGCGCGTGCCTGACCTGCCGCCCGCACCGCCGGCCCGTCCCTGCCCAATCTGCCGCCGCCCGGCAGAGGTCCCGCGCTTCCGCCCGTTCTGCTCCGCCCGCTGCGCCGACGTGGACCTGGGCCGCTGGTTCGGCGGTGCCTACGCCATTCCCGGCCCAGCGCCTGAACTGGATGGCGACCCGCCGGGGGAGCGGGACGGTTAGCAGCCGGCGGGTCTGTTTAGGAACGGCGCGGCACGTGCCCTTTCCCCTGCTTCGGCCATCTCCCGGACGAAGAGGTCCAGCCTTCGACAACGGGCTTGATCCCGGGCACGGGCTGCGCTACCTCACGCTTCCCCGGACGGGGCCCAGGTAGCTCAGCTGGTAGAGCATGCGATTGAAAATCGCAGTGTCGGTGGTTCGACTCCGCCCCTGGGCACCACTTCCCCTAATACTGTAGGGCGACGCTATCGCCGCGTGGTCGCCCTCGGGATGCGCGGCAGGTCCCAGATCTGCGTGACCGCTCCAAGCACCTTCGTCTGGTAGCCCTGGTTCCGGAAGGGTGTATGGGAATGGTAGTTGCCGATGGCCTGCATCAGGTCCCCGCCGGTTTCCTGCAAGTAGGTGTTCAGGATCATGCCGGCAGCGGAGATGTTGAAGCAGGGGCTGTGCAGCAAGTCGTGCCGCACGTCCGCGGGCGCCATGCCGGTCCTGCGGGCGATGCTGGAAATCCACAGCGTGTTGATCTGCATGATCCCCAGGTCTTCCGAGCCGTCCCGGTTCCGCATGGCAAGGCCGGGCCGCCCGCCCTCGACCTTCTGGATGGACGGCAGTACGCGCGGCGGCAGGTCATAGAGCTGCGCCACGAATGCCATGCAGGCGAGGAAGGGGACGGCCATCAGGCCAACCCGGCAATGTGGAGGGTCATGCGTCCGTCCCGGCTGTTGCTGGACTATCAGCTAACAGAAAGTTCATCCCGGCGCAGCAGCAGTCGGCGCACCGCTGCGCCTCGTCCAAGGCCTGTGGCCGGGAACGCACAGTGGCGCCCCTGTGAGACGTGCGTCATATGGACAGCCCCAAGCAGACTTGCGCGGCGTATCGCACACTTGACTCGCCGCAAAGCCAAACCGCGTTAGCTTTCCACCTGTGTGGGAGGCGTCCAAAGGTCTGCTCAGCCCGCTGGCGCGGGACCGGGCGCAAGAATGTGCTGGATGCGCCGTGCCATCGCGTCCATCGCGAACGGCTTCGTCACCACGTGCATGCCCGCGGCCAGGTGCCCGTGACTGAGTACGACATTCTCGGCAAAGCCGGTCATGAACAGCACTGGCAGCCCCGGCCTCAGGGCGCGTGCGGCGTCGGCGACCTGCCGCCCGTTCAGCCCGCCGGGCAGCCCGACATCGGTGACAAGCAAGTCAATGCGGGCATCCGATTGCAGGATGCGCACCCCGGACGGGCCGTCCGCCGCCTCCAGCGAGGCATAGCCCAGGCCCTCCAGCAACTCGGTGACAAGCATGACGATAGTCGGCTCGTCATCAATCACCAGCACCGTCTGTCCGGCAAGCGCCTGCGGGGCCGGTGCTGGCTCGGATATGGAAGGCTCGGCTGCGGCATCGGCGTGCCGTGGCAGGTACAAGCAAATCATCGCCCCATGCCCCGGCTCCGAGTAGATGCGGGCCTGGCCCCCGGACTGCTGCACGAAGCCGTAGATCATGGACAGGCCCAGGCCGGTACCTTGGCCGATCGGCTTGGTGGTGAAGAACGGGTCGAAGGCCCGCGCCGCCACATCGGGCGTCATGCCTGTGCCGGTGTCGCTGACGCAGACCGACACATACTGGCCCGGCGTCAGGCCGCGCTCCCGCGCTGGCCGCTCGTCCAGCCAACGATTGGCCGTCTCTATCGTCAGCCGGCCGCCGCCGGGCATGGCGTCACGCGCGTTGATCGCCAGGTTGAGCAGCGCGTTCTCCAATTGCGGCGGGTCCACCAGCACGGGCCACAGGCCGCCCGCGGTGACGATCTCCAGGGCCACCCCGGGGCCGATGGTCCGGCGAATCAGGTCCTCCATGCCCGCGACCAGCCGGTTCGCGTCCGTCGGCTTCGGGTCCAGCGTTTGCCGGCGGGAGAACGCCAGCAACCGGTGCGTCAGCGCCGCCGCCCGCCCTGCGGCGCCCTGGGCGGCCGCGATGTAACGGCCAAGATCGGTTGTCCGGCCCTGGGTCAGGCGCGTCTGCATCATCTCCAGGCT